>Ga0070681_10001308_pt1 | contig 21732 bp, 24 predicted proteins | sample KBSC83BmetaG_FD_65650 | JGI IMG/M metagenome (GOLD analysis project Ga0070681, IMG submission 65650) | Corn rhizosphere microbial communities from Kellogg Biological Station, Michigan, USA - KBS C8-3B metaG | ecosystem: Host-associated > Plants > Roots > Rhizosphere | place: USA: Michigan... | reverse complement strand
TGAATACGATCTTGCTCGCGCTTCCGGAGCCGGCCTTCCATTCTCGGCCGTGAATCGAGCAGAGGGCATCCCCGTACGGTGCACCGCCGCGAACGATTCCGCTGCGGCAGGGTATCATGAGGTGCACGAAGCCCGGGTCGTTCACCAACTCCGCTTTCTCGAAATCGAGCGCATATAGGTGAGCGCAATAGTACGTTGCGTTGTAAACGTCACAGATCCAGTCGCTAAACTCCTCGAGGAATTCCGATCCGGGTGGCAATTGGTTCTTTATCGAGGCTTCCAGCTGACCGATCTTGTCGCGGAATCCAGTGGGAGGGTTTGTATCGCCTTTAAACCGGGAATCGAATAGTGGGCTTTCCAACACTCCGGTCAGCCTGAAAGCGTCCGGTCCCCCACGTTGCGTCAGCTTTTGGAGCTGCAACTGGATACTTGGAGACAGCGCGGCGCCGAAGCGGAACGCGGTCAGGCCGTTGCCGAGGCTGCGCTAATGCGGCTGCAGGCGGGCCGTCCATTGTCCGTCGAGGAACTGTGCTCTCTTATCAGGAGTTTTGAAATGACCCCCTCTAGCGCTGACGCCCCGATTTCCGCCGCCGATAAACAAGTCACACCGGACGCCGCAAGCCTGGATCCCTATATCGGCTACTACTTCCGCAACCGCGCACTGGGGGTGTCTACGATCGCACGCAAGGACACCAAGCTGGTCCTCGAACCCATCGGTCAGCCGGTGATGGAGCTCGAGCAGGCCGGCGAAGCGGATTTTGCCATCCCGAAGTTCGATCTCGTGCTGTGCTTCGAACAGATCGAAGAGGGTGCCGCGCAGCGGCTGGTGGTCTGGCAGCGCGGTACCGCGCTTCGATTGGAAAGGACCGACGCGGGAACCGCCAAGGTCATCAAGCAGACTATCGCGGATCGCGTCAAGGATCGCATTCCCGCGCCGGGCAGCCAGGAGGCATTGCGCCAAATGCTCGACACGGGCAGAGCGGGAAACCCCAACTACAACCAGATGAGCCTGGAGTTTGCACAGGTCGCACGCAAGCAGCTGCCGTATTGGCAGATTGTCGGCCAGTACTTCGGTGCGATCGTGTCGATCGAGTTTTTGCGCGTCAGCAACCAGGGATGGACATCTACCAAGTTCAACACGAGAATGACGTTCATCAGTACCGTATCGCCATGGGCGATGACGGCAGGGTGTACGGCTTCAGTGAGGCAAGTGCTACAGCGGACAAACACGCCTTGGTATGAGATACCATCCCCAAGGTCGTGGTGTCGCCAGGCGAGGGAAATCAGGTGCTGAGCTGGTTCAGGAGGCGTGGAGCGCCGAAGGTAGGGCCCGACTACCGTCACATCGATTCGCGCGAAAAGGCTGAAGATCTCTGTCGGCGGGGGGAGCTGACGAAGCTGCTCCTGCTGCCCGTCGAATTTGGCGGCGAGGACATCCCGCCAAACGTGGTCTACGTGCCGGTCGTCGCCGCTCATTTAAAGACTCGAATCGATCTGAATACCATCAAGCCTCTGGCTCAGAAGGGGCAGGTCCGTCGGTACGAGGCAAGGCCGGAATACGAGGGCAAGAGCGTCATCCCCTCATTGATACGCATCTCGGCCACGGAGCCAGGCCGCTTTGAAGGAACGGTCGCGATCTGGGGGAAAGCCGTACAGCAGAACGCCAAGCCAGTGTCGCAACAGGCAGCGGATCGGCTTGAATTTACCCCGGCGGCTACTGCAGTTGAAGCCTTGGCGCCTGAAGATTTCGTGCGTGCGTTCATCGCGGACTATGAGAGCTGGAACGGCTTTGCCTATCGACTCAGCAGGCAGGGCGGCGGCGTGGCGGCTGCCGAGTCGGCTTATGACGCACTGTTACAGAAGTATTGCCCGCCGGGGCATCCGCACCAGCCTCTGGCCTTCGGCAGCGAGTCAGATCATGACCCAACACTGGAGACCGTCGTTCACGTTGAGCTCGTCGCGGACGGCTGTGTGGTCAAGACACGTCAGACCAGGGTTAGAGCGAACACCACGCTCAATAACGATTACGAATACCATCTGAACAGGGTGGACCCGCGGTGGTTCCTGACGAGCATTCTCTACGTGACCAGGGATGGGAAGTATGAGGGTCTGTGACCTGGCGGCCACAGCCTCAGGGGGGTAGGGCGGAGCGACCCGAGCTAAAGGGCGACTTCGGCATCAAGACCGCCTCGATCGAGCACGCTTCGGCGGAATTCAGGTATTTGACGGCGGCTTCCTGCGTCAAGACTCCCATGCCTCCTCTTCCCCAGGTCGACCAGGGGGAGAGGAGCTGTACGCGCTCTGTTGCCGGGTCCCAGCCCAGCACGGCTCCAATCACGCTGCCGAGAAACTGATCCTTCGCATGGACGTCGACGAACCCGGTTTTCAACACGGGGCGTTTGAACCACCAGTCTTGCACCAGGATCGGTACCAGGATCGGCCGTCCCATCTCCAGTTGGGCCGGCACCTCGGCGAAGCTTTTCAATGAATACGACCGGGCAATGTAGCGCCGCCCCGATTTCCTGGCCTTCACGCCCACAAAGTCGACGATGTGGCGAATCTCGGGGAACAGAAAGCCTTGATCCAATGTGCGCTTTCCCAGGGTCCGGTATGACTCGGCCAAATCCTTTGTCGCCAACACGACCTTGTGCCCCTGTCGAGCCAGGGAGATTTCCATTGCACGGGTAATCACGTTGAAGGAGACGACGGCACTGTTCGATCGCCACGTTCCCGGCTCCACCTGCTTTCCGCCTGTCAGGTCGAGCCGCTCACGTGCAGCACGTTCGGCGGCCTCACGCGCCTCGCGTGCGCGCTCAATCTGCTCGATTCGAGTGATGAGTCTCGTAATTGCCGAGGTCCAGGGAAGCTCGTATGCGTTTCTCAGAGCAAGCTCGCCGATAGACTCCGGCAGCTCCTTTCGAGGCGGCATCTTCGCTCCATCCACGAGCAGCGGAATCACCTCCACTCCCTGCCGTAACGCCGCTTCCACCTCGACCCGGACGGAGTCGCGCGGCGCATCCAGACGCCGCCGTCCCTTATCGTCCTTCACAGTGAGCCACGACTGTCCGATCAGCACCAGGCAAACGCTCGTCGTGCGCAGAGCCTCATTGATCGCAGTCTCGAAGTTCTGGCCGGGCTGAATCGTCTCCATGTCGCGGAAGATCTTGTCCGCGCCGAGGCTGCGCCCTAATGAAAAACGCAGATGGGCGGCTGTATCGCCAGTGTCTTCCCGGCGGTAACTGATGAACACCCGCGTGGGAGTCTCCAGCGAGATCCCGACCCGTTCCGGCCCATCCTTCGGTTCGGCTGACGCTCGCACGGGTGTCCGCTTCACGGCGCTCAATGAAGGTCAGCCCTACGCATGCGATCGCCCGGCACGGCTGCAGGCAGGGCCAACGCGAGCGGGAGCGGCGTGCACCGAGGATGCGGAAAACACAGCACCGGCCACCAGAAAGATCACTGGCGGCGAAATCCATCTCATGGGTGCACCCGTTTTTGCTGTTATGTGCCGGTTGTCCCGCTGATCATAACGCCTGCCGCTGCAAGCGTCCAAGCGCGCCTCCAGCAAGGTGAGAATGCAAGTAAAAACAGGGCCTTGCGAGAGACTTTCACGGCCATCCGAAGGCGTCGCATTGGCGGGCGCTCACCGTCTGTTAGAGTTGGAACATGACCATCAACGTGTCACTCGGCAAAGTCCAGATCAACCCGGAGGCGGCATTTGTTTTCCCGCAATCGCGCTGCTGCAATTGCGGCACCACTTCGGGGATCTCCACACAAACTCAAGACACGAAAGTCACCCGCTACTTCATGCTTGCAGGCACCGAGCTCACTTTCTCGCTCCCGTTGCCAGTGTGTTCCGGCTGCTCGAAATCTCTGGTACGGCGGGTCCCCACGCTGTTTCACAAATTCCTGGTGTTGGCGGCATTCACGGCGGCGGTATTCCTGCTGCTGATCGTGGCCCTCTCACAGATCTCCTCCGCAGTCCCGGTCCTGACCGATCACCTGTTCATTTCGAGTCTGGGCATCTCGCTCGTCCTGGTCTTCCTGCTCTACTGGTTACGCCGCCCGACCGGCCAGCAGACGAGCTACTACCAGCCCGTGCGCATCCGCAAGCTAGATCGCGAATTCGTTTCCGGCGCCGTCAAAAAGATCGGTTTTGCGTTCACCAATCCGCTGTATCTCAAGGACTTCAGTCAAGCGAATACGCAGGCGCTGCAAGCGGGTCGCGTCAGCGCCACCAAGTCCTCCTGACCCCGCATGAGCAAGAGAAACCCTACGCGCCGCCCGTCATCCTTCCCGTGCAGCGCCGCGTAAACGAGATCAACAGCATGGTTCACGAGGGGACTGGAAGCGTGGACTTGCGCAGAGTTACTGTCATCGCAGCGATGCTCAGTGGCGGCAAGACGCCGCTTCCTAGCGTGACCAAGACCCCCGAGAGCGGGGTGGGCGATGAGGCCTACTTTTCCAAGGCAAAGGGGATGGTCTTCAACCTCAGTGTCAAGAAGGGCGGTACCTATTTCCGCGTGATGGCGCGCAGCAACCCGGAGGCTTTCGCCAAGACGAACACCCCCGCCGTGGACCAGAAAGACAGGGAGATCGATCTGGCCATTGCCCGCGCGATCGTCAAGAAGCTCCAGAGGGCTCCGTCAATCGCGACTGTCACTGCGCTCCGCCCGCGATCCAGTACAACCTGACGTTCGGATCGCCCGAAGGCAGCGCAATGGCTTGTTGCCCATCCAGCATGCGCACCGTCGTTCCGCTGCTGCGCTCGCCCACGAGCCTGGCTCCATTGGCCTGCACTTCGATGCGGTGGCGATAGGGCCACGGGAAGGCAAATACGACCACGGCGATGGCGCAGGCCAGTGCGGTCACGGGCATCGGCCAGGACTCTTTGTCCCGACGCTGGACTAAGCGTTCCCATCCTCCGGCGGGAGGGTTGAACGTCCGCAGTAGTTTGTCGGCAGTGCTCATGTCAATCGGTCTTCAATTCCGCATGGAGTCGTTTGAGCGCGAGGTGGCGCCTGGATGCCACGGTTCCCGAGGGGATGGAGAGAAGCTCTGCTATGGATTGGTGGGGCATCTCCGCGAACTCGGTCAGCAACAACACGCCGCGCAGCTTTTCCGGCAGTCGATCGATCGCTAGATGCAGCTGCCGATGTTCTTGCGCGGCGGCCGCGTTCGATTCCGGAGAGTCCGGGGCCGGCAGCTCGAGCAGCACCTCCGCTCCGGATAGAAAGGCCTTTGTCCGTCTCCAGCGCCTGCGCTTTCGAGAGAGATTCAGTACCGATACCCACAGATACCGGTTCGCGGTGTCGGCCCGAATTCGCCCGCGGCGCGCCCACAGTTGCAGGAACGCGTCGTGCACCGTGTCCTGCGCTTCCTGTTGCTGCAACACGTAGCGATACGCAAGGTTGTACAACGGCCGTTCCAGTCGATAGTACAGCTGTTGCCACTCGCGCTCGGTGATACCGGGCTCGCTCATCGCGCACTGTGTAGGCGATCAAAGCGTAGCGCGCACGATGTAGTAGAGTTGCCGGTCGCCGGAGCCCGGGTCCCACAAACCGCTTTGTCCCAACACTAACAGCTCGCCGGGCCGCAGCTCCGTTTGCGCCGAAAGAAATCCCGGCCCGTGGTTGGAGCTGAGCTTGAGCAGTGCCCCGACGACCGCATGGTCCTGACTGTCGCGCAGGACGCTGACGGTGGCTTTCATGCGGGTGCGCGCTCCTTCGACCTCGCTGGTCCTGTCCCCGGACTGTGTTTGAGTCGAGAGCGCTTCGAGGAGCTCGAAACGTGTCGGGCCCCTCGACTGCTCCAGCGCGCGCAAAGCCGGCTCAATTTCCTTCAGTAGCGGAGAGTCGGTGTGCGTCCCGGGAGAAGCCGTTACGAACCAAGCCTCGATGCGAATCGAGGGGGTCGCCGCAGGCTTGCGCGCTGCGATTTGTTGGAGAAACTCCTCCACCCCTCGTTGATAGGAGGGAGGCGCGGATACCAATAGCTGCCCGTTCGGCGCAAGACCCACCTGATAGGGAGAGAGCGCGGGGCCCAGCGCATTCCGGATTTCTCCCGCCAGCTCCGGCCTCACGTTGTAGCTGCGCAGCAAGGGGGCGGTCGCAGGGGCACTTCCGTGCCCGTGCTGCGCCACCAGCCAGCCGCCGGTCGCCAGAACCACCCCGATCGCAAACCAGATCGTGCTTCGACCCATTGCACCGATATTCACGTCGCCCTCCCGTTCGGGTTGCGTAACCGCCTTTGACTACTACCCCCGACGCAGCCCTTGCTTCACTCGGGCGGCATGCGGTCGGTGCGACCGATTCCGGGCACGGGCGGAACTGGGACCCTGTACAGTATGCCCCGCATCCTTCGTAGGCTACTGCGAGTCCTTCCCATGAGAAACGTAGTCCTGAGACTGGCTTTCAGCGCAGGTGTCTGCGCGGTGTTCGCGGCGGTCCCCGTAACAGGCAGCGCGGCGGATGCGACGACCCGTCTTGCCGCCGACTGCGCATCTCTCAAAGGCTTCGCCATCCCCGCTTCTGCCATCGGGTTGCCGACGGGCGGTGCGACTGTCGAAACGGCCGCGGCCGTCAAGTCGTCCGAGGCGCACAACGCCAACGGCGATTTCTGCAAGGTGACTGGAGTCATCAAGAACGCTACAGCCTCGAGTGCCGTATTCGAATTCGAGGTGAACCTGCCCGACACGTGGAACGGCCGGGCGTTGCAGATGGGCGGGGGAGGGTATGACGGCTCGCTCGTGAACGCCCTGGGTGCGTACACGCTCCAGCTTCCAGGAGAGGACACACCCCTGAAGCGGGGTTACGTCACTCTAGGCAGCAACGGCGGTCATCGCGGCGGCCCGGGGTTCGATGGCACCTTCGGCCTCGACGATGAAGCGCTGCTCAACTACGGCAAACAGTCGATCAAGAAAACTCACGACGTGGGCATGGCTCTCGTCCGGAAAGCCTACGGCCGTGGGCCGCAGCGATTCTATTTCATCGGCGGCTCGCAGGGCGGACACGAGGCGCTCGACGCTGCTGCTCGCTACCCCAATGACTACGACGGCGTGGTCGCCCACTTTCCCGCGTACAACGTGACGATGCTGCACTTGGGGTCGTGGAATGTCGGGCGCGCGCTGTATGCGGACAACGGGGCCGGCTGGATGGACGCGGCGCACGTCAAGTTGATTACCGACGCTGTCATGGCCAAATGCGACACGCTCGACGGAGCCAAGGACGGGATCATCGGCAACGTGGCCGGCTGCAACGCGGCGTTCGACGTGAAGACGCTGCGCTGCGCGAACGGAGGTAAGGGCGACAACTGCCTGTCGGACGCACAACTGAAGGCAGTGGCGGCGATCGCATCGGACTACAAGCCCGGCGTGCCCGTTGCGGGAATGGACACCTTTCCGAAGTGGGCGCTGCTGGAGGGCGCGACGTTCGCCGGCCCATCGAACTTCGGCAAGGTCTCGCAGCCTTCCAATCCGCTCTCCGGCAGTGAGCCGCTGCTCTACAGCGCCGGTGACGGGACGATCAAATACATCATCACGCGCGATCCGAAATTCGACACGCTGCATTTCGATCCGAAACAGTACGAGGCCAGGATCGCCACCGCCGCCTCCATCATGGATGTCACGGATCAGAGCCTCGAGCCGTTCCGCGCCAAAGGCGGAAAGATCATCATGACTCACGGGACGGCGGACGACTTCATCACGCCGCACAACTCGATGTCCTACTACCAGCGCCAGCAGGCCCAGTTCGGCCAGAGCCGCCTCGAGAGTTTCCTGCGCTTCTACGTCATCCCGGGCTTCGGCCACGGCTTCGGCACATTCAACGCAAAGTTCGACGCCCTCCCGGCGCTCGAGCAGTGGGTCGAGAACGGCAAGGCGCCGGCCGGCCTGATCGCGACCGATGGCAATCCGAATGCCAACCGGACCCGGCCCCTGTGCGAGTATCCGAAGTATCCGAAGTTCACCGGATCGGCGGGAACCGAAAACGCCGCGGCCAGTTTCACGTGTTCGGAGAAGTAGCGGGTCGGCGCCATGGCGAACAAGGACTCTCGCGTAACAATCCATATGGCTGCGAGCCTCGACGGTTTCATCGCCAGAAAGGATGGGCGCGTCGATTGGATGGAAACCGCAGACGAATTCGCGTCCGGCGAGACCATGGACCCTGCATTCGTCGAGGCCTTCCTCAAGACGATCGATTGTTACGTCATGGGGTCGAGAACGTATGAGACGGCGCTGCACTTCGAGTCCAAGGGGCTCGGCTGGGTCTATGGCGACAAACCTACTGTTGTCCTGACCCGCCGCGAGCTGCCTCGCGCCCGAGAGACCGTCGAGTTCTACTCAGGCGATCTCGCGGAACTCGTGAACGGCCGCCTCCGGCCCAAGTTCCGCTCCGTCTGGTTTGTGGGAGGAGGCGCCGTTTCCGGCGAATGTCTGCGTCTCGGCTTGGCCGACGAAGTGCGCTATTCGATCCTGCCGGTCCTGATTGGCGAAGGGGTCTCATTCTTCGAGAAGCTCGATCGGGATGTAGCCCTGCACCTGACCGAAGTCAAAGCGTACAAGAGCGGCACCGTGGCGCTTTGTTACGAGGTGCGCGCGCCGGCCATTCACCAGTAGGGTTCCTGTACGCTCGTGCTGAGCAGGAATCGCGGCTGCGTACCGACGTGCGCTGCCGGTACAGCATGCAGCAGTAGCAAGTGCATGAGGATGAGATCGCCTGCAGCTGCAGTATTCTCGACTACTTGCAGGGGTATTCCGTCGACTGTTTCGGCTCGCTCGCAGAAGCGAGCGATACGCTCCACCGGGTCACCCGCGGTGCACAGGTCGCGGAGGTACGGGTGGCGCTGTAGTAGATTCTTACGCATCGGCGCGCTTCGATTGCCGTGCGATGGCGGATGATCGACAAACCACTTGTGTACGAGCCGATGCGATCCGCTGATGATGTTCGTGCCGCCGCAATGAGGCTCGACGTCGGTCAGCATCGCGTGTATCAGTACGCCACAGGGAGGCGATAGCCGCCCAGCGTAATTCCCGTCCATGTGCCAACCGGCGCTCGGTATGTCCCAGGTGCCGCCGGTTGGAAAGTGGAGGAAGAAGGCGCCTCAGTCCTTCGGCATCGGCAGCGGCTGATCTTCCAGTACTTGCCGAATGGCTGCGATCGTGCGGTCGGTGCCGACTGCGCGAAAGGCGGGATCTTCTTCAGGTGCTGCAGGTGCTCTGGCCGAGTCGATGTCCATGTCGAGGGTTCGTTTCGATGAAACCCGTCCTTGGCCAGCGCATTCCAGACGACGTCGCACATCGTCGCCGCGTCGTTGGCGTCAAAGGCATCTCGAACGCGCACCCAGCCGAATGCGCGGAAGTGCTCGAGCGATGACGGATCCAGACTGGACATGCGACTTGCCGCTGGCTGTGGCAGGATAACAGCACTATTCTATTTGACGTCGAGCCAACATGCGTGCCCTGCTGCAAGCGATAGCCGACTTGTTGTGGCCTGAGCGCTCGAAGGCGTCCGCGACCGGCTTCCCTGCGGATGTGTACCTGAGGCCTCTGATCATACTGATGATCGTTCTGCTGGCGGGGCCCGACATCTTTGCCGTGACGGAGCTCGCCACGATTCTGGAGCTCTTCGGCGCTACGATGTTTCTGCTGACATTCGCCGTCGGATTCTGGATTGTGGGGATTGCGGCATTCGACAGCTTGCGACAGTTCCTGCTGCCGATCGAGCACGTGGCATTGATCAGGATGCGCCGAAACCCTGTTGCCATCGTCAACGGGGTTCTCCTCATCGGCAGGCAAGGCCTGTATGTGTTTTGCCTGGGCTTGTCGGCCTATGCGTGGATTTGCGGTCTTCAGGGAGCGCTTTTCGGCTGATACATCTGAATCAGATTCCCGCAGGTGTCCGAAAAAATCGCGAGCGTGACGGGCCCGGCTACCGTCGGCTCCATCGTGAAGACGACGCCCTTGTCCTTGAGGCGCTGCACCTCACTGTGAATCGCGGAGCTTTCGAAAGCGGTCGCGGGAATACCGTCCTTCATGAGCGCGGATTGATAGGCGCTTGCGGCGGGGTGTCCGTTCGGTTCGAGCACCAGCTCGAGATCGCCCGGACCCTCGGGGGAGACGACGGTGATCCAACGGGCGCCGCCGGCTGGAAAGTCCTTCTCCTTCCTGAAGCCCAGCACATCCGTGTAGAACTTCAGCGCCTTCTCCTGATCGTCGACGAAAATGCTGATCAGTTTGATCCTCATGGAGAGCCATCCTCGTGGATTCACCGGGCGCTGAGCATTGCTCACCGCCGGCGCACTGTCTTCTCGAAAATTGCGATTGCGTCGGGCCCGCCCATCAACAGCAGGCATGTCGGCGGATGCGGCGTCCAATCTGGAACGTAGACCGAGCGCCGCAGGCTGCGCTGGTATTCCGCGGGCGAGATTCCGACCCTGCGTGCGAACAGCGTGCTGAAGGACCCCAGGCTGCTGAAGCCGACATCCAGGCACACATCCGTCACTGAACGGCCGCGCGCAAGGAGCCTTTGCGCGGCTGTGAGTCGTTCTCGGGTTCTGAACTGATGCGGTGTCTCGCCGAACGCCGCCTCGAATCTGCGGATGAAGTGGAATGACGACAGGCTCGCTTCGCGTGCTGCCTCTGCGATGGAGACGTTCGAGGAGCGCAGGTCCGAAAGAAGATCCCGAGCCCGGCAGAGTCGGAGAAAGGTCCGTCGGTTGCGCCAGGCAGGGGATTTCATATCCGCATTGTAGATCGCGTCGATGCGCCCGTCCCGCCGTCAGTTGGTCGTCAGGATGCAGCCGTCGGCTTTCGCGAACGCCTGCGCCTGGGCAAGCGCATCGCTCGCGTACAAGCCTCCGCCCGAAAGACGTCTAGTGCCCCTGGGTCGCGTCAGCTTGTCCGGAAAGATCGAGACGACACGTGAAGGCGAGGGCGGTGCGGATCGGGGGCTGCAAATCCCCCGCGTGTTTCGCGGCGAGTCGCCTGGCACGCTCGACGGCAGCCGCGGCGATCCCAGTGTTCTTCTTATCCGGTGGGTAGTTGATGTTGGGACCGACCGCGAGTGCGATGCCCCACCAGGCCATGGCCAGGGAGGGATCGAGTCGCGCTGCCTCGCGGAACGCGCGCTCACCCTCGTCTTGCTCGTAGGCGAGAACCATTGTGAGACCGCGGTCAAAGGCAAACTGCGCTGCCTGGATGTCCGTGGAAACAGGGTGATGTAGCTACGTATAGGGATCGGTCTTCCCGATGCCCAGCGTGCACACGGCGAGCATCGCCCACGGAAGCCTAATGGGTCTCATGCGGGCTCTCCTTGTCGACGAGGAACCTGACGAGATCGACAATATCGTCGAGGCTGTGGAGCGTATCCAATTCGATCCGGTACTTTCCATTCACGACGAGACAGGGCGTACCGGGAGCTTCCATAGCGCCGATCTGAGAATCCGCGGCCCGCATTTTCGTCTCCACACCGAACGATCGTGCCGCTCGGAGGAACTCCGCCGGGTTGACGCCAGTGAGGCGCCCATAACACCGCGCGGCATCTTCCAGGGTCGGCAAGGGAGACTTCGCTCGGCGTGCAAGGGGATCGACCACAGCGAGCTCGCCTGTTTTCCAGACCGCGTCGTAGATCGCTTGATGCGCCTTTTCCGCGACGCCCAGGTACTGCGCCGCGAAGAACGCGCGTTGGAACATGGGCATGTCTTCGGCCGCGCTGAATGATGCTGGCAGGAACGCCATCTGCGCGTTCGGGGGCAAGCTGCGCTCGAGCTTCTGAATGACCGGCTGGAATGCGTTGCAAGCCGGGCAGCCATACGAAAACACTTCCAGCACCTCTACTTTCCCCGCAGCCACCCGCGTGCGCTGCACGGGATTCAGGCGAACATAGTTCTTGCCCTCGACCCAGCCTACGGGCGCCGCCTGCGCATTCGGTGCCAGGGCAGCGGCCAGGGGACAGACAAGGGCGATGGCGATCCAGACAACGTGTTTCATGGGGTCTCCGCGGCGGAACATTGACTTCGACGTCTACAGGTGTAGTCTTAAAGGGAATCTACACCTGTAGTCGGTCTTGTGTCTACGCATGTAGACGGTGAGCTCACGATGAAAGCCCGCGCTCCGATCAGCGATGCCGAATCCCGCGTCCTCGCGGTGCTCTGGCGTGAGGGCGCTGCTACGAGCGAAAGCGTGATCGCCGCGCTCGCCGCGGAAAATTGGGAAGTCTCGACCGTCAAGACACTGCTCGCGCGCCTGGTGACCAAACGGGCCATTCGCGCAAAGAAGGAAGGCCGACGCTACGTGTACTCACCGGTGCTGACCCGGGAGGAGTGGATCACTACGGAGAGCGAGGGGCTGCTCAGCCGCGTGTTCGGTGGCCGTGTTGCGCCGTTGGTCCAGCATTTCAGTGAGCATCGCAAGCTGTCGAAGGCAGATATCGGCGACCTCAAGCGTTTGATCGAGGAGTTGGACGATGGCGAATGAGGTGCTCTCCGCCCTCGTCCGGCTGTCGATTGTTGCGACGCTCGGCGTCCTCGTCATGATCCCGCTGCGCAAGCCCCTCCGTCGCGCGGTGGGTACCGAAGCGGCTTACTGGCTGTGGCTGTTTTTGCCCGGAAGCCTGCTTGCCGTGTTTCTGCCTCGAGCCTCTGCCGGGGTCTGCGGTCCGGATACGCTCCTCAGTCCTGTCGTCAACAACTGCGCTATGAGCGTCACACTGATATGGAGCATCGGCGCCGTAGCCGCGCTCGCGTGCTTTGCGTACTGCCAATGGCTCTTGAGGAGATCGCTTGGCCGCTTGCAGGAGCGGCCCGATGGCACCCACTGGAGCCCGGCCGCGAGGCAGCCCATGCTGATCGGCGGGTGGCGTCCAAAGATTGTGTTGCCGGGCGACTTCGAGACTCGCTATTCACTCACCGAGCGCGCGCTCGTCCTGGCCCATGAGCGGGCTCACCTCGCGCGCAACGATGCGCTCACCAACACCCTCGCGTCCGCAATCGTGTGTCTGTTCTGGTTCAATCCCCTCGTGTACTGGGCCTGGAGCCGATTCCGGTTCGATCAGGAGGTGGCCTGCGATGCGGCCGTGCTCCGCCAGTCGAAGCTTTCGCGGCGCTGTTACGCGCAGGCGCTGGCGAAGACCCACGTCGTGGGCCCCGCCGCGATCGCTTTCGGTTGGCAGCGCCGTCATCCGCTGATCGAGCGGATTGCAATCCTCAAGCGCCCGGCTCCCAGTCGCACCCGGAGGCTGATGGGGTATGCGCTGGCCCTGGGGCTGATGCTCTCGGGAGTCTATGCTGTCTGGTCGTCCGTACCCGGCTTGCCGGGTGGTGACGGCTGACGCCACCCGCACACGCGCGGTGATGCACCCGGAGTCGCCTTCGCGTGCGTATTAGTCTCCGAGCCATGTCGCGCCCCCGCTGGAGATGTCTGTGGGCTACCTTAGATCCGCTTGCCTCGTCCTGGGTCTTGCCATCGTTCCCGCGCTCTGCGGCGCACAGCTCCCCAAACTCCACCTTCCATATTTCGCGGATATGCGTCGCGAGGCGGTCGAGTCGGTAAGCATCACCGTTGGCCCGATTGCACTGTGGTTCGCGGGGCATGTGATCCGTGACAGGGATCCTGACAGTGCTGCAGTCAAAAAGCTCGTCCGGGGGCTGCACAAGGTGCAGATCCGTAGCTATCGGTTCAAGACGGATCATGTGTACTTGCAATCGGAGCTGCAGGGGCTGAGGCGCCAGCTGTCCGCGCCTGGTTGGCACCAGATGGTGCAGGCACGTGAGGGCGTTTCGAAAGAGGACGTGGACATCTATTACGCGCTCGACGATCGCACCGTCACGGGGCTGGCGATCTTGTCCGCGGAGCCGCGGGAATTTACAGTGGTGAGCATCAGTGGCCACATCGATCTGGATCAGGTTGCCCGCCTGCGTCACACCTTCCTGTCCCATGAGCGTATCCAATGACAGTCCGTCGGAAGCCTGCGGGGCAGGCGTCTGGCGAGGCGCCGACCAGGACCCCCAGCGGTGGATCGTGTCTCTCGACGCCGATGAGTGCGGTGAGCTCGTCCGTAGCGCCCAGAGGCTGGCGGGCCGGCCGCTGGAGAGCATTCAGCCGGCAGACTTCCCGCTCCCACGGCTGGGACCGAAGCTCGCTGCCGTCGCGGCGACGCTCGAAAGAGGTTCGGGCTTCACTCTACTGCGAGGTCTTCCCGCCGAGCAGCTGCCGGAGGCGTTGCTGCAGATCGCCTTCTGGGGCATGGGGACCCACCTCGGCGTAGGTGTCTCACAGAGCGCCTCGGGCGACCGCCTGGGTCATGTCTTCGATCGCGGCAGCCCGGACAAAGAGCGCTATTACACCCGAGGCGGGGCGCTCGAATTTCACATGGATCCTGTCGATGTCGTGGGTTTGTTGTGCCTGCGGAGTGCCGCCTCGGGAGGCGCAAGCCGCATCGTGAGCGCCGGACAGCTCCACAATGCGATTCGCGCAGAGCGCCCAGACCTTCTGCGACTGCTGTATCGAGGCTTCCACAACAGCAGGCGCGGCCACGGCGAAGCCAAGCCCTCGAAGCGAGTGCCCGTGTTCGCGCAAGGCGCGCATGGACTCGAGTGTTATTTCCTGCCGGTGACGATCCGCCAGGCGGTGGAGCAGGGATGCCCTCTGTCGGCACTGGAGGAGGAGGCGTTGGCCTTCGTCGATGAAGTCGCGAACCGACCGGGAGTCTTTCTGGACATGGACTTTCGCCCCGGCGATATCCAGTTTCTCAACAACCGCCTCATCCTTCACGCGCGCACCGACTACGTCGATCACCCGGAGCCGGAGCGCAAGCGACATCTCCTGCGCCTGTGGCTCATGATGTCGCAGTGGCCGTCGCGCCCCGAGGCGATGAGCTTCCATGGACGCGTCGACCGAGCCGGCGGTGGCGTTCAGCCCAGTGCTGCCAGGCGCTGAAACAGCCAGAAGGCCGCGGGGACACCCAACGCGTACCCCCAAAAGCTGCCGGGTGTCTCGAGATTGGACGACCGCACGACCCTCATCGCCCACCCGAAGACGGCCAGGACGGCAATGATGAACGCCAGCTGCCCAATTTCGACGCCGAGATTGAAGCACAGCAGGCCCAGCGCCAGCTCCTGAGTCGGCAATCCGACCTCGCGCAGCGCGGCTGCAAAGCCGAACCCGTGTAGCAGGCCGAAGGACGACGACACCAACAGTGGGTAGCGGCGCGCAAGGCCGTCAGGCTTGGGACGCGCGATTTCGTACGCCAGGAAAATGATCGACAACGCGATGGCGGCCTCGACAGGCGCTTGCGGAAGTCGCATCAGTCCGAGCGCGGACAGGGAAAGCGTAATGGAGTGGGCGAGTGTGAAGCCGGTAATGGCCAGAACCACTCGTCGCAGCGTGCCTGCCAGTAACAGCAGTCCGCTGACGAACAACAAGTGATCGACGCCCGTCCAGATGTGCCTGAGGCCCAGCTCCAGGTAACTGAGGGCCACGCTCGTCCAGGTCGAGTCCTCTGGCACGCTCCAGGTCGTCCGATCGGGAGCCAGAACCTGAGTCAGCACGGTTCCATCCAACTTGGTCAGCCGGAAGAGAGTCGCGAGCGATGGGTTGTACAGCGGATAGCCGACGCGCAGGCCTCGACCCTCGAGGCCGCCGGGACAACTGAGGAGGACGACCTGCTCAGGCATCGGCGGTTGGAGACTTGTCCGATCGCTGATGACCCGGCAGGCTGAAGGCCATAATACGGTAGGTCGATCGTCGTCGGTCACTGTCGGCGGGACGCGAATCCTTGCCCGGTACAGGTCTATGCTCTGTTGTCTGATGTCGACGGAAACCGGACGCGCATCGTGAGCCTCCGCGAGCGGCCCCGCGACGCTCGCGATCGCCAAAGCGAGTGCGGCGACCTTCAATTGACTTCCCTGCGTACGGTATAGCGCCTCGTCAGGTCCTTGATGGCGGTCTCGCGGTACGCAGCAACGACGTCGCGGAGCAGGTCTTGCCGCACTTCCTCACGGATCTGCGCGAAGTCCGGCAGGCGAGCGGGCTCGCGCTGAGTCAACAACACGAGGTGATAACCGTAATCGGACTTGATGGGCCCCTGCCACCGGTTGGAGGGTTGAAGCACGGCCAGCGCTGTGGCGAAACCGGAGCCGAACTGGTTCTCGATGAAGCCGCGCGTACGATTCACATAGTTCTGCAAATAGGGAAAGCGGTCTCCGTACGCAGGCGCCTCGGCGAATCCCACGCGCTTCAGCTCCATCTCGCGCCCGAGATGCTCCGCCGCGCGCTCGTTACCCTCGCGTCTGCGAATCTTGTCGTCCAGGAAAACCTGTGTGAAGGTGACTGTCGGCTCGGCGCGATAGCGATCTTCGTGAGCATGGAAGTAGCTGAGCAGGGTTGCTTCGCTCGGCGCGAACGATTCCGTGGCTGCATCGTCGAGCAGGTACAACATCTTCTGCACCAGTCGCCGGCGGATCACATAGTCGCCATCGGCGAGGCCCATGGCGGAGGCCTCGCGGAACAGCGCCTGTTCGCGTACGTATTTGTCGATGAGGTCCTGTTTCTCCTGAGCGGAGAGACTCGAGATCTGGTTGTCGAAGTAGTCGGGCTTGAACGCCATCGACTCGTACTGCACGAATTGCAGTAGTGCCGGCCGGTCGACAGTAATCGTCCGCCCATCTTCGGTGCCGGTGACATCTGGCCCATGTACGGCACGGTAGAAGGCGAAGAGCGCCGCGCCGGCGATCAGGAAATGAGCGAGGGGATCGCCCGCGAGTCGCTTCAGCGCGCTCACGGCTTTGCCGGCGTGTACCAGATGGGCGAGGAGTACGCCCGCTCCTGAATCGTTGCCGGCTCATGGGTCTCACTGACGTCGATTCCGAGCGCCACGGCGTCGTAGAGAGTGTGTCGCGGAGTCGGAATCTCCAGAACGCGCACGTAGTAGAAGGCCGGCTGCGCCCGCTTGAAGTCCGGATCTCGCCACACCGTCGACAGCTGAATTGCACCGATGGAATTGGTGTATTGCGCCGTTTTCACATCGACGGTGTTGCCGACCGCGGGCACTTTCCCGTCGGCGCCGGGTCTGCGGTCGCCGGACCAGGCCACATCGTAGATGTGCTGCTGGGGATTGCCGTTGGCATCCACCCATCCTTTGATGACCTGGATGCGATCGAGGTTGCCGCTGAGAGGGTCCTTCGCTGCGACGATGAGGAGCGTGGGCGACTTATCCTTGGGAGCTTCGGTGAGCTCGCCTCCCATCGGAACACCGTTGCGATAGCCGATGGCCTCGATGTCCTTCTTCGCAGCGTCCCGCGGTTGGAATGCATAGCCCCCAAAGACGCGCAACGTGATGCGAGTGCCCGTCGTTGCATACGTCTCCCTGCGCTTCAAGGCCGCGAAGATTCCCTTGCGGGTGTTCTCTGTTGCCCACACGGCCGTGCGACCGGAGGCGGACATCTCCCACGCCGGGAAAACGGTCGGCGAGGTGGGATGCTGGCGCTCGCGCAACAACTCGTCCACGGCGAGCTTGCCCATGAAGTTGCTCTCCTGCACGGAGGACAGGCCGGTGTGGCTGTCGGTGCCGCCGATCAGACCCAGCTCGTAGGGGTTCACTCCGATGCGGTTCTGGAACACGAGGCCGCGTAGCAGCGCCGAGCGCACATAGTCGGCTTCACTCGGCGGCGTCGGCGCGCCGGCCAGCAGCTTCCTGCGAATCTCGAACTCTGCGAATTCGTCGCTCGGGGCCAGCTCGGGCCGCACCTCCGAGGTCCCTTTGGTCTGAGTCACTTCGACCAGCGGTTCCCATTGCACTCGGGTTCGAGCGTACTGCGCACTCAACGGGTGGCCGTCACTGTCCACCATGTCGAACATGAGGCCGCCCGACAGGTTGGAATTGTGGGGAATGGCGAGGAAGTCGACCCCCGTGCGCTTCTTGGTTTGCTCGAGGAAGCTCCAGAGGTCTTCCGGCCGGATGCTCTCGTAGTTGCTGTACGGCGCGAATTGCCTGGCCGCCGCGCCGTCCGCATCGCTCAGCACGCAGCGATGGAGGTTCTTCCCGCCGTCGGGCATTGCGGTCCACTCCCATCCGATCAGGGTCGTGAACGTCCCCGGCACGTAGTTTTTTTCCGCCGCCTCGATCTCCGATTCCCAGGTCGCCTGGCGGATGACGGGGGAGAACGCCTGATCCACCATCTCGTGCCACTGCGGGTCGCGCTTTCCGCCCTGTGCCCGCATGACGCCGCCGGATTTGGGGTCCTGGCGCAGCGCCAGCATCTTCTGTCCCCAGGGTGTGGAGAGCAGTCGCGGATCCTTGTTGTTGAGCAGGATCTCGAGCCCGAGCATCTCTGCGTGGTCGGTCACGGCCAGGAAGTCGAGCGGACGGCGCATCTGCGCCTTGATGCCCAGATTCGGATTGGCAATGGGAATGCCCCTGGCGAAGCGATAAGCCATGTCTGGCGTGACGCCGACATTGCCGGTGGCATAGGCGTCGATCGAGTAGTTGGAATGCAGGTGCAGATCGCCCCAGTAGAGGTGTGTCTCCTGCGCCTCCACCGGGCTCGATACCCCGCCCAGTACCGCGCTCAACGTCAGCCAAAGCGCCGCGTGGCCGCGGGTCCCCGTTGCTTTTCTGGATAGGTGCTGCATGGCGGAATTCTGGCGGGCGCGTATTGACAAGCAACGGATAGACTGGCTATAGCTACCGATAAGCCTTTACCTTTCGGTTGCCCTCAAAAGCCTCTCAGAGAAGAAGAATGGCGCGTTACACCCTCCGACAGCTCGAGGTGTTCGTCGAGGCCGTGCGCGATTGCAATTTCGCGCGTACGGCCGAGCGACTGGGGATTTCACAACCCGCCGTGAGCGACCACGTCCGCGCGTTGGAGCGCAACCTGGCTCGAACCCTGTTCGAGCGCCGCCGCGGGACGACCGTGGTTCTGACGGCTGCGGGGGAGCGGTTGTGTCAGGAAGCGCGTGCGGTGCTCGATCAAACCGACAGCCTCTCGGCTCGATCGGCGGCCCCGGTCACCAGGCAGTTGCCGGTGCGAGTGTTTGCAGGCCCGCATATCTTTGAGCGGTTGTTGCGAGCCGCGCTCCCTGAGTTCTGCCGCGCCTATCCGCACATCGTGCTGGAGGTCGGCGCGGAATGGCCCATTGAGGATCTCGGCGCGCTGGTAAAGAGGCGAGAGCTCGATATCGCGGTGTTCACCGCCGTCAGCGGCAAGATACCTATCGAGGCGCAGGTCATCTGCGACGTCTCTTCCGTGGTCGTCGCACACAGGCGCCTCGTCGGTCGGCGCACCCTGTCGGCCGAAGAAGTGAGCCGCCTCCCGTTCGTCCTGCCGCTGGCGGGCACACCGACGGCATCCTGGGTCGACCGCTCGCTGCGGAACTTAGGTGTTGTTCCTTCGAACGTCATCGGTCGCGCCCAGTACCTGGACGTGCAGCAGAAGATGGTCGAGAACGGCGACGCGGCCGCGCTGCTGTTCCGGGAGTGCCTGACCGGGTCGCCGGTGCGCCCGCAGCTGAGAATTCTCAGCGCTGAGGTCGGGGGCCTGAAGCGAGTACTCCTGATGAGGCGCGCGGACGAGAGACCCGAGGTGCACACGGTCGCCGCTTTCCTGAAGCAGACCGTCGGCGTTCGCCTGGACAGCGCTGCCTGATAGCGCGCGTTACAGCCCGGTGCCGATGGACGACCCGTACGCCGCATCCTTCAATGGCCAGTAGATCTCGCCTCCGGGCGTACGCCATGGCCCACGCGGAGAGCGAAATCGCCGACGTGCCGCTCGCATGGGCCAGCAGATCGCGCCCCTTGCTCATTTCGGCGAGGGCGATTGCTCGCGCTTGCGTGAGGGCCTGACCTTCAGCGCCCAGAGAAGCGTTCCCGATGGCTCGGTGCTGGGCAATCGATTTCGTCCCCAGGGGGCCGGTGCAGGTGTCCAGAGGCCATCCGGTCTTATCCGTAGGACAGGCCTTGGCAGCCTTGTTGAGAGCATCGTCGATCGCGCGATGCTTGGCGCCGGTGCTTGCGAGCGCACCTTCCAGCAAGCTGCGTATCTTCTGTTGAGCGGCCATGTCGGCGCTTCGCTGGCCGCCGACGAAACCGGCGATGGCGGCTGTTGACGCCGGATCCCCTGCGGAGGCGCGTTGTGCCGCAGCCATCTGGTTGACCATGGCCATCTTCTCCGCCGTGCTCATCGTCTGCATGCGGGCCTGAATCTGGGCGGCGTAGGCGGGATCCGAGCTCGCCCGGGAGATGTCGATACCCGCCACCGACCCTGTCGGCTTCAGTGCTTCCGAGATCCGCGTCTGCACGGCGTCGGTCGCCGGTGCTGTGAGCAGCAAGGGGGCGCCGCTTCCGACCTGCGTCGCCGCCGCAGCGGCGGCCACGTTGGCGGGCGGCGCCGGCACTGAATTGAGCGCCGCGAGCTTGCGGCTCGCGGACCCGGCGGGGCTCACAAATTTCTCATTTGGAGAGAATACTGGGACGGCGAGCCGGGATAGATCGAGCCGTTGTCGGCCCCGATCTCCGCTTCGATCAACGCGTTGACCTGTCCGCTGAGATCGAGAATCTGCGCCTTGCGCTCCTCCGGATGGAAGGCGAGGTTCACGATCTCATCGGGATCCCGGTGCGTGTCGTAGAGCTCCAGATCGTTGTGGGCCAGGAGAGTTTCCCAGTCGCGCGGCACGTGATGCTCGGTGAGCTTGAAATAGCGGCCGAACTTGTAGCGGCCGTCGAAGACTCCACGGATGAGTCCCCGCACCGGGTTGCCCGGAGTGGGTCCATTCGGACCCAGCCCGCCAGGCGGAGTTCCGTAATTGAAGAGGACTCCGCGCTCGTCGCGGGCGGTGCGTGCGCGTCCATCCCCGACGACTGAGCTGACATCGACGCCGTGCAGATCGGGATAACGTTGCTGGCGCTCCGCGTCGCTCAATCCCGCAAACGAGAGCAGCGTGGGTACCAAGTCTATGCTTCCGACCAGCGCGTCGGTGGCGCCCGCGCCGCGTGCATCGGGATGCCGTACCAGCAGAGGTACTCGCAGGGTCTCCTTGTAGATGTCCGCTCCTTTGCCGATCATTCCGCCGTGTGCGCCTGCCATCTCCCCGTGGTCCGCGGTGGCGATGACGAGCGTGTTGTGCGCCAAGCCGAGCCGTGCAATAGCGGCAAGCACGGAGCCAACGTGCTGGTCGACATCGCGGATGCAGTTGAAGTAGTAGTTCTGGTAAACGCGCAGCTGCTCCTCGGTTAGAGGCCGCGGCGGACGCTGAACGGCGGGCTTGGTGGACAGATCGTCTGCCCCATAGCTGCGAGGCAGGCCGAAATGCCAGTCCTTCTCATACAGCGCAGTGCCGGGGCGTTCCAGCAGCGGCATGCCGAACAGCTCCGCGCCATTGCCCGCGCCTTGGCCGCGTGAATCGAAGAACATGATGTCGTGCGGATTGACGAAGTTCACGGCCAGAAACCACGGCTTGCCCCCAGTGCCCCCGGCGGCAAAGCGCTCGAGCAGGTTGATGGATTCGGAGGCGGTCACCCCGTCGTGGCCAAAGCCCGCCCAGGTGAGTCCGCTGTGCTCGCCGTCGAAGTTGTAATCGGAGAAGCCGTAGGGCTCGAGTGCCTGCGCGGCGTTCGGAAATTTGTCCTTGCCCAGCTTCTGGTTGATGACGCTGAGATGCCACTTGCCCTTGTAGGCTGCGTAGTAGCCCTGCGCGCGCAACAGGCTTCCCAGCGTAGGGAACCCGGCGTTCAGCTCGACGCT
>Ga0070681_10001306_pt1 | contig 21747 bp, 17 predicted proteins | sample KBSC83BmetaG_FD_65650 | JGI IMG/M metagenome (GOLD analysis project Ga0070681, IMG submission 65650) | Corn rhizosphere microbial communities from Kellogg Biological Station, Michigan, USA - KBS C8-3B metaG | ecosystem: Host-associated > Plants > Roots > Rhizosphere | place: USA: Michigan... | reverse complement strand
TGTAGAGCCCGAGGTGCGATTGTTGGGTTCGCTGGCATCTCGAGATCTTCACTCGTTCCTGGAACGTTATCAGTTCGTTCCTGGCAAGAGTGAGCCTGGTTGGGCTATTGGATTAGGCACACCAGATTCCCCACCTTCGGTTTAACGAACATGCACAGACAACGTAATCCGAGGTATGTCGGCGTATTGCTCTTTGATCATTCCGGCAACCTCATTCTGGAGGAACGTCATCAGCAACTGGGTTTCAATATCTCGACGTTCGGTGGCGCAGTTCATGAGCGGGAGACCGACACGGCCGCCGCTCAGCGCGAAGTCCTCGAGGAAACCGGTGTTGTGTTGGATCAAAACCATCTGACTCCGTTGGCGGCTTTGCCAAAATGGAATAGACGGCACCTCATTCATTGTCAATACTACGTCTATGAAGTACCTCTCTCAATCGATGACTTGACGCTGCTTGAGAACATTCGAGTTGTTGTCGTCGCGGCCGAAGACATCACGCGCCCAAATCTACAGTTGACACCAACAGCCCGCGTTGCGTTGGAGTTATATCTCAGTTCGCGATTGACACGTTCCGAGGGATTGCATTCATCACCGAGCGATTGCGATTTCACTGCTCAATACGCGACGCACCGTTACCTGGCGTTTTGGGAAGCGACGCGTTGGACGGCAATCCTGGGAACGGACTGCATGGACCTGAGGTCGACACAACCAAAACGGGTGTTGGATCTGGGAACAGGAACCGGACGATTCCTCGGGTTACTCGAGGGGGTAACTGGTGCTCAGATAACAATCGGCCTTGACGCTTCGGCGGCGATGGTGGGCCGTGCGGCACTCACGGGACACGAGGTCGTTCGGGCGAATGCAATGGCACTTCCATTCGCATCGGATAGTTTTGATATCGTCTGGGCCTCCCTGGTATGGCATCACATCGACGACTCCGCCATTGCATGCCGTGAGGTTTATCGCGTGTTAGCGGACGCCGGTGGACAATTCCTTCTGCGAACGGCGTTTATCGAGGCAGAGTCGACAGGTGCTCTCTTTGAATACTTTCCCAGCGCACAGAGACTGCAGATGTCGCGCTATCCCGAAAGGGATCGTCTTCTACAACATCTCGAAATGGCAGGATTCTCCGACGTCAGACACTTTCAACCAATTGTGCCGGTCGCATCCACATTCGGAGAATACGTGCACAAGGTTAGATCACGAGCCTACTCAATCCTTCTAGCGCTACCGGATGAGGAATATTTTCAGGGTCTAAGCCGGATGGAAGCAGACCTTGCTTGCGGAAGAGCTGGTCCTGTCTTGCTCCCGTGTGACCTCGTTGTGGCAACGAAGCACTCGGCGCCGTTTTCGTCAAGAGACGAATTTATGGAAACCTGAACCTTCTTAGGAGAGGATGAAGATCACGGCCACTCATAGTAGCGCAATCGCGCGTTCAAGAAACACTTCACGTAAACGATGAACCAAGTGAAAACATCGAAGCCCTGGCAGAAATAATTTGTGCGGCTGGCAATGAAGCTGCTGCTGGCCGAAATCTTAGCCGGCAACGTTATCTCGTAACACAGAACAATGAAAGCCGCAGATCCTCGCAGATGACGCAGATCGGATCCGTGTTCATCCGCGAGGACCTACGGCTTGACTTCTTTCTATTTGCAAAACTGCTGCTTGGATTAGACTGATCCTTACAGAGTTCCGCTTTCAGATATACGTATCCGGGCAAATAGCAACTTGAATTTGCGAGAGGATAACTGAGATCGACCAGAACCTATACAATACTTGTGAAAGTTCAAGCATGATTCGCTGGATTCAAGATGCTATTTCATGTGACTCATTTTTCCCGCTCAAATCCAAGTAAAGATCTCGCGGATCCTGACAGCGATCTTATGAATCCTTGACGTGATTCGACCTGCCTCACACTGAATGTGGCCGTTCACCAGACGATCTTTTGGCGCGACGCGCGACTGTGCGGAAGTCAGGCAGCGAAAAGGTATGGTCGTCGATCAGCACAACTGGGTTCCGAGCGCCGGCAGTTTTTTTATGCATAATGCTGCGTTAACGTTAAGGGCGAGGTCGGCCACTATTCTACGCGCGAATCAGTCTTTTTCAAGATGTTTAGATAATGCGTGATCGACTTGTAGCCATCATTCCCGCTCGCATGGGCTCATCACGATTTCCAGGTAAGCAGCTTGCGCAGTTGCTTGGGCGACCGATGATCGAGCATGTGCTCAGACGCGCTGAGATGTGTACACAATTGAAGGCAGTGTATGTCGCTACCTGTGACGAAGAGATCAGGAGAGTCGTGGAAGTATTGGGTGGCCGTGTGATTATGACTTCGCCAACCCATGAACGAGCATCCGATCGAGTTGCGGAGGCGGCAGACCAAGTCGAAGCCGACATTGTCGTGATGATTCAAGGCGACGAGCCAATGATAACTTCGGCAATGATTGCTGCGGCTGTCACTCCCCTGCTGTCGAATCGATCCGTCGAGTGCGTGAATCTGGTCCGCCGCATTACAAAGCAGCACGATTACTTCGATCCCAACATCATCAAAGTAGTGATGAACGTAAACCACGATGCGCTTTATTTTTCACGCCGCCGATTCCGGCACTCCAGTTTACAGAAGCCAATCACCTGCCCGTCTTCAAACAGGTCTGTGTCATTCCATTTCGAATTGAATTCCTGCGTGAGTTTAGGGGCTTACCGCCGACGCCGCTCGAACGAGCAGAGTCGATCGACATGCTCCGCATCATAGAACACGGACGGCGCGTGCACCTCGTGGAAACAACTGTAGAAACTCATGCGGTCGACACTCCTGAAGATTTGCGACTCGTCGAGACGCTCATGGAGACCGGATGACTTGGCGAGTCTTGATCAGTGCTCCCAAATTCCTTTCGGCAGTTGAAGAGTTTCGTTCGCGGCTGGAGGCCGCAGGTATTGAGATCGTTATCGCGCCAGTTCGTGAGCGGTTAAGCGAGAGTGAGCTGCTCGACATGGTGGAGACTATCGATGGCGTGATTTGTGGGGACGATCGTTTTACTGAGAAGGTATTGCGGGCGGCGCCGCGTTTGAAAATCATTTCAAAATGGGGCACCGGCATCGATTCAATCGACACCGCCGCGGCGGCGAAACTCGGAATCCGTGTTTGCAACACACCCGATGCTTTCATAGACGCGGTCGCCGACACAACGCTCGGCTACGTCCTTAGGTTCGCCCGCTGTTTGCCAGAGATGGATCGAGACGTGCGCCGCGGTTTATGGATCAAACCGGATCTGATTTCGTTGCGAGAGTGCACCCTCGGTGTGGTGGGCGTTGGAAATATTGGCAAGGCGGTGGTGAGCCGCGCCCGCGCATTCGGAACGAGAGTTATCGGTACGGATCCTGTGGCGATGGACGCTTCCTTCCTCACGGAAACAGGGCTCACAATGATGTCACTGGACTCGCTGCTCGAAGAAGCCGATTTCGTCTCGCTACATTGCGATCTCAATCCCACCTCGTTTCATTTGATTGGACGAAGCGAACTGAAGGCAATGAAATCGTCTGCCTGCCTGATCAATACAGCGCGTGGTCCGATCGTCGACGAAGCGGCTCTGGTTGACGCGTTGCGAGAGAAGTGGATCGCCGGCGCTGCGCTTGACGTCTTTGAAGTCGAGCCGTTACCCGCTGATAGTCCACTTCGCAATTTTCCAAACTGTCTTCTGGCCACTCACAACGCCAACAATAGCCCGCAGCGAGTCAAGCGCGTTCATGAATCCACGATTGATAACGTCGAGTGTGGTTTGATCTATTCGATGGAAGACGAGTCTGGCAGTTTTCGCTGGAATCCGGATTTGATGCTGCGATTTTACCAGCGGCCCGGCTGGCTGAACGTGCTTCGGTATTTGCGAATATTGATGAGGATGAGAATACTGTCGGCTTGCTAACGGCGGCTAAGCTGCGCCAGCTCGCATCAATCCGAAATGGATAGCCCGAATGAAACGAGTTCTAACATGGCGGCGGACTATGTGCTTGATTTGTACAACGCGCTCCAAAGCTCGAGTGTCGAGATTTGGCTGGACGGTGGTTGGGGTGTCGATGCACTGCTGGAGAAACAAACGCGGTCTCATAAAGACCTCGATGTAGCAATTCAGCAAAAGGACGTTGCCACGCTTCTCGAGCTACTCGATACGCGCGGCTATCGAGAAATAAAGCTCGAAATACGCCGGCCACACAATTTTGTTCTGGCCGATAATCAAGGGCACGAAATCGATATTCATGTGATTGTCATGGACGAACATGGTAACGGCATCTATGGTCCAGTCGAGAATGGCGAAATGTACCCCGCGGAGGCGCTCGCAGGCGTCGGGATCATAGCTGGACAGCCCGTTAAATGTATTTCGCCGGAGTGGGCGATAAACTTCCATAGTGGATATGAGTTGAAAGAGAAAGACTATAAAGATGTATCGGCGTTGTGTGAGAAGTTTGGGATCAACTTACCACCAGCGTATGAACGCTTCCGCGAGTAACGTCGATCCTGGTTTCCGAAAAGCCCGAGGCTTTGCACAAAAAAGTCGGAACTGAGCGCCAAAGGCGGGAATATGATAGCCAGGGGCAAGCGCCGAACAACGTGAGGCGCGTCGCCCCTGGTCAGATCGGCCAAAAACTAAACGAGCACGACTTACGTCTTATTGAGAAGCGGCGACCTCTGTGCCGTAACTTCGAGCGCCGGCTCCTGAGTCGCAGCCGGCTCACGAAGACTTGCCAGCAACAGACAAACACCCCGGGAGGCGCAGACAATCGTCACGCTGTAAAACATCATGTACTGAACGTGAAGAGAGAGCAGCACATAGTAAGCGCACGCAATTGAACACCCGAAGATGATTTGACTCCTGAATCGCGATGGTGAGGTCTGTGGATCGGTGATCATGTAAAACGTGAACAGCACCATCGGGATGCCGGTTAGCACTACTAAGTCAGCGGGCAGCGGAGTGCCTCGGATTAAGGAGCGAGTGACCCCGAGCATGATGAAGGTGCCGAGCCATGCAAGAATGCTTGGCGTCCTGCCGGTGAAAAGCAGGTTCAACCTTGTGCCGAGCATGACAATCGCCAGCGGCACTAGCCAATCCCACGGATTATGAATATCGATAGTGAAGTTCCAGGGCAGAACTCCAGTCCATTGATACACTATCAAGACAATGGCGATGCCAAAATTCGACGGGTTCATGAAGTGTTGCAGACGCCCGTTAACTCGGACCCGCAAGACATGTTTGGAACCGATCGCAAGCGCCACCGTCAGCGCCATAATCCAGAGCTGTTCACCAAAGTAGAGCAAGAACGCAAGGGTAATGGATGTCATGTGCGGCGCAAGCAAAAAATCAATCACTTTACGGACGCCACCACCTGCATACGCCGGCTGACAGCCGCTCGCCCGCGCGTCAACCCATTCAAATAGAAACGCGCAGGTGTAGCCGGTTCCGAGCGCCACAAACACCTGAGCCAGAGGTTGCTCAAAGCCAAATACAGTATGTCCCAGAATCGTGAACACCGTGGCCAGGCTGGCCGACATTTTGAGGCCGGTGCGCGGATCGCGTTTCTTCGGTTGCGGCTTTGGCGTGGTCATGGTCTTACTCCCTGTGCTGCGAGGACAACCGTGTGGTACCCGGGCGTGAGCGTGAGCGCGTCGCGATGTAAAGAGCCGTGCAGATCCCGCCAGGTAATGCGCACGGGAATCTCAGCGGCCGTCGTTTGACCGAGACCAAACAGAACTTGCGGACTGCGTTGACCTGAATGGCCGTTTCCGCCGTCAACCTGACGAATCTGACTCGGAGCGCCGTGCATATCAAGCTCAACGAATGCTCCGATCGCAGGTGTACCTTCACGCCAACGTGGATGTCCGTCATGTACTGTCGTGGTCATGATCGGTTTAGCTTGATTGTCTGCATTGGCTACCGGCAGGAGCAGGTGCAAACCAAGAAAGCGATTGCCGCTCGTCTTGTTCTTGATGTAAACCGATTCTTCCCAGAAGTTCGCGTACACCATCTCGGGATATCCATCTCCATCTACATCTGCGATCGCGATGCCTCTAGTGGCCGGTGTCAACCCCGGAAACAATGTTGTAGATAAATCAGCATAGAGACCGTTGTTACTCAGCACCCAGAAGGGATTCGGGTACGAGCCGTCGACTTCCGCTGAGCCCATGAGAAACTCAGGCCAGCAGGATTGATATTTGACGAAGGTATCGTTGCCGGCTCCCACCTGTGACAAATCCGGCCAGCGATTCGCCCTGCCTTTCACTAAACCTGTGGCCTGGACCAGCTCGAGGACGCCATCGTTATTGAAGTCTTCAAACCGCGAATCCCACGCCCAGGCACTATGCGCAACTCCGGCTTCCGCAGAGCGATTAACCCATGGTGCGAATCCGCTCTTGATTCGCTCGTTTTGCCCGGTGCTGGTCCAGAGGAAATGAGCTTCCTGGAGGGCAAACGGCGAGCCGATGTTGCTCACTGTCATATCGAAGATGCCATCGTGGTTCACATCGCCGAAATCGATGCTCATCCCTTTGAATGAATCGTGGCCAATTGCCATCGATGCTGATCGAAAGAAGCCCTGTTCACCCTTCAGCTCCTGAAACTTCACCCGACCGGGTTGCGACTGATTCCAGAGCAATTGATCGGGACCAAAGTCGTTAGCTATGTAAAGATCTGAGAGACCATCGCGATCGAGATCAGCGGCGCCGACGGCTAGCGTCCACGCATAAGCGCCACGATCCGGAAAGACGTCGCCGGCATCGCGATATATGGCTGACGGAGTCGCTCCGGCAGTGCTGTTGACGTAAAGAAAGATTCGATTCTTACCGCCGTTGCGAGCGCGAGAGAAATCGCTGTTCATTTCAAACGGACGGCTTGAGTTAGCGTCGAACAACTCAGCATCGTCGGGATAGTAGTTGCCGATAATGATGTCCTGATGACCGTCGCCATCGATGTCGGCAAAAGTAGCTGTCGCAGTCCACCAGCGTTGGTCGAGACCGGGAACCAGCTCCACAACCGTGAATGCTTGCATCGAGAGACCACCTTTATCAGTTGCACTCGAAGCAGCGTTGCGTAAAAGCAAAACCGGAGGACGGCCATAAAAAGCAATAAACAGGTCGGAGAGACCATCTTCGTTGATGTCGGCAATGCGACATACACTCGGATACTGCGTCACACGATCCAGAAGCTTCCCAAACTCGAGCGTAAAGGGCGCATAACGCTCGCCGGTATGAGGCACGGGTCTCACCATCGCCGATTTCGTCTGCACATCCGTGATACATAGATCATTAGGCAAACCGTCGCCGTCGAGATCGCCCAGCGCGGCGGACTCACCAACCTGATAAAAGTAAAAGGCCATGTGCCGAGCAGTCTTATTCACCGGGAATACGACTCCGCCCGGGGGTAAAGGTGGTTGCGGGATTTCCTCCCAGGTAAACTGAAACTGCGTCGCCATGCTTGCAGCCTCACCCGCCGACACACTCGGCAGCCGCGAGAGATAGGCAAGCACACTAACAACGGCCACGACGGTAAGGACCACCTGAAAGTTCTGTTTTCGCTGCGCACTCTTTCTATCTGACATAACACTTCGTCCTTGTTCGTCCTTTAATTAATTAGAGGCCTCATGTAATACCGGTTCTTCTCGAGGCACGTTGTTCTCGTGGTGTCGGAACTTGGAGATCTCTGCATACACGATGCGACGCACGCGGCTGACACTGCCCAGGGGCCGATGTTCCGGAAGGCAATGCCACGGAGTGAATGAGAGGTTGTCACAAAATTCCAATTGCTCCGGCGAATCAAAACACTGTTTCGGAATCCGGATGGTCGCAACTTTTCGAAACGGAGATATCTCCTCGTCCCATTGCACGAGGGCGTTTTCAATCGGTGTTTTATACGGATGCGTCTGCATCTGGACCATGAAATCGAAGTAAGCATCTTCCTTGAGCAGTCGTTCCTGCATTCTCTCGCGCAAGTAGTTGGGGGTAATTTTGGTAGGCAACGCACTCCGTCTGTCGCGCGAGGGCCGGGCCGAGTATTTGCACGCTTTGAAGCCAAACCGATACGGGACTGCGCTGAAATACTGAAGCTCCAAAAGAGACGGATGCTTGTAGAGAGATCGAACCAACGCGAACGTCACTGAGGGATGAGTAAGCAGATAGCGGATGTTTGCGAATCTGCTGGTTGTGATCGCACGCATCAGATCGTAAAAGCCTTCTGGTCCCTCGGTGAAGAAGGTGTTAACGCTGAAGAGCAGAAAATCCTGAGTGCCGGCTAGTTTTTCGTCATCGAGAAGTTTTTCACCCTCTACGCCGAGCAGCTTGATAGCCATGCCGCGGGCATCGCGCTTGATGTCGTGAGCGGTGCCACCAATGGGAGCCAGTGCTCCAGCATTCGAATACCTGATCAAGGCCGGAAACGTGCGTGGCTCTTTGAAGATGCCGACACGAAGATCCGAAGGTAAATCTCGCCGCACGATAAACTCAGCCTCAACACAACCGTGACCCTTCGAGTGAACGTCACGCAACATCTTTCCACTCGAATAATTCTTCAACATCTGGTCGCGCATAAGATCGACGATCTCCTTTGCGATCTCAGCCTCATGCTCGGGCCGGGGATACTCTCTGTATAGTTCCAGTGTGGATTCGTTATCCATTCCTACCTCGCAATGTCGCGGCGACGAGTTGACTAAATATTTCTCAACACGATCGCCCAGAAGATCAGGAGTAACAACAAAACTAGTCCGGTAAAACCAAACAGAACCTTTATTGCAGTTCGCGGTATGAGAGCGAGCGACTCGGAAAAGGAATCTCTACTCTGATTCATTCGTAACAGTTTGCGGTTTATCTCTTGTACTCGCGTGCCACATTCCAGCAGGTAGCCGGCAAGCAACGTGGTTCCAACTATCCCCGCCAGATTTAGGCCGACGAACACAATACAAAGCGCGGTGGCAAACAAACGCACATCCTCCCACGACGTTATGAACAGACCTGCCAACACGCCGTTGACCGCAAGGAGTAACGCAAACCAACCAAAATGCAGCAGGAACCCCAATCTCGCCCAGCTATGCGTTTCTTCAACGTCTCGCACCAGTAAAGCTTCAGGAGGCGGTTTAGTGCTTACAGCCTGTGGACGACTCGATTGGCCCGGCCAGAGATACAGTTTCACACGTCGTCCCATACTGAAGTCTCACCTGCTGTTTTTACTGCGGAACCGTTCCGTTCGATTCACGGCGTTGCGATTCACTGCGTTGCATCCTGCGAATGAGTTCTTTATTCGGCACGTAGACTTTTTGAGCCAACCCCACTGCGCTCAATAACCAGATGCCGTACCACGCTGGATCCCACTGGTACCAGCGCAGACCATGACGCGCCGATCTCTGGTGTGCGTGATGATTGTTGTGCCAACCCTCTCCGAAGATAATGAGCGCCACCAGAAAGTTATTGACCGACGTGTCTTCCCCATTTGTCTTGAACGGCCGTGTGCCCGCGATGTGACACACTGAATTGATGAAGCCGAAGGCGTGCAAAACAGCAACCCGGTTAAGCAGCCCCACCCAAACCAGAAAGCAGAGGGCGTTGTATGAATCGAACCAACCTCCCGGCGCGCCGAATGCGCCAATGAACCCTCCCAGGAAATAAGAACCAAACAGGATGCCGGTATAAGTGAGGTAGTCACGACCTTCGTTATCCAGGAACAGGTACAACTTGTCGTGCAATAAGTCAGGCGTCAGCTTCCGGTATATTTCACGTTCCCAAACATCGCGGCGGCGACGCTGGTGCCAGCCGAAGTGAACGTGAAGAAATCCTTCACGCGGCGTGTGCGGATCGCGGCCGGGAATATCGCTGTAACGATGGTGGAGGCGATGCATTGCGACCCAGAAAATAGGTCCACGTTGAATAGCGAGATAACCACAGATGGCGATCAGATGCTCGAGCCATCGCGGCACTTCAAAACCTCGGTGGGCGAACAGGCGATGATATCCCAACGTCAGTCCGAGACCCGTGATCGTGTAGAAACTCAGGAACGCAACAATGGCTGAGCGCGAGTAGAAATAAAACGGCAGAATGAAAGCCAGGATCGTCGTCGTCATGTTGACGATCGTAAAGGGAATATCAAGGCGCGTTTCCGTTAACGCGGTGGATAGCGCGCCCGCATTTGAAATGCTGATGTCCTTCGTGCGACTCATAAACTCTTACGATCGAATCCGGCGACGGAAGAACAAGATGGCCACCAGAATGATGCCTACCGAAATACTTGTAGCCGGTCTCTTGAAAAAGAATGCGGCCACCCTCGGCGTCGGCGAGGGCGAGGGTGATCGCGATGATGCTGGTGATGCAGACGGCGACGGGTATGGCGAACCGCCTCGAGCTTCCGGACTCGGCGCGAATGTCGGTGCATTTTCCTTGACGTAATTAGGATTAACTTTTCCTTCGAAGAAAGGTTTCATCGACTCCAGCAGTTGTCGTCGTCTTGCTACTTCCTGTGGAGACAGTGGCGGAACATCGCTTATCTTTTTCATGTACTCCACTATCGCCCTGCGATCCTCAGGACTCAGCAATGGTCCAATCACGCCGGGTCTAAGCTGGTCGCCAGGCCGGTAGCTGAATTCGTGACCGGCGTTCGAATTGCCGGGTAGGGTGCTGTCGAATTTAAATCCTCTCTCGAACCAGCCCGACTCAAATCCGAGTTTCTCCGGTTCAAACTCCGTGTTTCCGATGTAGAACGTCGAGGCACGCTCTGATAAGGGACTAAGCAACTCATACATATTCAGAATCGAGTGATTGTGAAGATACGGCGCCGTGGCCCAATAACCGGCCATCGGCCGGGCGGGGTACGCAAGCGGGGCCCGGAACGAGTTGGCGCGAAAGCCTTCCATGGTGCGACGGCCCAATGGGATGCTTGGAAAGACACCGGCCTTGACCCACTCCGCCATCTGCGCGTCGTTTCGCTTAAACCACCAGTCCATCACATTCGTGGTCACAAACTGAAGGCCATTGCCGATTCCAAAACCCAGATTGGATTTTGTCTTATCGGCGTAACTACTCTGTGCGAACGCCACGCGAAAGGTACCGTTCCCTGGCGACATCGTTCCCACTCGCGCAGCGAAATCCTTCGCGTCGTTCGGGTCAGTGCCGATCACATCAAGCTTGTAGAGCGGGATTTGCCACAACGGCGGATTACTCTTGCAATTTGCATCCGTCGTCGGATCACAAGGCGTCGTGTTTGGTGGCACTGGTTGGCGAACGGGTGAATGACAGCGCGCGCAGTAACCTTTCTGTTTTGCGATCCGCTCCTCGTTGCAGGCCGGTTGACCAGCGCCGCCGCACCAGAGCTCGTCTTGCGGCTTGCGCGGGTTTTCCCAGACGGCTTCTTCGTAAAGGTATCGTCCTCGCTCAGCGAGTTTTTCATCGATGGGGCCGAAAATCTCTTCAGGCCAGTGTGGGTGCTCGAGCACCGAAAGCAGGGTTTCGATCCAAAACAGATTGAACATGGGATGGGTTGATCGAAATAGCTTCGACTGATCCTGATTGGTTATATCGACGATGACGTTTACTCCCCACGACTCAGTGACGTTACGGCCGAGGGGCTGCTCAATGGCGGTGGTAGACTGAACCCAGTCGTAGTCGTGCGTGTACCAAACAGGCGGAAAACTGACTGGACCACTACTCTTCCGCATGTTTGTCGGATCGAGGACGGTGAATTGACCATTTCCGCCACGACCCAAAGCGTCAGTTCTTCCCGGACCTTCAACGGTCCCGTAGGTTTTGTCTTTTATTGACTTGACCGCATCAGCAATCAACGGCCATCTTGCATATTCATCGATCTTTTGCTTTAGCTTGTCCCGCTCTTCTCTCGTATTCGGCTTTGCTTCGCGTTCAAGCACTCTGGCTGCGAATCTGTCAAACTTCGTCGGCAAAGCGCGAGTTGCCGCCAGGGCGCCGGTCATGTTTTGACTGAAATAGCTGAAGTCCCACATTGCCGGCATGCCATCGATGCGAATAGCCAGGCCCTTGTACGTGAGCTGCCCGGTGTGACACGCGGCGCATGAGAAGCTCAACCACTCTTTCTCGCCCAGGCTAAGGTCCAGCAGATCATCCGGAACCGTGGTTTTGGTTACACCGATCGGCAGGCCTTCCGGGTTGTACTTGGGGCGCGGATCAGGTATCAGCCGGTAGCGGCTGACGTTGTCGTTTGAGCGAAACAGTTTGTAGTTGTCGCGTAAGTTGGTGAAGTTGGGCGGCAGCTCGAGCGACATGAACCAACTGTAGGGCATGATGAGTGTGCCCTGGTCCGTCTGGTAATACTTCTCTCGCTGATCGTCAGTCCACCCCTGGTCCAACCAGACCACGTCGTACGCTGCCACAGGCGCCGGCAGCCGGCCGTAGAACAGGTAAGTAACAATCCCTCCGGCGATTATCAAAAGCAGAAATGAATACCGCAGCCAATGGATGCGCCAGATGGCAATAGGAATTAATGCCAGAGCAGACAATATGGTCCGGAACACCAGGTAGATCCATTTTAGAAAAGCCATCTCTCGTCTCCTTCTCAGTTCTGGCTGATCCCGACTTAAAAGATCCGGTAACCTTTGAGTGGCGGATGACGGAATTTCAGACGATGGTCGCAAGATTCCGAGGTAACACTCTCGTCCAACGTGATCTTGCCTATGCGCTTGTAATCCCGTTTGCCCGTCGAGGTTTTCTTATCAGCAGCAAAGACTTCGAAGATCAATTTGCCGTCGGGATAGTTTTCAACCCTGAGCTCGTCGCGAAAATCCGGTGTATCAACCTGGCCTGAACCACCCCACCCTTTGACCATCATCCACCGCGGTGTACATGCGCTCTCCGGGTCTTTCATTCCATATTCCCCAAGTTGATAAAGTGGTCTCATAAGCGGGTTCCAATTGGCGCGAATAAACGCCGCGAAAGTGGCAGCTACAACCCAGAACAACTTCAGAACGTCACGATTCATTCCGAGCGGAGGGTGATTCGACAGCTCTACGCCGGTGAAGTATTTCGCCTTCGTACCAGCGAGCACGTCGATGGTGAAGAAATCTTCAGTCAGGACTCGCTCGTCAGGATCCATCGTCGGAAAGATCTTTCCTGCGAACGCGAAGCCGCGGAACTGTCCCTGCAAAGTTTTGTAGAGCAGTACGGAGCAACGCGCGATCAAGAGTCCTTCAGTGCCCTTTTTAAACAAGCCGGTGTAAGGAGAGTCCTCCGTCATCTCCCACTTACCAGTCAAAACAACTCCAAGGGGATGAACCAACCGCTGAAAATGATCGACGATATCGTGCTCGTCAGTGAGTGCCCTTCGACACGCGTCCAAGAGCAGGTTTTTCAAACCACCATAGAGACTGCCGAGTGTGATCGTGTACGACGGAAGAGTTTCATAAGGATCACTGAACACCTGATCCCTGACTTCTCGAAACGTAGAGCCGCCGAAGCCGTTACCGTCTGCATTCACGTCGTTAATCTCCTCCAACTCTGCTGTGCCTGTAATTGTTCACGCGACTTGAAAAAAAGTCCTTGTTGGCATCTGCGGCTTCGCCGCCTGATGTGAGGCGGGGCTCGGCCCCGCCGTCGACTCCAGCTATTCAGTTTGGGCTGCGCCCTTGGTCGGGCTGTGCCCCTGATTTCAGGCCAAAGGCCGAACCGGGGGCACAGCCCAAATCTTTCTCGAAGTTGACGGCAAGGCTGAGCCTTGCCTCACATCGGGCGGCAAAGCCGCTACATTTCAGGCGACTTGAAACACATGGCGCATGAAGTCGTTGAGGAACATTCCTCTCGGATCCATGCTCCGGCGAATCTGATTAAACTTCTCCCAGTTATCGCCATATATCGATTTGAAATCGACCCGCGGGTTATAGGACTTGCCCCAGTGGGGACGGCCACCCAGTGATAACCAGTGCTTTTCGACCTCGGCGTAATACTGCTCACTGGGCGTGCCGATGTAGGTCACTGCTTCGAACATACAGGTGTGTTTGTGTCCCACCCCGGGAGCCATGTATCCGCTGCTGCTCCCAAGGAAGCGGCAGTGCATGATGAAGTTTTGAACAAACTTGCGGCCGCGCTTGTAATCTGAGTTCCACGACGAAGTACAAGATCTTTTTGGTTTGGCGTATTCACATACCTTTGCGGTGACAAACTCGAAAGCGCTTCTGAATTTTGAGAAGTCGTCACCGGTGTCGATCGCATAAGACAAGTCATAGAGACGGCGCGGGAAGTAGTTCTGATAGTGGTAGACATCCGCCGAGGGAGCGATCGCCGTCTGCTCAGGTGTGGACGCGAGAAATACCTTTTCCAGAATTGGTGTAAGAGAAGGACACTCTGTCGCTATTTTCAATATAGTGTCGGAGGTAACTCCCAGCGCTCGCTGCCTGAAGTCCTCGAACCGCCCGGGCGCTTTTATGTTCGGGACGGAGTAGGGCACTCGATCCCAAGTTTTGACCCAGACTTTGTCGGTGAACGGATACCAGAAGTATTCGAGATAATCGTGCTCTTCGTACAGACGCTGGACCTCATTCAGCGCCTCGCGTATGGTCACCTTCGCCGTATCTGTAGCAGCCAGTTTGAACTCCGGCTCACATTGGAAAGTGACGTTGATAATGATTCCCAGAGTTCCCAGGTTAACTCGCGCTGCTCGCAGCAGATCCGGATCGTCCTCTCCGATCTCGATAATGCGACCTTCGTAGTCGAGGATCGTCATCCCGACAACCAGGTCCGACAAGGTGCCGGTACCCTTACCGCAGCCATGACAACTCAGGGCCACGGCTCCGGCAACGCTGATGAAATTTGGAGCGGTTGAAGTAAGTATGCTGAGCCTGTTCTGGTGCAGCACCACATCAAGCTCTTTGAGGGTTGCGCCACCTTCCGCCGTCACCCGATTACTACCGTCATTGTGCGCCCAGACACGATTGAGAAGCGGTGTCTTGACGATGATCTGCTCCGGGTTTGTAATCACGGGGCTGCCGGAAAACGAAGCCGAGTACGAATTGTTCCGACCTCCACCTGAAACCCGAATAGACCTCCCTTCCATCCGCGCCTTCTCGAGTACCTGACGAAGATCGTCGACGGTGTTGGCAATGCAAACTTCCGCAATGCACTGGTAACTGTCTTCCCAGTTTCGCCATATTTTGCGTTTGAATTGCATTCGCGAATCGCCTCCTTGAGAGCGCTGTTAGAACTTCTCGGGTGGGACCAGATCGTCATAAACGTCGGCCCGTGCAACCATCATCATGACGCCGAGATAGGCCATCCACACGTAGGAGACGTACCAGAAGAATCCTGAGATATTGAAAAGAGTTTTAATGTTGATGCCGGGAACGACCGCGCCAAGTGGTCCAAGATTCCCGATAAATTCGCCAATGGCCACGATGATGGCGATATATCCCAGCCATCGTTTGAAGAGTGGTGATTTGAGGATTGCGAATCCGGCCAGCAGGATCCAGACCGCCGTGAGATGGATGCCGATCGTCTGGCCTATGCCGTACCCTGCATAGTTGTTGATCGTATTAAAGACGATCGTCACAGTCTCTCGTGTGGTAGAGTCGGGCGCTGACTCAAACCACACGTTCGCAAGATACGGATAGACAAAGATCCAGCGAACCGCGCCGAGAAACTGCAAGGCCCAGGCTGTTACCCCCATCACCGTAGCAACGGGCAGCCACGGAATTCGTTCCGGCTTCATAACCTTCTCAAACATAACCACGGCGGCGATGTAGAGAGCGCCGGGAATGAGATAGATGTACCAGGTAATAATGCCGGTGGTGCTGCTCTGGTACACACGCGTCAGCAAAGCTTCGACGCCGGCAAACTGAACGTCCGGAAACCCCGAGACAGAGCTCAACACTCGGAAGTTAACGAACAGCCACAGGGGGGTGAGAATAAAAATAAATCCCGTGAGTTTCCGAAAAGTGGCCGTGCTCATTCGCATAGTTTTTCTCCTTGGCGTTCGTGTCTCTACCAGAGAATTGGACAACTCTGAAAACGAGACTGCTTTGCGACAGCTCTCGTCCGGAGCGTTTCGCATGAGACCTGAGATAGTTGGCCAATTGTTAGACCAGGACTACCCTGTTGGACTACCCTGCTTGAGGATCAATGCAATGGAACGCTGTCAAGAGTCTTATTCATTTCCGTGTGGGCGGTTGCGCTGACCATAAGCTCTGAGGTTTTTCTCGCGTGAGATTTGGCCGGCAGCCACTCTCCGTTCCATGCTTTAAACACGTCACGAATGTAACTTCGCTTGCGTCGCTTTGAGGCGCGATTACTATTCAACACCGAAGCCAGTATGTACTTGTAAGCAGTAAGCGAACTCCAACCCCACAGCGGCTTGCGCAGTTCCTTTGGAGCAAATAACGCAAACCAGAAGTACATCCTGGTCATTCCCCAAAGTGTGAAAGCAGGCGTGCTGCGAACGAACGCTTCGTGCCAACGCCAGTATGTAGGTACGTACTTTATCCCCTTGAACAGACTGCGAATTTTGGCCGCGGCCTGGGCGGGAGTGGTTTCGCCATCCCTGACTCGATCCATTTCAGCGAGCGCAGGACGAAAGAGTTTTTGAAACTCTTCGAATTTTCCTCCCAGTAAAACAGAGTGCGGTTCTTTTCCCGACGAATCGAGCACTCCCTTGTCCTTCGTCTCAATGTATTTCAGGTAGAGGCTCGCGTTCAGACAAGTGCCGATAAACAGGCCCACCACCCAGACACGGAACCACGAGTCCCACAAGTCGAAGTCTCGGAACGATACAAACGAGCTGCTCACCATCTCGTCCGCATAGCTGATGTTGTTTTCGAAAAACTGATTCAAGTGCTCGAAATGCTCAACTGCAAAATCATTTTCCCTGAATGCTTTCAGCAACTGGCCTCCCAACAGATCAACCCACGCGGTGGTGAGCGCAAGCCCGGTCGAGTAAAGCGGATCAATGAAGAAACCTGCGTGCGAGAGCAAACAGTAACGGTGACCCGTAATGTTCTTTGAGCCATACTGCAAGCGTCCCGTACTAACCCAGTTGCGAACGGCCTGTGCTCCTTCAAACTGCCTGACCATATTCGGAAACTTATTCACGTAGGACCAGAATTCTGTTTCCGGATCCATGCCGGTCTCAGGATGTACCCTGCGGTTAAGCACCAGACCGACGCTACAGAGCGGATTCGTGCTGTCCCGATGATTGTTGAAGGGAATGATCCAGAACCAACCGCCTTCGAAAACGTGATGCAGCGTACTTTGCGAAAGCGGGTAGTGGAGACCGTGTTTCTTTCGTGAAGTAACCTGATCGTACAGCTTCACGCCGACCATGTGCGTGAAGATGGCCCTCGTGTTCGTGCGAAACTTCTCCGGATCGTCGCGCAAACCAAATTTGTGCGAGAGGACAGATTTCATGCCGGTGCCGTCGACAAGAAATTTACCCCTGAAGGTCTCGCCCTTTTCACTGGTCAGCGTTACGTGGTCTTCCTGAATGTCGATCTCGGCGACTCTGGTCTGCTGCTTGACATGGGCGCCGTAATTTAAAGCAACGGCCATCATGTAAGCATCCGTGTCCTGACGAAAGAAATGACAGTCCGGACCCATTGGCGGCGCGAGGGTTGGATACTGGTGCGTCTCCCTCGCGTTCTGCTCCTGCCCTTCTTTCTGGTAAACAAAACTGAACGCGCGCTTGACGCCACAGGCAGCGCTGATATTGTCGCGAGTGGCGTGAAACGAGCTCAGATTCGCAATCTCAGGCAAATCATATTTGAGCGATAAAAGTTTTAGTCGGAAGTTGGTATCCGGCGTGGTAGCTTCTCCGATTGCAAATCGCGGATGACTCTCAGAATCGAGCATGAGCACGTTGAGACCATGGTGAGCAAGGATCGCGCCAAGCATCCCACCTCCGATGCCGGTTCCGAGAATCAGAACGTCGTATTCAGGTTTAGTTGTCATCTCTCTCCTCCCAATCTCCTTTAGGCACGAAACGGATGATCAATTCAGTCGACGTCTCACGCGTTCCCGCAGAGCCAGGTAACATCTGTTCCACTTGCCTGCTTCGGAGCCCTGCCACGACTCGAGAAAAGCATTTAACTCGGTCATGATCATTTCAGAGGCCTGCGCTACCGATAGATCCAAAAAACCGTCACACGCTTCGTCCGTGCACTCAGCAGGAGTGCGCCCCTTGTGACGCATGTGTGCTGCGAAGGGAATCCCACTGAGGAAATCCAGTCGATACTCTCGAGTGAGATCGAGTAATAGCCGATCACTATGCGGCAGCATTCCTCCGGCGTAAGCGACGGCTGTACCGATGCCGGCCCACATTTCCGCTCGCCGCTCGCTATCAGCTCGTGAAATCGCAGCCGCGATGGCATGAACGTCAGCACCAAATACCCACCACATGGCGCGGCCGACGCCGGCGTCAAACAGGCTTCGATTCTGCTGTGCCAGTGAATCCGGTGGTGCTTCGCTGTTCTCAATAAAACGTTTCCAGTGAAAAAACGCCTGGTGAAAACCGTAGCCATCAGCCACACACCACGCATTCAGCGGATCCAGGCTTTTTTGAAAATTTTCCAATCGGCGCAAACCGAAGGGCACACGCGCGATGGCAAAACCGGCGCCGACGACAGCGATGAAATCGTGATGAGGCGCTATGGAACCAGTGAACGTTTTGAGCCTGCTTGTGGAACGCGGGAGCAGCAAATCAGTGAGCGCGAAATACAATCCAGCGCCTTCATAAGCAAATCCAAGAAACGATGCGGGGAACGATGAGTCGAGTCGATCGCTCAACCGGATCATGTCGCCTTCGACTACGGCCAGGTTATAGCCCTCGATAAAAGTAGTAATCACACGCTCCAGATGGCTGCGGCTGGGCGAGTTAATACCAGGAAAGCCGCGCCGCAGAAACGATGCCTCGATCGGCGATAGATCAAGCAGGCGACTCTTGAGCCGAGCCACGAAAGGAAGTGCATTTCGTTGCGCTGTTACCATGATCTGTTCTACCAAGTCTGCGATGAAATACCGCCGTCCATGATCAGCACACTACCGGTAAACAACTTCACCGGCTCGCTAAGCAGATAGGCGATAAAGTGAGAGACGTCGCGAGCTTCACACAGGCGCGAGTACGCCGTGTTGTTTTCCCAGCGCTTGATCAGACGTTCACTCTCAGGCCACTTGTTGAGCAGGTCTCCGTAGACGGGCCCCGGCGAGACGCAGTTGACCTGAATGTTGTCCGGTGCAAACTCGATGGCCATGCTCTTCGTGAGCGATTCGACTGCGGCCTTTACCGCACCCATGCAGCCGAAGTAATCGACATAGCCGTGGGCAGCAGGAGTAGAGAGCGTGATGATCTTGCCTCCACCTCTCTTTTTCATGAGCTCTACAGCTCTGAGTGCGGTTTGATGGAGTCCGACTACGTTCGTGCGGAAAGCTTTTTCCCAATGTTCAGGAGTGATGTCTTTGAGGCGCGCGAGCATGCCGTTTGAAGCGTTACTGATAAAGAAGTCCAGCACTCCATACTGCGCTTCGATTTGCTTGAAGATCGTTGCTATGTGATCGGAATTGGCTACGGAGCCCCACGCATGGATCGCCTCGCCGCCTTTTTCCTTTATCTCTGCAACTGTTTTCTCGCCGCACTCACGAGAGTGGAACGAGTTGACGATCACCGCTGCGCCGAGTTCGGCCAAGTAAGAAGCCACATCGGCTCCCAGTCCTCTGCCCGATCCGGTAACGAGGATGACTTTTCCGGTGAACGGTTTCTGTTGCGGGTTCAGGACAGCGAATGATTCGGCAATCACGTCGTTTGCCGGCGACGTCTGCTGCACCACTGCGGCCGAATTTAAACCGGATGAGATCGAATGACCGTTGCTACCGTGGGTGATTCCGTTACCAGTCAGGTAGTCGCGCAGTGCTTCGGCTATGCTAGCGATTGTTTTTAGCTTTTCACGAGGCAAGTCGAGTTTTTCCGGCAGGCTGTACTGCTCGCGCAGCACGGCGAATACTTCACCCAACTTCACCGAATCAATGCCGAGATCATCTTCCAGCACCGAGGCAGGATCGAGTATGTCCAATGGATAACGCGTAACCTCGGCGAAGGTCTGTCGCACCTGTGCCTGGACTTCCAATCCGTCAATGGCGAGTGGAACGTTTTTCGAGTTGCCGTTTTGCTGCTCATGTCTTGGTTCCCGAGTGCTGAGGTATTCGTGTAAAACGTCAGCTATGCCGCCGATTGTCTTCAACCTTTCACGCGGCAGGTCCAGTTTCTCCGGCAAGCTATACTGCTCACGCAGTACCGCGAATACCTCGCCCAGCTTTACGGAATCAATGCCGAGATCTTCTTCCAGGGCAGATCCAGGATCGAGCACCTCGAGCGGATAGCGGGTAACCTCCGCAAAGATCTGGCGCACCTTCGTCCTCATTTGGGAGGCATCATGAAAGCCATTTGCAGACGTCGCGGCGTTACTTTGTTGACTCGACTCACCTGCGGATCGAGTTGACGCAGTGCTTAGATAAATCTCCAAAGCTTCTGCTATCCCCGCAATGGTCTTGAGCTTTTCCCGCGGCAGGTCGAGTTTCTCGGGGAGACCGTATTGTTCACGAAGTACGGCAAACACTTCGCCCAGTTTTACCGAATCGATGCCCAGATCTTCTTCCAATCCGGAAGCAGGATCGAGCACGTCCAGCGGGTAGCGCGTAACTTGCGCAAAAACTTCCAGAACGCTAGTGGCAAGGTTGGTATTCAATTTACTACTCCACTTAAAGGACTCATTACCGTCAAAACGTGGTCACAATTTCGAGTTACAGCCACTCCTACATCTATAACGCGGCTGCGCTTTTTCACTCGCGACCGGAACGAAACGAAGCCGTCGCCTGGAATCAAAGTCCCGCAAGGCGGAAGATTCTCAATTTCGATCCGCGGTAAATCCCAAACACCCAACTCATCGGCAGTGTCTAATTTCAGCGCTGATTCCTTTAGCGTCCACAGCAGTGTGAACAACCAGTTCGCGCCGGCAGCATCGTCATTGGCATGGCGTGCGACCCAATCTCGTTCTGCTTTCGTAAATGTGTATCGATAAAAAGCGTCGACTCGGGACGTCGTAATCTCCAGGTCTATACTCGCTGGCTTATCCAGTGAGAAGCAGGCGCAGGACAACGCCGCGGTATGGGACAACGAAATACTTTCCTTTTGCGGCTCGCCGCACCAGATGAATCCGGGATAACGGGTCGCAGACTCACGATTAGGAAGCACTTCGATCTTCTGATACATCCATGCCGAATACGCTCTCAGATCGGCCGGCGAGAGCCGCACGAGGATCGGTTTTCCATTCGCGCTGCGTTGAGCCAATTCGAGACGGCTGAGAAAAACGTATTTCGCCGCCATGCGCCCGCTGAGCCAACTGACTCTTCGTGGATGGTTGGTAATTTCAAAGAATCTTTGCCGCTCGTCTTTTGACAGACAGGGCAGATAGTCTTCTTCCCGCACTTCAGAAGACTCCAGTAAGCCCAGGATGCAGCCTTCAGAAAAGGCGGGATGGGGCTTGGCTGAATAAGGCGCCAGCACTACTTACTTCTCCGAATCTGCGGCAGATGCCGCGTTCGACCAACACCAGCACATTTCCATTTGCGTCGACGGCCTCAACTGGTCCCATGTGCAATCTCTCACCATCGGGCCGTGGATTAGCGCCTGAGAACATCACGTCTCCCGGCAGCCTGGAAACATCAAAGTCTGCAAAATCGAAAAATACCTTCATCATTTCACATGCTTCCGGCACAAAGACCGGCAT
>Ga0070681_10001305_pt1 | contig 21751 bp, 13 predicted proteins | sample KBSC83BmetaG_FD_65650 | JGI IMG/M metagenome (GOLD analysis project Ga0070681, IMG submission 65650) | Corn rhizosphere microbial communities from Kellogg Biological Station, Michigan, USA - KBS C8-3B metaG | ecosystem: Host-associated > Plants > Roots > Rhizosphere | place: USA: Michigan... | reverse complement strand
CATGTTCTCGAACTTGTCCTTGAGCTCGATTTCCTTCGCGACCGACACGCCGTCCTTGGTGATCGTCGGCGCGCCGAAGCTGCGCTCGAGGACGACGTTGCGGCCCTTCGGGCCGAGCGTCACCTTGACGGCGTCGGCGAGCGTGTTCACGCCTCTCACCATCTTGTTGCGGACGCTTTCGCCGAAGCGAACGTCTTTGGCTGCCATGTTGATTTCTCCTGATGCGAATTACGTGAGGGGTGGGATCAGTCGACGATACCGATGACGTCGTCTTCGCGCATGTGCAGCAGGTCGTTTCCGTCCATCTTGAATTCCTGGCCGGAGTACTTGCCGAAGAGGACCTTGTCGCCGGGCTTGACGCCCATGGCGATCAGCTTGCCGTTGTCGTCGGTCTTGCCCGGGCCGGCATAGAGGACTTCGCCGATCGACGGCTTTTCGGCCGCGGTGTCGGGAATCACGATGCCGCCGGCGGACTTGCGCTCTTCTTCGAGCCGCTTGACGATGATCCGGTCGTGCAGTGGACGAAGCTTCATGTTAGTGCTCACTCCTGAAATGGATGCTCTGGGTAACGAATTGACGTAACCGAACGCCGAGCCGAGACGGTGCAGGCTGAGCCTGCCGCGGAGCGCTATTAGCACTCGGCTCATGCGAGTGCTAATAGTACGGGGTTAGCAGCAGAATTTCAAGGGGTTTGGCCGCACTCCGATGCGTGTTCGGCTTCGTTTTTTTCGATAGCGAGCGTCCCGAGGGGCGCACGCGCCTTACGAGCCGCCGGTCGCGATCGATTCTGGCGCCTGCCAGCCGCCGCCGAGCGCTTCGATCAGGGCTATTGCGGCGGCCTGCCGGCTCGACATCAGCTGTGACAGCGCCTGCCGGGCGTTGAGCGCGGTCACCTGCGCCGTGACGACCGTCGTGTAGGGGATCTGCCCCTGCAGGTATTGATTGAGCGTGAGCTGCTCGGTTCGATCGGCGTCCGCCGACGCCGCGCGGCGATTCGCCTCCTGCTCGGTGAGCGAGCGGATCGTCGACAGCTCGTCCTCGACCGATTGGAACGCCGTGAGCACGGTCTGCCGATAGTTCGCGACCGCGACGTCGCGGGCCGCGCCGGCGGCCTCGACCTTTGCGGCGATCGCGCCGGCGTCGAACACGACCTGCGCGGCGGACAGCCCGAGCGACCAGACGAGGCTCGACGCGCTGAAGAGCCGCGGCAGCGACGCGCTCGCCGGCCCCACGGCCGCGGTCAGGCCGATGTTCGGAAAATACGCGGCGCGCTGGATGCCGATCTGCGCGTTCGCGGCGGCGACCTGGCGTTCGGCGGCGGCGATGTCGGGCCGGCGTTCGAGCAGCGTCGACGGAACCGTCAGCGGAACCGCGGGAACCTTCCCGTCCCACGGCGCGACGGCGACGGCCAGATCCGCGGGCGGCTTGCCGACCAGGATCGCGATCGCATGCTCGAGGCGCTCGCGCTGGCCGACCATCGCGACCAGGTTCGCCTGCGTCGTCTCGAGCTGCGTCTGCGCCTGCAGCACGTCGGTGCGCTGCGCGATGCCGACGTCGTACTGGTTTTGCGTGATCTTCAGCGATTTCGCATACGCGTCGACGGCCGCCGTGAGCAGCTTGATCTCGTTGTCGGCCTCGCGCAGCGCGAAGTAATCGGTCGCGAGCGCCGCCTGCGCCGAAAGCTTCGCGGCGGCCAGATTGGCGGCGCTTGCCTGCGCGCTCGCCTGCGCGCCCGAGATGCCCAGTCGCAGCACGCCCCAGATATCCGGCTCCCAGCTTGCGTTGAGCGTCGCGTGGAACGCGTTCGCGGTCGGCTGCTCTTTGCCGCCGAGGCGCGTGGCGCCGACGTCGAAATTCAGCGCGGGAAATAGCGCGGCGCGCTGCTCCTTGACGAGTGCCTCGGCCTGCGCATACGCGGCGACCGCCGCCGCGACGTTCTGGTTCGACACCTCGACCTGCGCGACAAGGCCCGACAGCACGGGATCGCCGAAGAGCTCCCACCAGGGCCCGCGTTCGAGCTCGTCGGCGGGCGCGGCCGGGAACCACGTCGAATCGGCAGCCGGCGCCTCCTTGAACGCGGGCGGCGCGGCTGCGCTCGGGCGCTCGTAAGGCGGCGCGAGGCTGCAGCCGGCGAGCAAAGCCACTGCGCACCAGGCGCACGCACGCGCGATGCGGATCATGCTGCCCCCGCGAGATCGCCGCCGGCGCGACTAAGGTGCCGCTCGTCGACGTTACGCGGGCGCAACCTGTCGACGAGCATATAAACGACCGGCGTCGTCAGCAGCGTCAGGAGCTGGCTCGCGATGAGTCCGCCGATGATCGCAACGCCGAGCGGCTGCCGCAGCTCGGCGCCTTCGCCGAAGCCGATCGCGAGCGGCAAGGCGCCGAGCGCCGCTGCAAGCGTCGTCATCAGGATCGGCCGGAAGCGCAGCAGGCACGCCTCGCGCACCGCTTCCAGCGACGACAGGCCGCGCGCGCGTTCGGCCTCCAGCGCGAAATCGATGATGAGGATCGCGTTCTTCTTGACGATGCCGATCAGCAGGAACACGCCGATCAGCGCGATCAGCGTGAAGTCCATCCGGAACAGCAGCAGCGCGAGCACGGCGCCGACGCCGGCCGACGGCAGCGTCGAAAGTACCGTGACCGGATGCACGAGACTTTCGTACAGCACGCCGAGCACGATGTAGATGACGATCAGCGCCGCCGCGATCAGCAAGACCTGCTGGCTCGCCGATTGTTGCGCGAGGAGCGCGGTGCCCGCGAACGCGCCGCGCACCGCCGTCGGCATCGCGATGTCGGCCTCCGCCTGCGTGATCGCGCGCTGCGCGTCGTCGAGCGTCGCGCCGTCGGCGAGATTGAACGAGATCGTCGTCGCGAGCTCGGTGTCCTGGTGATTGACCGACGTCGCCGTCGCGGCTTCGACGAACTGCGCGATCGCGGCCAGCGGCACGAGCGTCGTCGGCGTGTTCGACAGCACGTTGCCCGTCGACGCGTTGCGCAGCGCCGGGTTCGGCGACACCGGTACGGCGACGTTCGCGGCCGCGGCGCTGCTCGGCACGCCGCCGGCGCCGGTGCTGCCGGTCCCCGAAGCCGCGGACGTCGCCGCCGCGCTTTCGATGGCGACGATCTTCCCGCCCTGGTTCACGAGCGACGTTCCCGGCACGTACACGTCGGAGAGCGCGTTCGGGCTTTGCGTGTATGCCGGCGCCCACTCCATCACCACGTGATACTGGTTGAGCGGCGTGTAGATCGTCGCCGCCTGGCGCTGGCCGAACGCGTCGTAGAGCGCCGAATCGACGGCCTTCGCGTTGACGCCGACGCGATGCGCGCTGTCGCGGTCGACGACGACGTTCGTCTGCACGCCGTTTTCCTGGATGTCGCTGTTCACGTCGGTCATCACGTCTTCGCGCGCCTTGAGCGCGTCGGTCAGCTTGCGCGCCCACGTGAGCAGCTCGGCGCTGTCGCTGCCTTTCAGCGTGTACTGGTACGTGGCGTTGGCCGAGCGCCCGCCGGCGCGCACGTCCTGCACCGGCGACAGGAACACGCGCAAGCCGGTCACGCGCTCGAGCTGCGGACGAAGGCGCGCGATGACGGCAAGGCCATGCTCGCTGCGCTCCGATACGGGTTTGAGCTCGACGAACATGAACCCGCCGCCCGCACGCGCGCCGCCGATGAAGCCGACGACGGACTGCACGGCCGGGTCGCGGCGAATGATGTCGACGACCTGGCGCAGCTTGTCGCCCATCGCGTTCGTCGAGATGCTCTGGTCCGCCGACATGCCGCCGGCGAGCTGCCCGGTGTCCTGCTGCGGAAACAGCGCCTTCGGCACCATCACGTACAGGTAGCCGTTCAGCGCGATCACCGCGAGAAGGATCAGCATGACGACCCCCTTGCTCGACAGCGCCCAGTCGAGGCTGCGCTCGTACGTCGCGAGCATCCACGCGTAGCCGCCCTCGAGCTTGCGCGCGAGCCAGCCCTGCCGTCGCCGCTCGTCGGCACCGCCCGGCCGCAGCACCCATGCGCACATCATCGGCGTCGTCGTGAGCGAGATCACGAGCGAGATCAGAACGGCAGCCGACAGCGTCACCGCGAACTCGCGGAACAGGCGTCCGGGAAGACCCGGCATGAACAGCAGCGGAATGAACACCGCGACGAGCGACAGGCTGATCGACACGACGGTGAATCCGACCTCGCGCGCGCCGAGGAGCGCGGCCTGCATTCGCGTCATGCCGGCCTCGATGTGGCGGCTCGTGTTCTCGAGCACGACGATCGCGTCGTCGACGACGAAGCCGGTCGCGACGGTGAGCGCCATCAGGCTCAGGTTGTCGAGGCTGTAGCCGAGCAGGTACATCACGCCGAAGGTGCCGAGCAGCGCGGTCACGGTCGCGACCGCGGGCACGAGCGTGGCGCGGACGCTGCGCAGGAACGCGCTGACGACGAGCACGACGAGGATCACCGCGACGATCAGCGTCACCTCGACCTCGTGCAGCGATGCGCGGATCGAATGCGTGCGATCCGAGGCGACGTGCAGCTCGACGTCGGCCGGAAGCTCTTCCTGCAGCGCCGGCAGCAGCGCACGCACCGAATCGACGGTCTCGATCACGTTCGCCGCCGGCTGGCTTCGGATCAGCACGATCACCGCGCGCTCGCCGTTGTACAAGCCCAGCGTATGCGTGTCCTCGACGCCGTCGACGACGTCGGCGACGTCGGCGAGCTTGACGGCGGCGCCGTTGCGCCATGCGACGACCATCGGCGCGTAGTCGCTCGCGTGCAGTCCCGGCGTCTGCGTATACACCTGCAGCCGCCGGCCGTTGCCCTGCACGATTCCCTTGGGGCGGTTCGCGTTGCTCGCCTGGATCGCGGCGCGCACGTCCTCGGTGCTGATGCCGTAGTTGTTGAGCGCGAACGGCGAAAGTTCGATGCGCACCGCCGGCAGCGAGCCGCCGCCGATCTGCACGTCGCCGACGCCCTGCACCTGCAGCAGCTGCTGATTCAGGATGTTCGACGCCTCGTCGTAGATCTGGCCGGGCGTCTTGGTCTTCGACGTCAGCGCCAGGATCATCACCGGCGCCGCCGACGGATTCACCTTCCGGTAGGTCGGATTCTGGCGCAGCGTCGCGGGCAGGTCGACGCGCGACGCGTTGATCGCCGCCTGCACGTCGCGCGCAGCGCCGTCGATGTCGCGGCCGAGGTCGAATTGCAGCGTGATCCGCGTCGCGCCGACCGAGCTCGTCGAGGTGATCTCGTTGACGCTCGGGATGACGCCGAGGTGCCGCTCGAGCGGCGTCGCGACGCTTTGCGCCATCGTCTCCGGGCTCGCGCCCGGGATGTTCGCGTTGACCGAAATCACCGGCAGCTCGATCTGCGGCAGCGATGCGACGGGCAGCACGAAGAAGCCGGCGATGCCGACGAGCGCGACGCCGGCGGTCAGCAACACCGTGCCGATCGGTCGCACGACGAACGGACGGGAAAGGTTCATTTCCTTTGCTACCCCTCACCCCGGCCCTCTTCCCGCGTCGCGGGGAGAGGGTGCCGCGCAGCGGCGGGTGAGGGGTCGTCTTCGGCGATCCTGCGTCGCGTGCTGCCGCGCCCGAGCCGGTCGAACGCGAGGTAGATCACCGGGGTCGTGAAAAGCGTCAGGAGCTGGCTCACGATCAGGCCGCCGAAGATCGCGAGGCCGAGCGGTCGACGCAGCTCGGCACCGACGCCGAACGAGAGCATCAGCGGCACCGCGGCGAAGAGCGCGGCGAGCGTGGTCATCAGGATCGGCCGCAGGCGCAGGAGCGCCGCCTGATGGATCGCGTCGCGCGCGCTCATGCCCTCGTTGCGCTCCGCGTCGATCGCGAAGTCGATCATCATGATCGCGTTCTTCTTGACGATCCCGATCAACAGGATGATGCCGATGATGCTGATGACGCCGAGATCGTTGCCGGTGATCATCAGCGCGAGCAGCGCGCCGACGCCGGCCGACGGCAGCGTCGACAGGATCGTCAGCGGATGCACGTAGCTTTCGTACAGCACGCCGAGCACGATGTAGACGCAGACGACCGCGGCGAGGATCAGCCACAGCTCGTTCGCGAGCGACCGCTCGAAGGCACCGGACGCGCCGAGGAACGTCAACGTAAGCTGCGGCGGCAGGCCGATGTCGTGCGCCGCGCGGCGGATCGCGTCGACCGCTTTGCCGAGCGAGACGCCCGGCGCCGTGTCGTAGTTGAGCGTGCTCGCCGGGTATTGGCCGACGTGCGTGACCTGCAGCGGCGCGAGCTGCTCGGTGATCTTCGCGAATGCAGCGAGCGGCGTCGGCTTGCCGCTCGCCGAGATCAGGTTGAGCTTGCCGACGCCCTCCGCCGACGTCGCGAGTCCTGGCATCGCTTCGAGGATCACGCGGTACTGGTTGGTGTCGGTGAAGATCGTCGAGACGATCCGCTGCCCGAACGCGCTGTAGAGCGCATCGTCGACCGCGCTCGCCGTGATGCCGAGGCGCGACGCGGTGTCGCGATCGACGTCGATGCTCGCCGTCGCGCCCTGCGCGCCGGCATCGCTTTGGACGTTGCGCACCTCCGGCGCGTCGGCGAGGCGCGCGATCAGAAGACGCATCCAGCGCGTGATCTCGTCGCTGTCGACGCCTTCGAGCGACGCGCGGTATTCGGTCGGTCCCGTCTCGGCGTCGATGGTCAGGTCCTGCGTCGGCTGCAGGTACAGCGCGACTCCGGGCACCGAACGCACGCGCTCGCGCAGCCGATCCATCACCGCCTGCTGGTCGCCGTGCGACGGCTTCAGGTTGATGAGCATGCCGCCCGTCTGCAGCATCGTGTTGTTCGCGGCGTCGACGCCGACGATCGAGCTCAGGTTCGCGACGGCAGGGTCGGCGAGGATCGCACGCGCGGTCTGTCCCTGCAGGTCGACCATCCGGTCGAACGCGACGTCCTGCGCCGCCTGCATGCGCGCCTGGAGCTGTCCGGTGTCCTGCGTCGGGAAAAGGCCCTTGGGGATCACGATGTAGAGAAGCACCGTGATCGCGAGCGTCGCCAGCGCGACGAGCAGCGTGGCGCCCTGGTGGTCGAGCACGTAGACGAGCGAGCGGTCGTAGCCGTGCATCACCTTCGCGAAGAACGCCTGCGAGCGCGAAAGCTTCGTGTTGGCTGAGTCGCGCTTTGCGCGCAGCCACCGCGCGGACATCATCGGCACGAGCGTCAACGACACCACGGCGGAGATCAGGATCGTGATCGCGAGCGTCACCGCGAACTCCCGGAACAGCCGCCCGACGACGTCGCTCATGAACAGCAGCGGGATCAGCACGGCGATCAGCGAGATCGTGAGCGAGATGATCGTGAAGCCGATCTGCGTCGCGCCCTTGAGCGCCGCCTTGAGCGGCGGCTCGCCCTGCTCGATGTAGCGCGAGATGTTCTCGATCATCACGATCGCGTCGTCGACGACGAAGCCGGTCGCGATCGTCAGCGCCATCAGGCTCAGGTTGTTGAGGCTGTAGCCCAGCAGGTACATGAGCCCGCAGGCGCCGATCAGCGAGATCGGCACCGCAACGCTCGCGATGACGGTCGCGCGGGGACTGCCGAGGAAGGCGAAGATCACGAGCACGACGAGCACGACGGCGACGATCAGCTCCTTCTCGACGTCGGCGACGGACGCCCGTATGCCGTTGGTGCGGTCGGCGAGCACGTCGACGCGGATCGACGCGGGCAAGCCGGCCTGCAGCGCCGGAAGCTGGCGCTTGATCGCATCGACGGTCGCGATCACGTTTGCGCCCGGCTGGCGCTGCACGTTCAGGATGATCGCCGGGATCAGCACGCCGCTTTCCTGGTCGCGGCAGCCGTCGCCCGGAAGCTCGGCGGCGGCGAGTCGGCCTTTCGGCTCGTTCGTGCACGGCAGTCCGGCCCAGGCGCCGAGCTGGTTGTTTTCGGCGCTTTCGACGACGTCGGCAACGTTCGCGATGCGCACCGGTGCACCGTTGCGATACGCGACGATCAGTTGCTTGTAATCGTCGGCCGTCAGGAGCTGATCGTTCGAGCTGATCGAGTACGCGCGCTTGGGTCCGTCGAAGTTGCCCTTCGCCGCGTTCGAGTTCGCGTTCGCGATCGCAGTGCGCAGCGTGTCCATGCCGATGCCGTACGACGCGAGCGCCTGCGTGTTCGCCTGGATGCGCACCGCCGGACGCTGCCCGCCCGACAGCGACACGAGGCCGACGCCCGAAACCTGGCTGATCTTCTGCGCGAGCCGCGTGCTGACGAGGTTCTGCACGTCGGTGAGCGGCATGCTGTCGGAGCTCACCGCGAGCGTGAGCACCGGCGCATCGGCGGGATTCACCTTCGCGTAAACCGGCGGCGCAGGAAGATCGGCCGGCAGCAACGACCCGCTCGCGTTGATCGCCGCCTGCACCTCCTGCTCGGCGACGTCGAGCGACAAGTCGAGCGAGAACTGCAGCGTGATCACCGACACGCCCGACGCGCTCGTCGAGCTCATTCGCGTCAGGCCCGACATCTGGCCGAATTGCGTTTCGAGCGGCGCCGTGACGGTGTTGCTCATCACCTCCGGACTCGCGCCGGGGTAGAGCGTCTGCACCTGGATCGTCGGATAGTCGACCTGCGGCAGCGCGGAAAGCGGAAGGAAACGGAAGCCGACGAAGCCCGCGAGGACGATCGCGAGCATCAGCAGCGACGTCGCGACCGGCCGCTCGATAAAAGGCTTGGAGGGCCCCCACGCTTGTCGCTGCGCGGACGTCTCGTCGCTCATGCCGCTTACTTGTTCGTGGGCGCCGCGGGCCCCGCCACCGTTCCGCTCGGCGGCGTCGCCGCGACCCCCGGATTGCTGCCGCTGCCGGGCGGCGTTCCGTTCGCCGGGGTTGCCGCGCCGTTGTCCGGGGCTGCGGCGCCGTTCGCCTCGCGGCGGCTGCCGCCGCCCTCGCCGCCGCGACCGCGGCGCGCGCCCTTCTGCGCGCTCCGCTCGCCGGGCAGGGCATTGGCGGCGACGTCGGCGCTCGTCTGGATCCGCGCGCCGTCCTTCAGCCGGTCACCGCCCTCGGTCACGACCTCGTCGCCGACCGCGAGCCCCTTCGTGATCTCGACGTCGTTGACGCCCGCGATGCCGGCGCTGATGTTGCGCAGCGACACCGTGCGATCGGCGTTGACGACGTACACGAAATCGCCGCTCGGACCGTGCCGCAGCGCAATCACCGGAACGACGACGGCCGCGTCGATCGTATTCAGCAGCAGCCGCACGTTGACGAACTGGTTCGGGAACAGCGTCCCCTTCGCATTCGCGAAGCGCCCTTTCGCCTTGATCGTGCCGGTCTGCACGTCGATCTGGTTGTCGAGCGTCAGGAACTCGCCGTCGTCGAGCACCTGCGTGCGCGTGCTGTCGAGCGCCGACACCGGCAGCTTCGCGCCGGCCGAAAGACGCGCACGAACGTCGGGAACGCGTTCCTGCGGGATCGAGAACACGACGTCGATCGGCGAGACCTGCGTGATCGTCCCGATGCCCGTTGCGTTTCCCGCGGCCACGTAATTGCCGACGTCGACCGGCCGCAAGCCGACACGTCCGGCGATCGGCGCGACGACGTGCGACCACGTGAGGTTGAGCCGCGCCGCGTTCTCGTTCGCGCGGTCGACGCCGACGGTTCCGACGAGCTGCTTGACGAGCGCGTCCTGCGTGTCGACCGTCTGGCGCGCGATCGAATCCTGCTTGAGCAGCACCTGGTAGCGCTCGAGCTGGACCCGCGCCGCATTGAGCTGCGCCTCGTCGCGCACGCGCGCGGCAGTCGCCTGATCGAGCGCCATCTGAAACGGCCGCGGGTCGATCGTCGCCAGCGGCTGGCCCTTGCGCACCATGTCGCCTTCCTTGTAGAGCACTTCGGTGATGACGCCGGAAACCTGCGGCGACACCGTGGCGACGGCGATCGGCGTGACGGTGCCGAGCGCTTCGATGTAAATCGGAATGTCGGCGTGTCGCGCCTTGGCGACACCGACGGTGCTCGGCGGCGCGCCGCGCGCGGCCCCCGGACCGCCGGCACCTCCGCGAGGTCCGCTACCGCCGCCCTTGCTCGTAGCGACGGGCCCGCCCGCGTTCCCGCCGGACGGAGTTGGGCGATGCGTGAGGTACCACGCGAGCGCGACGATCGCCGCGAGCACGATCAGCGCGATGAGGCTGCCGAGGCTGCGGCCGCGGCGCGAAACGGCGGTCCGCTGCGCGGGCTCAGGCGGTGCGCCGGACGATGACGAAGGCTCCATCGAGTGTCCTGTAACGCGGTCTCGTTCGAGTTGTCGGCATTGCCTGCGCGCGCGGCGGACCGCCGCATCGGTGCCGTGAAAACAGGACCGTGGCGGCGCGGCGACCGCTCGTCAGACGACGATCCCCGGACTTCGGTTCTGCGCGCGCCCGGCAGTATGCCGTGAATGCACGGCAGGAATTGCAAGGAATCGTTACAGCGCCGCCGTCCGCTTTTCCGCTGTAGCCGGGCTCGCGTCGTCGCCGTCCATGACGTCCGCGGTCCGCGCCGAACGCGCGCTGCCCGCGGGGGACACGATGATCGGCGTGCCATGCGCAACCGGATGGCCCGCGCTCGTCCACGCGTCGATTCCGCCCGCGAGCGGCCGAACGCGCCGGTAGCCCTTCGCAAGCAGGATCTGTGCGCCGCGACGCGCGGATGCCTCGTTCGGGCACGCGCAATAAAGAACGATGTCGCGGTCGCGCGGAAAGTCGTCGCACCGGGCCAGGGTATCGAGGTCGAGGAGCGCCGCGCCCGGAATGTGCGACCGGCCGCGCTGCGCGAGCGACGATCCGACGTCGATGACGAACGGCGGCTGTGCGTCGGCGAGCCGTTCGCTCAATTCGGCCACCGTGATCATCGAGCCCGCGAGGAGCCGCGCGATCCGCAACCGCTGCCATGCCTTCATCGCGGCATACGCGGCCGCCACACCGAAGACGGCGAAGCCTGCGAGCGGCAGGTGCAGCGACATCCAGATCAGCACGGCATCGATCTCGTGCGCGAAGAGCACGCCGGCGATCATCGCGGCGCCTGCCCACAGGGCGGCGCTCGCCGCCGACGCGAGCACGAACGCGCCGACGCGCATGGAGAGTGCGCCGGCGATCGGCGGCGCCACCGTCGAGAAGCCGGGCACGAACTTCGATACGACGACCGAGTAGAAGCCCCAGCGCTCGAAAATCCCTTCGGTCTGCCGCACGCACGTATCGGGCGAAAGCGAGACCCGGCAGAGGAATCGGAGCACCGGATAGCCGTACCGGCGTCCGGCCGCGAACCACAGCAGGTCGGCAATCAGCGACGCGGCGACGGCGATCGCGAACGCCGCCGGCAGCGAGATGCGTCCGCTCGCCGCGAGCGCGCCCGCGACCATCATCGTCGGCACCGAGGGAATCGGCAGGCCGATCTGCTGCAGAAACACGTTCAAGCCCACGAAGGGCACGCCGAATTGCGCCAGCTCGGCTGCGATCGAATCCACCGCACGTCCGTTGAAGTGAGGAAACCGTCAGATGGGAGCGGCGATCTGCATTCCCAAGCCCGCTCGTCTTTTGGCGAAGCGTACGCTTACAATCTCGTCCCCGGCGCATGGCAGGGGAGTCGCGCGCGCCCGTTCGCAGACAGATCGATGGAGATCCCGCCCAGCACGATGACCGCACCGGGGGTCGACGCCGAAGGTCCCGCGCCGCCGCCGCGGCTGCTCCCCGCGGGCGAGGGCGCTGCATGGTGGGGCGAGAGCTGGCGCATCTTCTGCGCGGCGCCGCTGCCGTGGATCGGCATGCTCGTGGTGTTCGTCGTGATCTCGATCGGGCTTTCGTTCGTGCCGATCGTCGGCCAGCCGATCTACGTCGTACTGACGCCGGTGTTTGCGGGCGGCGTGATGCTCGGCTGCCATGCGCTCGCGCGCGGCCAGCCGCTGACGGTCGGCCATTTGTTCGAAGGCTTTCGCGCGCCACGCCTGCAGCCGCTCGTGATGCTCGGCCTGCTGTCGCTTGCGATCATGTTCGCCGTCGCCGTCTTCGCGGCCGCGACGATCTTCCTCGCACTCGGCGCTTCGGGTCTCGGCGAGATCGTGCGCACCCTCCATACGGCCGACGTCGCCGAAATCGACTACATGGCACTCGCGCAGGTGGTCGCGGCGGCCGGTCCCGCGATCATTCTCGTGCTGCTGATCGCGGTCAGCGTGGCACTGCTCGTCGCGATGGCGTACTGGTTCGCCCCCGCGCTCGTCGCGCTGAACGGCGAGCCGCCGCTCCATGCGCTTGCGAAAAGCTTCGCCGCGTCGTGGCGCAACTTCGGCGCGTTTCTGCTCTATGGCTTGATCTACATCGGCCTTGCACTCGCGGCGACGATTCCGGCCGGGCTCGGCTGGCTCGTGCTCGGACCGATGCTTGCGGGAAGTTGCTATGCGGGGTGGCGCACGATCTTCGGCCGATGAACGGCGGTCCGATGAACGGCGGTGGCGTCTAATGCGCCTCGTCCCAGTTTTTTCCGTGCCCGACGTCGACCTTGAGCGGCACGCGTAGCGTCGCGACCGACGTCATCAGCGACGGCAGCTCGCGCACGATGCGCGCGACTTCGTCGGCCGGCGCCTCGAGCACGAGCTCGTCGTGAACCTGCAGGATGAGCCGCGTGCGGAGCTGCTCGCGGTCGAGCCACGCCTGCACGGCGATCATCGCGAGCTTGACGAGATCGGCCGCCGTGCCCTGCATCGGCGCGTTGATCGCGGCACGCTCGGCGGCCGCGCGCCGCGGTCCGCTCGCCGCGCGGATGTCGGAGAGGAAGAGCCGCCGCCCGAATACCGTCTCGACGTAGCCCTGCTCGCGCGCGAGCTCGCGCGTGCGCTGCATGTAGTCGGCGACGCCCGGATAGCGGGTGAAATAGCGGTCGATGAACTGCTGCGCGGCGGCGCGCTCGATGCTGAGCTGGGTCGCGAGCCCGAACGCGCTCATGCCGTAGATCAGGCCGAAGTTGACGGCCTTGATGTAGCGTCGCTGGTCGGCGGACACGTCCTCGGGCGAGACGCTGAAGATTTCCGCGGCGGTGACGCGGTGAATGTCCGCGTCGCCGTGAAAGGCGGCGAGCAGCGCCGGATCCTCGGACAGGTGCGCCATGATCCGCAGCTCGATCTGCGAGTAATCGGCCGAGACGATCGTGTGGCCGGGCGCGGCGATGAACGCTTCGCGGATGCGCCGGCCTTCGGCGGTTCGCACCGGAATGTTCTGCACGTTCGGCTCGAGCGACGCGAGCCGTCCGGTCACCGCCGTCGCCTGCGAGAACGTCGTGTGCACGCGGCCGGTCTGCGCGTTGATCATCGCCGGAAGCTTGTCGGCATACGTCGACTTGAGCTTCGTCAGGGCACGGTATTCGAGCAGCACCTTCGGCAGCGGATAGTCGGCGGCGAGTTCCTGGAGCACTTCCTCGTCGGTCGACGGCTGGCCGGTCGCCGTCTTCTTCCTGACCGGCAGCTTCATCCGTTCGAACAGCACCTCGCATAGCTGCTTCGGCGAGCCCAGGTTGAACGGCGTGCCCGCGAGCCGATGCGCCTCGGCCTCGAGCGCCTGCGCGCGCACGCCGAGCTCGCGGCCCTGCACGGCGAGCAGGTCACGGTCGACGAGCACGCCATACCGCTCCATCCGGAACAGGACATCGCACACCGGCAGCTCGATCGTCTCGTAGATGTAGCGAAGCTTCTCGTCGCGCGCGATGCGCGGGAACAGTTGCCGGTGCAGGCGCAGCGCCACGTCGGCCTGCTCGGCCGCGTAACCGGTCGCGACGTCGACGGCGACCTGCTCGAACGGGATGCGGTTCGCGCCCCTCCCCGTCACGGCGTCATAGGCGGTCGTCGCGACGTCGAGATGGCGAAGCGCAAGTCCGCCGACATCGTGCGGCTTGTGCGACTCGAGCACGTAGGACTCGAGCATCGCGTCGTGCGCAACGCCGCGCAGCGCGAGCCCGTGGTTCGCGAGCGCGTGCTCCGCGAACTTGACGTCGTGCGCGAGCTTGCGCCGGTTCGGATCGGCGAGCCACGGCGCGAGCCGCTCGAGCGCGTCGCGCCGCGCGAGCTGCTCCGGCGCGCCCGCGTAATCGTGCGCGAGCGGGATGTACGCGGCGCGTCCGGCGTCGATCGCGAGCGCGATGCCGACGATCTCGGAAGTCATCGGATCGCTGCCGCGCGTCTCGATGTCGATCGCGACGACGTCGGCGTGCGCGCTCTCGTCGAGCCAGCGCTCGAGCGCGTCGATCGAAGCGATCGTTTCGTAATCGGCGTGCGGCGCCGGGCGCGGCGGTGACGGCTCCTCCTCGGCACGCGTATCGGCGCGACCGGGTGAAGGCGCGATCTCGACGTTCACGTCGGTGCGCCCGAGATCCCGGAGCCAGCCCTTGAACTCGTAGCGGTCGTAGAGCGCGCGCAGGCGATCGAACGCGGGCTCCTGCAGCGTGAGGTCCGTCACGCCAGACGGCAGCGCGCAGTCGCACCGCACCGTCAGGAGCCTGCGTCCCTGCGGCAGCCATTCGAGCGCGCTGCGCAGATTGTCGCCGACGACGCCCGTCACTTCGCCGGCGTGCGCCATCAAGTTGTCGAGCGTTTCGTATTGCGCGAGCCATTTGGCCGCGGTCTTCAGCCCGACCTTCGCGACGCCCGGCACGTTGTCGATCGAATCGCCGGTCAGCGTCAGCAGGTCGATCACCTGATCGGGGCGCACGCCGAACTTCGCGACGACGCCTTCGTGGTCGAGCCGCTCGTTCGTCATCGTGTTGACGAGCGTGATGCCGGAGTCGACGAGTTGCGCGAGGTCCTTGTCCGACGTCGAGATCGTCGTCTCGATGCCGGCGGCCTTCGCCTGTCGCGCGAGCGTACCGATCACGTCGTCGGCCTCGACGCCCTCGACCATCAGGAGCGGCCAACCATGCGCGCGCACGAGCTCGTATATCGGCTCGATCTGGCGCGTGAGATCGTCGGGCATCGCGGTGCGGTTCGCCTTGTAGTCGGCGTAGAGGTCGTCGCGGAATGTCCTGCCCGGCGCATCGAACACGACGGCGAAATAATCGGGCTTGTCGTCGATCACCAAACGGCGCAACATCGACAGCACGCCGCGCAGCGCGCCGGTCGGCTCGCCCTTCGTCGTGCGCAGGTCGGGCAACGCATGAAACGCGCGGTACAGATACGACGAGCCATCCACCAGGACGAGCGTTGCCATGCGGTCACAAACCCACAAGATTCCCGATCTGATTGACCCGCAGGCGCTGTATTCGACGAACGGACAGGAAGCGTGGCGGGTGCTGGGGATTATGGCAGAGTTCCAGACGGCGGCCGATCGGCTGAACGGCGTGCGTCCGGCCGTCAGCATGTTCGGAAGCGCGCGCATCAAGGAAGGCCATCCCTATTACGTTGCGGCGAAGACGATCGCGCGCAAGCTTTCCGATGCGGGCTTCTCGGTGATCTCGGGAGGCGGACCAGGCCTGATGCAGGCGGCGAACCATGGCGCGCATGCAGGACGCGCACCGGCGATCGGTCTCAACATCGAGCTGCCGAACGAGCAGGCGGGCAATCAGTACCAGGACATCAGCCTCGACTTCCGCCATTTCTTCGCGCGGAAGATGATGTTCGTGCGCTTCGCATCGGCGTACGTCGTGCTGCCCGGCGGCTTCGGAACGCTCGACGAACTGACCGAATGCCTGACGCTGGTGCAGACGGGCAAGAGCCGCCGTATTCCGATCGTCCTCGTCGGCGGCACGTTCTGGCAGGGCTTCCTCGACTGGCTCGACGACAAGGTCGCCGCGGAAGGCATGATCGGCGAGCACGACCTCGGCTTGATGCGCGTCATCGACGATCCGGACGCCGTCGTCGAGGCGATCTTCTCGTTCTACGAGAACCGCGGCTTCCAGCCGTCGCGCGACGAGCGCGAGAAGCTGCTGAACCTGTGATGCGTCGCTGTCGCGTCGGAATGCACCGACATTGCGAAACGCTCGCGGCCGACGCCATTTCGCGGCGCGCGATCGTAACGCGCACCATCGCGTTTGCTAAAATAGACGCCTCGCCGTCGAACGATTCGCGCTGCTCCTTCAACTTGATTTCGTCCCGACCGCCATGGATGCACGTCGCCCCGTCCTGATGTTGCTGCTTTCCATGGTCGCCGGATGGAGCTTCGCGCAAGCGCCGGCGCGCACCGAGCCGCTGCCGCCTCCTCCGGCGCCCGGCCCCGACGTTCTCGACGCCGACACCGAGCCGCAGGTCACGATCCTCCACGACGACAATCAGCAGACGGAGGAAGTGCGCATCCAGGGCCAGCTCCGCTACGTGCGCGTGACGCCGCGTTACGGCAGGCCTTACTATCTGGTTCCGGACGTGAACGGTGCCACCTACATTCGCCGCGACAGCCTCGACCCGACGCTCAAGGTGCCGATGTGGGTGCTGTTCTCGTTCTGAGCGGGCACTGCGCGCGCGGGCCGTCGGGAGCGGCCCGCTTGTCGGTTCGCATCGCAGTTCCCGTTTGACGCCCACCATCTGAAATCGCGCTTTGGGTGTGCCGCGGCATGCGGCACGCGTGTTCTCATGTCCGTCTACACCGCCGTCACCGCCGACGAACTCGATGCGTGGCTCGCCCGTTATGCGCTCGGCGCGCTCGTCGAGCACGCGCCGATCGCCGCCGGCATCGAGAACACGAATTTTTTCGTGACGACCGAGCACGGCCGCTACGTGCTGACGCTCTACGAGCGGCTTCCCTCCGACGAGCTGCCGTTCTACCTGAACCTGATGGCGCACCTCGCGCGCGCCGGCGTGCACGTGCCCGCGCCGGTGCCCGATCGAACCGGCGCGCTGTTCTCGCACCTGAACGGCCGCCCGGCCGGACTCGTCACGCGCATCGACGGCGCGCCGCCGACCGATACGCCGTCGATCGCGCAATGCGCGGCCGTCGGCGAGTCGCTCGCGGAGTTGCATCGCGCATCGCAGACGTACCGGGCGCGCCTTACGAACCGGCGCGGGCCGGCGTGGTGGCGGCAGGCAGCGCGCGCGGTGCGCTCGTTCGTAACCGCCGAGCAGAACGCGCTTTTGTCGGCCGAGGTCAAGTTCCAGACGGGATTCGGCAAGGTGAAGCTGCCGAAGGGTGCGATCCACGGCGACCTCTTCTGCGACAACGTGCTGTTCGCGGACGGACGCGTCGCGGGCATCATCGATTTCGGCTTCGCGGCCACCGATTTCTTCGCCTACGACCTCGCGATCGCCGTCAACGACTGGTGCGTCGTCGACGGCGACGCTGCGCTCGACGCCGAGCGCTCGCGCGCGATGGTCGGCGCCTATCACGCCGTGCGTCCGCTCAACGACGACGAGCGCGACCAATGGCATGCCCTGCTGCGGGCGGCGGCGCTGCGCTTCTGGGTGTCGCGACTTTACGATCTACACCTGCCGCGCCCCGGCGAGCTCACCCACGCGCACGATCCAGCGCCGTTCGAGCGGATCCTGCGTGCACGCGCGGCCGCACCCGCGCGGCCGCTCGACGTTTAGGCGTGCGAGAACGCGCGTCGCTCATGCCGGTTGTCGTCGCCGACATTGCGTTCACCCGCCACGAAGGCCGGCGCGGCATCGCGTGGCTGCGCCGCAGCTATGCGATGTTCAGGCAACACCGGCTCGCGTGGATCGGCCTGTTGCTCGCTTATTACGTGCTGCTGCTCGTGATCGAGGCGGTGCCGTTCATCGGCAGCATCGTGGCGCCGCTCGTGAAGCCGGTGCTTTCAGTCGGCTTTCTCGCCGGCGCATGGACGCAGGAACGCGGCGGCCGGCCGGCGATCTCGATGGTGTTTCGAGGCTTCGGCGCCAACGTGCGCGCGCTGCTGCCGCTCGGACTCGTGTTCGTCGTCGGCATCTCGATCGCACTTGGCGCCACGGCGCTCGTCGACGGCGGACGCTTGCTCGATCTCTTGTACGGCGCGGGGCCGTCCGCCGAAGACGACAGCGCCGCGGCGGCGCGTCACGTCGAGCAGGTGCTGGCGATGCCGCGCGTGCAGCTCGCGATGCTGTTCGGCGCGCTTTGCGCGTTGCCGACGCTGCTCGCGCTCTGGTGGGCCCCGGCGCTCGTCGTGTTCCAGGATGCGCGGCTCGCGACGGCGCTGCGGACGAGCCTTCGCGCGGCGGTCGGCAACTGGCGCGCGGCAGCGCGCTACGCGCTGGCGATCTTCATGTTCGGCATCGTCGTGCCGTCGCTGATCACGGCGCTGCTCGCGCTGCTCGTGCCGCCGCCGCTCAACGCGACGATCGCCGCGCTCGTCGTGCTGCCGTACGTCGCGTTCTTCGTCGCGACGCTGCACATCTCCGATTACGTGAGCTACCGCGACGTGTTCCACTGGGAAGAAGCAGCGCCGGAGACGACGCTCGCAAGCGAAACGACGCCGAAGTAGAACCGGACCTATGCAGCCTCGAGGCGCGCGTAGTCGAGCGCGAGCCACTTGATGCCGGCGTCGCGGAAGTTCACCTGCACGCGGGCGTCGCTGCCGCGTCCCTCGGCGTCGATGATCACGCCGAGCCCGAACTTCGCGTGGCGCACGCTCTGGCCGATCCGCCACGACGGTGCCGGCGGCGTCGTGCGCGGTCCGCGCACGCCGGTCGCCGGTGGACGCGACGCGAACGCGCTGCTGCCCCATTCCGCCCGATCGACGGCGTAGGCGCCGCGGCGCTCGCGCGGCGACAGCCATTGCAAGAGCTCGGCCGGGATTTCATCCAGAAACTGCGATTGGAATTTGGGCCAGAGCTGACCATGCAATTGGCGCTTTTCCGCGAACGTCAGATAGAGCCTCCGGCGCGCCCGTGTAACGGCGACGTACATCAACCGCCGCTCTTCCTCGATGCCGCCCGGCTCCTTGATGCTGTTCTCGTGCGGAAAGGTTCCGTGCTCGACGCCGGTCACGAACACCGTGTGGAACTCGAGACCCTTCGCCGAATGGATCGTCATCAACTGGAGCGCGGGCCGGCCCTCGGCGGCCTGCGTCTCGCCGGCCTCGAGCGCCGCATGCGCGAGAAACGCGGTCAGCGGATCGGTCGCCCCTTCTTGGCGCGCCGCCGCTTCGTCGTCCCCGGGGATCGGTTCCTGTTCCCTGTTGCCTGTTACCTGTTCCCTGATGGGCGCATCCACCGCGAGATCCGCCTCGCGAACGAAATTCTGGGCGGCGTTGACGAGCTCCTCGAGGTTCTCGACGCGCTCGCTGCCGTCCTTTTCGTGCTCGTAGTGCGCGCGGAGTCCCGACGCTTCGATCACGTGCGCGACCGTTGCCGGCAACGGGAGGTCGCGCGTCGCATCGCGCATGTGCTCGATCAGCCGCACGAAAGCCGCCAGCGACGTGCCGGACCTGCCTTTCACGGCACCCTCGCACGCGACCTGCCAAAGCGAGGTCCCGCGCGCGGTCGCCGACGACTGCAACTGCTCGAGCGTGCGCGCGCCGATCCCGCGCGGCGGGAAATTGACGACGCGCAGGAACGCGCTGTCGTCGCCGGGCTCGGCGGTGAGCCGCAGGTACGCGAGCGCATGCTTGATCTCCGCACGCTCGAAGAAGCGCATGCCGCCGTAGACGCGGTACGGGAGCGCCGCGTTGAACAGCGCGTGCTCGAGCACGCGCGACTGCGCGTTGCTGCGGTAGAGCATCGCGATCTGGTCGAGCGCGACGCCTTCGCCGGCGAGTCCCCTGACAACATCGACGACGAACGCCGCCTCGTCGAGATCCGACGGCGCGTTGAACACGCGCACCGGCTCGCCCTTGCCCTCGCTCGTCCACAGGTTCTTGCCGAGGCGCGTCGCGTTGTTTTTGATGAGCGCGTTCGCGGCATCGAGGATGTTGCCGTGCGAGCGGTAGTTCTGCTCGAGCTTGATCAGCTTGACCGGCCGGTCGGGGTGGCCGAAATCGTGCTCGAAGTGCTGCATGTTCGCGACGTTCGCGCCACGGAACGCGTAGATCGACTGGTCGTCGTCGCCGACAGCGAACACGGCCGCCTTCGCACCGGTCAGGAGCTGCAGCCAGCGGTACTGGAGGATGTTCGTATCCTGGAACTCGTCGACGAGCAGGTGCGAGAAGCGCCGCCGGTAGTGGTCGCGGAGCGTGTCGTTCTGCGCGAGGAGCTCGTAGCAGCGCAGCAAAAGCTCGGCGAAATCGACGACGCCCTCGCGCCGGCACATCGCCTCGTAGAGCGCGTAATGCTCGACCTGCCGCCGCGTGTGGTCGTCGCCCGCCTCGACGGCATTCGGGCGCAGCCCTTCCTCCTTGGACGACGCGATGAACCATTGCAGCTCCCGCGGCGGATAGCGCTCGTCGTCGATCGCGTGCGCGCGGTACATCCGCTTGATCAGCGCGAGCTGGTCCTGCGTGTCGAGGATCTGGAAGAGCTGCGGAAGCGAGGCTTCGCGGTAGTGCATCCGCAGCATCCGGTTGCACAAGCCGTGGAACGTTCCCACCCACATGCCGCGGACGTTGACCGGCGTCAACGCGGAAAGGCGCGCCAGCATTTCCTTCGCGGCCTTGTTCGTGAACGTGACGGCGAGGATCGACAGTGGCGTCGCCTGGCCCGTCGCGAGCAGCCAGGCGATGCGCGTCGTCAGCACGCGCGTCTTGCCGCTGCCCGCGCCCGCGAGGATCAGCGCCGACGCGTGCGGGAGCGTGACGGCTTCGAGCTGTTCGGGATTGAGATTGGCGAGGAGCGGCGAGGTCACGGGCATGTCGATTATAAAGTGACGGCTATAATCGCGCGGCTCGAGGAATCCCTGTCATGGCGCAACGCGCACCCGACGACACGCCGCCGGTCAATTCGGCGACGATGCGCGCGTTCGTGCACTGGATCCGGGCGGCGGCGCCGTACGTCCACGCGTTCCGGGGCAAGACGTTCGTCATCGCGTTCGGCGGCGAGGTCGTCGCCGACGACTCGTTCCTCGGCGTCGTCCACGACCTCAACCTGCTGCACAGCCTCGGCATCCGGATCATCGTCGCGCACGGCTGCCGGCCGCAGGTCGAGGCGATCCTCGCTGCACAAAACATCGAGAGCCGCTACGCGAACGGCGTGCGGATCACCGACAACGACACGATGGATTGCGTGCTCGAGGCCGCCGGACAGGTGCGCGCGCGAATCGAGGCGCTGCTGTCGCTCGGCCTCGCGAACTCGCCGATGGCGGGGGCGCGCAACCGCGTGTCGAGCGGCAACTACCTGACCGCCAAGCCGATGGGCATCGTCGACGGCGTCGACATGCAGCTCTCCGGCGAAGTGCGGCGCATCGACACCGAGGCCATCCAGCAGCGGCTCGACGACGGTGACATCGTGCTGATCTCGCCAACCGGTTATTCGCCGACCGGCGAGATCTTCAACCTGACCGTCGAGGAAGTCGCGACGCAGTGCGCGGTGAAGATGGACGCGACGAAGCTCGTCTTCCTGACGGACGCGGACGGCGTGCGCAACGCGCGGCGGCAGCTCCTGTCCGACCTGTCGACGACGGAAGCCGAGAAGCTGCTCGAGCGGCGCGACCGGCTGCCGCCCGACATCCGCCTGTACCTGCCGGCTGCGATCCGCGCCTGCAACAACGGCGTCGCGCGCGCACACATCATCAGCCGCCATCACGACGGCGCGCTGCTGCTCGAGCTCTTCACGCGCGACGGCGTCGGCACGATGATCGCGGCGACCGCGCTCGCGCACCTGCGCCCGGCGACGATCGACGACGTCGGCGGCATCCTGTCGATCATCGAGCCGCTCGAGGAACAGGGCGTGCTGGTGCGCCGCTCGCGCGAGCG
>Ga0070681_10001304_pt1 | contig 21760 bp, 24 predicted proteins | sample KBSC83BmetaG_FD_65650 | JGI IMG/M metagenome (GOLD analysis project Ga0070681, IMG submission 65650) | Corn rhizosphere microbial communities from Kellogg Biological Station, Michigan, USA - KBS C8-3B metaG | ecosystem: Host-associated > Plants > Roots > Rhizosphere | place: USA: Michigan... | reverse complement strand
GTGCAGCGCTCGCGCTCGAGCAGCTCGAGCGCCGGGCCGGCCTCGAACGTCGGCAGGGTGACGAGCGTCGCGCCGGCGACGAGGGCCATCAGCGCGGATAGCGTCGATCCCGCGACATGGAAGAACGGCCGGCAATTGAAGTAGCGGTCGTCGGCGCGGATGCCGATGCGCGTGCCGGCCGCCCAGGCGTCGCGCAGCATGTTGTCGTGGGTGAGCATCACGCCCTTCGGGTACGCCGTGGTGCCCGACGTGAACTGGATGAGCAGCGTGTCGGTGGGCGAAACCTCGCGCGTATCGCCCATCGACCACTCGGGCAGCGCCTTGCTGATGTCGAAGGCGCGCGCGAAGCCGGTCTCCTTCACCATCGCGGCGAAATCGATGTTGAGGAAGCGCGGCACGTAGAAGAGCGCCTTGCAGTCCGCCTGCTGGAGGCAGAAGGCGATCTCGGCGGCCTTGAAGCGCGTGTTGACCGGGACGGTGACGGCGCCGAGCATGGCCGCGCCATAGAAGAGCGCGAGCCATTTCTCGTCGTTCCCCATCAGGATGCCGACGTGGTCGCCGGGGCCGACGCCGAGCGTGTGCAGCGTCGTCGCCGCGCTCCGCGCGCGCAGGTACAGGTCGTCGTAGGTGATGCGGCGCCTGGGCGTGACGAGCGCCTCGGCCTGCGGGCGCTCGCGCGCCTGCCGCTCGAGCACTTCACCGAGGGTCTGGGCTTTCCATTCCATGGAGCTAGATCACTTGCGGCCGAGTTTCTCGAAGTTTCGCATCCGCTTGTTCACTTCGCCGCCGCGCCTGAGCGCCGGCTCGAGGGGCAGGTCGGCCACCTCGTGGAAGAGATGCTTGGTCTGCGCCATGGCGGCGCGGTCGACGTCCGCCAGCTTCTTCGCGAGCGCGATCGCTTCCTCGAGCACGCGCGCGTCCGGCACGACGCGGTTCACCATGCCGAGCGCGAGCGCGCGCCGGGCGTCGATCGGCTCGCCCAGCGCGGCGAGCTCGAACGCCGCCTTGCGCCCGACCTGGCGCACGAGGTTCGCCATCACGATCGCGGCGACGATGCCGTGCTTCACTTCCGGGTAGCCGAGCGTCGCGCTCTCGGCCATCACCGCCAGGTCGCCCGCGATGGCGAGGCCGGCGCCGCCGCCCATCGCCGCGCCGTTGATGGCGGTGACGACCGGAGTGACCATCTTCGAGAAGGCGAGATGGAGCTGCATCGTCAGCTCGGTGCGCCGGTCCGCCGCCTTGGGATCGAGGATGCTCTTCATCTCGCCCAGGTCCGCGCCCGCGCAGAATCCCTTGCCGGCGCCGGTGAGCACCACGCAGCGCACGTCCTCGTCCGCGTCGGCGCTGCGCAGCGACTCGAGCAGCGCGCTCGTCAGGCTCGTATCCAGCGCGTTGCGCTTCTCCGGGCGGTTGAGCGTGAGGATGCGCACCGCGCCGACGTCTTCCAGCTGGAGGATCATCTCGCCTCAGTCATCGAAGAAGGGTGTCTCGTCGTCGCCCCTCAATCGCACGTCAAACCTGTAGACGGTGCCCTCCCGCCTGGCGACGAGGAGGTTGCGGCGCGAGGCGGGAACGGCATCCAGCACCGGGTCCCTGCCGGCCTCGAAGAACATCGTGGTCTGCAGCTGGCGCATGAGGCCGGAGTACAGGATGCAGAAGTTGATGTGCGGCAGGCGGCCTTCATACGCGCCGGGCTTGATGGTGCGGAAACGGTAGAAGCCGTCCGCATCGGTGGCGGCGCGGCCCCAGCCGAAGAAATCGGGGCTGTCGAAGCGGCCCTTGCCGTCCGCCTGCCAGATCTCGAGCACCACGTTGTCGAGCGCGCGCCCGTCGGCCTGCGTGACGCGGCCGGTGATCTCGATCACCTCGCCTTTCGCCTGCCCCACGAGGTCGTTCGAGCCCTGCGCGAACTCGCGGGGGAAGAATGGGCCGAGGGTCATTTCCCCCGTGGGAATCATCGTCACAGTGCGGGCGTGGCGCCTTTGCCGCGCACCACGATCTGGTAGTCGTAGACCAGCGCGTTCTGCGGCCCCTTGGCGGTCGGCGCGAGGCGCGCGATGCAGCGGTTGCGCGCGTCGGCGTCGCGGATCGCCTGCAGGATGGGATCGGCGTCGTTCAGCGGATCGCCGGGGAAGAACATCTGCGTGACGAGCCGCGAGAGCCAGATGCGGCCCCACACCGAGAAGTGCACGTGCGGCGGGCGCCACCAGCCGTCGGTATCGGGGACCGGATACGCACCGGGCTTGATGGTGCGCAGCTCGACCAGGCCGCTGTCGCCCGCGACCATGCGCGCCGCGCCGTAGAAGTTCGGATCCTCCGGCGCATCGTTCGAATCGTTCGGGTGGATGTACTTGCCGGCGGCGTTGCAATGCCAGATCTCGACCACCGCGCCCGGCACGGGCGCGCCATCCTCGTCCACCACGCGCGCACGGATGTGGATCAGCTGGCCGAGCGCCCGCTTGTCGCCGTAGCCGGCCAGGTCGCCCCGTACAGGAGTTAGCCGTTTGAGAAGCTGTTGTGGCCCCGTCAGCTCCGAGCGCGTGAGAGGCCGGCGCACGAGCGGCTGCGCGGGCCAGCGCTGGGAGGTCTGCACGTAGCCGGCCACGACGCCCTCCGATTGCGTGGCCGGGTCGCGCCGCGCAAGTTGCGATTCCTTCATGCGGACATCTTATATTCACGGGCGTGCCGCCGAAGCACCACGTTCACGTGCATTCCATGCGCCTCGCCACCGGCGAAGAGGCGCTGATCGCCCGCGTCGTCGCGCCGGGCGGGCGCGTCGGCTACGGCTTCAGCTTCCGCCTCGACGCCACCGAGGCGCGCCACATGGCGGAATGGGCCGCCGGCGTGCGCGCGGAACGGCCGGCGTACGAGAGCCAGCTCGACCACGCGTGGGAACGCGCATGGCTATCGGATGAGGAAATCGAGTGGCACCTCGAGCCGGCGTTTGCGAAGATAGAGTGGAAAGGAGCCTGACATGGGAAAGATGGTGGAATACAAGCGGCCCGATGGAAAGAGCGTCAACGGTTACCTGTCGGAGCCGGCGGCCGGTTCGAAAGCGCCGGCGATGGTGGTGATCCAGGAATGGTGGGGCCTGCAGGACCAGATCAAGGGCGTCTGCGACAAGCTCGCCAAGGCCGGCTACCGCGCGCTGGTGCCGGATCTCTATCGCGGCAAGGTGGCGCTCGACGCGAACGAGGCCAAGCACCTCATGGACGGCCTCAACTTCGGCGATGCGGCCGGGCAGGACATCCGCGGCGCGGTGCAGTATTTGAAGAAGGATTCGAAAAAAGCTGGCGTCACCGGCTTCTGCATGGGCGGCGCGCTCACTGTGCTCTCGGCGTGCAACGTGCCCGAGATGGACGCCGGCGTGATCTGGTACGGCTACCCGCCGCTGCAGTACGTCGACGCGACCAAGATCAAGGCGCCGCTGATGGGCCACTGGGCGATCCACGACCAGGCGTTCGCGATCAGCGGCGTGGACGAGCTCGAGAAGAAGCTGCGCGAGGCGAAGGTGAAGTTCGAGTTTCACCGCTACGACGCGAAGCACGCCTTCGCCAACGAAACGGCGGACTCGAAGAAGCTCGACATGCTGAGGTACAACCCGAGCGCCGCCGCCACCGCCTGGGATCGGACGATGGACTTCCTGGCGAAGAACCTCAAATAGCCTAGGGCACGGCGAGCAGATCCGAGGTCAGCCATTCCTGGAGGATCTCGGCGTACTCGGCCTTGAGGCACTGGAACAGGATCCTTCGCTCGCCCTGACTCAGCTTGAGCGAAGGATTCGCCGCCCACACGTCGCCCGGCGGCATGGGGGCGACCGTGTTTTCGACTACCTTGTGCTGCAGCGTGCGCAGGCTCGTGCCGGCGTTCAGGATGCCCCGGTCTGTCTCCCCGTCGTGGCATTGCTGGCAGTCCATGTTGGCGACGATCGCATCGCGCCTCGCTTGCGACAGGCTGGCGGCACAGCCGGGAACCGCCGCGCGCCCCGGCCGCGCGGCGAGTCCCTTGGCCACGAACTGGTCGCGGTCGGCCCGCTGCGACGGACCGAGCGGAGGTCCATTCTGCGCTACCGTGTATCCGTGCGGCGCGACGTCGGCCAGCCCGCTCTTCTGGCTGAGTTCCGTGATGTTGTCCGCGCCGCTCGGCGGGATCGTGCCGACAGGCTTGACCGCCACGCCACCGCCGGCCGCCGTAGCGCCGGCGGGCGCGGGAATGATCGCCCTCACTCCGCTGGAGTGGCAGGAATAGCATTTGGAAAGATCGCCCGGCGGGTTGCTTCCCCTGCCCTCCAGCACGAAACCATTCGCGGTGCGCGAGAAGCCGCGGAATGCAATCATCGGCCTGTCGCCCTTCAGCGGCGAAGCCGGGTCGGACACCCGCTGAACGGCGAGGAAATCGACATTGCGGCCGAGCTTGCCCGTGCTGTCGCTGATCGCGATCTGCAGCCACTGCTCGAAACGCGCCTCGCCGTCGACCAGCCGGATCAGGATGCGGGCGGCGCCGTCCCGGTCGTTGTCCACGGAAGTCGAGCTGAATTTGATCCAGCCCGCGCCGGGCACCTTCTCGACCTCGTCGGTCAGCGCCTTGACGCTGCCGTTCCGCGAAGCCTGCTCCAGCCACGCGGGCACACGCATCAGATCGCCGACGCCGGTCGAGCCGGAACGGAAGATGGCGTCGGTCGCGGCACGGTAGTCCGCGTCGGTGATGGCAAGCCCCATCTCGCTGTCCGTGTTCACCCCAACCGGCCGGCGCGTACCCGGGGCGGTCGTGCTGTGGCAGTTGTACGGCAGGAAATCGAACGCCTTCACGACCGGCGTGATGGCGCGCGCCGTGCTGCACGACCAGTTGCAGGCCCTCTCGACCGATGAACCGCTTCCGTTGAGGAAGAACTCGCCGGGAGCGGTCGCGTACGCCTCGGCGATCTCCGCCGCCCCCATCTCCACCTCGGAGCGCAACGCGCTGCCGCGAAGCGCGCAGACATCGCTCGCCGCCGCGAAGACCGGGAGTCCCGACAGGACGGCGATGGCGAGGCGGGGTGTGAATCGGTCCATGGCTGTCTCCTTTCGGGGCCTATTTCTTCTGCACGCCCTCCAGCGGGATCCTCATCCTCAGCTCGTCCAGCGGCCTGAGATTGCGACGTGCCGGCGTCCACTTCTCGGCCTCGAGGTCCAGGCGATTCACCAGCGCTATCTGCACGACGCCCAGCCGCGGCGTTGAGCAGTTCAATCGCCCGCTGTCATTTCCGACCGTGTCGACGACGCAGTCGATGCCCCGCAGCAGGCTGCCGCTCTCGGCCTGGAGCGGGATCGACCGGTGCTCGTCGCGCCCGGTCCGCACCTTCGCCGAACCGTAGGCGGGCGCCTGTCCGACCGGCCGGTTGAGCAGCGGCGGGCTCGCGAGCAGGCATTCCTCGAGCGGATTGTTAGGCAGGTCGACGGGCGGATGCAGCGTGAAGATCTCGACCTCCCGGCTTCCGGCGAAGGTCGAGTGATCGGCCTTGTCCTCTTCGGCGGTCACCGTGACCCGGGCGAGCAGGCGCGACGGGCCGTCCGGATAGACGTGGAGCGTCGCATTCACCAGCACGGGCCCGCCGCCCATCTCGGTGTCGCCCCGCCCGGTGTGGAAAAGGTCGAACTGCCCGTCCTTGGCACCGTCCCCGGATTGACTGACCTCGATCGAGTGATAGCAGGCATTGCGATACTTCGCCGGCAGCAGGGCCGACTGGGCGATCCTCGGGGCGGACTCGTACTCGGCCGACGTTCGCCGGCATTCCTCCGTGAACGACTGCATGCATTTTTTCGTCTGCGCCAGCAGCCGGTCGAACTCGGCGCTCCACTCGGTCAGGAGCCGGCTGACATCCTGAAGGCGTTGCTTGCGCTTGGACCCGGTCGGCAGGCCCAGCGCGAATTCCTCGGGACGCCGCAATACGAAGTTGGCCGCCTCCTTGAGGGCCTTCAGGTCCCACAGGGCACCGAGCATCACCTCGAGCTTGCTTTCGTCCGGGTCGCCCGCCAGCACGCCCGCCGGCAAGGCACCCTCGGCCACCGTGTACGGCGCGACGACCACGTTCACCACGTTTCCCGACGAGCCGGTGGGAACGAACTCGGCCCACTGCTTCTCGGCCTCTTCCACGTTGCGCGGCGCGGGCAGCTGCTTGTTCGACGTCGCGTTGGCCACCTTGAGCTGCTCCAGCTTCTTTTCTTCTTTGAGCGCGCTCGCATACTTGACCAGCGCGTCAGCGTTGAAGGTACCGCGGTAGCTGAAGCTGAAGTTCAGATTGGTCGACTGGTTGGTGGACTGCGTTTCGCTCGACTTGAACGCGGTCGCGTAGTAGTACTCGCCCTGCTGCTGCCCGATGACGAAGGCATTGCCGCACTTCGCGCGAAACTCGTCGAGGCCCGCCACGCCTTTCTTCAGCAGTCCCGCATAGTCCGGCAGCACGGAAATATGCTCGGTCTGCAGCATGACCGTGTCGTTGAGGCGATAGGAATAGAAGAACCGCGTCTCGCTGAACTGGTGAACCTCGCTCTTGTTCGCGACCTCGAGGGTGGTGCGGGCCTCGTACGTCCCGGTGAGCGACTTGATCTGGGCGTCGGCCGACAGGTTCATCGTCTTCACGAGGTCCAGGGAGCGAACGATGGACTCGGTCTGGTTCTTGTTGTCGCCGTCGCTCTCGCGCGCCGTCTTCTGCGGATCGAAGCCCACGCAGGGCCGGCCCGCCTGCGCGGGCGCCCGCGCGGACATGTCGTACGACATGCCATATCGCGCACCGAGAAAGGGCTCGGCGCGGGAAAACACCGGCTGTTGCGCAAAGGCCGGCGTCGCCGCAATAGCCGCGGTGGCCGCGGCCTTCAAAAGCGGGCATCTGCTCCTCGCCATCCCGAACGGCGACACCGCGTTCAATTTGGTCATGATCGCTAGCCCTCTCACTACTCGCACCACCCTTCTCCCTCAGCGTCCTATTGCGCCGGGCGCTATCGGCAGAGCGGCACATCGTTGCGCTCTTCATCAGGCAGCGTCAACCGCAAAACCTGGCGAGCCGCGATATCAGACGCTTGGATAAAGCGACCCCTGGAATTGGTCGTGCGCTCACGACGACAAAACCGGGTGGGGTCGATCTCGGCAGCCGGAAGGCCGCCGGTTAATGCGCCGGCGGCCCTGACACCCTATTTGGACATGGAGTCCTTGGACATCTTGTCCTTGCCCATCTTGTCCTTCTGCATGGCGCCGCCCTCCTCCATCTTGTCCATGCTGTTCTGGGCAAGCGCCGGGGCAGCCAGGAAGGCGCTGGCCAGGATGACAAGCGGAAGTCTTTTCATCGAGGTTCTCCTCTGAGTTTTGGGATGCGCGTCCCGCGCGCCCGATTTGTCGCATAAGCCGGCTAGGGCTTTACAAGGAGCCCGTCATGCCGAGACTGCGGTTCATCGAAGAATCCGAAGCGGACGCGGAAGCGCGCGCGCTCATCGCCAGGACTGCTGCCGCACAAGCTGAAGGAGAACGAGGTACTGAAGGCATGCTGTGCGCGCGGACGGTCGGCGTCGGACGGCTGGTGCGCTCGCTCAACATCGTGAGCTGGGAACAAGCCTGCGAGCTGAACCCGGCTATCGAGTCAGCCAGCCGCGCGCGCGGAGGGTGAGCGCCGCGTAAGGGAAGATCCAGGTCAGCGCAAAGAACGAGAAGTAGGCGTAGAGGATGCCGAACACGAAATCCCAGGAGCGCTCGCTGCGCAGGTAGTACAGGACATAAAGCAGCGACACGACCATGATGGCGACCAGCATGCGGACGATCGCGGCCGGGTCGTGCACCGCATGCGCAATCATCAGCGCGACCGAAACATAGGCGACCGGGAAGCGCAGATTGGTGACCGTGCTCTCGTACATCGCGAGCACGCGCCACAGCAGTGGCCGCTTCCAGACCACGCGCCCGAAGTGGAACTCTTCCCGGATGTAGCTGCGGTCCCAGCGCAGGTACATCTTGCACAGGCGCGAATACGTCTCGGGCACCACGGTATGGACGATCGCGGTGCGCTGGTAGACGGTGTCGTAGCCCGCGGCCAGGATGAAGTTGGTCATCGCGCGATCCTCGCCGTACGTGCACGGTGCGCCCAGGAAGCGCTGCGCTTCCCATCGCGGCAGCACCTCGCGCACCACCGACATGCGATAGGCGGCGAGCGCGCCGGGACAGCAGTAGACGGTGCGGAAGAAGGACTGCGCGCTCCTCAGAAAGTCGAACGAAAGGACGAAACGGACGTGCAGCATGCGCGGAATGAGCCCGGCGCGGCGGTTATGCACCGCCACCTTGCCGGCCACTGCGCCGACGCGCGCATCGCGGAAAGGGCCTGCTATGGCGATGAGGGTGTGACGCTCGATCTCGCTGTCCGAGTCCACCGTCACGACGATCTCGCCGCGTGCGCGCCGAAAACCCTCGGCCAGGGCAGCGCGCTTGCCCTGATTCCTCTCGAGACGCACCGCTTCGACGAGCCCGGGAAAGCGGCGCGCGACCCGCGAGATGTGCTGCCAGGTGTCGTCGGTGCTGCCGTCGTCCACCGCAATGATCTGGATCCGGTCCCGCGGATACTCGGCCGTCGCGATGGAGGCAATCGCGACCTCCACCATGGCGCCCTCGTTGTATGCCGGCACGACGACCGTCATGAACGGAGCCTCGTCCGCATTCACCGCCGCGAACGGGCGGTAGCGCAGCCAGAAGAGCGTGCGCACCAGCATGAGGAGCAGGCCCATCGCGATCCAGATGACCATCGGCCGCAGCCAGAGAAGGTGCCAATGGCCGCGCTCGACGATCTCGAAGAGCGGTGCAAACAGCCGGGTCGTGAACGCAGCCCACGCGAGCAGCGCCATGCCGGCAAAGATGCCGGCGATCAGCAGCACGTCGACGAGATCGGCCGGATGGCCGGGGGTTAATGCCAGTTCCGCGGTGGGTTTCATTTCCCCATGCTATCTGTCGCGCATTGCATTTACCTGATCGTCATCGGCGACGAGCCGATAACCGACGCCCGTCTCCGTCAGCAGGTAACGCGGCTGCACGGGGTCTTCCTCCAGCTTGTCGCGCAGCTGCTTCAGGTAGATGCGCAGGTAGTGCGTCTGGCCGACGTGCGACGGTCCCCAGACCTCGCTCAGCAATTGCCGGTGCGTCACCACCATGCCGAGATGCCTGGCAAGCGCGGCGAGCAGCCGGAATTCGATCGGCGTAAGGCGCACTTCGGCGTCGTCGCGGACCGCCCGGCGCCTTGCCAGGTCGACCACCGCCCTGCCGAGCTTCAGGATCTGGCCCACCGGCGATCGCGCCGCGTGGCGCAGCGCCACGCGCAGGCGCGCGAGAAGCTCGCCGACGCCGAAAGGCTTGGTGATGTAGTCATCGGCGCCGGCGTCGAGCGCGTCGATCTTCATCTGTTCCTGGTGGCGCGCGGAGAGCACGATGATCGGCATCGATGACCACCCGCGTATCTGCCGGATGAGCTCCCGGCCGTCGTAGTCGGGTAGCGCCAGATCGACGATCGCGAGGTCGGGCCTGTGCGTCCCGGCATCGATGGCACCGCGTTCGGCGGTGGGCGACTCGATGACGCGAAAGCCTTCCGCCGCGAGCGAGCTGCGCAGGAAGCGCCGGATGTCCGGCTCGTCCTCTACGACCAGGATGGTCGTCACGCCGGTGCTTCGGCCGGCATCGGCGGTTGTGCTTCGATCGGCAGGGAGAAGCGGAACGCGCTTCCGCCGATCGGCAATCGCTCGGCCCAGGCGCGGCCGCCATGCAGGACGATGATCGCGCGCGCGATGGCGAGACCGAGGCCGACGCCACCCGGGCGGCCTTCGGCCGCGCCGTGCTCGAACTTGGCGAAGACACGCTCCTCGTCGCCTGCGGCGAGGCCCTGCCCGTAGTCCTCCACGGACACGACGAGCTCCTGCCCGGCGCGCCAGGCGCGCAGGCGGATCACCGTGTCGGGCGGCGTGTGAATGGCCGCGTTTTCCAGCAGGTTCGTCAGCGCCTGGTCTATAAGTGGCGCATCCACGCGCACCAGCGGCAGGCCATCCGGCAGCTCGAGCACGACGCGGTGCCGCGTGAGCCGCTCGCGCAATCGGGAGAGCGATGTTCCGGCGATCTCGGCGATGGAGCCCCAGTCCCGGTCGAGCCGGATGCCACCGGCTTCGAGCCGCGTCATCTGCAGCAGCTTCGCCACGCGGTCGGACATCTCGCGCGCCTGCTCGTAGACGCTGCGGGCGAGTGCCTGCCGCTCCTGCGGGCTCAGCTGCTCGCCGCGCTCCGCAAGGCTCGAGGAAGCGCCGCACATCACGGCGAGCGGCGTGCGCAGGTCGTGCGAGATGGAAGCGAGCAACGTGCTGCGTACCCGCTCGGTCTGCGCATCGGCTGCGAGCCTTGCCTGCGTGTCCGCCTGCGCGCGCACATTTTCCGCCAGCCGCGAAATGACCAGGCCCACCGCGAGCATGATGGCGAACGTCACCAGGTACTGCATGTCCTCGACCGAGAACGTGCCCTGCGGCGGCACGAACAGCAGGTCGAAGGCGGCCACTGAAAGCACGGTGGCGAGAACGGCCGGCCCGCGGCTGTAGCGCTGCGCCACGAGCACCACGGCCAGGAGATAAACCATCGCGATGTTGACGAGCTCGAAGCGGGGCCGCATGCCGATGCCGGCGAGCGTGCACGCTGCCGCGGCGCCTGCCGCCCAGAGATAACCCTTCACGCCGTCACTTTAGCCGGTCGCCGTAAGGGCGGCGTAAAGAACGCGGACACCGCCCCCGATCTTTACGGCGCCTTTACGAGAGACGAACTAGCCTGCGCGGATGACCCCACGGAAGACGCACTCGTTGCCAACCCTTTCGCTGCTTGCGCTTGGCGTCGTCTACGGCGACATCGGCACGAGCCCGCTCTATGCCGTGAAGGAGACGTTCAACCCCGCTCACGGCATTCCGCTCAATGCCGCGAACGTCATCGGGGGGCTGTCGACGATCTTCTGGATCCTGATGATCGTCGTCTCGCTCAAATACGTGACGCTCGTCCTGCGGGCCGACAACCGCGGCGAGGGCGGCATCATGGCGCTGCTCGCCATGGCGGCGGCGTCCGTCAGGCAGCAGCCGGGGTGGACTCGCATGCTTCTCGCCATCGGCGTGTTCGGCGCCTCGCTCTTCTACGGCGACGCGGTACTCACGCCGGCCATCTCGGTCCTCTCCGCCATCGAGGGCCTCGAGGTCGGCACCGCGGCCCTCAAGCCGTACATCGTGCCGCTCGCGACCGGGATTCTGGTCGGCCTGTTCGCCATCCAGAAGCAGGGCACGGGCTTCGTCGGCATGGTCTTCGGCCCGGTGATGGTGCTTTGGTTCGTGTCGATCGGCGCGGTCGGCGCCTGGCATGTGGCGAGCCAGCCGGCGATCCTCCATGCGCTGAACCCGGTCCACGCGCTCGCCTTTACCACCCGCCACGGCGTCGCCTCCTTCGTAGTGCTCGGCTCGGTGCTGCTCGTCATCACCGGCGCCGAGGCGCTCTACGCGGACGTGGGGCACTTCGGCAAGCGGGCGGTTCGCCTCGCCTGGTTCGGCATCGCGGCGCCCGCGCTGGTGCTGAACTATTTCGGCCAGGGCGCATTGCTCATCGCCGATCCGAAGGCGCTGGAGAACCCGTTCTATCTGTCGTACCCGGGGTGGGCGCTCTATCCGATGGTGGCGCTCGCGACCGCCGCCACCATCATCGCCTCCCAGGCCACGATCTCGGGCGCGTACTCGATGACGCGGCAGGCGATCCAGCTGGGGTACCTGCCCCGCATGGACATCGAGCACACCTCGGCCAGGACATTCGGGCAGATCTATATCCCCGCGGTGAACTGGATGCTCCTCGTCATCGTCGCGGCGGCGGTGATCGGGTTTGGCTCCTCCACCCGGCTCGCCAACGCGTACGGCGTGGCGGTGATGGGCACGATGATGGCGACCACGTTCCTCACCTTTTTCGTCGTCCGCTACGGCTGGGGCTACCCCTTGTGGCTCTGCCTGATCGCGACCGGCTTCTTCATGCTGATCGACGCGGCGCTCTTTGGCGCGGCGCTCCTCAAGATCCACGAAGGCGGCTGGTTCCCGCTGGCGCTCGGCGCCATCGTCTTCGTCGTCATGATGACCTGGCGGCGCGGGCGCGAGATCATGACCGAGCGCCTCAGGACCGACAGCGTGCCGCTCGAGGCGCTCCTCAAGTCGCTGCTGCGCGAACCGCCGCAGCGCGTCGCCGGCACGGCGGTCTATCTCACCGCGAGCGCCGACGTGACACCCCAGGCGCTGCTGCATAGCCTCAAGCACTTTCAGGCGCTGCACGACCGCGTGGTGTTCCTCACGATCGAGTTCCGCGAGGTGCCGTGGGTGCCGTTCGAGGAGCGCCTGGTCTGCGAGCGCCTCGGCGGCAACTGCTGGCGCGTGCGCGTGCGCTACGGCTTCATGAACCGGCCCGATGTGACGCGCGCGCTCGAGCATTGCGGGGCGTTCGGCCTCGATATCGATGCGATGCAGACGTCCTACTTCGTCTCCCGGCAGCGAGTCGTCCCGAGCGCCGGCCCCGGCGGCATGGCGCTGTGGCGCGAGCGCATCTTCGCCGCCATGGCGCGCAACGCCGGCAACGTCACGGACTACTTCAACATCCCCACCAACCGCGTGATCGAGCTCGGCACGCGGGTGCTGATCTAGTCAGTACGTCACGACGGAGCGGATCGATTTGCCCGCGTGCATCAGGTCGAAGGCCTCGTTGATCCGCTCCAGCGGCAGCTGGTGAGTGATGAGGTCGTCGATGTTGATCTTGCCGTCCATGTACCAGTCGACGATCTTCGGCACGTCGGTGCGGCCTCTCGCGCCGCCGAAGGCAGTGCCTTTCCACACCCGGCCCGTGACGAGCTGGAATGGCCGCGTCTTGATCTCCTGCCCTGAGCCGGCGACGCCGATGATGACGGACACGCCCCAGCCGCGGTGGCAGCACTCGAGCGCCTGGCGCATCACGTCGACGTTGCCGATGCATTCGAAGCTGTAGTCGGCGCCGCCGCCCGTGAGCTCCACCAGATGGGCGACCAGGTCGCCCTTCACATCCTTCGGGTTCACGAAGTGCGTCAGGCCGAACTTGCGTGCGAGTGCCTCGCGTGCCGGGTTTAGATCGACGCCGACGATCATGTTCGCGCCGACCATGCGCGCGCCCTGCACGACGTTGAGGCCGATGCCGCCGAGGCCGAACACGACGACGTTGGCGCCCGCCTCCACTTTCGCGGTGTTGATCACCGCGCCGATGCCGGTCGTCACTCCGCAGCCGATGTAGCAGACCTTGTCGAACGGCGCGTCCTCGCGAATCTTGGCGAGCGCGATCTCCGGCAGCACGGTGAAGTTGGCGAACGTCGAGCAGCCCATGTAGTGGTGGATCGGCTTGCCGCCGATCGAGAAGCGGCTGGTGCCGTCGGGCATCACGCCCTTGCCCTGGGTCGCGCGGATCGCGGTGCAGAGATTCGTCTTGCGCGAGAGGCACGACTTGCACACGCGGCATTCCGGCGTGTAGAGCGGAATGACGTGGTCGCCTTTGCGCAGCGTCGTCACGCCCGCGCCGACGTCGACCACGATGCCGGCGCCTTCGTGCCCGAGGATCGAGGGGAACAGGCCTTCGGGATCGCCGCCGGAGCGGGTGAACTCGTCCGTGTGGCAGACGCCGGTGGCCTTGATCTCCACCAGGACTTCGCCGGCTTTGGGGCCGGCGAGCTGGACATTCTCGATGGTGAGGGGTTTGCCTGCTTGCCAGGCCACTGCTGCTCGGACGTCCATTTAAACCAATCCCCCGCTCGCAAAAACGCTCGCTGCCCCCCCCTTGACAGGGGGGCGGCCACAACCAAAAGAGAAAAACCGAATTACTGCTTGGGAATCTTGGCGTGCTCGACGACGGCCGTCCACCGCTTCGTCTCCGAGGCGTAGAAGTCGGCGAGCTCCTTCGGCGTGCTGGCGCGGCCGTCGACGCCGAGGTCGGCGAAGCGCTTCTGCACGTCCGGCTCGGCGAGCGCCTTGACGAGCGCGCCGTGCAGCTTCTCGACCACCGGCTGCGGCGTCTTCGCCGGAGCGGCGAGCGCGTTCCACGACGCGACGTCGTAGCCCTTCACGCCGGCCTCGATCGCGGTGGGCACGTCGGGCAGTCCGGGGAAGCGCTTGCCGGCGGTGACGGCGAGCGCGCGCAGCTGTCCGGACTTGATCGCGGAGATGAGCGGTGCGATGAAGTCGACGGCGAGGTGGGTGGCGCCCTGGCGCGTCGAGAGGATCACCTCGCCGGTCGTCTTGTGCGGCACCACCAGCGCGTCGATGCCGGCCATCGAGCGGAAGAGCTCGCCCGCGAGATGCTGCGTGCCGCCCGGCGTGATGGTGGCGATGTTCATCTTGCCGGGATTCGCTTTCGCGAAGGCGAGCGCGTCCTGCAGCGTCTTGAAGTTTCCGTCGCCGCGCGTGACGATCACCATGCTGAAGTACGCCACCGTCGAGATCATCTCGAAGTCGGTTTCCGGGTCGTAAGGCAGCTTGTTGAAGAGCGCCTTGCTCACCGCGTTGCCGTTGGTCAGCAAGAGGATGGTGTAGCCGTCGGGCGTGGCGTGGGCCACCGTCTCCGAGGCGCGGATGCCACCCGCGCCCGGCATGTTGTCGACCACGATCTGCTGGCCGAGCACGTCGGTCATCTTCGGCGCGATGGTGCGCGTCACGATGTCGGCGACGCCGCCCGGGCCGAAGGGCAGCACGATGCGGATGGGTTTCTGCGGCCAGTTCTGGGCGCCGGCGAACGCCGGCCATAGTGCAACAAGCGGCGCCGCGAGCAGCGCGATGAACAGCTTCATTCGAACAATTCCTCCACGCCAAAGCGCCTTGGGACGAGGCGCTGCTTATAGGCGCAGTCGATGGCCACCTCGAAATTCGTGCGGTTGGCCTCGACGCCGTGCGGCAGCATCGGCGGATCCCCTGCGGCTTTCTTGCTATCGACGAGAAGTCTATACACCTCGTCCGATTGCGTCTTGGGCATGGCGCTGCGCACCACCACGAGGTGGTTGAGCTGCACCGCCTTGTGCTTCTCGGCCCAGCGCTTCGCCGCCGCTTCCGGGTCGCGGATCACGGTCTTCAGCCGCGGATCGGCCGGCGGCACGGCGGCGACGATCGCCGCGTCGATCTCCCCGGCGAGCAGCATGCCGTTCAGGTCCTTGCCGGCCGGCGCGCGCTCGACGTTCGGCGGATCCCTGAACTGGGCGACGTGCGCTTCCTCGAACGTCACCCACCTGACCTTCGAGATGTCAATGCCGTGGTCCTCCATCAGGATGCCGCGGATCCAGGCGCCGGTGGTCACCGAGTACGAGCGCACGCCGATGCGCTTGCCGTGCAGCTCCTCGGGCCTCAGGTCGCCGCGTTCCGAGTTGTAGACGAGGTACGGATGCTGGAAGCGCGCCATCACCACGAACGGCAGCAGGCGGTACGGCACGCCGTGCGCTTTGCCGATGATGTAGGTCATGATCGCCATCTCGGCGACGTCGAACTCATGGTTGCGCACCACGCGCTTGAAGTGCTGCGCGGCGCTGCCCTTCACTTCCGCGAAGTCGAACTTGTCCTTTCGCGTGAGGAATTGCTTCGTGACGGCGTGTTCGCCCATGAGCGTCTTCAGCATTCCTATTCCTCTCTCTCCTTCTCCACGCCCAGCTTCGACTCCAGGCGCCGGATGCGCCGCCGCAGCCCGAAGTTCTGGGTGACGACGACGAACAGCAATGCCACCTGTAGCAGCTGCACCCACGCGTCCATGATGTTCATGCGTTCCCCTTTGAGCACATCATTTCTTCAAATTAAATGGGGACAGACCCCAATTATTTTTTAATTAGGGTCCGTCCCCATTATTGATGGGTGTCCTTTGCCGGGCGTGGATGAGCGCGGCGGATGGTCGGCGAGACGACCTTGTCCGAGACATGGAAATCCCAGACCGCAGCGCCGCCGCCCGCGCCGCACTCCGCCAGCGCCTTCGGCAGATCGTCCAGCTTCTTGAACGTCTTCCCCGCCAGGCCGAAGCCGCGTGCGATGCCGGCGAAATCGCAGTAGCCGAACACCGAGCCGTCCTCGGGCAGTCCTTCGGCGCGCAGCTTGTGCACTTCGGACCCATAAGCGCCGTCGTTCATCACGATGATGAGGATGTTCAGCCGATGACGCTTGATGGTCTCGAGCTCCTGGACGTGCATCATCAGGCTGCCGTCGCCGTCGAACAGCACCACTTTCTGGTCCGGCCGCGCCGCCGCCACGCCCATGGCGAACGAGATGCCGTTGCCGATCGCACCGAACTCGCGGATGGTGAGGAACTTCTCCTGCGGGCGCGACGGCATCTGCGCGAAGAACCACGAGCAGTGGCCGCCGGAATTCACCATCTCCCATTCATGGGGCAAAGATTTCTCCAGCGCCTCGACCACCTCGCGCGGGTCGAGCAGGCCCGGCTCGATCTCGAACGTCATGCTGTCGGGCTTCGACTCGCGGATGCGCTTGGCCATCGCCTCGGTGCGCCACTTGCCATTGCGAGCGGGCAGCGCGGCGGTCAGGGCTTCCACTCCCAGTCGCGCGTCGGCGCGCAGATGGTGCCGCGCCACTTCCTGGCCCTGGCTCACCGCGAGCGGATCGATGTCGATGTGCAGCATCTTCGCCTTCGGCCAGAGTTGGCCGCCACCGCCCGCGTGATACGCGAGCGAGCAGCCGACCGCGACGACCAAATCTGCCTCCTTGAGAAGCTCGAGACCGACCTCCGGCGTATAGCTGCCCGAGATGCCGATGCAGAACGGATCGTCGTGGAACAGCCCTCGCGCGGGAAGCGTGGTTGCAAGCAATCCGCCCGTCCTGGCGGCGAGCGTCCGGCAAGCGGCGCCGGCCCCCGCCTCGACCGCGCCCAGCCCGGCGAGCACGACGACCCGCTCGGCGCGCGCGAAGAGCTGCGCGGCTTTCGCCAGGTCGTCCGGATGCGGCGGCATCGGCGAAGAGCGAGGCAACAGATCACGCGACGGCTTCGGCGAATTCTCCGGCCCGGCCCAGGGCCGGTCCTGCAGGTCGAAGGGAACACCGATGACCACCGGCCGGCGCTCGCGGCGCGCCTGCAGGAACGCATCGCGCACGGCGACCGGCATGCGCTCCGGCATGTGCAGGCGATGGTAGATGGCGCCGGTCGCATTGATGAGCGGCGCCTGGTCGAGCTCCTGGTTGTACCAGCCGCTCTTCAGCGGCGCTTCGCCGGCGAATACCACCAGCGGCAAATGGGCGCGCACGGCTGCGGGCAGTGCCGTGGCGAGCTGCGTCACGCCGGGTCCGCACGTCACGCTCGCCACGCCAATCTCGCCGCTCTTGCGGGCATACGCCATGGCCGCCGCGAGCGCGCAGTGCTCGTGCCGGACGTAGATCATGCGGCAGCCCTGCTCGGCGAGGCGCGCAGCCCAGTTCATGTTCGCGTCCCCGAGCAGCGCGAAGCAGGTGCGCACGCCCTCGTTCGCGAAGGACTGCGCGAGGACGTCGTAGACGTGGCGCGTCATCGCGCGCCGGGGACGCGACGTGTCTTGAGGAAAGCCTCGAGCGTCTCGCCGCGGAAGTGCGCCACCATCTCGGGGTTCGACACGCCCTTCGTGCGCGCGAGCTTCTCCAGGCAGAAGAAGCTCGCGCCGTAGTCCTGCATCGCCTTCCAGTCGAGGCGCTTCACCATGCTCTTCTCTTCCGGCGTGAGGCCCTTCATCGCCACGTCCGGATCCTGCAGGAAGAGCTCGCGCATGCCCTTGCGCGTGAGCGAGTGCAGGAAGCGGTTCAGGCGCAGCGCCTTTGCACTTCGCTCCAGATCAAAAACGTAAGCCATGAATTCCGTACGACGTACGTAATTTTGGTGACAGCTTCCAGGTGAGAAAAATGCGGACTGTCCCCATTTATTCGAACAGGGCGACGGCCATCGCCGTCGTCATCGGCAGGTAGTAGTTCGAATGCAGCTTCTTCGCGTCGTGCCGGAGCGCGCCGCGCATGATGAGCCACATGACCACCTCCGCACCTTCGTTGCCGCCGAGGCGCGCGAAGTCGGCGATGGTCATCTTCGCCAGGCGCTCCGGGTCGCGCTCGATGAGCTCGAGGAACTCGCGGTCCCACTTCTCGTCGTTGAAGCCGGCGCGCTCGCCGATCATCTGGTGCGAGAGGCCGCCGGTGCCGACCATCGCGACCTTCAGGTCCTCGGGGAAGCCGCGGATGGCGCGGCCGACGGCCTGGCCGAGCTTCCAGCAGCGCGCGGGCTTGGGCAGCGGATGCTGCAGCACGTTCACGAAGAGCGGCACCACGCGCCCCGGCCAGTCCGGCTGCGACGGCCACATCATGGTGAGCGGCGAATGCACGCCGTGGTCGAGCGGCAGGTCCTGGAAGACGGTGATGTCGAACTCCTCCTCGACCAGCGATCTCGCGATATGCCGCGCCAGCGGCGCATGGCCCTTCAGCCTCGGGATATTGCGCACGCCCAGGCCTTCGTCGGCGATGGCGTAGTCCTCGCTCACGCCGAGCGCGAAGGTCGGGTACTGGTCGAAGAAGAACGTGCTGGCGTGGTCGTTGTAGCAGAAGAAGAGCACGTCGGGCTTCTTCTCCTCCAGCCACTTCGCCACGGCCTGGTAGCCCTGGAAGAGCGGCTTCCAGTCCGGATCGTTCTGCTTGCCCTTGTCGAACGCCATCGCGATCGTGGGCACGTGCGAGGTACCGATGCCGCCGATGATGCGAGCCATGGGCCGATTCTACGATCCGAGGCGCGCGGCCGGGATCGTCGGTTGAAAGAGCTCCACCGGGTTGCCCGACGGATCCTCGACGATGACCTGCTTGCCGCCCACGCCGGTGACGATGTCGTTCCTGAACCGCACGCCCGCCTTGCGCAGCTCTTCGACCTTCGCGGCGAGGTCGTCGAGGTAGACCGCGAAGCGATTCCAGCCGCCGGGCTCCTGCTGGCGGCCGTCGGGCATCGGCTGTCCGCCGCCGGCCGACGGATTGGGAAGGCTCAGCACGAGGCGCAGCTCGCCGCGCGAAAGCATCGCGAATGCCGGCGCCGGGTGCATTTCCAGCCTGAAGCCGAGCTGCTGCGTGTAGAAGGCGATCGCCGCCGGAACGTCCCGGACGATGTATCGCACCTGGACACTCGCCATGCCCCGATTCTAAACATTCGGGAAACAAGACTGACACATGCCGGATGCGCGCCCTCCGTACGCTGATGGCATGAAAGCACTCGTCCTCGCGGCAGCCATGGCCGTCGCCGGCAACGCGCTCGCCGACGACGCGCTGCGGCGCGACGCCGCCGGTCTCTTCGGACAGCTCGCGGCACCGTCCGGCGCGCCCTCGGCGCAGGCGGAGCTCGGCCGGGCGCTCTTCTGGGACACGCGCGTCTCGGCCGACGGCAAGACCGCCTGCGCGAGCTGCCATTTCGCGCGCGACTGGAGCGCCGACCGGCGCCCCTTCTCGCCCGATGCGCGCGGCGCGCTGACCTCGCGCCACTCGCCACCCGTATTCAATGCCATGGGCCAGCCGACGATGCGCTGGCTCGGCGACCGCAAGACGGGCGCCGAGCAGGCGGAAGGCTCGCTCACCGGCTCGCTCGGCTTCGCCTCGAAGGACGCGGCGCTCGCGCGGCTGACGCAGCTCGATTACTCGCCCGGCTTCCGCGCCGCTTTCCCGGCCGGTGGGCTGACCATCAGCAACTATGGCCGGGCCCTCGAGGCCTACCAGGCGACGCTGGTCACGCCGGCCGCATTCGACCGCTTTCTCGCTGGCGACGATGCTGCGCTGGATGAGAAGCAGAAGGCGGGACTGCGCCGGTTCATGTCGACCGGCTGCGCGGGCTGCCACAACGGCACGCTGCTCGGCGGCACGATGTTCCAGAAATTCGGCGTGGTGAAGGACTACTGGCTCGAGACGAAATCCGCGAAGCCCGATGTCGGGCGCGTGGCGTTTACGAAGAAGGAAGAGGATCGCTACTTCTTCCGCGTGCCGATGCTGCGCAACGTCGCGAAGACCGCACCCTACTTCCACGACGGCTCGGTCGCCGAGCTCGATCGCGCGGTGCGCGTGATGGCCGCCGTGCAGCTCGGCCGTGGGCTGGACGACGCCGCGGTGGCCGAGATCGTCGCCTTCCTCGAGTCGCTGACCGGGGCAATACCCGCGAACTACGCGCCGCCGGGGAAGCGCCCGGCGCTCTAAGGGGAGCGCTCGAGCTTCGCCCGGATCTCGGCGCGGTGCTCGGCCAGCCGCCGCAGGAACGCCGGATTGCGGTAGAAAATCCGGTTGTAGTGGAAGTCGAACATCTCCTCGATCGCCGTGTCGGCGTCCCAGCCTTCCTCGACGATGCGATACGCGGCGATGGCGTAGCCCGTGCGGTCCTTGCCCTGCTCGCAGTGCACGAGCACCGGCGTGCGCCTCGGGTCCGCCATTGCGCGCCGCACGGCGGCAAGGAAAAGCACGATCTCCTCCTCCCGGGGGTACGGGGCGACCATCGGGATGTGCACATAGGCGATGTCGGTGTCCCGCAGGTCGGGGAAATCGTCGTGCTCGTAGCGCAGGTTGATCACCGTCTTCGCGCCGAGCCGGCGGAACGCCGCCGCGTCCTCGGGCTGCGCGCCGCGCCAGAGCTTGTCGTTCACCTTGCTGAAGTTCGCCACGCCGGCAATGCAGTCGTCGCACGGCGCGCCGAGCGCGTGCGCCGGCTCAGAGGTCGGCCGCGTTGCGCAGCCGGCAAGGAAGGCAACGGCGACCCACGCAACCCTAAGGGCGGATGACGTGGAGCACCTCATTCCAGTCCTCGAGCCGGTAGTGGCTGATGATGCCGTGCACGAAGAACGGGTCGCCTCGCACGAATTCCTCGGCAGCCGCGCGCGAGGTAAAAACGCCGAGCGCACCGGTCGGCGGATTGCCGTACGGCCCGGCCATCAGCAGCTCGCCCCGCGCATGGAACTGCTGAAGGCGCGCGACATGCTCCTGGTAGTGGGCCGCCGCCTTCGCCAGGCTCTCCGGCGTCACCTCGTAGAACATCAGGACCTTCACGGGAATCCGTAGAGCCGCGCCGGATTGTCGACCAGGATCTTCTTCTGCAGCGCCGGCGTCGGCGCCATCTGCGCGAAGAGATCCATCAGGTCGCCGTCGTTCGGCATGTGCTTGCCGACGTTCGGATGCGGCCAGTCGGTGCCCCACAGGATGCGGTCGGGCGCCGCCTCGATCAGCTTCCTCGCGAACGGCACCGCGTCGGTGAATGGCGGGCCCATCGACGACACGCGCTCCGGGCCGCATACCTTCACCCAGAAGCGCTCGTTCTTCATCCATTCGAGCAGCACCTTGAACGGCTGCTGGTCGAGGCCGTCCGCCGCCTTCACGCGTCCCATGTGGTCGATCACCATCGGCACCGGGATCTTCCTGAACAGGGCGTCGAACTCGACGAGATCCGTTGCATCGAGGTGCAGGATCAGGTGCCAGCCCAGCTCCTTCACGCGCGCCACCGTGCGCTGGAAGAACGCCATGTCGGGCCGGCCGCCGAGGTGCTTGACGAAGTTGAAGCGCACGCCCCTGATGCCGCCGGCCTGCATGGTTTCGAAATCTTTATCGGTAACCCTTTCATCTATGATCGCCGTGCCCCGATACCTGCCGTTCGAGCGCGCGATGCCGTCGAGTGTCGCCCGCATGTCGGGACCGTGGCAGCTCGCGTGCACGATGACGGCTCTTTCCAACCCTAGTATCTGGTGGAGACGCTG
>Ga0070681_10001302_pt1 | contig 21768 bp, 10 predicted proteins | sample KBSC83BmetaG_FD_65650 | JGI IMG/M metagenome (GOLD analysis project Ga0070681, IMG submission 65650) | Corn rhizosphere microbial communities from Kellogg Biological Station, Michigan, USA - KBS C8-3B metaG | ecosystem: Host-associated > Plants > Roots > Rhizosphere | place: USA: Michigan... | reverse complement strand
CTCTTCGAATGCCTTGAGAAAGCGCCGGCGAATCTCGATCGCGTCGTCGATACTCTTGAGGCCGGGCGCAACCGCTTCCCATTCCGGATGCGCGAAGTACGAGTGACGCGCGCCAGCGGCGAGGATGAGATAGTCGTACGGCAGCTCGGTTCCATTGTCGAGGATGGCCACCCGGCGATCGGGATCGACGCGCTCGACCTCGCCCATGAGAACTTCCGTATTGCGCTGCTTGCGCAACAGCCAGCGAATCGGGGCCGCGATGTCCGATGGTGCGAGCACCGCCGTCGCCACCTGGTAGAGCAGTGGCTGAAAGGTATGGTGATTGGATCGATCAACGACCGTGACCTGGGTGAGCGTGTCGCGAAAGACACGCGCCGCATAGAGTCCGCCGAAACCGGCGCCGATGATGAGCACGCGCGGAAAACGGACTCGTCCCGCCGTCGCATCACTCATGAACGATGCCTCGCATCAGATACGCTCGACTCGGCCCTCGGCCAGTCGCGCGCCTAACGTGATGGCGAGCACGAGGCCGATGAGCAGCACCGAGTAGGCTGCCGCGGTACCGAACGAGAGATTCCGCAGCTGCGCGAGAATCTCGATCGAGATCGGGCGATTGGAGTGCGTGTACAGTACGACGCTGGCGACGAACTCGCCGACAGCCGCGATCGCGGCCAGCATGGTGCCCGCGACCAGCCCTGGCCTGGCAGCGGGAATCACGACGCGACGCATCGCGAGGAGCCACGATGCGCCGAGGCCGCGTGCCGCATCCTCGAGCGACGGATCCATCTGTCGGAGCGAGCCTTCGACGGCGCTCGTCAGCACGGGCACATTGCGGACGAAATACGCGAGCGGCAGGATCCAGAAGGTCCCGACGAGAAGAACGCGTCCTGTCCACGGCTGATTGACGTCGAACGTCGCCGCGAGACCAAGCGCGATCGCCGTCGCCGGAATCGCCCACGGCAGCACGACGAGGAGCTGCAGCAGTCGGCGACCCGGTGCTCGCGTCAGTACAATGAGATACGCGGCGACGAAGCAGACGACGACGTTCGCGATCGTCGCGATCGCCGACATCCAGACGCTGTTCGTGATTGGCCGCCAGAGCTCGGGATCGCTCGCGAGCCGCCGAAAGTTGTCGAGGGTATACTCGGGCGGAAGAATCTGCGTCGTCCACGCGCCGTCGCGAGCGAACGAGACGAGCACTACCATCGCGTGCGGCAGCACGAGGAAGGTCACGACGACAATCGCGACGATCGGCGCAATCGTGCGTGCCGCGCGCGAGCGGACTACGACGCGCGTCCCCTTTCCCTTGCCGCTGAGCGCATAACGACGACGTCGCTCGAGCCAGCGGAGAGCCAGCAATGCCGCGACAGCGGCGAGCGCGAGCACGGTCGTCTCGACGTACGCCAGCCCCATCGACCCATTGAGCTTCGAGACGAGGATCTGCGTCGCGAGCACACGCTGCCCGCCGCCGAAGATGTACGGCGCGCTGAACGAGCCGAGTGAGCTCATGAAGACGAGAAGCATCGCGCCCGCGATCGATGGCGTCAGTAGTGGCAGCGTGATCCGCCGTAGCGTGCGTCCCCGCGACGCACCGAGTCCGGCGGCTGCGTCGTCGAGCGTCGTGTCATAGCGATCGAGGCCCGCCGCGACGAAGAGAAAGACGTACACGTACATCGTGTACGCGTGCACGAAGATGATCGCCGATAACCCCGTCAACGACCACGGCGCATGATCGAGATGCAGCGCTCGCTGCACCACTCGTGTGACGACCCCGCTCTCGCCATAGAGAAAGAGAAAGGCGATCACGCCGACGAGCGGCGGTAGCGCCGCGGGGAGCGTGGCGACCGCTCCCAACACGCGCCGTCCGCGAAAGTCGAACCGGCCGAGCAGGAACGCGAGCGGGAGCCCAATCGCGAGCGCCGCGATGACCGAGCCGACCGAGATCACGAGCGTGCTCCAGAGCGCCTCACGGTCGGCGGGGCTCGCCACGAACGCACGCCAATCCTCGAGGCCGCGCGCGAAGCTGCCGACGATCACCGACACGTTAGGCAGAACGACGCTCCACGCCAGGAGCACGAGGACGATGAGCGTCGCGACGACGAAGCGGCGTCTCATGGCGCGAGCAGCGCGACAGGTCGGCCGAGGAGCTTCACCCCGACCTCACTTCCCTCGGCGTAGCCCCCTTCGTCGCAGGCAATCTCGAACGCTGCCCTATCCGAGCTCGGCGCCGAGGCAGGAACGACGACCCGATAGACGTAGTGCGCGCCGGCGTAGCGGCGTGACTCGACATGCCCGCGCCAGCCCTCCGCTGCGCTGGCCGGCGCGAGGGCCAGCATCTCCGGGCGGATCACAGCCGTTAGGCGCTGGCCCGTAGAACCGCCGGTCGCCGTCGACGCAACGGGTGCATACTGCGTGACGCCGCCGAGCTCGATCGCTGCGCGCTCGCCGTCACGTCGCGCGCCAACGAGCGTCGACCGCCCCACGAACTCGGCCACCCGCACGCTGGTCGGGCGGTGATAGAGCTCGTCTGGAGTGCCAATCTGGAGCAGCTTGCCCTCGTGCATCACCGCCATGCGGTCGGCGATTGCGAACGCGTCTTCCTGATCGTGCGTCACGAAGATCGCGATCGATTTCAGCTCGTGGAGCTTGAGCCGCAACCACTCACGCGTCTCCTGGCGACGCGCGGGATCGAGGTTCGACAGCGGCTCGTCGAGCAGAAGCACCGGGGGATCGATGATGATCGCCCGCGCTAGCGCCACGCGCTGCTGCTCGCCCCCGGAGAGCGACTGGATAGGCCGGGGTCCCGCGTCATCGAGACCGACGCGGCCGAGCGCCTGACGAGCGCGGTCGAGGCGCTCGCGCTTCTGAACGCCGCGCGCTTCGAGTCCGAAGGCGATGTTCTCTGCCACACTCATGTGCGGGAAGAGCGCGTAATGCTGGAAGACCATCCCGAAGCCGCGTCGCTGCGGCGGCTCGGCGGTGATCTCCCGCGATTCGCCGCGGGCGCCGTCGAGCACGATACGCCCCGCGTCCGGCTGTTCGTACCCCGCGATCATGCGCAGCGTCGTCGTCTTGCCCGAGCCGGACGCGCCGACGAGCGCGAGTACTTCGCTTGGTTTGACTGTGAACGAGACGTCATCAACGGCGGCGCGATCGGCGCCGGCGAAGTGACGGGTCAGATTGTGGATCGCGAGCGTCACCGCGCGCGGCAGCAGTTGCGCACGTGCGCGTCCCAGTACTTCATCCAGCTGTCGAGGCTGTCGGCGAGGAGTTGTCGGTCGAGCGCCATCGGCTTGATCTGCGCGCGGGCGTCGCGAATCCACGCCGGAAGCGAATCGCTCGGAACGTCGCTTCGGGCCGGCATGCGAACGAACCGTTGGGCCGCCGTCACGAGCGCCTGAGGCGTCGTTACGAACTCGTAAAACTCCTTCGCTGCCGCGGCGTGCTTCGTTCCGCGCACGATGGCGATCCCCTCGACGAGAAGCGGCGTGCCCGAGGACGGAATGCGCGACGCGATCGGATACTTCGTCGTCTGCCGCAGCGTCTCGATGTCGGGCATGTCGTACAGACTCAGCACCCCTTCACGCTGCCCCAGCTTCTGGTAGAGCATCGTCGGGCTGATGACGTATTCCTTGGTGTTCGCGTCGAGCCGCCGGAGCCAGTCGAAGCCGGCCTTGGTCGATCCCGTGCGCTTGAGCTCACGTATGATGATCGCCCCAAAGATCGCGCGCATCGAGCCGCTCGGGATCGGATCGCGGATGATGATCTTGCCCTTCCACTTGGGATCGAGGACGTCGTCCCAATCCTTTGGCACGTCGGCGGCTGGTACAGTTTCCGAGTTGTACGCGATGACTTCGGGCGTGAGGTACGTGCCGTACCAGCGATCCTTGGCGTCGTGCTCGTCGTCAGCCATCTGCGCCGCCCACGACGGCCGATACGGCTCGAGAAGCCCTTCGTTGGCCGCGCGGGCGAACGTCTCCGACGGCGCGCCGAACCAGACGTCGGCCTGCGGATTCGCGCGCTCGGAGCGAAGACGGTCGAGAACGTCCTGCGAGCCCATGTCCACCCACTGGACGTCGACTGCGGGATGGGTCTTCTCGAATTCCTGCTCGTAGTACTGCAGCAGATCCTTGCCGTGCGGTGAGTAGATGATGAGTGGCGTGCGCTTGTCACCGCCGGCACACGAGACGGCCACGCCGATGAGCGTGGCCAGGAGAGCGGAGCGAACGAGATGAGGCGTCACGGCTTCGGGTTTGGTGCCGGCGTTCCCGCCGACCGCTGATCGGCGCTCAGCAGATTCACGAACAGGCGTGCACCACCGGGCACGCCCGCCGGCAGCTGCCGGAAGAGCGCGAGCGTCGTGTAGACGTAAGTGCCGGTGCCTAACGGCGCGACGAGTATCGCACCGTCGTTCGGCTGCTCGCCCGTATCGTTCATCGACAGCATCGTGCGGTAGCGCGCGTCGTGCGTTCGGGGCATGTAGAGCGAGCGCTCCTGCACCCATCCTTCCCAGTCGGCGGATCCGATGCGATTGGGTCCGTTGAGGATCGGCGACGACGGGTCAGTGACTCGCACCGCCGCGTTCTCCTCGGTCACGCGGTCGCCTGGTCGAGCGATGGAGATGGGGAACGGCATCATCCCGGGGCTGGCCATCTCGAACTGGCCGTACTGCACGACCAGCGTGCGCCCGCGACGGGCGAAGTCGAGCAGCTTGGGGTTCGCGGCGACGAGCGCGGGGCTCGACTCGTACGCCCGCGGGCCGACGACAACCGTCGTGAACCGCGACAGATCCATCGCCGCGACCTTGTCCGGCTCGACGATCGTGATCGGAACGCCGAGCTGTGCGAGCATTGGCGCGACGTTATCGCCGACGCCGGGGATGTACGCGACGTTCAGTCCCGATGCGACCTGGACGTTCACGGCGCTCAGCTCGATCGTCGCGTCTCGATAGAGCCGCTGCGGACGAATGTGGTCGTAATCGACGAGCGTGTATCCGGTCGCGTATCGACGGCCTTCGCTCTCGGCCGCGGCGGTGATTCGGAAGCGGCCTTCGGGCAGTGTTCCACGAATGCGAAACTCGACCGTGCGCATGGGCGAGGTGCCGGCGACGGCACGTCCACCGGGAATCCCCTGTGCCTCGCCCTCACCGCCGAAATTGCCCGCGTAGTCCGGAAGCCCGACCGTGATCGACGACGAATCGGCCGTGAGCCCACGTGGAAGTTGTAGCGAGACGCGAACGCTGCGTGCATGGTTGCTCGCCGAACGGAGCTCGACCCTGACGATTCGATCGAACGCCCGATTGGCCGGCACGTACTGAATCGGTTGGTCGACCGTGACGCTCACCGCCGGCACGATCGCGATCGGATGATCGATCTCGCCTTTCACCGGATCGGCGTGGCGGTAGGTGATCGGCCAGTAGATCCCGAACGGCGCCGCGCCGACGTCGGCCGACACGGAGGCCGAATGCTGGGAAGCAAGCAAACCCTCCGGACGCGCAGTTATCGGTGTGCCGAAGATGTCGCCGACACGAGGGAGGCGGAGCCACCACGGCTCCGTGATCGTCGTGTCGCGAATCGTATCGCGGAACTGCGCCGAGCCAAGCGCTGTCACATCCCTGGGGCGCGGTGAAGCCTGCGGGAAGAAATCCACTTCGCCCTTCATCGGCGTCATGCCACGGTTGAAGAGCGTCGTCGTCACCAGGATCGGCTCCTCGGCTGCCCACGTTTCGTGGTCAACCGTTACGTCGATTCCGACTCGCGACGCGATGAGAATCGCGCGCTGCACACGTTGCGAGAGGACGATCATCGACTCGGCGACATCCCGCGTGCCGCCGTGGACCTCACTCGTGAGATGCCGAACGCGATCGAGCGGCGCGAGCAGATACTCTGGCGCGAACGGATCGTACGCGCGCTGAACCGCGGCGATGGCGAGCGGAATGGAATCCACGACCGCGCGCGAGCTCGGAGTCTCTGCTGCCACTCTTGCCCACGTCGTATCGATTCCGTCGAAGAGCGACTTTTCCGTCATCCCCGGCGCCACGGTGCTGACGCGCGACGCCTCCAATCGGACGGCATCCATGATCGCGCCCTTGCGTCGCAGCGTGCCCTGCGCCTGCGACTTGTGCTGCGAGCGGCTGTCGGCCGCGATCTCCGCATAGGACTCACCGCGCAGCGGCGAATACTCGCCCACATCGAAACGGGAGGTCGCCTCTCCCCCGAATCGCGCCGATCGATAGAACTTGAGTGGCGTCCACGGCCGCCGGTCATGCGTCGCGCTCACCGGCATCCGCACGCTGTCCCCGGCGAGATCGAATGCCTCGCGCGCCAGCAGCCCCGACACCTGATGATGACCATGGCCATCGCGCGGCGTACCCGAGAACACCGCGATGATGACGTGCGGCTGGAAGTCGCGAACGACGCTCACGACATCGCGAAGAATCGAATCCTTCGGCCAGTGCTTGTACGTCTCTTCGGCGCTCTTCGAGAAGCCGAAATCGTACGCGCGCGTGAAGTATTGATGCGCGCCATCGATGCGGCGCGCGGCGAGCAGCTCTTCGGTACGGATGGCGCCTAACGCTTCACCGAGCTCATTGCCGATGAGATTCTGTCCGCCGTCGCCGCGCGTCAGCGCCAGATACGCGGTTTCGACGTGTTGGCCCAGCGCGAGCCAGGCGAGGAGTTGCGTGTCCTCGTCATCCGGATGCGCGCCGATCATGAGTACGCGCGTGTTGACACCAAGTCCGCGCACGAGCTCTCCGAGCTCGGCGGCGTCGTTGCGCTGCGCCGATGCCGCGCGGGGTGTAAGAAGTGCTGTCGCGACCAGCGCCGCGAAGATGCGTCTCATCATCGGCTCGAAAGCTACGACGGTGGACGGTGGTCGGTAGTCGGTGGTCGGTCGTCGGTTGAAAAGGAAAGGCCGGCGCTTCGCGCCGGCCCACCGAATTCACCGTCGACCGTCGACCGTCAACCGCCCACCGCATCACCGTACCGCGGCCTTTCGCCCTCGCCCCTGTGGCGCCGGCACCGTGAGCACATCGGTGACGATCCGCCCCTGCTCCTGCACGTGCGAGTTATGGTATCCCTCGGCTGGCGCGGCGCGCTCGGGCCGTCCGATGTAGCGCAGCGGGAGCACCGTCCCAATGTCGGCGCGGAGTCGGGGCGAGACGTAGGTCCAAGCGCCCATGTTCTTCGGCTCTTCCTGCGCCCAGACCACCTCTTCCACGTTCGGATACGAATCCACGATCCGAGCGATGTTCTGCGGCCAGGGATAGAGCTCCTCGACCCGCGCGATCGCGATGGTCGAGGGGCGCTCTCGCTCGATGAGATCGTAGTAGATCTTCCCGGAGCAGAAGACGAGTCGCCGCACCTCGTCGCGTCGCCGCTCCGCCGCGGGATCCTCGATCACCGGGCGGAACGCGCCGGACGCGAGCTCCTCGAGCTTCGATGCCGCCGCCGGCAGCCGCAGTAGCGACTTCGGCTGCATGAGGATCAGCGGCCGCTTCGGCGAGCGCAGCGCCTGCCGCCGCAGGATGTGGAAGTACTGCGCCGGAGTCGACGGATAGGCGACGATGAGATTCCCCTCGGCGCAGAGCTGCAGGTAGCGCTCGAGCCGGGCGCTGGAGTGCTCCGGGCCCTGGCCCTCGTACCCGTGCGGCAGCAAGAGCACGAGTCCCGAATCCTGTCCCCACTTCGCGTGATCCGCGGCGAGGAACTGATCGACGATCGGCTGCGCGACGTTGGCGAAGTCGCCGAACTGCGCCTCCCACAGCACCAGGTCGTTAGGCGACGCCGTGCTGAACCCGTACTCGAACGCCATCACTGCCGTCTCGGAGAGCGGGCTGTTGTAGATCTCGAACGTTCCGCTTGCCTGTGGCAGCCGAGCGAGGGGCGTGTACCGCTCGCCCGTATTCGCGTCGTGAAGCACGGCCTGACGATGCGAGAAGGTGCCGCGTTCCGTATCCTGGCCGGTGATCCGAACATTGAGGCCGTCGGCGAGGAGCGACGCGAAGGCGAGCGCCTCGGCGTGTCCCCAGTCGATACCGCCGTTGTGGATCGCGTCGCGTCGACGCGGCAGCGTCCGCTGCAACGTAGGATGGAGCTTGAATGTCGACGGCCACTGCAGCAGCTGCTCGTTGAGCGCGACCAGCTGCTCCGACCGCACTGGCGATTCACGAGGCTCGTCGGTCTTCGGCGCCTCGTCGCGAACGGCAGGATACTCGTCCGTGTCCGCGTTCTTCGTATCGGCGAAGATGTGCTCGAGGGTGTCGGCGAAGTCGCGATCCATTGATTGAACTTCGTCCTCGCTCACAACGCGCTCGCGCACGAGCCGTGCGCCCCACACCTCCCGCGGGGACGGGTGCACCTTGATGAGGTCGTACAGCTTCGGCTGCGTGAAGCTCGGCTGGTCTGCCTCGTTGTGTCCGTGCCGGCGATAGCCCACGACGTCGATCAGGAAGTCCTTGTGGAATCGCTGGCGGTAGGCGATCGCGAGCCGTACCGCCTGAATGCAGGCCTCCGCGTCGTCCGCGTTGACGTGTACCACCGGAATCTCGAACCCTTTCGCGAGATCGCTGGCGTAGTACGTCGACCGGCTCTGCACCGGATCGGTCGTGAACCCGACCTGGTTGTTGGCGATGATGTGCAGCGTGCCGCCAACGCGATACCCTTCGAGCATCGCCAGGTTGAGCGTTTCCGCAACAACGCCTTCCCCCGGAAACGCCGCGTCGCCGTGCACGACGATCGGCAGGACGCGCGATTCGTCGCGCTCGCCCGGTGCGCCGCCGACTACCCGCTGCTTCGCGCGCGCCGCACCCTGCAACACCGGGTTCACGAACTCGAGATGGCTCGGGTTCGGCTCCAGCTCCAGCTCCACGACCCCGATGTCCTCGACATGTCGCTCACTGCGGTAGCCGAGGTGATACTTCACGTCGCCGCTACCGCTGGCAGAGTTCGTGTCCCCGTGGTGGCCGAGGAATTCCTCGAACAGTGCCTGATATGGCTTGTTCAGAATGTGCGTGAGGACGTTCAGGCGTCCCCGGTGCGCCATCCCAACCACGACCGACCGGGCTCCGGCGTGTGCACCACGCTCGATCGCTTCGTCGATCATCGGCACGAGCGCGTCGACGCCCTCGATCGAGAAGCGCTTCACGTTCACGAACGCGAGGCCGAGGAACCGCTCGAAGCCGTCGACTTCGGTGAGGCGCTGCAGAACGCCCCGCTTCTCGTCCGCGGTCAGCGGCCCGGTGATCTGGCGCTCCTCGATGGCGCGCCGGAACCAGTCGCGCTCCGCCTCCTCTTCGAGATGATCGAACTCGAAACCGATCGTCGAGCAGTAGAGCTCTCGCAGATGCTGCACGACGTCTGCCGCCGTTCCCGTCAGCTGCGTGCTCGTATGCGCGTCGGCGAGCGCCGACGCGGGAATCTCCGCGAGATCGGCCTCGGTGATTCCATGAAACTCCGGTTTCAGTTCGGCCGCGCCGAGCGGCGGAGAGCCTAACGGGTCCAGCTGGACAGCAAGATGGCCGTAGCGCTGAATCGCGCCGAGAAGCGCGGCGGCGCCTGCAACCTTGCGCAGGAGAGATTCGTCGATCGCGCCGGCGCCGCGCGTACCGCTCAGCGATTCCGCGAATCGAAAGAACTGGCGCCACGACTCGTCGAGGGCACCGGGATCGCGACGATACGTCTCGTACAACTCCGAGATGTATCCGTCGTTGAATGCACTGGTAATTGGCAGAGTGCTCATGAGAGGCTCATTCGGACTTCCCGAAATGTAGCCGGTACGGCCCGCCTACTCTGCCGGGAGCGCGAGCGTGAAGGTTGAGCCGACACCGAGCTCCGATTCGACGTCGATCCGTCCGCCGAGCAGCTGCGCCAGTCGCTGAGAGATGTAGAGCCCGAGACCGGTGCCCCCATGGCGACGCGTGAGCCCGGCGTCGAGCTGCAGAAATGCCCGGAAGAGCCGGCGCGCGTCCTCGATCGCAATCCCGGGCCCGGTATCGGTGACTCGGAAGCACACCTCGCGCCGGGCATCCGCCCCATCGACCGCGGGCACTTCGACCTCGTTCCACTCGATGCGGATCTCGCCGTGATCGGTGAACTTCACCGCGTTCCCAGCGAGGTTGACGATGATCTGCCGCACCTTGTCGATGTCGCTCGTGAGGCGAATTGGCGCCTCCGGAGGAATGAGCGTCATCTGCAGCCGCTTCTGCCGTGCGAGCGGCTCGACGATCGCGACGGCGGCACGCACGAGGTCCTCGGCGAGAAACTCCGTCGGCCTCACGACTTCGCGACCCGCTTCGATGCTCGAGAACGCGAGCACCTCCTCGATCATCACCGTGAGGTGGTGCGTCACCGACCGCATGCGCTCGAGCACGTCGGTCTGCGGCTCCGAGAGCGGCCCCATGACCTCGTCGGCGAGCAACTCCTCGTAGCCGGTGAGCGCAGTGAGCGGCGTTCGCAGCTCGTGTGAGATCGTGGCGAGGAAGCGTCCCTTCGCCCGGTCCGCGGCGCGCGTCTGCTCGAGCAGCTCGGCCTTCCACATTGCCAGTGCGGCGTGATCGGCGATGACGCGAAGTCGCTGCGCCTCGCGCGGCGAGAACGCCGGCGCATGCTCGCCGCGCACCACGGTCAGCACGCCTAACAAGCGATCGTGCGCGATCAGAGGCGCCGCGAGCATCGGTCCGATGCGGAGCTCGGGCACGATGCGCGCGAGCGGCCGTTGCGAGGCCGTGAAGTTCTCGACCGACACCACGCCCCGGGTGTGCAGGGCCTCCTGCGCCACCGAGCCGTGCAGCGGGAACCGGCGCTCCACGCCTAACGAGATCGCCCCCGTCGCCGCCACCACTTCACCCTCTGCGTCGGAGCCGCGCAACACGGCGGCCCCGGTCGCGTCACACTGTTCGCCGGCCGCGGCGCACAAGAGCGCGAGCAATGCCGACGAATCCGCGACCGCCGCCATGTCGCGCGCCAGGCGGCGCAGCGATTCGTTCTCGGCGTATTGCTCGGTCGTCTCGCCGCCGGTCCGCCCCTGTATCGATTCCGAGACCTCGATGACGAGCGATCCATCGTCGGTGCACGTCGCGCGCACACCATATCGCTCGAGGCCTTCGCCGACCGCGAGCTCGAGGTCGAAATGTCGAGTGACGCCATCCGCCCGCAGGCCGCGCAGCATTCGGACTGCGTGATCGGCGGCGAAGCCAGGGAAGACGGCAAAGAGGTCGCGTCGCACGGTGTCCGCGGCAGATCGGCCAAATACGCGCTCCCATTGCCGATTCACTACCTGAATTCGCCAGTCGGTACCGACGACGGCGACCGCGCTCGCGAGCGCATCGAGCACCTCGTCCAAGCCGACGCGCGCGTCGCGGATGCCCTTCGAGTCCGCGACTCGTGGCAGCGCCGTGGCCGTCGTGTCCGTTTCTCGCACGCGCGATCGCTCTCCCGGATCGGCGGGTTGACGCCGATCGTCAACCGGCCGCAGCGACGCCGCCGGCTCGCGGGACGTCTCTACAACGTCCCGATTCTCTCTGTCCACGGCTACATCCTGCTACGTCACGATGGAATGCGCGCCGAGCGCGAGCCCGGGAACGGCAAAGATGCGGGGGCGGCAACACCGGCTCGCCGCCATGACGCCGCGGCGCTCAGCATCTGCAGCGCCTGCTCTTGCTCGAGGGTCGGCAAGTACAGGAATCCAGCGATGCCGTTCACATCCATTAAATGGACTTCTTCGGGTCGTCGTGTCAGGCTCACCGCGATCACCGGCAGCCGCGAGAGCAAAGGGTCACGCTCCCACCCCTCGAGGGGGATGGTGGCGAGCAGGTCATAATCACAGATCACGGCATCCGGCTGACATGCTGCCGCCGCTTCGATCGCATCGTCGAGTCCGACTACGGGCCTCGTCTCCACATTCAGCGCGTCGAAAAAACGACACAGATGAGCGCTGAGAAAGGGATGTCTTCCAACGCACAGCACACGCATAGTGCGTCAATATACCGCGGCCCGGGGCGTTTGTTCAGAGGCCGAGCCGCGCGAATTTATCGTGACGCGAGTCACGTTTGCGTGAGCGCGATTCAGCTCGCGATTTCGCTCGGTGCGCGCTTCTCGGTCGCCTCGAGGCGATGGTCATCGTCGCGATCGGTTCCAGCGGGCGCGCGATCATCCGCTGGTAGTGGAGTCATGTCATGATCGGCGAGCCGCGCGCCCACGGACCGCTCCGCGGTCGGTGGCAGCGAGAGACGGAACGTGCTGCCGCGGCCCGGCTCGGACTGAAGCGATAGCGAGCCGCGGAGCAGCTCGGCAAGTCGCCGCGAGATCGGCAAACCGAGGCCCGTTCCTTCGGTGAGCTGCGTCTTCCCGAGCTGCACGAACTCCTGAAAGATCCGCTCCTGATCCTCGGGCGCGATGCCCTCCCCCTCATCGATGACTTCGATGACGACGCCGTGATCGTCCCGACGATGCAACGCGACGCGGATCGGCTTCGCCTTGCCGAACTTGATCGCGTTGGAGAGCAGGTTCAGCAGAATCTGCCGCAGCCGCCTGGGATCCGACACGATGCGGATCGAGTCGCCGCTGTGCTCGATCTTGAGCGACGAGCCGTATTGATCCGCGAGCGGCCGCACCGTGACGAACAGGTCCTCGATGAGCGACGGGAAGCTCACCGGCTGGAGCCGCAGATCGATCTTCCCCGCTTCGATCTTCGAGAGATCGAGCACGTCATTCACGAGCTCGAGGAGGTGCTTCGCCGCCTTGTGGGTGCGCTCGATGCCCTCGCGCTGCTTCTCGTTGAGCGGCCCGTAGATGTTCTCCAGCAGCAGGGTGCTGTACCCGAGGACAGCGTTGATCGGCGTGCGCAGCTCGTGGCTCATCGACGCATAGAACCGGCTGCGCGCCGTCATCGCTCGCTCGAGGTCTGCCTGCCGCTCACTCAGCTCGTCGTTGAGCGCCTTCAGCTCGCTCATCGTGTTGGCGAGTGAGACGGCTTGCTGCTTTAGCATTTCCTCATGACGGACGCGCTCCGACACGTCGCGCACGATCAGCGTGTACGTCGTGGTGCCCGGCGACTTGAGGAGGGATGCCGACGCCTCGAGGGGGAAGACCTCACCGCTCGCCCGCCGGCCCGAGAAGGCGCGGACACTCTCCAGCGGCTCGCGCGACGCTACGGCGGCGTCACGTCCATCCGCGAAGGCGCGCAGCTCGTCCACCGCCTTCATCTCCTCCGGGAAGAAGCGCGCGATCGACGTCCCGACCGCATCCTTGCTCGTGCAGCAGAACATCCGCTCCGCCGCCGAGTTGAAGAGGGTGATCGTGCCCGTGTCGTCGAAGAGGATGATCGCGTCGATCGCCGACGTCACGACCTCGCGAAAGCGCGCCTGCGACTCCCAGAGCTCGCGCATGTGGCGCAGCTCCATCTCGCGCCGCTCGCTCTCGCGCACCAACGCTTCCTTCGCCGCGACGTTCCGCTGCCGCACGTAGAGATCGACGAACGCCGCGACCTTCGACCGCAGGATCTCCGGCTGGAACGGCTTGAACAGATAATCGACCGCGCCAACCGAGTATCCCTCGAAGACGTACGCCTCTTCCTTGCTGATCGCCGTGAGGAAGATGATCGGGATGAATTTCGTCCGCTCGCGCGATTTGATGATCCGCGCCGTCTCGAAACCGTTCATCCCCGGCATCTGCACGTCGAGCAGGATCAACGCGAAGTCGCGCTCGAGCAATCGACGCAACGCTTCCTCGCCCGATGACGCGCGCACCAGATGCTGGTGCAGCGGCTCGAGGATCGCCTCTACGGCCAGCAGATTCTCGGAGCGGTCGTCGACGATGAGAATGTCGACCTGCTCCGGCGCCGGTGCCGGGCGTGGCGCCGGTCCGCCGTTAGGCACGGACTGCACGCCCGTCATGCGCTCCCCGGCGGCGAGAGCCGATGTGAGTCATCGAGACGGCGCTCGCCCGGAACACCACGTTGGGGCTGGTCGTTGCCGCTGGCCGCGCTGAGTCCCGCCACGGTCGCCGCGATCTGGGCGATCGTCTGGACCCGCGCGCCGGGAACGCATCGCACCGCCGCGGACGGCATCGTCGGCGATTCCGCGGTCACGGGGTCCTGCACCAGCGCGAGCCCACCGCGATCGAAGATGCGCCGCAGCCCGCGCGAACCATCCGAGTTCGCCCCCGTGAGCACGACCCCGACCGTGGCCGCACCATACGCATCGGCCGCGGAATAGAAGGTCACGTCGATCGACGGCCGGCTGTAGCGCACCGGCGGGTCTGTCGAGAGGGTGAAGAAGCCGCGGTCGATCAGCAGGTGGTAGTCGGCTGGAGCGACGAAGAGCATCCCGGACTGGATCGGCATCTTGTCTTCTACTTCCACGACCTCCAGTCGGGTCCGCTCCTGCAGGAACATGCCCAGCAGGTGATCTGATTGACGGTGCCGGTGCTGGACGAGCACGGTCGGCAGGTGAAAATCCGCCGGCAGCGCGCCTACGAGCTCTCGCAGCGCGTTCAGCCCTCCCCATGACGTGCCAACGACGAGAATCGAATAGGCCACGGTGGGCGCCGTTCTGGTTATTTCACTTTGCGATACATCTTCTCGCGCGCGTGCAGCTTTTCATAGCAAGGCTCGTACTTCGAGAACCGTAGCGTCTCTTTCGAGCCCAGCGCGAGCACCCCGAACATCGACAAGCTCTCGTAAAACAATGCGTGCACGTGATCCTGCAGCTCGCGGTCGAAGTAGATCAACACGTTGCGGCAGAAGATGACGTTGAATTCCGAGAACGACCGATCCGTCACCAGATTGTGCTGCGAAAACACGACGTTGCGCGTGAGCGATGGACTGAAGAGCGCCCCGTCGTACTTCGCCGTGTAGTACTCCGAGAACGACTGCTTTCCGCCGGCGCGGATGTAGTTCTCCGTGTACTCCTGCATTCGGTTCAGCGGGAAGATCCCCGCCTTCGCCTGCTGCAGCACGACGTCGTTGATGTCCGTGGCGTAGATCCGCGAGCGATCGTACAGCCCTTCCTCGCTCAGCAGGATCGCCATCGAGTACACCTCTTCGCCCGTCGAACACCCCGCATGCCAGATGCGGATGAACGGCCACGTTCGGAGCAGGGGGATCGCAATCTCGCGGAACGCGTGATAGAACCCCGGATCGCGGAACATCGCCGTCACGTTCACCGAGAGATCCAGAAGCAACCGCTCCATCATCTCCGCGTCGTGCAGCACGCGCGCCTGGAGCTCGGAGATGGTGCGCAGCCCTTCCGCCTCGATCCGCTTCCAGAGTCGCCGACGGATCGAGGCGTACGCGTACGACCGGAAGTCGAAGCCGTAATGCCGGAAGATCCCCTCCAGCAGCAGCTCGATCTCGAGTCGCTCGAGATCGGAGTTGTACGCAACGGGCGGCCCGGTGAGAGCTTTTCCCGGCGTTACCGGTACAGCCATACCCGCATCAGACTCAGGAGCTGCTCGGTATCGACGGGTTTGGTGATGTAGTCCGAAGCGCCGGCAGCGATGCACTTCTCGCGATCGCCCTTCATCGCCTTCGCGGTGAGCGCGATGATCGGCAGATTCCGCAGCTCGGGAATGTGCCGGACGGCGCGCGTCGTCTCGTAGCCGTCCATCTCCGGCATCATCACGTCCATGAGGACGAGATCGACGCCCGGTGTGTTTTTCAGGAGATCGATCGCCTGCTTGCCGTTCTCGGCGAACGAGACTCGCATCCCGTGGTCTTCGAGGACGCTCGTCAGCGAGAAGATGTTGCGTACGTCGTCGTCGACGATGAGCACGTGCTTGCCCGCGAAGACCGCGTCCGCGTTATGCAGCCGCTCGAGCATGCGCCGCTTCTGCTCCGGCAGCTTCGCCTCGACGCGGTGCAGGAAGAGGGCGGTCTCGTCGAGCAGACGCTCCGGACTCTTTACGTCCTTGATGATGATCGTGTCCGCGAATCGCTTGAGACGCGTCTCTTCTTCCTGCGACAGTTCCTTGCCGGTGTAGATGATGATCGGCAGGTCGCGCATCCCGGGATCCGACTTCACCGTCTCGAGCAGTTGGAACCCGTCCTGGCCTCCCTTGAGCCCGAGGTCCAGCACCATGCAGTCGTAGCGCGTCTGCGACAGCTCCTGCAACGCCTCCTCGGCCGTCGCCACCGCCGTGATCTCCACGTCTTCGTGCGCGATCAGCTCGATCATGCTCTGACGCTGCGTGTCGTCGTCCTCGACGACGAGCAGACGCTTCACCTGCTGCTCGATGAACTGCGAGATGCGATTGAACGAATCGTCGAGCGCCTCCTTCGTCACGGGCTTCTCGAGGTACGCGATCGCTCCCGCCTTCATCGCCTGCTGCCGCTCCCGGATGCCGGTGATGATGTGCACGGGAATGTGTCGCGTATCCGGATGATGCTTGAGTCGATCGAGCACCGCCCAGCCATCGATGCCCGGCATGTCGATGTCGAGCGTGATCGCATCCGGACGGTACGCGTGCGCCAACTGCAGTCCGGCGTCGCCGTCGTGGCCGACGATCCCCTTGTAGCCCTTGTCGCGTGCGAGGTCGAGCAGGATGTGCGCGAAGTTCGCGTCATCCTCGACGATGAGCACGACGCGATCACCCGGCTGCAAGTCGTCGCGATCGTCCTCGAAGCCATGCGGCCGCGGCAGGTCCTCCATCGGCGGCGCGAGCGTCTCGACGCCACCAGCGTCACCGTTCTCCGGCTCGGCCCCGATCGAGGAGAGATCGGGGAGCGACCACGCGTCCGATGCCGGCTCTGGAGTCGCGCTCGCATTCGAGGGGACACTCTGCGGCGGAGCGCTCGACGCGGTCGTGCCGCCGTTGCTCATCGCCGGCGTCGGACGCGGCTCCGCCGATCGGACCGGCCCGCTCGTTAGGCGAGACGGCGCGGGCCGGGACTCGCGATCGCGCGGCGCCGAACGCCCGCCCGAGCGGTCCGCGTACTGTCCCTGCCCACGCGAGCGATCGGGCCGCATGCCCGCCGTCAGCTCGTCTTCGACCGGGCGGTGCTCCTGCTCGAGGTACCGCACGGGGAGGAAGAGCGTGAACATGCTGCCCTGGGCCGGCGTGCTCTCCACGTGAATCTCTCCGCCGAGGAGACGCGCGATCTCACGACTGATGGAGAGGCCGAGTCCCGTGCCGCCGTATTTGCGACTCGTCGTCCCATCCGCCTGCTGGAACGCCTCGAAGATGAGCTGCTGCTTGTCGCGCGGAATGCCGATGCCCGTGTCCTTCACGCCGAACGCGATCACGTCGTCCGCCCGATCGAGCGTGCGCGACGCGAATCGGCGGCCCTTGTCGGCGCGCCGGATCGACATCGTCACGCCACCCCGCTCCGTGAACTTGAACGCGTTCGAGAGCAGATTCTTGAGAATTTGCTGAAGTCGCTGGCCGTCCGTGAAGATCGGCGACGGCGCGTCCGGCGCGATGTCGAGCGCGAACTGCAGGTTCTTCTGCTCCGCCACCGGCCGGAACGTCCGCTCCACGAAGTCGGTGACGTCGCGGACGGTGACATCCGTCGGGTTCACCTCCATCTTCCCCGCCTCGACCTTGGACAGGTCGAGAATGTCGTTGATGAGGTTGAGCAAATCCGTGCCCGACGAGTAGATCGTCTGCGCGAACTCCACCTGCTTGCCGGTGAGGTTCTTGTCCTTGTTCTCGGTGAGCAGCTTTGCGAGGATGAGCAGCGAATTGAGCGGCGTGCGCAGCTCGTGGCTCATGTTCGCGAGGAACTCGCTCTTGTACTTCGAGCTCAGCGCCAGCTGCTGCGCCTTCTCCTCCAGCGCCTGACGAGCCGATTCGACCTCGCGGTTCTTCTGCTCGACTTTCGCATTCTGTTCCGCCAGCAGGCTGGCCTTCTCTTCCAGCTCTTCGTTGACCTGCTGCAGCTCCTCTTGCTGCTCCTTCAGCAGCTCCTCGGACTGACGCAGCGTGCGGGCCTGCGCCTCGAGCTCCGTGTTCGAGCGCTTCAGCTCTTCCTGCTGTTGCTGCAGCTCCTTCGACTGACTCTGCAGCTCCTGGGTGAGCTTCTGCGACTGCTCGAGCAATTCCTCCGTCCGCATGTTCGCCTGAATCATGTTCAACACGACACCAATTGATTCGGCGAGTTGATCCAAGAACGTTTGGTGGATCGCGCTGAAAGGAAGAAAACTGGCCAGCTCGATGACTGCCTTGACCTCTCCCTCGAAGAGGATGGGTAGAACAATAATGTTGCGCGGCGGAGCTTCGCCCAATCCAGATGTGATTTGTATGTAATCATCGGGCACGTTCGTGAGCAGGATCGGCTGCTTCTCCAACGCCGCCTGTCCAACGAGTCCCTCACCGATCCCGAATCGGCTGCTCACGTTCTTCCGCGCGCGATACGCGTAGCTCGCGATCAGCTTGAGCATCGGCGCACTCGTATCGCCTTCCTGTATGAAGAAGGCCCCGTGATGAGCTGATACGAGGGGCGTCAGCTCCGACATGATGAGACGTGAAACCGATTCCAGGTCTTTTTGGCCCTGCATCATGCGGGAGAACTTGGCGAGATTCGTCTTCAGCCAGTCCTGCTCCTGGTTCCGTTCCGTCGTCTCGCGCAGGTTGCCGATCATCTGATTGATGTTCTGCTTGAGCTCATCGAGCTCGCCCTGCGCTTCGACCGTGATCTGCCTCGTTAGGTCGCCCTTCGTCACCGCGGTCGCGACGTCGGCGATGTTGCGCACCTGCACGGTGAGCGAGTTCGCCATCGCGTTCACGCTGTCGGTGAGCGCCTTCCATGTCCCCGCGACGCCCGGCACCTCGGCCTGACCACCGAGCTTGCCCTCCGTACCCACCTCTTTCGCGACGCGCGTCACCTCGTCGGCGAACACGCGCAACCGATCGACCATGTTGTTGATCGTGTTCTTGAGGTTGAGCACCTCGCCCTGCGCCTCGACGGTGATCTTCTGACTGAGATCGCCGTTCGCGATCGCCGTCGAGACATCGGCGATGTTCCGCACCTGACCGGTGAGGTTCGACGCCATCGCGTTCACGTTGTCCGTGAGATCCCGCCAGACGCCGCCGGCGCCCGGGACCTTCGCCTGGCCGCCGAGCTTTCCTTCCGTGCCGACCTCCTTCGCGACGCGCGTCACTTCGCTCGCGAACGCGTTCAGCTGATCCACCATCGTGTTGATGGTGTTCTTCAGCTCGAGGATCTCGCCGCGCACTTCGACGGTGATCTTCCGCGACAGATCGCCGCGCGCGACCGCCGTCGTCACGTCCGCGATGTTGCGCACCTGAACCGTCAGGTTGCCGGCCATCGCGTTCACGTTGTCCGTCAGGTCCTTCCACGTTCCGCCGACGCCCGGCACGCTCGCCTGTCCGCCGAGTCGGCCCTCCGTTCCCACTTCCTTGGCGACGCGCGTCACCTCGTCCGCGAAGACGCGCAGCTTCTCCACCATCGCGTTGATGGTGTCCTTGAGATCCAACATCTCACCGCGCACTTCGACGGTAATCTTCTGCGAGAGATCGCCGTTCGCGACGGCCGTCGTCACCAGCGCGACGTTTCGAACCTGATTCGTCAGGTTCGCCGCCATGAAGTTCACGTTGTCCGTCAGGTCCTTCCACGTGCCGCTCACGCCCTGCACGCTCGCCTGACCGCCGAGGATGCCCTCGGTGCCGACTTCGCGCGCCACGCGTGTCACCTCGCTCGCGAACGCCGAGAGCTGATCCACCATTGTGTTGATGGTGTCCTTGAGTGCGAGCACCTCGCCCTTCGCTTCGACGGTGATCTTGCGCGACAGATCGCCCTTCGCGACAGCCGTCGTGACGTCGGCGATGTTGCGCACCTGAATGGTCAGGTTGTTCGCCATGCCATTCACGTTCTCGGTCAGGCTCTTCCACGTGCCTGCAACACCCGGCACGTTCGCTTGCCCACCGAGCACACCTTCGGTACCGACCTCGCGCGCGACGCGAATGACTTCACCCGCGAATGCGTTCAGCTGGTCGACCATCCGGTTGACGACGTCCTTGATCTGCAGGATCTCGCCGCGCGCCTCCACCGTGATCTTTCGCGTGAGGTCGCCGTTCGCGATCGCCGTCGCCACCGCGCTCACGTCACGCAGCTGCACCGTGAGGTTCGCGGCCATGCCGTTCACGTTCTCGGTGAGATCTCGCCAGGTACCGGCAACGCCCTCCACCCGCGCCTGACCGCCGAGCTTTCCTTCCGTACCCACTTCCTTCGCGACGCGGGTCACCTCGCTCGCGAACGCGTTCAGCTGATCCACCATCGTGTTGATGGTGTTCTTGAGCTCCAACACCTCGCCCTGCGCGCTCACCGTGATCTTGCGCGACAGGTCACCCTTCGCCACCGCAGTCGTCACGTCGGCGATGTTGCGGACCTGACCGGTGAGGTTCGCGGCCATCGCGTTCACGTTCTCCGTCAGGCTTTTCCACGTGCCCGCGACCCCAGGCACGTTCGCCTGACCGCCCAGAATCCCTTCCGTACCTACTTCCTTCGCGACACGCGTGACCTCGTCTGCGAAGATGCGCAGACGATCCACCATGTCGTTGATCGTGTTCTTGAGCTCCGAAACCTCGCCCTTTGCTTCGACCGTGATCTTCTGCGAGAGGTCGCCGTTCGCGACCGCCGTCGTCACTACCGCGATGTTGCGCACCTGATTCGTCAGGTTCGCGGCCATGAAGTTGACGTTGTCCGTCAGATCTCTCCACGTGCCGCTCACGCCCTGCACACTCGCCTGCCCACCGAGAATCCCCTCGGTACCTACTTCGCGCGCCACGCGCGTCACTTCCGCCGCGAACGACGAGAGCTGATCCACCATGATGTTGATCGTGTTCTTCAGCTCGAGCACTTCGCCCTTGGCTTCGACGGTGATCTTCTGCGAGAGATCGCCGTTGGCCACCGCCGTCGTCACCAGCGCGATGTTGCGCACCTGACCGGTGAGGTTCGACGCCATCGCGTTTACCGAATCCGTGAGATCCTTCCACGTCCCGCTCACGCCCTGCACGTTCGCCTGCCCGCCCAGGACTCCTTCCGTGCCGACTTCACGCGCAACGCGCGTCACCTCGCTCGCGAACGCGTTCAGCTGATCGACCATCCGGTTGACCGTCGAGCCGATTCTGAAGAACTCGCCCTGCACCTGCTTGCCCTCGATCTCCAGCTCCACCTTCTGCGACAGATCGCCCTCGGCCACCGCCTTGATCACCCGCGCGACTTCGGACGTCGGCTGCACGAGGTCCGTGATCAGGCTGTTGATCGAATCCACGGCCACGGACCATTGCCCGGAGGCGGGCCCGATCGATGCCCGGTCGCGCATCTTTCCTTCGCGCCCGACCGAGCTCGCGATCCGTACGACCTCGTCGGTCATGCGCATGTGCCGCTGCGCGACGCTGTTGTACGCCATGATCAGCTCCGCCATCAGCGGATCGCCGTCCGGCTCCATGCGCACGGTGAAATCGCCCGCGTCGATCGCGCGGAGGCCGGCGAGCAAACGAGTCAGACTGCGCTCGCGCGATGAGCGACGCTCCGGGCGCGCACCACGACGCTCGGGTAGGTCGCGCTCGACGGCGACGCCGCCGTTGCTCTCCTGTGCGGTCTCCTCGACGTGATCCGCTGGCGCCCGACGCCGCCCATTCTGTCGCTTCCGGCTACGCTTGCCGTTTCCGGCGCGCTGCTCGGATTCCTGCTCGTCTTGCTCGTCGAGATAATCAGGTCGTTCGCCGACTCCCACGGTCAGCTCCTGGCGAATTGAGGAATGAATGACGCCGCCCATCGGAGGTGAGCCGATGGTCGCGACGCGAC
>Ga0070681_10001301_pt1 | contig 21770 bp, 19 predicted proteins | sample KBSC83BmetaG_FD_65650 | JGI IMG/M metagenome (GOLD analysis project Ga0070681, IMG submission 65650) | Corn rhizosphere microbial communities from Kellogg Biological Station, Michigan, USA - KBS C8-3B metaG | ecosystem: Host-associated > Plants > Roots > Rhizosphere | place: USA: Michigan... | reverse complement strand
GCAGAATTATTCCGCGCTCGAGGCGGCGCTGCCCAGGGAGTTTACGGCGCGTTTTCCGCTCTGGTCGGGCGAGTTTTGCACCGCGCCCGCGCGCCGCGAGATGGCTGCGTTCTTCGCGCCGCGCATGGCAAAAGTCGAAGGCGGTCCACGCAATCTCGCGCAGGCGCTCGAGCGCGTCGATCTTTGCCTCGCATTCAAGGAAGCCCAGCAGGCGAGCATCAACGCGTTTTTGACCAGCTATTGAAGCAACCGCCCATTATCGCGCGCGTGCTCGAACGCTTCAGTCACATCATATTTTGCTGAGTTGGATAAACTTGTGGGTGCGATGGCCGGTCGAAATGAGAAGTGTTAAATTACGCCGCGACCTCGGGCGGAGTCGCGGCGCGAGGAAGTTAAGACAAGCCTTGGCGCAAACCGCGTGCGCGCAATCTATCGTTGAGGAGACTCCAGAATGAACCGCAAATCGTTCCGGCGCATGGTCTTGGCGCTGCTCTTGGCGTGCGCAGTACCCGCCGTCTCTCACGCTGCCGATATCGCAAAGGTGTTGCACATTACATTTCCGGTTGCCGAAACAGGGTTCGACCCGGTCAAGGTGTCCGACTATTACTCGGGTACGATCATCGAATCGATATTCGATCCGCTGCTGACCTACGACTACCTGGCGCGCCCGGCGAAGCTGGTGCAAAACGTAAGCGAGTCGCTGCCGCAGATCACGGATAGCGGCAAGACCTACACTTTCAAGCTCAGAAAAGGCATCCATTTCACGCCCGATCCGTCGTTTAAGGGCAAGCAGCGCGAACTGGTGGCAGGCGACTACGCGTATTCGATCAAGCGTTTTCTCGATCCAAAGAACCGATCGCCTTATGCATTCCTGTTCGAAGGCAAGATTCAGGGACTCGACGAGCTTGCGGCTCAGGCCAAGAAAACGGGACGCTTCGACTACGATGCCAAAATACCGGGACTCGAAGTGCCGGATCGATACACGCTGCGCATCCGCTTGAAGGATACCGATTTCAACTTTTCGCACGTGCTCGCGTTTCCGCTTACGGGAGCAGTCGCGCGCGAAGTGATCGAAGCCTATGGCGACGACACCAACTCGCACCCGGTCGGAACCGGGCCTTACCTGCTTAAAAAATACACGCGCTCGTCGAAGATCGGGCTCGAGGCGAATCCCGGTTTTCGCGGGATGGTATGGGATTTTCAGCCCGGCGACGATCCGCTCGATAAAGAGATCGTTGCACGGATGAAAGGCAAGCAGCTGCCTCAGATCGGTACGGTGGAAGTCAGCATCATGGAAGAAACGCAAAGCCGCTGGCTTGCTTTCGAGCGGGGAGAGACGGACATTGAGTACCAGCTGGCGGATGTCGCGCCCAATTTCATGACCGCAGACGGCAAGTTGAGGCCTGAGTTCGCGAAGCGCGGCATCAAGCTCAATCGCAGCATCGATCCCGAAATCACTTATACCTACTTCAATACGCTGGAGAAGATCGGTGAACAGTCGAACCCGCTGGGCGGATTCAGCAAGGAAAAGATCGCGCTGCGCCGCGCGATCGCGATGGCATACAAGATCGACGACCAGATCAAAATCATACGCAAGGGACAGGCGATCAAAGCGGAATTTCCGATTCCGCCCGGCGTCGCTGGCCATGACCCGAACTACAAGAGCACGATTCAGTACGATCCGCAGACAGCCAACGCGCTGCTCGACAAGTTCGGTTACAAGAAAGGCAAGGACGGCTATCGCAGCCTGCCGGATGGCGCGCCTCTGCTGATTCGCTACTCCTCGGGTCCCTCCGAGCGCGATCGCCAGTTCGACGAGCTCGTGAAGCGCTCGCTCGACTCGATCGGAATCCGGGTGGAGATCCACAAGGAGCGCTTTCCCGAATTGATCAAGCTGGCCAAACAATGCCGGATCATGATGCAGGGTGCGGCCTGGATCGCCGATTACCCGGACGGCGACAACTTCATGCAATTGCTCTACGGTCCGAACACCGGGCAGAGCAACAATGCGTGTTATCAATCACCGGAATTCGACGCGCGTTACAAGAAATCGAGACTGATGCCCGACAGCCCGGAGCGCAACACGCTGTATCGGGAGATGGCGCGCTTGATGGAGGCGCATACGCCTTGGATGCTGGCTGACAGCCGTTATCGTAATGTGCTGCAGCAGCCGCATGTGGTCGGCTATAAAAAGCATCCGGTGATGCACGCCGAATGGCTGTATATCGATTTCGACTCTAAAGCCAAGCAGTGAAAGCCGCTGTTGAAAAGACCGCACGCGATCGTTCGACGCGCGGTGCGGGCGACGGTCGTCCGCTTTTCGAAATAAGGAAGCAACGTATGACCCAGTCGGTTTGGAGCAAGGCGGCGCGCATGGTGGCTGGCGTCTTGTTCTGTATAGTTGCCCCCGCGGCGTTGGCCGCTTCGCATCCGCAGCTTCCGCTTTGGGATGCGGCCACCATCGCTAAAATGTGCGACGAGACTCTGGCGAAGGCGCGAGTTCAAGTGGTTGCGTTGGAAAAAATTCCGCTCGCGAAGGCGGCTGCCAGGCGAATCTCGAGTGCGTGGGACCGTTTGCAGATCCTGCTCGAAGACACACAAGGTCCTGTCGACATACTGGCCAACGTATCGCCCGATGCCGCGACACGCAGTGCCGCTGAAGCGTGCCTGCTCAAGTTCACCGCTTTCAATACCGATCTGCTCCAGAACGAAAAGATCTACGCGCGATTCCAGCGCACCGCGCCCACCGACGCCATCGACCGCAAACTCAAGAAGGACGTGACCGAGGCGTTCGAGGATACGGGAGTCGCGCTGCCGCCCGCGCAGCGCGCACGCATGAAAACGATCCTGCAGCGCCTGGAGGAGGTCCGCCAGACATTCGACCGCAATATTCGTGATAACAAGACGCGGCTTGCATTTTCGCCCGATGAAATGAAAGGCCTGCCGCCATCGTATCTGGACAAGGCGCGGCGCGACGACAAAGGCAATTATCTGCTGGGTTTCGAATACCCCGAATACGAACCGTTCATGACCAACGCGGAAAACGAGGATGCGCGCCGCCGTTATTACCTCGCATTCAGCACACGGGGCACGCCGCAAAACCTGGAACTCCTCGGCGAAGCGAGCCGCCTGCGGCGCGAAATCGCGAGCCTGTACGGGCTGCCGAGCTACGCGCATTTTGTGACGCGTAGGCGGATGGTCGGCAATCCCGAAACGGTCCAACGCTTTCTGGATGAGGTCAAGGCCAAGGTTCGCGAAATCGAGCGCAAAGAGATCGCTGAGCTGCGCGCGTTCAAAGCCGAACGGCTTGGTAAAAACGCAGACGAAGTCACCTTGAATCGTTGGGACCTTCCGTACTACCAGGAACAGCTCAAGAAAGCGCGCTATAGCGTCGATCAGGAAGGATTGCGCGCGTATTTTCCGACCGATGCGACGATCCAATGGGCGCTCGCGCTTTCGAGTGAACTCTACGGCGTCAGATTTGTGCCGGCGAAGGTGCCGGTCTGGCACGATTCGGTTCGCTACTATGAGGTGACAGATCGCGCGACCGGCAAGTTCTTAAGCGGCATCTATCTCGATCTGTTTCCGCGCGACGGCAAGTACAGCCACGCGGCGGCGTTTGGCGTGCGTAGCGTCAGCACGCTCGCCAGGCGCACGCCGATCAGCGTGCTGGTGACGAATTTCAATCGCAAAGGCCTTGACCAGCGCGAGCTCGAGACCCTGCTGCACGAATTCGGGCATATTTTGCATGGCGTGCTGTCGCAAACGCGCTATGCGAGCCACGGCGGAACCAACGTGGAACGCGATTTTGTCGAGGCGCCGTCGCAAATGTATGAAGAATGGGCGCGCACCAAGGAACCGCTGCAGCTGATCCACAAATATTGCACTGATTGTCCCGAGGTAGACGCTGCGCTGGTCAAGCGCTTACACGCCGCGCGCTCGTACGGACAGGGCATTCGTTATGCACGGCAGCACTTGTATGCATCGTACGACATGGCAATTTTCGGCGAACGCGAAGTCGATCCGATGCAGACGTGGATCGCGATGGAAAGCGAAACGCCGGTCGGGTATGTGCCCGGCACACAGTTTGCGGGCACCTTCGCGCACGTGGTCGGCGGGTACGGCGCCGGCTATTACGGCTATATGTGGTCCGAAGTGCTGGCGCTCGATATGCTCTCGCAGTATGGGAAGAACCTCATGAATCCGGCCGTCGGTCGGCGCTTCCGCAAGCTGATTCTGTCGCAGGGCGGCCAGAGGCCGGCGGCTGACATGGTGCATGAATTTCTGGGCCGTGATCCGTCGCCGCAGGCTTTCTTCGACGAAATCACCGGGCAGCGAGGGAACTGACAGCCGCGGCTGACTTGCGATGCTTGCTTATATTGTCCGCCGCCTGTGGCAAATCGTCCCGACGCTGCTCGGCGTCGTGCTGCTCGTGTTCCTGCTGTTCAACTGGGTCGGCGGTGATCCGGCCTACCTGCTCGCCGGAAAGATTTCCAATCCGGAGCAAATCGAAAACATCCGGCGCCAACTCGGCGTCGATCAGCCGATGTACGTCCAGCTCTGGATATTCATCAAACAAATCGCGACCGGCGATTTCGGCGTGAGCTGGGCGACCAACGAGAAGGTGTCTGAAATCTTCGCCACCCGGCTCGGGCCTTCGCTGACGGTGCTGCTGCCACTCTTGGTGATCGACACGCTGCTCGCGATCGCGGCTGCGATGCTGGTCGCGTACGTGCGCGGATCGCTGACCGACCGCCTGGTCATGATCGGATGCACGGTCGGCCAATCGATCAGCATTCTCGTCTATATCATCGTGTTCCAATATGTGCTCGCGTACCAGCTTGGGTGGTTTCCGGTCCAGGGCTGGGGCAACAACCTCGCCGAGAATCTTTTCAAGTTCAGCCTGCTGCCGATCATCGTCGGCGTGATTGTTTCGCTCGCGCCCGATACGCGGTTATACCGCAGCTTCTTTCTCGACGAAATCAATCAGGACTACGTTCGCACCGCGCGTGCGAAGGGCATGAGCGAGACGCGCGTGATGTGGGTGCACGTGCTGCGCAATGCCTCGATTCCGATCATCACCAACGTGATGATACAGTTGCCGGGACTGCTTGCAGGCGCTTTCCTGATCGAGCGCTTCTTTTCGATTCCCGGCGTCGGGCGCGAGGTGATACTCGCGGTCGAACGCAGCGACTTTCCCGTGATCAAGGCTGTAACGATTTACGTTGCGATCGCGACTTTGCTCATCAATCTGCTCGCGGACCTGCTCTACAAAGCGGTCGATCCGCGCGTGCAGCTTAAATGATGGAAGCCGTGTTGGGCAGCACCGCCATAGCGCGCGCCGAGTCGCCCGGGCTGTGGGTGCTCGCGTGGCGGCGCTTTTGCCGCGATCGCCTCGGGCTCGTCGCGTTCGTCGTCGTGGTGTTTTTTTTCGGACTCATGGTGGCGTCGGGTCTGGGGCTGATCGCCGCCGACTGGTCGAAGGAAGTCGGCGTCAGTGATGCGCCTCCGGCCTTCATCGGACCCCAGACACCCCCTGCGCGCCCCGCTGCCGCGCCGGCGGCCGCGGCTGATTCGTCGCGCGAGGGCAAAAGCGAACCGGCTGTTATCGATCCGCTCGCGAACGAGTTGTCCGATATCCGCCACCAAAAGGGTGCGGGCGCGACCGATACCGCTATCGTGGACCCACTCGCCGATGTGCTCGCCGAAATCAGACGCGAGTCCGGCGCAGCGTCGGCTGCCGAGACACGAGCGCCGACGCTCGTATTCGGCGGCGACAAGTGGGGCCGTGACGTGCTCAAGAAGGCGATCAAAGGAACCGAGACATCGATGTTCGTCGGGTTGGCCGCCGCGACGCTCGCCGCGTTTATTGGTACCGTGTTTGGAGCGCTGGCCGGCTACTATGGACGCTGGATCGATGATTTCTTCAACTGGTTCTACAGCATCTTCACCTCGATCCCTTATCTGCTGCTGATTCTGGCCATCGCCGGGGTACTGAACCAGAAGGGAACGACGACGGTGATTCTGATCCTGGGCTTAACCGGCTGGACCGGGATTTTCCGGCTCGTGCGCGCCGAGTACCTGAAGCACAAGGTGCGCGAATACATACAGGCGGCCGATGCCATCGGCGCATCTCACATGCGACGCATGTTCGTGCATATCCTGCCCAATGTCAGTCATGTCGTGCTCGTGCAACTGTCGCTGCACGTCGTTCTCTTCATCAAATCAGAGGTAGTGCTGAGTTTCCTCGGGTTCGGCGTCGGCGTCGACACGGTTTCATGGGGGAGCATGCTCAACGAAGCACAAAATGAATTGATCCTCGGCAAATGGTGGCAGCTTGCTGCCGCCACGATTGCGATGGCAACGCTCGTCACCGCATTCAGCCTTTTCACCGACGCTTTGCGCGATGCGCTCGACCCCAGGCTCAAATGATTGCGTTAGCGAGCGATGAGGTTCTGGTCGGCATCCGTAACCTGCGGGTGGATTTTCGCATCGACAAGACGGAGATCTTCGAGGCGGTCAAAGGTATCAGCTTCGACATACCCGTGAACAGTACGGTGGCGCTGGTAGGGGAATCAGGAAGCGGAAAGTCGGTGACCGCGCTTGCGATCCTGGGCCTGCTGCCGAAGGAAAACTCGAGAGTGCATCCCGACGGCCGCGTTCTGTACCGCGAGCACAACCTGCTCGAGCTTGCGCCTGGCGCCATGCAAAAGCTTCGGGGGCGCGATATTTCGATGATTTTCCAGGAGCCCATGAGCTCGTTGAATCCGGTGTTTACGGTCGGCTTCCAACTTGGCGAAGTGCTGACCCGGCACCTCGCCCTGACGGGCAGCCAGGCGCGCGCGCGTGCCATCGAGCTTTTACGCGAAGTCGGCATTCCAGAGCCGGAGCAGAAGATAGACGCGTATCCGTTCCAGTTGTCGGGCGGCCAGCAACAGCGCGTGATGATTGCAATGGCAATCGCGTGCGAACCCAAGCTCCTGATCGCCGACGAACCGACGACGGCACTCGATGTGACGATCCAGAAGCAGATTCTCGATTTGCTCGCTGACCTGCAGCAACGACATCGAATGTCGGTGCTGTTCATCACGCACGATCTAGCCGTGGTCGGTGATATTGCCGATTACGTAATCGTGATGCGCGAGGGCGAGATCAGGGAGCAGGGCGGAGTACAACAGATATTCGAGGCGCCGCGCGACGCGTATACCAAGGCGCTGCTGCTATGCCGGCCGCAGCTCGCGCGGCGGCCCAGGCGGCTGCCCGTCATCGACGATTTCCTCAAGCCGACGCCGCTGGAATTGCAGGACATCCCGGAGCGCAGCCGCGGTTTGAGCGGCGACGAGCCGATCGTGCTCGAAGTGCGTCACCTGAGCAAGAGCTTCTATTCGCGCGTGGGGCTGTTCGGGAAACGAGAATTCAAGGCGGTAAAAGACGTGTCATTCAAGCTCGCCAAAGGGAAGACGCTGGGCTTAGTCGGTGAATCCGGCTCGGGCAAGACGACGGTCGGATTGACGATGATGCGCCTACACCACGAGTCGAGCGGGGAAGTTCTGTTCGAAGGCAAGGACCTGTTAGCGATGCCGCCGCAGGAAGTCATGCGGTATAAGCGCCGCATCCAGATCATTTTTCAGAATCCGTATTCGTCGCTTAACCCCCGGTTTACCGTCGGACAAATTTTAATGGAACCAATGCAGATACACCGTATCGGGACAAGCGAGCAGCAACGCCGTGATATGACCTATGAGCTGTTTGAAAAGGTAGGTCTGCCCGACGCTTCGTTCTTCAAGTATCCGCACGAATTCTCCGGCGGTCAGCGGCAGCGCATCGCGATCGCGCGCTGCCTCACCATGAAACCGGACGTTCTCATCTGTGACGAGTCAGTGTCAGCGCTCGACGTGTCGGTGCAGGCGCAGGTGTTAAACCTGCTGCAGGATCTGCAGGACGAGTACCATATGAGCTATATCTTCATCTCGCACGATTTGGCCGTGGTCAAGTACATGGCAGACCAGGTGATGGTGATGAACGAAGGAGAGATCGTCGAGATCGCCGATTCGGACGAAATCTACCTGAACCCGCGGCACCCGTACACCAAAAAGCTGCTGTCTTCCATTCCCCAAGGCTGGCACAGCGCGAAGGCAACCACCTGACGTGAATGAACAGGCGCCGGCCGCTATCGGAGATTAATTAGATCAGCGCAGTTTTTGCGCCAGTACGATCTTTTTGGTGCTGCGACCAGCGGTTTTCCCCACCGAACTTGCGGCGGGTTTTTTTGCGGCGTGCGCCGCTTTCATCAAGCCGCTTTTACGCAACGCGTGCCGCATCGGGGGTTTATTCGTCGGAGCTTTCGCGGTTGCCACCGGTCGCGACCGCAGGTCGGGCAGGTGCGGGGTTGCGCGTCCGCCCGCCGGAACCAGCAGCGTCGAGCCGGGACCGACGCGCTCGTGCGCGCTCAGGTCGTTGATCTGTTTCAACTGTGCGACGCTGGTGCCGTGCCGTGTCGCAACGCGGCTGATGGTATCGCCTGATTTGAGTGTATAGGTCTGCCACGATACGAGTGGCTGGCTGTTGCTCTCGAGATTGGCGCGGAATGTATCCGCCTTATCAGCAGGCAGCAACAAATTGTATCCGCCATCGGCGCGGATGACGGGCCGGCTGTACGCGGGATTGAGCGACATAAACTCCTGAAGCGGCACGTCGGCGAGCTTGGCCGCGAGTTTGACATCGATATTCTTGTTGGTGGGGACTGCAACGAAGTAGGGCTGGTTCGGCACCTCGGCAAGCTCGATGCCATATTGTGCAGGGTTGGCGATGATGTTCTTCACCGCCTGCAGCTTCGGGATGTAGTAGCGCGTTTCCTGCGGCATGGTCAGACTTTGATAGTCGGTCGCGAGACCCATCGCCGTATTCTTGGCGATTGCGCGACCGACCGCGCCTTCGCCCCAATTGTAAGCCGCCAGCGCCAGATCCCAGCTGCCGAACATATCGTAGAGCTTTTGCAGGTAATCGAGCGCGGCATTGGTCGCGGCCATGACGTCACGGCGACCGTCGTACCAGAAATTCTGCTGCAGTCCATAATTCTTGCCGGTCGACGGAATGAACTGCCAGATTCCCGAGGCATGGGCGCGCGAGTAAGCGACTGGGTTGTAGGCGCTCTCGATGATCGGCAAGAGCGCGATCTCGCTGGGCATGCCGCGCTTCTGCAGCGCTTCGACGATGTAGTGCAGATAGCGGCTGCTGCGCGCAATCGTGCGTTTGATGTATTCGGGACGGCTGGCGTACCATTCTTCCTGCTCGCGCACCAGCGCGCTTGCGACATCGGGCAACCCGAAGCCAAGGCGTATGCGCGTCCACAAGCTGGTCGGCGAGGTGGTAAGGTCCATCATGGCCGGCAGTGGTGCAGCGCCTTCGGCCGGTACCGGCACGCTCGAAATGTCCTCAGGCCCGAGTTCTTTGTCGAAAGGCCGGCTTGGCGGCGAGATGGGCCATGTGCCTAGCGGCGCGCTCTCGGTCGTGAGTGCAGGCGGCGCAGCCGATTGGGCAGACTCGCTGTCAGCGGCGGATAACAACGGAGAATGAAAAAAAACAAGTCCGGCGGCGATCAGCAAAGCTGTGCGATGAGGCTGCATCGGCAGTCAGATTGTTCTTGTTGGGACGCGGCTATGGTAACCAACAGCGTACGAGCGAGTCAAGGCAATAATCCCATAAAATTTTGTAACAACCGGCTGTTTTTGCTCAGAAATTATTTTTCCAATCGCGGATCGCGCCGAGCACACTGACCGCGTCCTTGAGCGGTTTACCGACGTGCCGGCTCGCGCTGGCAATGACTGCGGGTTGATCGCACCTTAGGAAAGGGTTGGCGCGTTTCTCGCGGCCTATCGACGAAGGCAGAGTGGCCTCGTTCTTCGCGCGCTGCGCGCTCGCTTCGCGCTCCCAACGGACAAGCTCGGGGTTCTCCGATTCCGCGGCGCGCGCGAAGCGGATGTTGGCGAGTGTATATTCGTGGCCGCAATACACGCGCGTCGGATCGGGCAGCGCCGCGAGCTTGGCGAGCGACGTATACATCTGCTGCGGGGTGCCTTCGAACAACCGTCCGCATCCGCACGCGAACAGCGTGTCACCGCAGAACAGCATGTCAGAGCCATAAAACGCGATGTGGCTACGGGTGTGGCCGGGAATTTCGAAAATCGAGAATTCAATCCCGAAGTGCGCAAGCGTAAAGCGGTCTCCTTCGCGCAAGCGGTGGCTAACGGTCGGGATGCGCTCGTCGTGCGGACCATAAACAGGGACGCGATAGTGACTCAGCAGCTCGGCATTGCCGCCGACGTGGTCGGCGTGATGATGGGTGTTGAGGATTGCGGTGAGCTCAAGTTTTTCCGCGCGCAAGTAATCGAGCACCGGCGCGGCGTCGCCCGGATCGACCACTGCCGCCTTGCCGTCTTGGCGCAGCGTCCAGATGTAATTGTCGTTGAACGCACAGACAGGAAAGATTTCAATCTCATTCATGGGAGCCACCGATCTGGAATTATGCACAGCCTGTATCTTTGTTTTAAACTGCAACCATGTCAATGCCAATGGCTGTCCAATCCGCGCCGCAATCGCCGACCGACTGGTTTGCCGCGCCGCTCGGGCGCTATCTGATCGAGCGCGAGCAGCGCTACGTCGATGAAGCCGTCGCCGACGTGTTCGGGTTCAACGCGCTGCAGCTTGGACTGCCTGAGCATGATTTCCTGCGCGCGAGCCGCATCCCGAACAAATACCGGGTCGCGCCTGCGGGTGCGGTCGAGCTGCGCGCCGAGTTTCGCGACTTGCCGATCGCGAGCAACAGCATCGATCTGTTATTGCTGCCGCACGCCCTCGAATTCAGCGAGCACCCGCACCAGATTCTGCGCGAGGTGGGCCGCGTGCTGATGCCTGAGGGGCATGCCGTAATCGCATGCTTCAATCCGTGGAGCCTGTGGGGACTGCGGCGCGCGTTCACGCGCGCGCGCGATACTTATCCGTGGAACGGGCGTTTTATCAATTTGCCGCGTCTCAAGGACTGGCTGGCATTGCTCGAGCTCGAGATCGTCGCAGGGGAGATGGGATGCTATCTGCCGCCGTGTTCGCAGGACCGGTGGATTCAGCGCTTCCGCTTCATGGAAGCAGCCGGCGACCGCTGGTGGCCTATCGCGGGCGGAGTCTATTTTCTGCATGTTGTGAAACGCGTGCGCGGCATGCGCGTGATCATGCCGATGTGGCGCGAGCAGCTTGCCCGCACGCGCAATCTTGCCGCAGTGCCCAAGACCAAGGACAACGACGAGCCCGCGGCCGCGCGCAATTCGGTCGAATCGAAATGAGCGCGGAGCCTAAGATAGTCCATGTATATACCGACGGCGCGTGCAAGGGCAATCCAGGCCGGGGCGGCTGGGGGGCGTGGCTCCGGTACGGCGAGCGCACGCGCGAGCTCTTCGGCGGCGAGGAACATACCACCAATAACCGCATGGAGCTGACTGCGGTGATCCGCGCGCTCGAGGCATTGAATCGTCAGTGCGTGGTCAAGCTACACACCGATTCGAAGTACGTGCAGCACGGCATCACAACATGGATTCACAACTGGAAAAAGCACGGCTGGAAGACTTCCGACAAGAAGCTTGTCAAGAACGCAGACCTGTGGCGCCGGCTGGACGAGCTCGCACAACAGCACCAGATCGAATGGATCTGGGTAAAGGGCCACGCAGGTCACGACGGCAACGAGCGCGCCGACGCGTTGGCCAACCGCGGCGTTGATACCCTCAAAGCGATGCGCAATTAATCATGCGGCAGATCATCCTAGATACGGAAACCACCGGACTCGATCCCAAACTGGGCCACCGTGTCATCGAGATTGCGGCGGTCGAGCTTGTCGACCGGCGTCTGACCGGCAGCTATTTCCACCGCTACGTCAATCCCGAGCGCGCGAGCGATGATGGTGCGCTCGAGGTACACGGTCTCACCGAGGATTTTCTGCGCGATAAGCCGAAATTCGGCGAGATTATCCAGGAATTGCTCGATTTCATACGCGGCGCCGAGCTGGTAATCCACAACGCGCCGTTCGACACCGGGTTCCTCAATCGCGAATTCGACCTGCTCAATTTGAAGCCGGTCTCTGAGTACTGCCCGAATGTCGTCGATACGCTGCAATTGGCGCGCGAGCTGAATCCGGGAAAGAGAAACGGTCTGGATGCGCTGTGCGAGCGCTACCAGATCGACAATTCGACACGCACGCTGCATGGCGCGCTGCTCGACGCCAATCTGCTGGCCGAGGCTTTCCTCGCAATGACGCGCGGACAGGACAGCCTGATCATCGACGTCGAACCGACGCCGCAGGCCGCGGCGGCGACGCGAATCGCCATCGGCAAGCTGGAACTGATCGTGATTGCTGCCAGCGCGGAAGAGCTGGCGGAACACGCGAAACAGCTCGCCGAGATCGACAAGGCGAGCAAGGGCGCGACGGTGTGGAGAAAATTAGAGATGGTTTGAGTTATATTCGCAACGCGCAGCTCACTACCCGAAACCGGAATCTAAATGGTCTCCCCTCGCGCAAGCTTGGTCGTCACGGTGTCGATCATGCGGCGCGAAATGCTGATGCTCGCCGGAAGATTCGGCAGTTCGCCGACATCAAAAAAGCGCGCTTCCTCGATCTCGACGCCATCCGGCGTTACCTCGCCGCTCGCATAGTCAGCAGTAAAAGCGATCATCAGCTGGTGCGGAAACGGCCACGGCTGGCTGCCGAAGTAACGCAAATGTTTGATCTCGATGCCGACCTCCTCGCGCGTTTCGCGCCGCACCGTGTCTTCGAGCGTTTCTCCCGGCTCGACGAATCCTGCCAGTGCGCTGAAGCGTCCTTGCGGCCATTCTTTTTTGCGCGCGAGCAGAATTTCCCGGCCGCGCATGATCAGGATCATGATCGCCGGCGATATCGGTGGATAGGTGGTGTACTTGCAGCGAGAGCACACGCGCGCGCGCTCGTCGCGCCGCATCTCGGTCGGCGCGCCGCAGCGGCTGCAGTATTGGTGATTGCGATCCCATTCCATGATCTGAAATGCGCGGCCTGCAAGCACGGCAAGCTTTTCATCGATGAGACCAAACACCGCGCGCAGACCCTGCAACTCGTGGCCGTGCGGCAACGCATTCGCATGCTCGAGCTCGGATGTGTAGCAATGCGTGCCGCCATACGTGCCGAGGTAGAGACTGCGTACGGTCGTCAGGCCGAGCTCGGACAGGTCCCGGCAGTGCGGCAGCCGCGACGTGCTTTCGGATTGAGCGATCAGCAATTCACCGCGATGAAATGCGAACCACAGCGCCGGCCGGTCGCGCTCGGCGGGCGGAATAACCGAAGGCTGGTAGCTGTCAGGTATGATTTGTTTCAAAGCTGAAGTGCCGATTGAGCTCGAAGTGTACCAAACGCGGCGCTGCCGCGATATACGATTGGCTTTACCGCGGCGGCTGCTAAATCCAACGGTCAAGCCCGCGCGCCCATCTTTTGACCTAAAATCCAAGTAAAGCGCGCCCATGGCGGAATGGCAATTGAACGTGAAGGAGCATTTGACGTGATTACCGGAAAAGAAAACAGTGCGCAGGAAATAGACCTGGAGTCTGCGGCCAAACTCATCGCGGCACTCGAACAGGACCTGAGCAAACTCAGCGGTGATTCCGGAGACGTTCAGCGTTTGCGCGACGAAGTGGAGACTCTGAAAAATGTGCTCAAATCCCCGGTGCGCAGGCACCACTGGGTGCGTGATGGACTGAACAGTATTCGCGAGGCGCTCGGAAATGCGATGGACAGGGCCGTAGCTGAAGGCTTGAAAGATAGCCAGTACATCGCGGAAATCGGACGAATTCTGGGAATGTAGTGACGCGCATGGCCCGGTCGGCGCGCGTCGCGATGGCATGCTTGATGGCCACGAGCTTGTCCGTGGCGGGTCATACTGCTGCGCAAACGTCTTCGGCTGGTGATTCGGGTGCTCAGATATTTTCTGCAAAACCGATGCGGCTTATCGTGCCGTACGCGCCGGGCGGCGGCGTCGACATCATGGGCCGGATCATCGCGGCCAAGCTTGCGGCGAGACTCGGTGCACAGGTAATCGTCGAAAATCGCGGCGGCGGCGGCACGATCATCGGCACCGACGCGGTGGTGCGAGCCGCGCCTGACGGAACCACGTTGCTGCTTGCGAATCCGGCTTTGGCCGCCAATCCCGCGCTGAACGAGAATCTTCCGTATGACACGCTCAAAAGTCTGGCGCCGGTGATCATGGTCGCCGCTTCGTACAACGTGCTCGTGGTGCATCCGTCGCTGCCGGTCAAGTCGGTCAGGGATCTCGTGATGCTGGCCAAATCGAAGCCGGGCCAGTTGAACTATGCATCGGCGGGAGAAGGCAGCGCAATCTACCTCGCGATGGCGCGGTTTCAGAACGTGGCGGGAATCGACGTTGTGCATATTCCCTACAAGGGCGCAGGGCCGGCGCTCAGCGACGTGGTCGGTGGTCAGGTGCCGCTGATGTTCATTGCGAGTCCACCCGCAGTCGGTTTCATCAGCTCCGGCAAACTGCGCGGCTTGGGCGTCAGCAGTGCGCGGCGCCTCGCGATCCTGCCCCAGATTCCGACCATAGCCGAGAGCGGATATCCTGGTTTCGAAGTCAACAACTGGTATGCGGTCGTCGCGCCTGCTGCAACGCCGATGGCGATCGTCACGCGATTCAATACCGAAATCAATAGCATACTCGCCGCGCCGGACATCAAGGAGCGCATCGCGGCTCTCGGCGCCGAGCCTGCGGGCGGTACTCCCGAGCAGTTCGGTCAAAGACTCAAGACCGAGATGGATGTGTGGGCCAGAGTTTTCGGCAAACCCAAAGACGGACACTCAAAGTGACCGGAACTACAAAGATTTGGTGGGCGGTACTGGGATCGAACCAGTGACTTCCACCGTGTGAAGGTGGCACTCTACCGCTGAGTTAACCGCCCGTATGAGACGCGCTACGGGGAACGAATATTACCATTTTTCCGGGTACGCACTCCAGGCGGGACGGTTACAATCCGGTGAAAAATAAAGTCAGCCGCACCACCCGCATCGTTGCAGTCCGGCGCGGGCCGTCGCCCGAATAAATATTCAATTGTCGCGCGCCGCGTAGTTGTGGGTGTAGCCGCAACGACAACGAGGAGAACATGCAGGCTCGCAGGTCAATGGCGGTGTCAGCGCTCGGCACTTTGATTGCATGCGCGGGCGCGTCGCTCGTACATGCGCAGGGCTATCCGGCCAAGCCGATTCGCTTCGTGGTTGGATTTACCGCCGGCGGCGCTTCTGACATCACCTCGCGCATCGTCGGCCAGAAGCTGACCGAGCATTTCGGACAACCGGTGGTCATCGACAATCGTGCGGGCGCGAGCGGCACGATTGCAGGCGGCATCGTCGCCAAGGCGCAGCCTGACGGCTACACGCTGCTCGCCGGCGCGACCAGCATACTGGCAATCAATCCGGGGCTGTACCCCAAGCTCGACTACGACCCACTGCGCGATTTCGCGCCGGTATCGCAGACCGTGTCGATGCCGCAGTTGCTGGTCGTGCATCCATCGGTCAAGGCGCTGACGCTCAAAGAGTTGCTGGCGCTTGCCAGGTCGAAGCCGGGCGAGCTGAATTACTCGTCGTCCGGCACCGGCAGCTCGAGCCATCTGGCAATGGAATTGTTCAAGTACATGACGGGCGTCAATGTCGTGCATGTGCCTTTCAAAGGCAGCGGACAAGCAATGCCCAGCCTGCTCGCCGGACAGGTGCAACTCGTGTTCGATCCGATACCGACTTCTTTACCGCACGTGAAAAGCGGACGGTTGCGCGCGATCGCGATTTCCACTACCGCGCGTTCGCCCGCGATTCCGGATCTGCCTACCGTCGCGGAAGCGGGTGTGCCCGGCTATGAAAGCAGCCTGTGGTACGGCGTGCTGCTGCCGGCACGCACGCCCCCTGCAATCATTGCGCGGCTGAACGAGACCATCAATGCAATCCTGCGCGAAGCCGATGTGAATGAGCGTTTCGCTGCTCTCGGCGCCGAGCCCCTCGGCAGCTCGCCTGCTGATTTCGGCAAATATATTCGGACCGAAGTCATAAAATGGGGCAAGGTCATCAAGACGGTCGGCATCCGCGCGGACTAGCGCAGCGCCAACCGCTATCGAATTACCCACCGGCAAGGAGACGCGAGTGAACAAGGAGCTGTACGAGCAGGGACAAAAAGTGCGCCGCGAAGTGATGGGCGACGCGTACGTCGACAACGCGGCGAAGACGACCACGGAATTCAACCGGCCGTTCCAGGAGCTCATAGCCGAATACGTATGGGGCACGCTGTGGAGCCGGCCGGGGCTCGATCGCCGCACGCGCGCGCTGATCAATCTGGGCGTGCTGACGGCGCTTGGCCGCACCGAGGAAGTGAAGATCTATCTGGGCGCCGCGCCGAATATCGGCGTCAGCCGCGAAGACGTCCAGGAAGTGTTGATGCAGACTGCGATCTACTGCGGAATTCCCGCGGCGCTCGATAGTTTTCGCGTCGCACAGCAGGTATTCAACGAGCAGGATGCGAAGCGCTAGCTGCAAGGTACGCACGCCATACTGCGCACGTCACGCCAGGTTCGCGGCCCTGCATGGCATATGGATTACCGTCGGTGCCGGATTGGCGGCGATGCCGGTGTCTGCGCAAACCTATCCCGCCAAGCCGATCAAGGTGATCGTCGGTTTCGCCGCGGGTGGTGCATCGGATGTGACGGCGCGCATGCTGGCGCCCCGGCTCGCGAGCCTACTCGGACAGCCGGTCGTCATTGAAAATCGTCTGGGCAGCGGCGGCGCGATTGCCACCGAATATGTCGCCAAGTCGCCGCCTGACGGCTACACCGTGCTGCTGATGCCGGCTGCGGACGCCGCGCAACCGGCTGTGCGCCGCAAACTTCCGTACGATCTCGAGCGTGATTTCGCTCCGGTCTCGCGCATCGTCCTCGGCCCGTGGGTCGTGGTCGTGAATCCTTCGGTACCCGCTCGCTCGATGAAGGAATTGTTTGCGCTGGCGCGTGCTCATCCGGGCAAGCTCAACTATGCGTCGTCGGGAATCGGCAGCTCGGCGCACCTCGTCACCGAACTCATCAAATCGATGGCAGGCGTCGACATCGTACACGTACCCTATAAAGGCGTGTCCGACGGCGTCACGGCGACGGCAACGGGCCAGGCCGACATGATACTCGCGAGTTATCCGGCGGCGCAGCCTCTGCTTCAGGCCGGCAAGGTCAGGCCGCTCGCCGTCAGCATTGGCAAACGTTGGGTGATCATGCCAGCGGTGCCGACGCTGGCCGAAGCGGGCCTGACGGGATTTGACCGCTCGGGCTGGTACGGGATGCTGGCGCCGGCAGGCACGCCGCGCGAAGTCGTCGCGCGCCTTAACACAATGATCGGCGTCATCGTCAACGCGTCCGAGATGGGCGACGCATTGAGAAAGCAGGGTCTCGAACCGAGTACCAGCACGCCGGAAGAGTTCGGTGCGTTCATACGCAACGAAGTCGCGCAGAATATGCGCATCGCAAGAACGGCAGGCATCAACGTCGAATAAAGCAACATTTAAGACAACGAAAAAGCCTAGCCGCCAAGGACGCAAAGGACGCCAAGGAACAGCAAGTTCGATATCGGCGGCGAAGACATGGAAACTTGCGTGCGCAGGTTGCTATATTGAATAAACATACATGAATATGTCTTTCGATTTTCCTTTGCGTCCTTCGCGTCCTTTGTGGCTCAGCTTTTGAATTAAACGGGTAACTTATGCTGCCTCTCGACAGACTACCGGCTCCGGCAACGCCATCCGCTCCTCTGATTGCGGGAGTCACGGTCATCGACTTGACGACATCGATCGCCGGACCTTACGCGACTATGCTGCTCGCCGACATGGGCGCGCGCGTGATCAAGATCGAACGGCCGGGCAATGGCGACGATTGCCGCGCATGGGGACCGCCGTGGTACGACGGTGAGTCGCTATGGTTTCTGAGCGTCAACCGCAATAAAGAAAGCGTCACGCTCGATTACAGCGGCGACGCGGGCCGCAAGGTTTTGCACGATATGGTGAAGAAGGCGGATGTCGTCATCGTCAATCTCGTCGCGCGCGTGCAACAGAAACTCGGAATCGATTATGCGGCCTTGAAAGCAATCAAACCGGACCTCGTGTTCGTGTCGCTGACTGGATTCGGGCTCAGCGGCGCGCGCAAGGATTTCCCGTGTTACGACTTGATCGCCGAAGGTTACAGCGCCGTGATGGACCTGACTGGTGAGGCGGACAGCCCGCCGCAGAAAGTCGGCACGCCCGCCGCCGATCTTATTTCGGGCATGGACGCGGCGATGGCAACTCTCGCTGCACTATTCGAACGCGCAAAATCCGGAAAAGGTCATCACATCGACATCGCGATGGTGGACAGCATGACGCGCTTCATGTCGCCCCGCATCGTGCCGTACCTGGGCACGGGCGACGTGCCCCGGCGCACGGGTGCGAAGGACAGTGTGATCGCGGTATATCAGGCGTTCGAAACACAGGACAAGCCGCTGACCCTCGGGCTCGGCAACGATGCGATCTGGAAACGGTTTTGGCACGCGGTCGGGCAGCCGGAAAAGGGCGAGGATGCGCGCCATGCCAGCAATGCGGATCGCCGAACCGCGCGCGTAGAAATTGTTGCCGACATTCAGCAGCTTTTGCACACCCGGCCGCGCGACGAATGGCTGCGCCTGTTCATGCAGGCGAAGGTTCCTGCCGGACCGGTCAACAGCGTGGAGGATCTCGCGCGCGATCCGGAATTGATCGCGCGCGGTTTGCTGTACACCGCGGACATGGCCGGCCGCCGCGTGCCGCAGGTTGGCCTCGGAATCGGCATCGACGGCGCCCATGCGACCTACCGCTCGCCGCCGCCCAAACTTGGCGAGCATACCGCAGCAGTATTGCGCGATTGGCTTGGTTACGACGCGCAAGCGGTAGCGAGCCTGCGTCTGCAGAAAGTGATATGACCGATGGGCAAGCACATTGTGTTCGTTGGGGCAGGCGCCGTCGGCGGCTACGTCGGTGCGCACCTGGCGCGCGCGGGCGAGGATGTCGCGCTGGTAGATCCGTGGCCGGATCACGTCGAAGCCATCAAGCGCGACGGCATGCATCTGGGCGGCTCGCAGGGCGAGCACGTCGCGCGCGTGAAAGCGATGCACATGCATGAAGTCCAGAGTCTCGTGAAGAACCCGGTCGATATCGCGATCATCTGCACCAAATCGTACGATACCGAGTGGGCAGCGCAGATGATCAAGCAGTACCTGTCACCTCGAGGGTACGTCGTATCGATGCAGAACGGCATCAATGAAGAGCGCATCGCGGGGATTGCCGGATGGGGCAGGACAGTGGGCTGCGCGTTGAGCACGATCAGCGTCAACTGTTTCAAGCCCGGATACATCAGCCGCTATCAGCAGCCGGGCGGCGACCGCCACACGGTATTCCGCGTCGGTGAAGTCCACGGACGCATCACCCAGCGCGTGACTGAGCTGGCTTCCATCCTCGGCGCAGTGGATACCGCGAAGGTCACGCAAAACCTGTGGGGCGAACGCTGGACCAAGCTCACCGCCAACAGCATCACGCACGGAATACTGGGCGCCACCGGACTGGACAACCGGACGGTCTACGTCGAACGCGGCACCGCGCATCGCTTGGGCATCAGGCTCGCGGCGGAGGCGATCGCAGTCGGTCGCGCGCAGGGTTTCGAATTGGGCAGCGTCCTCGGCATCGCGCCGGATGATTGGCATGCCGCGGGCACCGGAAACACGTCGGCGCTGAAGACAGTACAGGCCGGGCTGACGGCATGGATGGCAACGCTGCTGGAGCCTTCGCAATCCTCGGTAGGCCGCGATCTCGCGCGCGGGCGGCGCTCGGAAATCGAATTTACCAACGGATTGGTCGCCGCCAAGGGCGAGGCGTTTGGCGTGCCGGCGCCGGCGCATGCGGCGTTGACTGCGCTTATCAAACTCATCGACGCCGGCGAATTGAATCCCGATCCCAAAAATATCGAAAGCATTTCCTGCTGAACGGGCGCGGCGGGATTTTGCGGCGAGATAAATTAAGATACGATGGTGGCAGTCAGCCGTACTGGCCGGCCCTTCGTTCCTAAATTCCCATTCTTATTGGCAACGCTCATGGCTTTTGAAACCATTCTATATCAGGAAGACGGGCCGATCGGCTGGCTCACGCTCAATCGCCCGGATGATGGCAACATGTTCACGCCGCAGATGTGTCACGACATCCGCGACTGCATCAATGACATCCGGCGCGAAACGCGCACGCGTGTGCTCGTGATCACCGGTGCCGGCGACAAGTTCTTCTGCATCGGCGGGCGCAAGGAAGGGATGGAGGACAGCACGCTTTACGCCGGCATGCTGCCGACGCTCGAGATTTACGAAAGCATAGACCGACTGCAGAAGCCGGTGATCGCCTGCGTCAACGGTTTCGCGGTCGGCGGCGGCCAGGTGCTGCAGGTGATGTGCGATCTCACGATTGCGAAAGAAAGCGCGGTGTTTCGCCAGGTCGGACCGATGATGGGCAGCTTCGACGCCGGCTATGGCACGTGGTATCTCGAAGACCTCGTCGGCAAGAAGAAGGCGAAAGAGCTGTGGTTCATGAACCCGAAGTTAAGCGCGCGCGAAGCGCTCGAGATCGGGCTCATCAACAAGGTGGTGCCCGACGACAAGCTCAAGGAAGAAACGCGCAAGATGGCGCTCGAAATTGCCGAGCGTGGCGCATTCGCGCTCGCGTCGCTGAAGGCCGCTTTTACCGCGCGCCATACCGGCGTCGGCGGCCTGGGCCGCATCTCGCATGATCTCTTATTGCGGCTGTATCTCGACAGCGACGAATCGCAGGAGCTCGGCGCGGCATTCCGCGAAAAACGCAAACCCGACCCTGACAAGTTCGGACACTAAGACAAGTTCAGAAGCCTTGCCGCAAAGGACGCAAAGGACGCGAAGGAAAAGCAAGATCGATATGATTTCATGGTTAGATTGAAAACGAGAGCGTGGGTCAAAGGTCGACGATGGTTTTATTTTTGAATGCAGATTTGTTTTTGCTCAGCGTTCTTGGCGTCCTCTGTGGCGTAGCTTTTCGTTTTGACTTGACATGAGCACGATACTGACGCTGCACGATCCACACACCGCGCGCGAATATTATGCGAGCGGCGTGTGGCGCTCGGACACGATGTACACGCTGCTTGCCGGCCACGCGCGCGTGCGGCCCGATGCCTATGCGCTGCGCGACAGCCGGCGGCGCGTCACCTGGTCGCAGCTTCTGGCATGGGTCGATGCGCTCGCGGCTGAACTCGATCAAGCCGGCCTTCGAGGCGGCCAGCGCGTGTGCGTTTGGCTGTCCAACCGCATCGAAGCCGTGGTCGTGCAGCTTGCGTGTTCGAGAAACGGCTACGTATGCAATCCGTCGCTGCATCAAAACTACACCGTCGCCGAGATCGTGCAACTGCTCGCGCGTATCCAGGCCGCGGTGCTGTTCGCGCAGCCCGGCTACGGCGCCGATGCGGATCGCAGCGACATCTTCGTGCAGGCGCGCAAGCTCGCGTGCGTCAAAAAAATCTACCATCTGGCACAGCACGAAACGAACCAGACCTTGCCTCAAGGCAGCGTTCGTTTCCCCGCGCTGGACCAGCATTCAGAATTGGCGTCGAAGCCGCCGGATTTGAATCCCGACAAAATCATTTATCTCGCGTTTACT
>Ga0070681_10001300_pt1 | contig 21788 bp, 23 predicted proteins | sample KBSC83BmetaG_FD_65650 | JGI IMG/M metagenome (GOLD analysis project Ga0070681, IMG submission 65650) | Corn rhizosphere microbial communities from Kellogg Biological Station, Michigan, USA - KBS C8-3B metaG | ecosystem: Host-associated > Plants > Roots > Rhizosphere | place: USA: Michigan... | reverse complement strand
TTTTGACCGGCGTGGTGTGTGCCCTCGGCGATACGGGCCTTCTTGCCGCGCAGACCGCGCAGGTAATAGAGCTTGGCGCGCCGCACCTTGCCGCGGCGGGTCAGCTTGATCGAGTCGATCATCGGCGACAGCAGCGGGAACACGCGCTCGACGCCTTCGCCGTAGGAAATCTTGCGGACGGTGAAGCTCTCGTTGAGGCCATGCCCGGAGCGGCCGATGCAGACGCCTTCGTAGGCCTGGATGCGGGTGCGCTCGCCCTCTGTCACCCGGACGTTGACGACCACGGTGTCGCCCGGCGCGAAATCCGGAATGGTTTTGCCCTCGGCGAGCTTGTCGGCCTGCTCCTTCTCGAGCTGCTGGATCAGGTTCATGGCAAATTCTCCGTCGGCTGCGCGCCGGTTGGCCGCGCCATCTAGGCTTGTTTTCCGGGTTGGGCGAGCTTCTACGCTAAAGCGCCCAGCTTGTCACCCGTCATGTCTTGACGGGTTTTGCCGGCGTTTTAAGGCGATTTTGGTGCGCCGTCCAGAGGTCGGGTCGGCGTTCGCGGGTCAGCCGCTCGGCCTCGGCCTGTCGCCAGGCCCGGACCTTGGCGTGATCGCCGCCGGTCAGCACCTCGGGGATGCCCTGGCCCTCGAACACGGCCGGGCGGGTGTACTGCGGGTACTCCAGAAGGCCGTCGGAAAAGCTCTCCTCGGCGCCGGAGGCCTCCTTGCCCATGACCCCGGGGATGAGCCGGACACAGGCGTCGAGCAGCGCCAGCGCGGCGATTTCGCCGCCTGACAGCACGTAATCGCCGATCGACACCTCTTCGAGGTTCCGCGCCGCGATCAGGCGTTCGTCGACCCCCTCGAAGCGCCCGCACACCGCCACGAGACCCGGACCCTGGGCGAGTTTCGCAACGCGCGCCTGGGTGAGCGGAACGCCCCGCGGGGTCATGAGCAGGCGGGGCCGGTCGTCGGAGGCCATGGCATCGATGGCGCGGGCCAGCACATCGGCCTTCATCACCATGCCGGGGCCGCCGCCGGCCGGGGTGTCGTCGACGGTGCCGTGCTTGTCGGTTGCGTGCGAACGGATGTCATGGGCGTCGAGCGACCACACGCCCGCCGCCAGCGCCTTGCCGGCAAGACTCAAACCCAGCGGACCCGGAAACATCTCCGGGAACAGCGTGAGGATGCTGGCGCGCCACGTCATCGTCGCGGGTCCCTCATCATCGCGGCTACTCGATGTCCGTCGGACGCACGACCACCAGACGCCCGGCGGCGATGTCGATCTCGGGCACGGCCGTTGCGGTGAACGGCACCATCAGCGGGCTGCCGCCGGCCGCGGGTTTGATCTCGATGATATCGCCCGCGCCGAAATTGTGGACCGCGGTCACGGTGCCGAGCGGATTGCCGTCCGGCATCACCGCTGCGAGCCCGACCAGATCGGCATGATAAAACGTGCCGTCGTCGTCGATCGGCGGAAGCCGGTCGCGCGACACGTAGAGCTTGATGTTGGTGAGCCGCTCTGCCGCGTCGCGGTCGCCGATCCCGGCGAGCCGCACGACGAAATGATCCTTTGCCGGCCGCAGCGCTTCGATCTCGAAGCGCTGCGCACCATCTTCGCTTTCCAGCGGACCGTAGGCGGCGATCGCCATCGGATCCTCGGTGAACGACCGCAGCCTCACTTCGCCGCGAATGCCGTGCGCGGCGCCGATCTGGGCAACGCAAATGCGCTCGGCCACGGCGCGCGACAAGGCTTACTTCTTCGCGGCGGCAGCGGCTTCCTTGGCCTTCGCTGTCGCGACGGCCTTTTCGGCCTCCTGCACCTTGGCCTTTTCCTCGGCCTTGGCCTTGCGCTCCTTGCGCGGAATCGCGCGCTCCGGATTGTTGTGCTTCTCGCGCTTGGCGACGCCTGCGGCATCGAGGAAGCGCATCACGCGGTCGGACGGCTGCGCGCCCTTCGCCATCCAGGCTTTGACCTTGTCGAGGTCGAGCTTCAGGCGGTCTTCCTTGTCCTTCGGCAGCAGCGGATTGAAGAAACCGAGCCGCTCGATGAAGCGGCCGTCGCGCGGCGAGCGGCTGTCGGCTGCCACGATGTGATAAAACGGCCGCTTCTTGGTTCCGGCGCGGGCCATACGGATAACGACGGGCATTGGTGGTCCTTTCTCTGGATGAAGTGCTCGATAGGGTTGAACGTCATTTCTTCTTGAAGAATTCGGGAGGCAATCCGCCTGGTGTCGGCAGTTTGTTTCCGCCGCCGATGCCGGGAAATTTTCCAAGGCCGGGAAGGCCGGAACCGCCGCCCGGCATCGTGGGCGGCAGACCCGGAATCGTCGGCGGCAAGCCGCCCGCGCCCGGTGCGCCGCCTTGCGCGCCACCTGGCGCCTGCTGGGCAAGCTTGGCCATCTGTTCGGCCGACGGCATGCCGCCGCCGAGGCCCATCATCTGGGCGAGTCCGGCCATCGGGCCGCGCGCCTTGCCACCGCCCATCGCCTTCATCATGTCGGCCATGTTCCGGTGCATCTTGAGGAGCTTGTTGACCTCTTCGACCTTGCTGCCGGCGCCCGCAGCGATGCGCTTCTTGCGGCTGGCCTTGAGGATGTCGGGATGTTTGCGCTCGCCCGGCGTCATCGAGTCGATGATCGCCATCTGGCGCTTGAGCACGCCGTCGTCGAGATTGCGCTCGGCCATCTGGCTTTTCATCTTGGCGACGCCGGGAAGCATCGCCATCAGTCCGCCGAGGCCGCCCATCTTCTGCATGCCGACAAGCTGGTCGCGCAGATCGCCAAGGTCGAACTGACCTTTGCGCATCTTCTCGGCCTGCCGCATCGCCTGTTCGCGGTCGATGCTGGTGGCAGCCTTCTCGACCAGCGAGACGATGTCGCCCATGCCGAGGATACGGCCGGCGATCCGCGCCGGATCGAAGTCTTCGAGCGCGTCCATGCGCTCGCCCACGCCGATCAGCTTGATCGGTTTGCCGGTGACCGCGCGCATGGAGAGTGCAGCGCCGCCGCGGCCATCGCCATCGACACGGGTGAGCACGATGCCGGTGATGCTGACGCGCTCATCGAACGAACGCGCGAGGTTCACCGCGTCCTGGCCGGTCAGGCTGTCGGCGACGAGCAGGACTTCGTGCGGGTTGGCGGCGCGGCGAACCTCCGCCGCTTCATTCATCATCTCTTCGTCGAGCGTGATGCGGCCGGCGGTGTCGAGCAGCACCACGTCATAGCCGCCAAGCTTGGCCGCCTGGATCGCACGGTTGGCGATCTGCACGGGCGACTGGCCTTGGACAATCGGCAAGGTCGGCACGTTGACCTGCTGGCCGAGCACGGCCAGTTGCTCCATCGCCGCCGGGCGGCGGGTGTCGAGCGAGGCCATCAGAACTTTTTTGTTGCCGCGCTCGGTCAAGCGCTTGGCGATCTTCGCCGTGGTGGTGGTTTTGCCCGAGCCCTGCAGGCCGACCATCATGATCGGCACCGGAGCCGCGGCGCCAAGGTCGATCGGCTGCGCGTCGGAGCCCAGCGTCGCCACCAATTCGTCGTGGACGATCTTGACCACCATCTGGCCGGGCGTGACCGACTTGATGACTTCGATGCCGACCGCGCGCTTCTTGACCTGTTCGATGAAGGCGCGCGCCACGTCGAGGGCGACGTCGGCCTCGAGCAGTGCGCGGCGAACCTCGCGCAGCGCTGCGTCAACGTCGGCCTCCGACAGCGCACCGCGCCGCGTCAGGCGATCGAGGATGCCGGAGAGTTTTTCCGACAGATTGTCGAACACGCTTTGCCGTCCTTAAGTCTTGCCGCCGTTCCGGGCGGGTTCAGTTCACTCTCAAAGCATGGCCCTCGTAGGGATGGCCGATGCAAAACACATAAACGCCCGAGGGCGCATCGCGCTGTCGGGCGGGTGCCTCCGGCCTCACGGGACCGGTCGGCGATTTCAAATACGGGCTCTGTCGAGAGCGCGCGGAAACTAGGAGCGGGTCAGTCTGGAGTCAAGGCAGGCTTGGAATGTCTTTTTAGATCAATAGCTTACTTAAGCGGCACATAGACGGTGATGACAAACTTGTCGTCCGCCGTGGTCACCGGGTCGGTCTGATACTCCTCGATAAAGGAGTCGGCCGCCTCCAGGCGCTTCTCGTCGAGGTAGTCGGTGATGGCTTCGTAGGTGCCATCCATCGAGTCATAGGACCCGCGATGGGTGAACTTCAGCGCCTTGCCGGCGGGCGACTGGCCGACCTCGATGTCGCCCTTGGGAAGATCCTTGGGCGCCTCGGCGATCGGCACCGCGGCCTGGAACTGGAACCCGGTGTCGTCGGCCTGGGTGTAAATCGTCATGGCGGGGCCGGCTTTGGCGATGCCCCGCTTGTCGAGCAGGGCATACAGCGATTTGAAGGCGTCCTGGAGATTGTCCAGCGCCTTGTCCCAGGTGCTGTTCCCTTTGAGGAAAATGATGGTCTTCGGCGTCAGCGTGACCGCCTCGCCGAACGGATCGGTGGATTTGGGAGCGGGCGTCGCGTCCTGTGCCTTCGGCTCAGGCGGCGGCGGACCTGCCGGGCCTGGGTCGGTGGCCGGGGGCGGAGCGGGGTCGGTCGCCTGCGCTTGAGCGAACGAGGCGAAACCCAGCGTCAGCATCGCAGCCACAGCGGCTGCTCGCCAAAGGGTCATCATGATTGTCTCCTCGAACCACGGCGCTTCCGGCAGGGCGCGCTCGGAATCGGCGATCTCTAGCACGCCGCCGCACGGTCGAGATAAACGAAAACGCGTGACCGCCGTCCCGGCGCGGCGCTTTCTCGACAAGCTCTGGCCATCGTTCGTCGGTTTCCCATATAAACGATCCAATCGTGGCCTTTGCGCCAGCTTTCATCGGCTTTTTTTCAAGAGTGCGTTCATGAGTGCGCTCGCCAACCGGCCGTTCGTGAAGATGAACGGTCTCGGCAATGAGATCGTGGTGGTGGACATGCGCCGGGCGCCGGAAGCGATCGGCGCCGCGGATGCACGCGCCGCCGCGCAGCCGGCCGGCGCGCCCTACGACCAGATGATGGCGCTCTATCCGCCGCGCACCGCCGGAACCGACTCCTACGTGCGCATCTATAACAACGACGGCTCGGAGGCCGGCGCCTGCGGCAACGGCATGCGCTGCGTTGCCTCGCTGATGAACAAGGAGATCGGGCGGGACCGCCTGACATTCGAGGTTGACGGCCGCGTGCTCGAGACCTGGAAGAACGCCGACGGCTTGTTCACGGTCGATATGGGCGCGCCCAAGTTCGGCTGGAAGGACATCCCGCTTGCCGAAGAATTTCGCGACACCCGCGCCATCGAATTGCAGATCGGACCGATCGACAAGCCGATCCTGCATTCGCCGTCGGTGGTCAGCATGGGCAACCCGCACGCGATCTTCTGGGTCGACGACGTCAACGCCTACGATCTGGCGAAGATCGGCCCGCTGCTCGAACACCATCCGATGTTTCCGCAGCGTGCCAACATCACGCTCTGCGCGGTGCAGTCGCGCGAGCACATCGTTATCCGCACCTGGGAGCGCGGCGCGGGCCTGACCAAGGCGTGCGGTTCGGCGGCGTGCGCGTCGGCGGTCGCGGCGGCGCGGCTCAAGCGCACCGAGCGCAAGGTGCGCGTGACGTTGCCGGGCGGCGATCTCGCGATTGAGTGGCGTGTGAATGACGACCACGTGCTGATGACCGGGCCGGTCGAGTTCGAGTTCGAGGGGCGTTTCGATCCGGCGCTGTTTTCTTCGTCAGAGCCGGAGGCCGGCGCAGCAAAGATCGGCGGGCTATGAGCGTCGATGTCGTCACCTTCGGCTGCCGTCTCAACGCGGCCGAGTCAGAGGTCATCCGACGCGAGGCCGCGGCGGCCGGCGTTTCCGATGCGGTCGTGGTCAACACCTGTGCGGTGACCGGCGAGGCCGTCAAACAAGCGCGCCAGGCGGTTCGCAAACTCCGCCGCGAGCGGCCGGGCGCGCGAATCGTCGTCACCGGTTGCGCGGCGCAGATCGATCCGCAGATCTTTGCCACCATGCCCGAAGTCGATCGCGTGCTCGGCAATGAAGAGAAGCTGTCGGGTGCGGCGTGGTCCGGCCTTGACGCCGCGCCGAAGATTTCCGTCGGCGATATCATGGCGGCGAACAGCACGGCGCTGCATCGGATCGACGGCATCGAGGGTCATACCCGCGCGTTTCTGCAGGTGCAGAACGGCTGCGATCACCGCTGCACCTTTTGTGTCATCCCGTTCGGACGCGGCAATTCGCGCTCGATTCCCATCGAGGATGTGGTGGCGCAGGCGAGGGTGCTGGTCGATGGCGGCCGCCGCGAGATCGTGCTGACCGGCGTCGATATCACGAGCTATTCCCCGGGCCTCGGTGCGTTGGTGCAACGACTGCTGCGCGACGTTCCCGAACTGGAGCGGCTGCGGCTGTCGTCCATCGACTCGGTCGAGGCCGATGACGATCTCCTCGATGCACTCGCCAACGAGCCGCGGCTGATGCCGCATTTGCATCTGTCGCTGCAGGCCGGCGACGATTTGATTCTGAAGCGGATGAAGCGCCGCCACAGCCGCTCCGATGCGATTGCGTTTTGCGATCGGGTGCGGCGGCTGCGTCCCGACGTGGTGTTCGGCGCCGACATCATCGCCGGCTTCCCGACCGAGACCGACGAGATGTTCGCCCGCTCGCTCGATCTGGTGGACGAATGCGGGCTGACCCACGTCCATGTGTTTCCGTTCTCGCCGCGCCCCGGAACGCCGGCGGCGCGGATGCCGCAAGTCGCGCACGAGACGATCAAGGATCGGGCGCGCCGCCTGCGCGACAAGGGCGAGGCGGCGCTGCGGCGTCATCTCGAACGGCAGATCGGCACGCGCGTCCGTGTGCTGGCCGAGATCGGCGGCATCGCCCGCACCCCGCAATTCACGCCGGTCCGATTGGCCGCGCCGGCGACGCCCGGCACGATTTTCGATGTTGGGATTGCCGGTCATGACGGCAGACGGCTGCTTGCGGCGTGATAGACTGGTGGCCTGGACGAGGAGAACGGCCGATGACCGCGCAATCGAATTCCAACGTCATTTCCACCCTGGCCGAACTTGAGGCGCTGTTTCCGGAGGAGGTCTATCCGCCGGCCCGGATGAAGGAGACCAACCGGATCACCGGCACTTATCGGGCGCTGATCGAGGCGTCGCCGTTCTGCGTCATCGCCACCAGCGGCCCGGCCGGACTCGACAGTTCACCGCGCGGCGATCCCAAGGGCTTCGTCCGCGTCGTCGATGAAAACACCATCATCGTGCCCGAGCGTCGCGGCAACAACCGCATCGACAGCCTGCGCAACCTCGTCACCGATCCGCGCATCGCGGTGTTGTTCCTGATTCCCGGCGTCAGCGAGACGGTGCGCGTCATGGGGCGCGCGACCATTTCGGCCGATCCGGAGCTGTGCGCCGGCTTCACCATGCAGGGCAAGGCGCCGCGTTGTGTCATGGTGATCGCGGTGGAGCAGGTGTTCTACCAGTGCGCCAAGGCGCTGGTGCGCTCGAAGCTGTGGGATCCGTCGATCCAGGTCGAGCGATCGACATTGCCGACGCCGGGAAAAATCCTGGCGGAGCTGACCGACGGCAAACTCGGCGGCGACGAGCACGATCGCCTCGCGCCCGAGCGCATGAAGGCGACGATTTATTAGAAACCTACTTTGCGGGCTTCGTAACGGGAGGCTTGGAGAGGGTGGGCGCCGCGACGATGTCGCGGTCCTGTTCGGCATCCCATCCGCAGGCCTTGAACCGCTCGATCATGTGCGCCGGCACCGGCGCGGTGATCTTGATCGGCGGTTTGTTCTTGTAGAGCGGCACCACGATCTCGCGCGCGTGCAGGTGCAGACGCGGCCCATCGCGTCGCGGCGCGCTTTCCTTTCGCGCGCGACGAAGCTCCGCCTGCGAGCCGTAGATGTCGTCGCCGAGGATCGGATATCCCATCGTGGCGCAATGCACCCGCAACTGGTGCGTCCGTCCCGTCAGCGGGCTCAGCGCCAGCCAGGTCTGACCCTCGCTCCGGCCCATCACCGTCCACGTCGTTGACGACGGCAGCCCGTCCGGATCGTGTTTCATCCACCAGCCGATTTTGTCGTCGAGGCGGCCGAGCGGCAGATCGATGCGGCCCTCGGCGGCGTCCGGCCCGCCCTCGACAATGGCCCAGTAGGTCTTGTCGACCTTGCCGTTGCGGAACAGCAGGCTGAGGTCGGCCAGCGCCTTGCGGTGGCGCCCGAGCACCAGGCAGCCGGAGGTTTCCTTGTCGAGCCGATGCGCCAGCGCCGGCATCCGCGGCAGGCCGAATCGCAGCGCGTCGAAATAATCCTCGAGGCTCGGGCCGCCCTTCGGCCCCCTGTGCACGGCAAGCCCCGCGGGTTTGTCGATAATCAACATCAACCCATCGCGATAGAGCAGGCGGCTTCCCATCTCTTCCGGTGTCATGAAGGAACGGGTATCACGTCGGCTGGCATGAATGACAGCACCAAGGACAATGCAGACGCACCGGCGAAACGCAGCTGGTGGCGCAGGCTCACCGGCGGACTCAAGCGTACGTCATCGGCGCTTGGAACCGCGATCGCCGATCTGGTCACCAAGGGGCCGCTCGATGCGGCCAAGCTCGATGGAATCGAAGAAATATTGATACGCGCTGATCTCGGCGTCACGCTGGCTCATCGGGTCACCGCGACCATCAGCCGGGGCCGCTACAACGAGGCGATCACGCCGGACGAACTGAAGGCCGTGGTCTCCGCCGAGGTGACAAAAATCCTCGAACCGGTGGCCAAGCCCCTGATCATCGGCGACGCCAAGCCGTTCGTGATCCTGATGGTCGGCGTCAATGGTTCGGGCAAGACCACGACGATCGGCAAACTGGCGTCGCGGTTTGCGGCCGAAGGTCGCAAGGTGATGCTGGCCGCGGGCGATACGTTCCGCGCGGCCGCGATCGATCAGTTGAAAATCTGGGGCGAACGCACCGGCGCGAAGGTGATCTCGGGCGCGCAGGGGGCCGATTCCGCAGGCCTTGCTTTCGATGCCATGAATGCCGCTCGCGCCGATGGGGCCGACGTGCTGATCGTCGACACCGCGGGCCGTCTGCAAAACCGCACCGAGCTGATGAACGAGCTCGAGAAGATGGTGCGGGTGATGAAGAAGCTGGACGCTTCGGCACCGCACGCCGTTCTGCTGGTGCTCGACGCCACGGTCGGCCAGAACGCGCTGGCGCAGGTCGAGGCGTTCGGCAAATCCGCGGGCGTGACCGGCCTGGTGATGACCAAGCTCGACGGCACGGCGCGCGGGGGTATTCTGGTGGCCATCGCGGAGAAATTCGCGGTGCCGACTCATTTCATCGGCGTCGGCGAGGGCGTCGACGATCTCGCGCCGTTCGCGGCGGAGGATTTCGGCAAGGCGATTGCCGGCATCGAATAGGCCGTGACGAGGCAAGACACGTGAGCAAGAGGCAAGACATGAACGAACGTCCGCAACTGCATCCCTTGCTCAAGTTTGCGCTCGACCTGGGACCGCTGCTTCTGTTCTTTTTCGCCAACGCCCGGCCCGCGCTGTTCGAGCCGTGGATCGCGCCGCTGATTCCGGCGGCCGTCGCCACCGGCGAGCGATCCGGTATTTTTGTCGCGACCGCGGTGTTCATGATCGCGATCGTCGTGGCGCTGGTGATTTCCTACGCGCTGACGCGCCGGCTGCCGATCATGGCGGTGGTTTCGGCGGTTGTCGTACTCGTGTTCGGCGGCGCGACGCTCGTTCTGCAGAACGAAACCTTTATCAAGCTGAAGCCGACGATCATCTATCTTCTGTTCGCCGGCACGCTGTTCGGCGGCTTGATCTTCCGCAAGCCGCTGTTGGCGATGGTGTTCGACCAGATGTTCAACCTCACCGCGGAAGGCTGGCGCAGGCTTACCGTCCGCTGGGGGCTGTTCTTCCTCGTGCTCGCGGTGCTGAACGAGATTGTCTGGCGGACGCAGACCACCGACACCTGGGTGGCGTTCAAGGTGTTCGGCGTGATGCCGCTCACCTTTGTCTTTGCAGCCCTGCAATATCCGCTGCTGATGAAGTACGACGCCAGCCCGAAGGACGAAGCCAAGTCCTAGGCCAAGGCCTGAGTCCGATCATAGGCACGGCTTCGCCGGCTTATGCGGCCAATCGAATTCGCTCGCCGCAGCGCGCCAGCGCGCGATCGACCTTGCCGCCCGGCTCCGGCTTGCTCAGGAAATAGCCCTGGAACTCCTTGCATCCCTCCAGACGCAGGATGCGGAATTGTTCGGCCGTCTCCACCCCTTCGGCGACGACGCCAATCTTGAGGCTCTTTGCCAGCGTGATGATGGCCTTCACGATGGCCAGTGAGTCCTCGGCGGTGCCCAGACCCTCGACGAAGGACTGATCGATCTTCAGCTTGTCGAAGGGGAAGCTCCGCAGATAGCTCAGCGATGAATATCCGGTGCCGAAGTCATCCAGGATAATGCCCACGCCCAGCGACCGCAGCTGGTGCAGCATGGAAATGGTGTTGGCATTGTTCTCGAGCAGGACCGTTTCGGTGATCTCGATCTCCAGCCGGTTGGGCGACAGGCCGGAGTTGGAGAGGGCGCTGACGATCGTGTCGACGATATCGCCGTTGCGGAATTGAATGGCTGAAAGATTGACGGCGATGTTGATATCGGCGGGCCATTTCGCGGCGGTTGCGCATGCCGTCCGCATGACCCATTCGCCGAGCGGAGCGATCAGGCCGGTTTCTTCCGCCAGGGGGATGAATTGGCTCGGGCGGATTTCGCCCAGCTCGGGATGGAACCAACGCGTTAGTGCCTCGAAGCTTTTGACGGTGCCCTTGCTGTCGACGACGGGTTGGTAATAGACCTCCAGCTTGCCGCCGGTAAGCGCATGACGCAACTCCAACTCAAGCGAATGCTTGGCCTCGATGTTGGCGCGCATCGCCGGCTCGAAGAATCGATAGGAGCCGCGCCGTTCCGCCTTGGCGCAATACATCGCCATATCCGCGTTTCGCAGCAGCGCATCCGCATCATGCCCGTGCTGCGGAGCGACCGCGATGCCGATGCTGGCGTCGATGATGATCTGATTGTCCTCGATCAGGTAGGGCGCGCTGACAGCCTGGATGATCGCGTGCGCCGCTTTGCCGCTCTCCTCGGCACTGCCGATGCCGGTCTGAATGATGGCGAATTCGTCGCCGCCCAGTCGCGCGACAAGATCCTTTGGCGTCAAGCAATTGAGCAGCCGTTCGCCGACGATCTTCAACAACTGATCGCCGACAGGATGCCCAAGCGAATCGTTCACGCTCTTGAAGCCGTCGAGATCGAGGCAATGCAGCGCAAAGCTCACGCCGGGGCGCGACGTGCGCAAGGCCTCGTCCAGTTGTTCGCGGAACAGCACGCGATTCGGCAATCCGGTGAGGTGGTCGTGCTTGGCGATGTAAGCAATGCGCGCTTCTGCGCGGCGGCGTTCGGTCACGTCCTCATGGACGGCGACCCATCCGCCATCCGGCATCGGTTGGCGGGAAATGGCGATGACCCGCCCGTCGGGGAGTTCTTCGGTGATGACGACGGCCTGCATGGCCTCGCCGAAGGGCGCCTCGTTGAGCATTGGGCGCAGCCGGGACGCCAGGGTGCCGTGCGCCAGGCGATAGTCCGCGATCTCCTCCAGGCTGGTTCCCGGTTTGGTCAGTTCCGGCGGCAAGGCGAACATCCGCGCGTAACGGGCGTTGCAGACGATCAATCGCCTCTCGGCGTTGAACATGCAGAGACCGTGCGTCATGTTGTTGAGCGCGACGTCCAGCTGGACGATGACGCTTTCGAGTTGAGCCTTTCGCTCCAACAGTTCGACGGCGTCGTCTTTGAAAACCTCCAGCGCGCGCGCCATGTCCCCGACCTCGTCCTGATCGGAGCGTGAGGGCACCTTCTCGACCTGATCGTGTCGCGCCAATCGGGTCATGTAATCCGTGATGCGGGCGAGCCGTGACAACACGCCCCGCGTGACCGCCAGACCGAGCGGCCCGATGAAGATGAGCGCGGCCATCGCGCAGACTGCGATCCAGACGATCAACGCCTGTGCGTTGTCGAGAAGCCGGACCACGGCCGAGTTTGCGATCGACATGCGGCGGTCGCGATACGTCTGGATCAGACGCTGGATATCGTCCGCGGCTTTGGCGTGCTCCGCCGCGTATTCAAGGGCTTTGTCCTGCGCGAAATTATAAGCGTAGAACATCACGTTCTGGCCGAGCGCGATCAAGTGCGGCAATTTCTGCGCGAATTGCTTTTCGACCTCTTTGGATTCAGGGTCGGCCTGGCGGCCGGCCAGTTCATCGACCAGCGCCGACAACTTGGTGCCGCTTTCCAGCATGGCGCGCTGGCTGGCCTCGAGGCGCGTGCGATCGACCTCCGCCGGAGCGGTCTCCACGATCCGGCGGTATTGCTCCAGCATCGATTGCAACCGCGTCGAGCTTTCAAGGCCCGGAAAGCCTTGATGATAGACACTTTGCGCGGCGGCCTGGGTGACGCGGGCGAAGTGGTAGGCCGAAATCGAAAGCACCGCGACCGCGATCGCCGAGAGAGCGGCCACGCAATAAAGCTTGAACGCGATGCCTGCGCGCCACCGGCCTGCCGCGAGACGTTTGAATTTGAACCGCATCATTCCGTGACTTCCGACGCAACTTGGCGGGCCGCCTTGATCACATCCAACATGGCGGCCGTGGGCTTGCCGAGCGAGACCAGACTCAGAATCTGTTCAACCGGCTTGTCCAGTTTCATTTCGGGAGCATGGGCGCGTGTGATGACACCCAGTTGGGCCAGACCCAACGCACCAGGCTCCTGGAGTGCGACTTTGACGACCTGCGAACCGATCTGCACCCGGATCGGATCGGTCGCCACGATTTTTTGGCCGTCCAGAACTTGACTCTCGACCGAGGCCTGCACGCCGCCGCCCTCGCGAACCATGATCAGCCGGATGGGGCGATCGGGGCCGCCGACATCCCTCCAGTTCTGCACCTCGCCCAGCAGAATGCGCCGCAGATTGGCGGTCGTCATGGTCCGCACCGGATTGTCGGGGTGAACCGCGAAGGCCATCGGCGTGCGCGAAATCTCGAATGCCTGCAGGCTTTCCACCGAAGCGCCCGGCTTGATTTTGCGCAGTATGGTTTTCTCAACCTCGAGGGGACCGGAGATCATCCCCAGTTGGGCCCGTCCCTCGAGAAGCGCCTGAAGGCCGAGGCTGGATTTGTTCGGAACCAGGACCAAGGTCTGCCCGGACAACTCCTCTACTCGCTTCTGATAAGGCACCATTAACTGACTGCTGAGCGTCGTTGAGCCTTGAAGCGTCAGGGGTTCAGCCGATACCGGCCCCACCGCCGCCAGGCTCGCCGCGAGCAATACAGTTGGAAACCACCGCATGGTCTTTATCGTCCCATCAAGCGGATCGGACTGTAATCAGCGGCGGTTACGGTGGCGTTTTAGGCGATGAAAATCGGCGCTGCAAATGACGGCGCGATTAACAAATGGCAAACGACTTCGTCGCAATTTTATGATCTGGGATGGTAAGCGATTGCTTTGTCTCGCCATCGCTGGAACGTCCGTGGCAAGCATCCTGGGGGCGTCGAGCGCAGCCCCGATCGAGAAATCGCCTCCGCGGCGGGCGGTGTCGCACCACCCGTCGCAGAGGCGCTCGATTGAGCCGACCTATTGCAGGTCCGCAGGCACTTTGCCGCCATTTGCCGCGAGCTTCTGCATGACTTGCTTGTGAAGCCAGATGTTCATCGAAGCCGAGTCGTTCATGTCGCCGGAGTAGCCCAGTTCCTTCGCCAGTTCTTTTCGTGCGGTCAGGCTGCTGTCGAGCTTGAGCAGTTTCATCAGGTCGACAATCGACTTGCGCCAGTCGAGCTTCTCTTTCGACTCGGAAGCGAGCTTGCCGAGCACCGCCTCGACGTCGACGTTCGACATCGGCGCGGCCCCTGACGCGGGCGCTGCTCCGGTGCTTCCCGACGAGCCTGCCGCAGCCGGCGCGGCGGCCGCGTGCGAGCCGAAAATAGCCGACATAATGTTTCCGAAAATGCTCATGAACCGCTCCCGTTGTTATCGTTCACGACGCTGATCGCCCCTGGCAACCGCGGCACCTGGCGATTAGGGAGGTGAATTGTGGCGCTTTATGGCGCGGCCAGCGCCTTCTCGAGTTGAGGTTTGAGAATGGTGTTGATGTTCTCGGGCGTGATGGGACCGATGAGTTTGTAGGCGATGCGTCCGTCTCGACCGACGACGAAGGTTTCCGGCACGCCGTACACGCCCCAATCGATCGCGGTGCGGCCGCTGATGTCGGCGCCGACGGCGGCAAATGGATTGCCGTAACGTCCGACGAAGCGGCGGGCATTGTCGGGCTGATCCTTGTAATTGATGCCGACCATGCGGATGCGGGTGTCCTGCGCAAGCGTCATCAAAATCGGCGCCTCGTCGTGGCAGGGCACGCACCACGATGCCCAGACGTTGACGAGCGACACCGCGCCCTTGAAATCGGCGGGGGCGATGCCCGGCACCGGTGTGCCGTCACGCACCAGGTTGGCGACCGGCGGCAGCGTGGTGTTGGGCACCGGCCGGCCGATGAGAGCCGATGGCAGGTTGGACGGATCGCCGGCGCCGAGCCGGTACAGGAACAGAGCGGCCAGCGCGAGGAAGACGACAAGCGGCAGCGCCACGATCAGCCGGCGCGATTTGACCGGCGGGGAGCGGTCGAGGTCGGCGCTCATGCTGTCCTCGCGACGGTGCGGTCGGAACGGCGCGCCACGCCGGAGGCTTCGAGACGCGCGAGGTGGCGCTTCTGCGCTCGATGGTCGAGCACAACCCAGCCGATCAGCGCGGCAATCACCAGCACAGCCACCGCATAGGCGGCGATGATGAAGTCGGCGTGGGCTCCGAGATTCATGACGCGCTCCCCGGCGCGGCCTGCGCCTGCATCAGCATCAGGGTGCGCACGCGCCGTCGTAAAATCTCATTGCGCATGGCGGCGATCAGCAAGGTCACAAACAGCAGCGTGAAAGCGCCGGCCATCACCAGAAGCGGGATGAGGATCGTCGCATCGATGGTGGAGCCGCCGAGCCGTATCACCGAGGCGGGCTGATGCAATGTGTTCCACCAGTCCACCGAGAACTTGATGATCGGCAGGTTGATCGCGCCGACCAAAGTGAGAACCGCGGCTGCGCGGGCCGCGCGCGAGGGGTCGTCGACCGTGCGCCACAGCGCGATCACGCCGAGATACATCAGGAACAGAATCAGCACCGAGGTGAGGCGGGCGTCCCACACCCAATAGGTGCCCCACATCGGCCGGCCCCATAGCGATCCGGTGACGAGGCAAAGGAAGGTGAAGGCTGCCCCGATGGGCGCCGCGGCCTTGGCGGTGACGTCGGCCAGCGGATGCCGCCACACCAGCGTGCCGAACGCCGCGATGCTCATCAGCGTCCAGCCGAACATGCCAAGCCAGGCCGACGGCACATGGATGAACATGATCTTCACCGTCGCGCCTTGCTGGTAGTCGTCCGGCGCGCCGGCGGTCTGCTGCAGGCCGATGGCGAAGGCGATGATTGTGATGCCGATCAGCCACGGCAACACGCGCTCGGCGAGCGAAAGAAACCGCGAGGGGTTGGCGAGGTCGATCAGGGCCATTGGCATTTACCGGGGTCTGTTACCACTCGAGGTAGCGTTCGCACGCAATGTGCAAATCGGCTGCGGCCGAAACAAGCCATTGCGTCATTCCATTCCTTGCCGGAGTGCGGCGGCGGCCGCGAATGTCCCGACCACGACACTCACAAGCGTCAATGCACACAGGATTGTGAACGGGGTTCCGAACGGCAGCGGTCCGACAACGGCGGCGTTCGAGGCGGCAACGCCGAAGATCAGCACCGGCACCGTTAACGGCAGCACCAGCACGGCGAGCAGGAGCCCGCCGCGGCGCAGCGCCACCGCGAGTGCCGCGCCGATCAGCCCGATGAATGTCAGCGCCGGCGTGCCGACCAGCAATGTCAGCGCCACGGCGGCGCCGGCGCGGCCATCGAGGTTCATGAACAGGCCGAGCAGGGGGGCGGCCACGGCCAGCGGCAATCCGGTGACGAGCCAGTGCGCCAGCGCCTTGACCGCGATGGCCAGTTCGAGCGGCGTCTCGCTCATCAGGATCAGGTCGAGCGAACCGTCCTCGTGATCGGCGGCGAGCAGGCGGTCGAGCGTCAGCAGGCTGGCGAGCAGCGCGCCGAGCCACAGGATGGCGGGGCCGATCCGCCCCAGCAATCCGAGGTCGGGACCGACCGCGAAAGGCATCAAAACCACCACGATCAGGAAAAACAGCACGCCGATACCGCCGCCGCCGCCGACGCGGACCGCGAGCCGCAGATCGCGGATGAACAGCGCCCGGAGCGCGGTCATGCGCCCGCTCCCAGCCGCAGTGTCTTGGGGTCGTCGAGGCCAATCGGACCGTGCGCGGCAGCCACGATCAGCCCGCCGCCGGCCCGGTGCCGGCGCATCAGGTCCGCCAGGGTGCCCTGCGCCTCGCGGTCGAGGGCCGTGGTTGGTTCGTCGAGCAGCCAGATTGGCCGTTCCACGGCCACCAGCCTCGCCAGGGACAACCGGCGGCGCTGACCCGCCGAGAGGTAGGCCGCCGGCAGAGCGCCCAGACCGCCCAGACCGACGGTGTTCAGCGCCTCGGCCAATGGCCGAGCGCTGTCAGACTCGGTGCCGCCGAGATAACGGGTCCAGAATTCGAGGTTTTCCGTGACCGTCAGCGACGGCTTCAGGGCGTCCTGGTGGCCGAGGTAATGGGCCTGTTCGGGAATGGTCTTTTCCGCGTCACCCCCTACGCAGGTGAGGTGACCGGCGGCTGCGCCAATCAGGCCGGCGATGATTCGCAGCAGGGAGGATTTGCCGGCGCCGTTGCGGCCGCCGACCTGCAAGGCCTCTCCCGCAGCCACGGTGAAATCGAGCCCGGAAAACACGTCACGGCCGCCGCGGATGCAGCCGAGGTCTTTGGCCTCAAGCCGCATCGCCGCCGCCTCCGCCGGTCGGCGTCCGGCACTCCCGGTATACCTGCAACGCAATCCCCCTACCCTTGACCTATTCTTGTCTGTCTAGCAGAGCGCCAAAAAAGCTCTTATAAGCCGGTTGGCTGCACGGCGCTGGACGAACCGCTCCCGTTTTGCAGTCCGGGGGGAAAAGGCTTGCCCTGACAATAGCTTAAGCCGGGGCCGCCGGACGCCCCTGCGTCCTGGGATGGAATCCAAAAATCATGACATCGCTCGATAGTTTCAAATGCTGCAAGACACTGAAGGTCGGCAGCAAGACCTATGCCTATTACAGCCTGCCGGCCGCCGAGAAGGCCGGCCTCAAAGGCATTTCGCGGCTGCCGTTCTCGCTGAAGGTTCTGCTGGAGAACATGCTGCGCAATGAAGACGGCAAGACCGTCACCAAGGAAGACATCCAGGCCTTCGCGGCATGGCTCAAGGACAAGACATCCAATCGCGATCTGCCGTTCCGTCCCGCGCGCGTGTTGATGCAGGACTTCACCGGCGTGCCGGCGGTGGTCGATCTCGCCGCGATGCGCGACGCGATGGAGCACCTCGGCGGCGATCCCAAGAAGATCAATCCCCTGGTTCCGGTCGATCTCGTCATCGATCACTCGGTCGCGGTCAATTTCTTCGGACACGCCGACTCGTTCAAGAAGAACGTCGAGGAAGAGTACAAGCAGAATCAGGAGCGCTATAAATTCCTGAAGTGGGCGCAGAGTTCGTTTGAAAACTTCCGCGTCGTGCCGCCCGGCACCGGCATCTGCCACCAGGTCAACCTCGAATATCTCTCGCAGACCGTCTGGAGCGCGCCCGGCACCGTCAAGATCGACGGCAAAGAGCAGACCATGGAGGTCGCGTATCCCGACACGCTGGTCGGCACCGACTCGCACACCACGATGGTGAACGGTCTTTCCGTGCTCGGTTGGGGCGTCGGCGGCATCGAGGCGGAAGCTGCGATGCTCGGCCAGCCGTACTCGATGGTTCTTCCCGAAGTGATCGGCGTCAAGCTCACCGGCAAGCTCAAGGAAGGCATGACGGCGACCGATCTCGTGCTGACCGTCACGCAGATGCTGCGCAAGCGCGGCGTGGTCGGCAAGTTCGTCGAGTTCTTCGGACCGGGTCTTGGCGGCCTCACCATCGCCGACCGCGCCACCATCGGCAACATGGCGCCGGAGTATGGCGCGACGTGCGGCTTCTTCCCGATCGACGACGACACGATTCAATATCTCACCGATACCAATCGCGCGGCGGCTCGGATCGAACTCGTCGCGGCCTACGCCAAGGCGCAGGGCATGTATCGCGGCAAGTCGACCCTCGATCCGGTCTTCACCGACGTGCTGAAGCTTGAGCTTGGCAGCATCGAGCCGTCGATGGCCGGACCCAAGCGTCCGCAGGATCGCGTCGCGCTCAAGGAGGTCAAGCTCGGCTTCACCGGATCGATGGACAAGGAGTTCGGCAAGTCGTCTGAGCTGAACAAGCGCGTCCCGGTTGCCGGGCGCAATCACGATCTCGGTCACGGCGACGTGGTCATTGCCGCGATCACATCCTGCACCAACACCTCGAACCCCAGCGTGATGGTGGCGGCAGGACTGCTTGCCAAGAAGGCGGTCGCCAAGGGCCTCACCGTCAAGCCCTGGGTGAAGACATCGCTGGCGCCGGGCTCGCAGGTGGTCGCGGATTATTACGAGAAGTCCGGGCTGCAGAAGGATCTCGACACGCTCGGCTTCAATCTTGTCGGCTTCGGCTGCACCACCTGCATCGGCAATTCGGGGCCGCTGCCTGAGGAAATCTCCGAGGCGATCAACAAGAACGATCTGGTCGCCGCGGCGGTGCTGTCGGGCAATCGTAACTTCGAGGGCCGCGTCAACGCCGACGTGCGCGCCAACTATCTGGCGTCGCCTCCGCTGGTGGTCGCCTATGCCATCGCCGGCTCGATGTATACCGATCTCGTCAAGCAGCCGCTCGGCCTCGACAAGAAGGGCAAGAAGGTCTTCCTCAAGGACATCTGGCCGACCAGCCGCGAGATCAACGCGGTGATCCGCAAGTGCATCACCAAGCAGGTGTTCCAGAAGAAGTACGCCAACGTGTTCAAGGGCGATGCCGCGTGGGGCAAGGTCGCCGTCAAGGGCGGCCTGACCTACGCCTGGGACGACCGTTCGACCTATGTGCAGAACCCGCCGTATTTCGACGGCATGGAGAAGAAGCAGCGGCCGATCGAGGACATCGTTGACGCGCGCGTCATGGGTCTGTTCCTCGACTCGATCACGACCGACCACATTTCGCCGGCCGGTTCGATCAAGGAAGAAAGCCCCGCGGGCGAATACCTGCGCGATCACCAGGTTCGTCCGCAGGACTTCAACCAGTACGGCACGCGCCGCGGCAACCATCAGGTGATGATGCGCGGCACCTTCGCCAACATCCGCATCAAGAATCAGATGGTGCCGGGCGTCGAGGGCGGTGTGACCATTCACTATCCGTCCAAGCAGAAGATGACGATGTACGACGCGGCGATGAAGTACAAAGCCGAGGGCGTGCCGCTCGTCATCTTCGCCAACAAGGAATACGGCACGGGATCTTCCCGCGACTGGGCGGCGAAGGGCACCGTGCTGCTCGGCGTCCGCGCCGTCATTACGCAATCGTTCGAGCGCATCCATCGCTCCAATCTCATCGGCATGGGTGTCGTTCCGCTGTGCTTCGAGGAAGGCACGACGTGGCAGACGCTCGGCCTGAAGGGCAGCGAGCAGGTCACGATCCGCGGCTTGCACAACGACTTGAAGCCGCGACAGCGGCTGATGGCCGAGATTGTGGCGGCGGATGGCGGTTTGAAGCGCGTGCCGCTGATCTGCCGCATCGATACCTACGACGAGCTTGAATACTTCAAGAACGGCGGCATCCTGCAGTACGTGCTGCGCCATCTTGCGGCTTAATATCGGCTTTGTTTCCACCGGCCGTCGGCTCACCGTGAAGTGAGTGGCGGCCGGTGGTGCATCTCGTTATGACTGACAGACGGATCGGCCCTGGGGGGCGGCGGTGGTAAGGAAGATCGCCATGGTTCGTCTCCGGGTCGCATCACCTCTTGCGCTTTCTTTTGCGCTGGCCTGTCTTGCCGCGTCGATCGGCTCGACGGCGCATGCCGAGCCGCGTGCGGTCATTGAGCTGTTCACCAGCCAAGGTTGTTCGTCCTGCCCGCCGGCCGACAAGCTGATCGCGGAGTATTCCCAAGACCCATCGGTGATCGCGCTGAGCCTTGCCGTCGACTATTGGGATTATCTGGGCTGGAAGGACACTCTTGCGCTGAATGGGCATTCGATCCGCCAGCGCGCCTATGCGCGGGCGCGCGGCGACCGGCAGGTCTACACACCGCAGGTGGTGATCGATGGCGCGGTTCACGCGTTGGGCAGCGACAAGGCGGCGATCGAGCGCGCCATCCGGCAGATCCGGGAGCAGCGCTCGCCTCTCACGCTTCCCGTTAAAATGACGCAGTCCGGCGATACGCTGACCGTGAGCGTTCCGGGTTCCAACGGCGAGAACCTGCAAGCCGAAATCTGGCTGTGCCCGATTACAAAGTCCGTCCATGTTTCGATCGAGCGCGGTGAGAACACCGGACACACCTTCACCTATACCAATGTGGTGCGTCGCTGGATCAAGCTCGGCGACTGGTCCGGCAAGGCGCAGACGTTCCAAGTGCCGGTCAAGGACTTCCAGAACGGCAAGATCGACTCGGCGGCGGTGGTGGTGCAAAGCGGTGTCGCCAGCGCGCCCAAGCTGATCCTGGGCGCGGCGCAAATCCCCATTCAATAATTTTCGTTTCTTGGATTCCGTTGCGCGCGGTGTCGGCGCATCCGCATCGCGTTCGGCGGTGTTCAATCGACGCGCCGACGGTCCGATGCCCGACCGCGGTTTTCTGAAATGGCGCTTCGACAAAAAAGAGGCCGGCGATGAGCCGGCCTGGAGCGTTGGGGGATTGAACCGTACGCGAAACAACCGGCCCGGTCCTTTCGAGCCCCGGGGGGCTGGGGGGCTGAGGAATCCGGTGCTCTACGAGACCGGGCCTGAGGTAACTGTCGTCATCCTACTCGGCAGCTTGTCAGGGGCCTGTCCGAAATCGGGCAGCAATATGATTTCTCTAACAACCGCGTGATCGGTCTCGACGGCGCCCGATCCGATGTCGCGCCGCGACATTCCATCCGGTTCGAGCGCGCGCGGCGCCGCCGTTTATCGTTCTGTTCGGCATGACCTTTTCGCGACATGGGTGTGGTTCCGGCGGGCGCTCGCATCCTGGGCTCTTGCCGTTGCTGGCGGCCGGGGCGATCATGACAACAGACGATTAAAGGAGGCGCCGCATGGCATCCGGCGAAACCGAACCGAGCGAAATCCGCGGGGGCGCTGCTGTTTTGGTTGCCCCCGGTAACCGCGTAACGTTCGATCGGCGCGAGTTGAACCGTTTGTTTGGACTGTACGGGCGCATGGTGGCTGCCGGTGAATGGCGGGACTACGCCATCGACTTCCTGAAAGACCGCGCGGTGTTCTCGGTGTTCCGGCGTTCGTCGGAAGTGCCGATTTATCGCATCGAGAAAAATCCGCGGCTGGAGCGCCGGCAAGGCGCCTATAGCGTGGTTTCGGCCACGGGCCTGATTGTGCGGCGCGGCCACGAACTCGACCGCGTGCTGCGCGTCCTCGACAAAAGCTCCAAGCTGGTTGCGATCTGATCGCGCGCGGCGCCGATCCGGTCCGGTGTGGCCGGAG
>Ga0070681_10001294_pt1 | contig 21814 bp, 17 predicted proteins | sample KBSC83BmetaG_FD_65650 | JGI IMG/M metagenome (GOLD analysis project Ga0070681, IMG submission 65650) | Corn rhizosphere microbial communities from Kellogg Biological Station, Michigan, USA - KBS C8-3B metaG | ecosystem: Host-associated > Plants > Roots > Rhizosphere | place: USA: Michigan... | reverse complement strand
ACTTGCGATGGACTGCCTGCGCGACCGCGTGACCAAACGCTTCGGTCGACAGGTCCTGCACGAGCAAACCGGTTTCGTTCTGCCGCACCGTTTCGAGTGCGCCGCCGCGGCCCAGCGCCACCACCGGTCGGCCGCAGGCCTGGGCTTCGAGTGGAACGATCCCGAAGTCTTCTTCGCCCGGCAAGAGTACGACGGAAGCACGTCGGTAAAGCATCCGAATTTCATCATCTGACAGGCGCCCCAGAAACTGGGCCCGCCCGGCAGCGTAACGTTCGAGCGGTCCGCGCTCAGGACCGTCGCCGGCAATCTTCAGCGGAACCCCTGCGCGCTCGCAGGCGTCGATCGCGACCGCAATCCGTTTGTAGGGAACCAGCGCGGACACGATGAGGGCGAAACCCTCGGGCGCCGTCGCGTCCGGGCAATAGAACTCTGTGTTGACGGGTGGATACACGACGGACGCCTCGCGATTATAGTATCGGCCGATCCTGCCCGCAACATAATGAGAGATAGCGACATAGCGGTCGGGACGGTCCGCTGTTTCGTGGTCCCATTTCGCGAGATGCGCCATCACGGGCCGCATCATGCGGCTGCCGAGCCACCCTAGCCGTTCAGGCCCAAAGTACGCATCGAATTGATCCCAGGCATAGCGCATCGGCGTGAGGCAGTAACACAGATGACGCGTGCTTTTAGGTGTGATGACCGATTTCACGCAGCAGTGGCTGACGCTGAGGACCATGTCGAAACCGTCGAATCGGAACTGCTCGATCGCCGTAGGGAAGAGTGGGAGGTACTGACGGTAGTACTTCCTGACAGCTGGCAGTCTCTGAATGAACGACGTGTGAATCTTGTGGCGTTCGATCGTCGCGGACACCGATCCCGGAATGTGCACGAGCGTGAAGATCTCGGCGTGCGGATAACGCTCGCAGAGCACTTCGAGCGCCCGCTCACCTCCGCGCATGCCCGTCAGCCAGTCGTGGACGAGCGCGATTGTGCGAATGCTCACCGCGGCGGGGCTCCTCCGGTCTCGCGCCCCGCTGGTCGAGCTGCCGCCGAGGCGACGTCAGGCACCGACGCGACCTCGCGGTAAATGTCGCGAATCCGGCGGACCGATGTTTCCCACGAGAACTGTCGCGCGCGCGCCAGACCTTTGCGCCGAAGCTCGTCGCTGAGCGCGTGATCCGTGATCACGCGGGCGATCGCATCGGCAATGGCCTCCGGATTGTACGGATCCACGAGCAGCGCCGCGTTTCCCGTCACTTCGGGCAGCGACGAGACATTCGAGGTGACCACCGGCGTGCCGCTCGCCATCGCTTCGAGCGGCGGCAGTCCGAATCCTTCGTAGAGCGACGGAAAGACGAACACGCCGGCGAGGCGGTACATGATCGCCAGTGTTTCCTCAGGGAGGTAGCCGAGAAATCTGACGTACGGATGGAGCTGATGGCGGTGGACAGCTCGTCGGAGCGCCGCGTACTTGGAGATCTCATCGCCAATCAACACGAGCTTGAGATCGAGGCCGCCGCTCCGTACGAGATGAAAGGCTTCAATCAACCGTTCGAGATTCTTGTGCGGCTTGACGTTGCCAGCGTATAGGACGAACGGATCCTGCAACTGAAAACGCTCGCGAACGCGCACGACGGCGTCCTCATCAGGGTTCTTTCCGAGGCGCTCGTCGAACGCGTTGTAGATGACATCGATCTTTTCCGACGGCGTGCCGAAGAATCGAATGATGTCGCGCTTCGACGTCTCCGATACGGTGAGCACTCGGTTGGCCCGCCGTGCCGCCATGGCCATTGATGCCTTCGCGTAGCCAAGTGCGAACCGATTCGGCAGATACTGCGGAAACATCAGGTGAATGCAGTCGTGAATCGTCACGATCGACCGGCACTGCACCAGTGGCGGCAGCACGTAGTGGGGGGCGTGAAACAGCGTCACTCGCTCACGCTTCAGCGTCAGCGGGATCCGAAGCTGCTCGGCGATGGAGTAATTGCCCGCCGTTTCGAACACGGCGCGAAAGTTCTCGCCCAGCGTCTCGAGTTGAGGTCCGTCTTCTGGACGGCAGAGCAGGACGAACTCCGTGTCGTGGTCCAGACGCGAAAGCTGCCTCAGCAGGTTACGAATGTACGTGCCGATGCCGAAATCGTGCAGTTTTCGCGCGTCGATGCCGATCCGCACTCCCGACATCATAGCGGACGCAGCCAATGGTAGAGGCGCAGCACCGGCGCCCACGCGGGGTGATGTTTCTGGTAAAAGGCCAAATGGCTCCGCCGATACGCAGCCCGCGTGGCGGCGGGCGCCGTTGCCGCCGAACGGCCGCGAAGGTGCACAATTTCGACGGCGGGGGTAAAGAGCACCCGGCGGCCCCGCGCACGAAGCGCGGCGCAAAAGTCGACGTCCTCCGTATACATCGCGTAGCGCTCGTCGAGCAGCCCGACCGCCTGCGCGTCCTCCCTGCGCACCAGAAGACAGGCGGCGCTCACCCAGTCGGGCGAGTGGGGTTGGCGCGTCAGCGCTTCGACCCGGCTCCGGACGCTCGGATCGTTGCGTTCGAGCCCCCGCATCAACCGGCGCTGCCGGAGTTCATTGAGCGGGCCGATCATCGATCCAAAAGAGAGTTCCACAAGACCCTTGCCGTCGACGAGCCGGGGGCCAATCGCGGCGGCGTCGTCATGGCGGTCAAGCTCTGCGAGCAGCCGGTCGATGGCGCCAGCGGGAACGATGGTGTCAGGATTCAGCAGGAGCAGCGTTCGGCCCGTACTCTGGCGAATTCCGGAATTGTTTGCCGCTGCAAATCCCCGATTCACCGCCGACTCGATCACGAGGACGCCTGGCGATTCGCGCGCCGCTGCAGCGCTGCCATCCGACGAGGCGTTGTCCACGACGATGATTTCGTGGCTGGCGGCAGGCGCCGGTTCGCGGAGCGACGCCAGACACCGCGTGAGATCCGCGCGTGCGTTGAAGCTGACGATCACAATCGACAGATCGATCACGCCGCTCCTTCAAGCACTGCCAGAGTTTCGCGTGCGGCTCTGGGCCAGTCGTAGCGCGTCAACACCGCCGGTGCCGCGGCGAGCAGCGATTGCCTCACGGCGTCGGTGAACAACAGGGCCTCGATCGCGGCTGCAGTGCCGGGAATATCGCTCTTTTGTACGTAAAGCGCCGCCTCGCCACAGCTCTCTCGTGCGATTGGCGTATCCAGAAGCACGGAAGGCACGCCGCACGTCAGCGCCTCGAGCGGCGTCAAACCCAAGCCTTCGTACTCCGACAGAAATACGAATGCTCGTGCCGTGGAGTAGAGCGCGCTGAGCGCCTCGTCTGACACGTACTGATGCCAGAACACTCGGGCTTCCTGATGTTCGCGTGCGATGACGGCTGGAATGTCTTCGCGCGGAAACGACCGATCATCGCCAACAAGATCCAGCCTCACATCGGGGTGCCGCTGCGTCACGTGCGCAAAGGCGCGGATCAGATCGGGCACATGGCGGCGGTTGAAAATCGATCCGACGTAGAGGACGCGTGCGGCAGACGGCCGTGGGGTTCGAGGTCCTGGGCTCGGGTTCTGAATGCCGGGACGAATGATGTGGATCTTCTCGGGGGCAACGCCGAGCACCTCAATCAGCTCGCGCTTCGAAAACTCCGAAAGCGTCGTGACGGCGCGAGCGACTGAAGCCGCACGCCGCGAGATGAGGCGTCGCCGAAGCCCCTCCTGCGCACTGAACCACTCGGGGTGCGCCGCAAACGACACGTCGTGGATGGCGACGACGAGCGGAAGTCGTGCCAGCAGTGGCGCCGTATATCCTGGCGCGAAGAACATGTCTACATGGTCACGCGCGAGGGTGGACAACAGCTGTTGCTGTTCCCAGCGCGTGCCGCCGCGGCCCGGCACGACGCGACTGGGGAATCGATGGGCATCGAGCGACAGCGCAATCGGTTGGTGCGCGTACAGGACGAATTCGTGGCGGCGCGCGTGCTCGTCCGTAGTCCACTGCTGAAGCAGTCCGCCCAGGTAGCGGCCAACGCCCGTGCTGTGTCCGCAGAGCTCGCGCGCGTCGATCCCGATCCTCACGTCAGTCGGCGCCTCGCTCGGCGCGGTGCTTCAGGGCGGCCTGGTACGCGCCAATCATGTCGTGCGCCGTTCGCTCCCAACTGAAGAGGCGAGCACGTTCCAGCCCCCTGGACGCCGATGAAATGGCCGCCACCGGGTCGTTGACGATGGTATCGATCGCGTCTGCGAACCCGGCGGCGTCTTCCGCGTCGATGAGCGGGCCGGCGTCGCCCAGGACCTCCGGCAACGCCCCGCGATTCGCGGCGACGACCGGAACACCCACCGTCATCGCTTCGAGCACGGGCAGGCCGAAACCTTCCTCGAATGAGGGCTGGACGAGCAGTTTCGCGCCTTCATACAACTCACGACGCTTCGCCGGATTGACATAGCCGACGTAGCGCACCCACTGTGACAGCGGCTGGCGTCGAATCCGTTCCAGCCATGGACCCGATTGCTCTGTCGCCCTGCCGGCGATGACGAGCGGCGGCAGGCGTTTCCCGCCAGCGGCCAGAAGCTCGTAGGCGTCAAGGAGTACTCCAAGATTCTTGCGCGGCTCGAGGGTCCCAAAGAACAACACGTAGCCATCGCCTCCCGGAGGCTTCGCGCGCGGCGCCCACGCCGGAGCGCCAGGGGTGCAGAGAGAAATGCGATTGGCAGGCACCTCGAGAAGCCGTTCGACCTGGTCGGCGGTGAATCGCGAAATCACGATGACACGGTCCGCTCGATGTGCATGATCGCGCGCCAGCGCCGGATAGTCTCGACGGATTTCTCCCCGTGTGCGTTCGGGATGGGTCAGAAAATTCAAATCGTAGATCGTCACGACTCGCGCGGCTCGTCGCGCCGGCATCAGCAGGGGATGCATCGAATGCACGACGTCGAATGACTCGGAGACGAACGAGTCGATGGGCGGCCACTCGAGTCGATGCCACGCGAAATTCAAGACGCGGACCGGGACTCGCCGATCGACGATCGACGCCTTTGCGAGCTCCTCGCCCGGCTGCAGCCGATCTTTCCATGAGCTCGAAAACAGCGTGAGCTCGATGGCTCGCTCGGGTGAGGGCCCCTCCAGCAGTGCAGCGGCGAGCGCGTGCGTATATTCGCCAACACCACTGCGCTCGCGTAGTGCGGGACGGTAGTCGAGGAGGACGCGCACTTGTGTAAGTCTTTCCGACTCAGTATCTTATTGTGAAATGAAAATAGCTGTCGTTGGAACCGGTTATGTCGGTCTTGTACTTGGTGCATGCCTCGCGGAAAACGGAAACAACGTCATTTGCGTCGACAAAGACGAATCTAAGGTGGCCACTCTCAAGGCCGGTCGCATGCCGATCTACGAACCTGGCCTCGAAGAAATGGTGCGCCGCAATCACGCTGAGGACCGTCTGGTCTTCACAACCGATCTCCCTGCGTCAGTGCAGGCGTCGGAAATTGTGTTCATCGCCGTCGGAACACCGCAGGGCGAAGACGGATCCGCCGATTTGCAGCACGTCCTGGGTGTCGCCCGCGAAATCGGGCGGGCCATCGACAAATACACGGTGATCGTGGACAAGAGCACCGTTCCGGTCGGCACCTCCAAAAAGGTACACGCCACAATCGCCAGAGAGACCACGCACCCGTTCAGCGTCGTGAGCAACCCCGAATTTCTCAAGCAAGGCGCCGCAATCGAAGATTTCATGAAGCCCGATCGCGTCGTGATTGGGGTCGACGATGAACGGTCGGCCGAGCTGATGCGGGAGCTGTATGGGCCGTTTACGCGGACCGGCGCGCCGATCATGATGATGGATCCCGCCAGCGCTGAACTCTGCAAGTACGCGGCGAACTCGATTCTCGCCACGCGGATCTCGTTCATGAACGAGATCGCGAACGTGTGCGAGGCCATGGGTGCCGACGTCGATCAGGTCCGGAAGGCGATCGGATCCGATCGGCGCATCGGAACGTCATTCCTCTTTCCAGGTGTCGGCTACGGCGGCAGCTGCTTCCCGAAGGACGTCAAGGCGCTGCTGAAATCGGCCTCGGACAAGGGATACGAGTTCAAGATTCTTCAGGCCGTCGAGGACGTCAACACCAGCCAGAAATCGCGGCTCGTTCACAAGATGCGCACGTACTTCGGCGATCTGAAGGGACGATCGATCGCCATCTGGGGGCTGGCCTTCAAGCCCAAAACTGACGACATGCGCGAGGCGCCCGCGATCACCGTCATCGAGGAACTGCTCCAAGACGGGGCGTCGGTCGCGGCCTATGATCCGGAAGCCGGCCGGACCGCTCGTGGCATCTTTGGCAACCGCATTCGCATCTGCGAAAAAAGTTACGAGGCGCTCGTCGAAGCTGACGGTCTCGCCGTCATCACGGAGTGGAACGAGTTTCGTGAGCCTGATTACACGAAGATGCGCCAGCTCCTGAAGCAGCCGGTCGTCTTCGACGGGCGGAACATCTACTCGCCGTCGCACATGCGGGGGCTCGGGTTTTCGTACTTCTCCATTGGCCGCTGACCCCCGGCGGATCCTCGTGACCGGCGGCGCCGGCTACATCGGCAGCCACGCCTCGAAAACGCTCGCACAGGCGGGCTATCACGTCGTCGTGCTGGACAACCTCGCGGCAGGCCACCGCGAGGCCGTCCAGCATGCGCCGCTGATCGAAGGCGATGTGGGCAACGTTGCAGTGGTCCGGCAGGTTTTGCGGGAGCATCAGATTTCCGCCGTCATGCACTTCGCCGCATTCCTCGACGTCGGCGCTTCGGTGCGCGATCCCGCCGGCTTCTACCGCAACAACGTCGTCGGCACGCTGGGGTTGCTCGAGGCCATGGCCGCCGAAGCTGTCCGTCTCTTCGTGTTCTCGTCGACGTGCGCCACCTACGGAGAGCCCATCGAAACGCCGATCGCCGAGACCCATCCGCAGCGGCCGATTAACAGCTACGGCGAAACAAAGCTCGCCATCGAACGCGCCTTGCCACACTTTGAGCGAGCGTACGGCCTGCGGTCGATTGCCCTTCGTTACTTCAACGCCGCTGGCGCGGATCCGGACGGTGAGATCGGCGAGGATCATTCGCCCGAAATCCACCTGATTCCGCGCGCGATACAAGCCGCCACAGGCGGGGAAGGTCTGCAGGTGTTTGGCGACGATTACCCGACCCCCGACGGGACGTGCCTGCGCGACTACATCCACGTCACGGACCTGGCCGATGCCCACGTCAAGGCGCTCGAAGCTCTGGCGGAAACCGGTCGATCATCGGCATACAATCTCGGCACGGGCACGCCACATTCCGTCCGTCAGGTGATCGACTCGGTGGAGCGTGTGACGGGCCGGCGCGTGCCGTGGACCCTGGGGCCTCGTCGCCCGGGAGATCCAGCCGTGCTTTATGCGGCGGCTCATAAAGCTCAGGCGGAGTTGCACTGGAAACCACGATTTGCGGATCTCGACGCGATTGTTTCGACCGCGTGGCGCTGGCATCGACACCACCCACATGGGTATGGTTCGGCTGCTGAACCGTGATTGAAACCTCACCGCTCCGACGGCTCTTCACCTACTCGCGACCGTATCGCGGTCGTCTCGCCTGGGCGTTCGTGGCGATGATTCTGTATGCGATTGGCTCGGCCGGCGTCGCCGCGCTCATTCGCACGACCATCGACGAGGTTCTCCCGCATGGGACGAATCTGGCGCTCGTGGCGTGGGCGGTAATCGGCCTCACGCTCCTCAAAGGCATGGGATCCTACGGGTCGTCGTACCTGATGACCGATGTCGGTCAGCGCGTCGTGATGGATCTACGCAACGCGCTGTATCGGCACCTTCTCGGTCAGTCGGCCGGGTTTTTCGCGCAGCAGACGACCGGTCAGCTCTCCTCGCGGATCAACAACGATGTCGGCCAGGTGCAACAGGCGGTGTCGGAAACGTTTGGCGATCTCGCCAGAGAGTCTCTGGCGCTGATCGGATTCGCCGCGCTGTTGTTCTGGTACGACGCGTGGCTCGCTGTTTTCTGCGTCGTCAGCGCACCGTTGATCGTGTATCCGCTGGTTCGGCTCGGGCAGCGTGTGCGCCGAACCACGAGACGCAGCCAGGAAGCGGTCGCGCAGCTCTCGCACATCAGCATGGAAGGGCTCACCGGCCATCGCATCGTCAAGGCGTTCGGCAACGAAGGCAAGGAAGCCGATCGTTTCAGCAAGGCGGCGTATCAGCTGTTCCGCACGAACATGAAAGTGACGGCGGCGCTCTCGAGCCTTCCGCCGTTGATGGAACTGCTCGGCGGTATCGGCATGGCCATCGCTCTCTGGTACGGCAGCCACGAAATCGTGAGCGGCAGGCTGACAACCGGGGAGCTGACCACGTTCATTGCGACGCTGCTGATGATGTACGGTCCGGCGAAGAAGCTCAGTCGCGTGAATGCCAATCTCCAGCAGGCCATCGCGGCGTCCGAGCGCATCTTCGAAATGATCGACACGCATACCGAGGTCACCGAGCGTCCCGGCGCCCAGCCGCTCGCGCCGTTCACGCGGACGATCGAAATACAGGACGTGACGTTTGGGTACGACGAGGCACAGCCGAAAATCCTGCGCGGTGTGTCGTTCGCGGTCTCAGCCGGTCAGATGGTGGCCATTGTCGGCCGGAGCGGCGCCGGCAAGACGACGCTCGTGAATCTGCTGCCGCGCTTTTATGATGTCACCGGCGGCGGCATTCGCATCGACGGCATCGACATCCGCGATGTGACCTTGAAATCGCTCCGCGGTCAAATCGGGATGGTGACGCAGGAGACGGTGCTGTTTGACGACACCGTCGCCAACAACATCGCCTACGGCGCGCCGCAGGCGTCCCGAGCCGAAATCGAAGCCGCTGCGCGCGCCGCCAACGCCCACGATTTCGTAATGGCCCTTCCGCAGAAATACGAGACGCTCATCGGCGAGCGTGGGCAACGGTTGTCCGGCGGACAGCGGCAGCGGCTGGCGATCGCCCGCGCGCTGCTGAAGAACGCCCCGATTCTCGTGCTCGATGAAGCGACCTCGGCGCTCGATGCCGAGTCGGAACTGCTCGTTCAGGAAGCGCTGACGAACCTGATGCTGAACCGCACGTCGTTTGTCATCGCGCACCGCCTGTCCACCATTCGACGCGCTGACGCGATTGTCGTGCTCGAGCGAGGGCGCATCGTGGAAATCGGCCGCCACGAGGAACTGCTCGCACGCGCGAACGGCACATACGCGTCGCTGTACGAAATGCAGCTGCTGGAAGTGCGCAAGACGGAGCGTCGGATGGCGGAGCAGGCGACGGGCAGAAACTAGTAATTAAGAAGTAAGAATTACGAAGTAAGAGCCGGATCGTCAGTTCTGAAAAGTGTGATTCACATTCTTAATTCTTGATTTCCAATTCTTAATTCCACTCTTTACACATGATTAAGTCCATGACTGGTTTCGCGTCCGTGACGCGAGAAGACGAGCGTTCGACCATTGGCGTGACAGTTCGGGCATTGAACCATCGCCATCTCGATCTTCAGTTGAGAATCCCGCAGAGCCTGGCGACGATGGAATCCGACGTTCGGACCCTCGTCACGAAGCGCGTGGCGCGGGGTCGCGTTGAGCTCGCGATCTCGCTGCAGCTCCGGCAGACGCCTGGCGTGGAAGTCGAATTCAACGAGGAGTTTGCGCGAGCGTTGGAATCGGCACTCGATCAGGCCCGTGAACGCAACCTCATCGCCGGCATTCTGACTCCCGGCGATCTCTTGCGGCTGCCGCAGGCGATCACCATCCGTGAGAAACCATCGGAGACCGAATCAGAGGTGGTCAGGGAAATCGCGGATCGAGTGCGGGAAGCCGCCGACGCGGCGCTCGCGGATCTCGATAGGATGCGATCCACGGAGGGACACCACCTCCGGGCGGATCTGGATCAGCGCCGCGCCTTTGTGGCGGGCCTCGTCGAACTGATTGCCACGGCCGCTGATGAGGGCCGGGTCGCGCTGGAACAGCGGCTGTCGGAGCGCGTCGCGCAGCTGCGCGCCGATTTGCAGGCCGACGAGAACGCGGTGGCTCAGGAGATTGTCCGCATGGCCGCCCGCTCCGATATCAGCGAGGAGGTCGCCAGGTTTCGCGGGCATGTGTCGCACTGGGCCATCCTGGCAGAAGGCCCCGAGCCGTGCGGCCGGAAGCTCGATTTCCTGCTGCAGGAAATGAATCGCGAGGTCAACACGATGGGTTCGAAGGCTGACGGGCTTCGCGTGTCCGAGCTGGTGATTGCCGCGAAGGCGGAGCTCGAGAAGATGCGCGAACAGGTTCAGAATGTCGAATAGGCCGTCGCGCGGCCTCCTGTTCATCGTCTCAGCGCCTTCGGGTGCCGGAAAAACGACCCTCGTCGAACGGCTCGTGGAGACCACGCCCCATCTCAGAATGTCACGGTCCTACACGTCCCGCGCCGCACGGCAGGGTGAAGCGGATGGCGTGGACTATAATTTTGTACTGCGCGATCACTTCGAAGCGATGATCGCCGCCGGCGAGTTCCTCGAGTGGGCTGAAGTCTTTGGGAATCTGTACGGCACCTGCGCTGCGGACACCGAGCGGATGCTCGCCGCAGGCGACGATGTGGTCCTGGTTATTGATGTGCAAGGGGCGCGGAAGGTCCGCAGCCGGGGTCTCGCCGCCACGACGATTTTCGTGATGCCGCCGTCGGCAGAGGTACTCGAGCAGCGGTTGCGGGGCCGGAGCAAAGACAGCGAAGCGGCCATCCAGCGGCGGCTTGTGGTGGCCAGGCAGGAAGTGGCGGCGTTTACCGAGTACGATTTCATTGTCGTCAACGATCACATCGACGCCGCGGTAGAGCGGCTTCGTCACGTGGTGCTGGCCGAACGGTCGCGTCTGGGCCGGATGACCGGCGCCGCAGAAAGCATTGTCAGGACTTTTCATGATTGACCGCAGCAAGTTACCCAACTCCTTCGAGTTCGTTGTGACGGCCGGCGCCCGCGCCCGTCAGCTTCTGAACGGATCCACGCCGCGCGTGGAAGTCGGCGAACACAAGAAGACGACCGTGGCCCAGAAAGAAGTGATTACGAAAGCGGTCGAAAAGATCGAGCGCGAGAGTATCGAAAAACCTGAAGCCTGAAGTCGACAGTCATGCTGATCGCACTGGGAGTGACCGGCGGAATCGGCGCCTACAAGGCCGTCGAAGTCGCACGCGGTCTGCAGCAGCGCGGCCACGAGGTGGTCGCCATCATGACGGCGACTGCGACGCGCTTTGTCGGCCCTGTGACCTTCGAGGCGATCACGCGCCGCCGCGTCATCACCGATCAGTTCGAGCCGGGAGCCAATGCGGACATCGAGCACATCGCGCTTGCGTCGACGATCGATCTGCTGCTGATCGCGCCAGCCACCGCCAACATCATCGGCAAGCTCGCGAACGGCATCGCTGACGACTTTCTTTCCACGTTGTATACAGCCACGCGCGCTCCCGTGCTTCTTGCACCGTCGATGAACACCCAGATGTTTGCCCACGAGGCGGTGCGGCACAACCTCGATACGCTCGCGGCCCGCGGGGTCGGATTCATCGAACCCGGCGAGGGGTACCTCGCCTGCGGCTGGATCGGCAAGGGACGGTTAGCGGAGCCAGACGAGATCGTGGCGGCTGTGGAAGCGCGACTCTTGCCAAACGGACCGCTGACGGGGCTACGCGTGCTCGTCACGGCCGGACCGACGCTGGAAGACATCGACCCGGTACGGTTCGTCGGAAATCGCTCGAGCGGCCGGATGGGGTTCGCACTGGCGTCCGAAGCCATGCGGCGTGGTGCACGCGTCACGCTCATCGCGGGGCCGACAGCCGTGGAACCGCCCGCGGTGGGGGAAATTGTACGAGTAAGGAGCGCGGACGAGATGCACCGCGCCGTTCTCGACAAAACGGACAGCGCCGATGTGGTCATCATGGCGGCGGCGGTTGCCGATTACACGCCGATGGAGCGAGCGGGACAGAAGATCTCGAAAACCGATCAACCGATGACGATTGTGTTGAAGAGAACGCCGGATATTCTCGGAGACCTCGGCACGCGGCGCGTGAAGCTGGGCCACGGACCGCTGCTGGTCGGCTTTGCGGCGGAAACCGGGGATCTCGTCGCACGCGCCACGGACAAGCTCCGCCGGAAGCACGCGGATTTGATTGTGGCCAACGATGTCTCGCGCAGCGACGCAGGGTTTGACGTCGAGACGAACGCGGTCACAATCATCGGTCCTGCGGGAGCGGAGACGGTTCCGTTGCAGCCGAAAAACCGCGTGGCCGCAGAAGTGCTCGATCGCGTCGAACGGCTGCTGGTAGCGCGCACTGTTCGCCGTTAACGCGACACGTATTTTGGCCGGAGACGCTCTTCAGGAGGCCCTATGAGGGACGGCCTGAAGGCCGTCCCCTACATTTTGCGTGCGAGGCGATTTGGTAGGGGACGCCCCCCCAGGGCTCCCCTGAGGGATTTCAGGGCGTCCCAGCATTCGATGAACCCATGCGTGATCAAATCGTCGAACATCTGAAATTTGCGGCTGAACTCGGCGTCGCCGGAGTCAGCACGGATCCAGCGTGGCGTACGCGCGTTCAGCAGGCAACGGGCAGCGCGGAAACAAATTCTCCAGGTGAACCAGTGGCGAGCGAGCCGGTGATGTTTGTTACGCGCGAGACACTTGCGGACATCAAAGCCGATATCAGCGACGATTGCCGGCGGTGCAAACTCCACACGCTCGGTCGGAAACAAGTTGTGTTCGGCGTCGGAAACCCGGACGCGGATCTGATGTTCGTCGGTGAGGCCCCGGGTGCCGACGAAGACGAACAGGGGGTTCCGTTTGTCGGCCGCGCCGGGCAGTTGCTGACGAAGATCATCGAAGCAATCGGCCTGACGCGTGACGATGTCTATATCGCGAACGTGATCAAGTGTCGGCCGCCGCAGAACAGAAACCCCGAGCAGGACGAAGTCGACACCTGTGAGCCGTTTCTATTCCGCCAGATCGACACCATCAAGCCGAAAGTCATCGTCGCACTCGGCACCTTCGCGGCACGTGCGTTGCTGCGTACGTTGGATCCAATCTCGCGTCTGCGGGGCCGCGTCTACGATTACCGCGGCGCGAAATTGATTCCCACCTTTCACCCGGCATATCTTCTGCGGAATCCCGCCTCGAAGCGCGACGTGTGGGAGGATATGAAGGTCGTTCGCGGACTCTTGCAGCCTTCAGACTCCAGCCTCCAGGCTCCAGACCAGAGCAGCTGAAGCCGGTCGCACGGAAACGCCCCGAAGCCGCAGCCGGAACCCTGTGTTCATCCACGTCGCTGTTCCTGTCCCGACCCTCAATCTGCTGACGTATGGCGTGCCTCTCGGGACCCCGACGCCCGCCGTTGGAGCGCGAGTGGTCGTACCGGTCGGCACGCGCTCACTGACGGGGGTCGTGGTCGCGCTCGACGAGACCGCGACCGGCGTGAATGCGGCCGACGTGAAGCCCATCAAGGCCGTGCTGGACGACGACTCGTTCATCCCGCGCGACGTCGTCGAGCTCGCGCGGTGGGCCGCAGAGTATTACGGTGCGGGAGCCGGCGAGACGATTACCGCTGTCCTTCCACCAAAGACGAGGGGCAACCGGGCTGATTCACACAAAACGAGACGGATGGCCGTCATCACCGCAGCGGGCACCGAAGGACTCGAACGCGGAACGGCCAGACAGCGAGATGTGCTGGCGATCATCAGCGGCTCGGTGAACGGCGCGTCGACGGCGGAACTTGCGGCGAAAGGTTACAGCGGCGATACGCTGAACCGCCTGGCGAGGCAGGGCCTCATCACTTTTCGACAGGACGTCGTCGACCGGGATCCCTTCGAATCGAGTGCGCTTTCGACCGACGACGAACGCGACCGGCAGTTGACCGATGATCAGCAGGCCGCGTTGAAACGCCTGGGGCGGCTCGCTGCGGCAGGAACGTTCCGTGCCGCGCTCCTGCACGGCGTCACCGGTAGCGGCAAGACGGAGCTCTACGTGCGTCTGGCGGCGCTTCAGCACGGGAGCGGACGCGGGACGATCGTGCTCGTCCCCGAAATCGCGCTGACGCCGGCGATTGCTGCCACATTTCGGAAAGCCTTTGGCGACCGCGTCGCGATTCAGCATAGCGGGCTTTCTGACGGTGAGCGTCACGACCAGTGGCAACGCATCCGTCGCGGCGACGTGGACGTGGTCGTAGGCACGAGGTCCGCGGTGTTTGCTCCCATCGCGAAGCTTGGGTTGATTGTGGTCGACGAGGAACACGACACCTCTTACAAACAGGAGGAGAGTCCCCGTTACAACGGACGCGATGTGGCGATCGTTCGGGCGCAGCGTGCTGGCGCGCTGGTGGTGCTCGGATCGGCAACGCCATCGATGGAGACGTATCAGAACGCGGTCAGCGGCAAATTCGAGCACATCGTTCTGGCGAAGCGTGTCATGGATCGGGCCCTGGCGTCCGTGACCATCGTCGACATGCGGGAGGAGTACGCCGCGAGCGGGCCCGATGTGATTCTGAGCCGGGCGCTTGTCGACGGGATTACGCAGCGCCTCGAGCGAGGCGAACAGTCGGTCGTCCTGTTGAATCGTCGCGGTTTTGCCACGGCTGCGTTTTGCCGGCAGTGCGCCGGCACGGTCGATTGTCCAAACTGCAGTGTGTCGCTCGTTATCCATGGCGAAGGCGCCGCGCGTCGCGCCCGGTGCCACTACTGCAACTACAACGCACGCGTGCCACAAACGTGCCCCTTATGTGCGGCGCCGTACATGGAGCAGGCCGGATTCGGGACCGAGCGGGTCGAGGCCGAGGTGCGGCGGCACCTGCCGAACTCGCGCGTGGCGCGACTCGACCGCGATTCGGTTCGTCGCAAAGGGTCATTGACCGCGCTGCTCTCCCGATTCGGCGCCGGCGAGATTGATGTGCTCGTGGGAACCCAGATGATCGCAAAGGGACATGATTTCCCCCGAGTGACGCTTGTAGGAGTGGTGTCAGCGGATGTCGGGCTGGGACTCGCCGACTTTCGCTCGTCGGAGCGAACGTTTCAGCTGATTACACAAGTCGCTGGACGGGCGGGGCGCGGCGAGCGGCCGGGTGAAGCCATCGTGCAGACCATCTACCCCGACCACTACAGCATTCAATTGGCGTGTCGTCAGGACTATCCGGCGTTTTTCGAACGCGAGATGAAATTCCGGCAGGCGATGCGATATCCGCCGAACGTGTCCCTGATCAACGCCGTGGTCAGGGCGCGGACTTTCACGTCGGCAATGGAGGATGCGTCGGCGCTGGTTCAGCAGCTGCGTTCGCTGGGGCAGGGGCAGGCCGGCTTCCTGGTGCTCGGCCCGGCGCCTGCGCCGCTCGGAAAACTCCGTGGCGAGTATCGCGTGCAGTTCCTGTTGAAGAGCACAAATCGGAAACGGATGCGCGAGGCGTTGCTGGAGGCAATCGCAAAACGTCCCGATGTGGCGAGGCGGATCACGGTCGATGTTGATCCGCTCAGTGTTTTGTAACGGCGGACTACGGAAGCAGCTTGATTTCCTGAATCGGCACGGGCGTAAAGCACAGGACGAACATCAGGAGCGCGAACAGGGCGAGCGCGCGACGGGTCGAATCGAGCGGCACGTTTTCGTCGAAGGTGCGAGGGTGGTGCCGGCCGAAGAGAAAGAGCATCCCGATGGCGATCACTGTCCAGACACGCCAGTTCACTGAGAAGTAGCTCAGGGCCAGCGCGCAGATAATCATCACCATTGTGACCTGCGACGACTTCCGTCCGAGAACGGCGTAGGAGATGTGCCCGCCATCGAATTGGCCCACGGGAATCAGGTTCAGGGCGGTCGCCAGCAGGCCGAACCAGGCGCCAAACGCGACGGGGTGCATATTGACCGTGTAACCGTCGGCAATCTGCCCCCAAATGACGCGTGTCGCGAGCTTGAAGAGCAGTGGTTCGCCAAGCTCGAACCCGTCGACGCCGCTCGGGAAGACCACCACATGCGACATCCACATGCCGAGAAACAGCGCCGGGACAGCAATCACGAACCCGGCAATGGGTCCCGCGATACCGATGTCGAACAGCATCCGTTTACTGGGAATGGGTTCCCGGATGCGAATGAAGGCCCCGAGCGTGCCGGTCATTGCCAGCGGGAACGGCAGAAAAAACGGCAGCGACGCGTCGACGTCATAATAGCGACAGGCCAGATAGTGCCCCAGTTCGTGGCAACCAAGGATGGCGAGAATGGTGCAGGTATACCAGAGCCCTCGGACCAGCAGCGCGCCGCCGCCGAGCGCCACGTGACGGGCGCCAAAATCGCTGGCAAACGCCTCGTAGTGCAGTCCGCCCCAAAACGTCGTCGAGAGGACGGTCAGGGCGAAGAGGGCGACGTGCAGCCAGACACGGTCACGAAACTTTTGCGGCGGATGCCACACGTACTCGGCCGTACCGCCAATCATTTCAAATGGCGGAGGAACAGCCTGTGGGTCTCGGCGAACGGGTTCCAACCGATCGATTATCCGATGTTCTGGAGGTCTTTTCCCGGCTTGAAGCGAATTGTGCGCCCGGGAGGAATCCGGACTTCTTTCCCGGTCCGTGGGTTGCGGCCAATGCCGCGCTTGCGGGGCTTCACCTGAAAGACGCCGAATCCGCGAAGTTCAATGCGCTCGCCGCGTTGCATCGAGATGCGCATCGCATCGAAGACGGCGTCGACAGCTACCTCGGCCTTAACCTTGGTGATGTCGGCCATCTTGGAAACTTCGTTGACGATGTCAACTTTTATCAATGGTTAGAGTCTCCAAGCGTCGTCTAAACACTATAGATTGTGACACTTACGCTGTCAAGGCAAAGGCTAAGTGATCCTCGAGTGCGCCAGAGAATGCCTCGAACACTACCTTCGGTCGTGCTGGTCGGACGCCCTAACGTGGGGAAGTCGACCCTTTTCAATCGCATCATTGGCGCGCGGCGCGCAATCGTGGCGCCGATTGCCGGAACGACCCGCGATTCACTCGCGGTTCCCTCGTCGTGGCGCGGCATTTCGTTTCAACTCGCCGACACCGGCGGCTTGTACGGCGCGAGCGCGGACCCGTTACATGAACTCGTGGTCCAGCAAGGCAAACGCGCCATCGCCGGAGCCGACCTCCTGGTGTTCCTGGTCGACGGCCGCGAGGGTTTGGTCCCTGGCGACGAGACGATCGCGAAAGAGATCCGGCAGACAGGCTTGCCCGTCGTGCTCGCCGTCAACAAGACCGACGACAAGCGTGGTCAGGCGGGCGTCTCGGACTTCTATCAGCTCGGGATCGAGCCGGTCGTCGAGATTTCTGCCGAGCATGGCAATGGCGTCGGCGATCTGCTTGACGAAATAGGCATCAAGCTTTCCGCGTTAGGTTTCAAACCAGAGGCACCAGCGCCCCCCGACGAGGCCGAGTCGCGCCGCGGCCAGCTGGAACGCATTCCCGACCCGACGGGTGAACTCCAACCGGCGGTCGCGGAGCGTCGCGGTCCTCATGACGCGACGATCGCGATTGTCGGCCGGCCCAACGTCGGCAAGTCGTCGTTGCTGAACAGGCTGCTGAACGAACAGCGCGTGATGGTCAGCGACATGCCCGGCACCACGCGCGACGCAATTGACGCGACGTTGAAATGGCACCGCCGTCATTTCCGGATCGTCGATACCGCGGGCATGCGGCGGCCCGGCCGGGTGCGCGGCGGTGGCCTCGTCGAACTCGTCAGTGTTGCGGGGGCCAAGAACGCCATCTTCGAGGCGGACGTTGTGGCGCTCGTGCTTGACGCCAAGGAAGGGGCAACCGATCAGGACGCGGCGATTGGCGGCGAAGCCGACCGCGCGGGCCGAGGCGTGGTGATCATCGCCAACAAGTGGGATCTCGTGAAGAGCACCGAACGCAACTTCTCGAAGACCTTCGACGAGCAGCTGCGGCGGAAGATGCGATTTCTCGACTATGCACCGATTCTTCATATCTCGGCGTTGACCGGCGAGCGCACGACGAAGGTGATCGAAACCATCGATAAGATCGCTGAAGTCCGGCGCAGGCGTGTGCCGACACCGCTGCTGAACAAGTTCATCGAGTCAGTGTCCGGGGCCACGCCGCCGGTCAGCCCAGCGCGTCGTCATGTCCGGATCATGTATGTCGCGCAAATCGGTGTGGCTCCGCCATCATTCGTGTTCTTCACGAACGTCGCTACAACCTTCCACTTTTCCTACGAGCGGTTTCTCGTCAATAAGATCCGCGAAGAGTTTGGGTTCGTCGGTACACCCATCCGTGTCCAGGTGCGCAGGCGGAAGAAGTCATAAGAGGAGGTGCTTAGCATCGGCTGTGGCACACAGCGTGCTGATTGCGCACGAATATGTGCGCCACCGAGCACCGAAATGCCGGCCTCCACCGTTTTCGACCGGTTATAATCCTCCTAACAAATGCCTAAGTGCCGCGCCACTCGCGGCACGCGGGGGACCCACGAACTGGGGCGTATTGGCGTTCGCGCCATAGGACACTTCCGAGTCCGAGCCCGACAGCTAACCCCGCCGGCGTCACTCGGGAGTGCTTGTGGAAACCTCGTCCTCCGTCGACGGCCGCGTTCGCGTCGTCGTCGCTACCACGGTCCTTCTCTCGTTCATCTCTTTCTGGCGTGCCGCCGCGATCGTGCTGAGCGATCTCGGATCGACGGCCTTCTACGTCGGCGGCATCGTCGAGCAGGCGATCGGCAAATCGGCGCCGTGGTTCGTGCTCGGCGTGATGCTGTTCTCGTACGCCGTCCGTGCGCTTTACATCGAGAGCTCGGCGATGTTCGTGCGCGCCGGGGTGTACCGCGTCGTGAAGGAAGCGATGGGCGGGACGCTGGCCAAGCTTTCCGTTTCGGCGCTGCTCTTCGATTACGTGCTGACGGGACCGATCAGCGGCGTGTCGGCCGGCGCCTATATCGCGGGCCTCGCGGACGATGTACTGGCGCGATCCGGCAGCAGTATCCACCTTCCCGACAACCTGATCGCGACCTTCATCGCGCTGCTCATCACGGTGTATTTCTGGCGGCGGAACACCAAAGGATTGCATGAGTCGAGCGACGACGCGCTGAGGATCATGAAGATCACCACCGTGATGGTGGTCATTCTGATCCTGTGGTGCGTGCTGACACTCGTCGAGCACGGCGGTTCGCTGCCGCCGGTGCCCACCAGGGCCAATCTGCATTTCTCCGACGACGCGCTGGGATGGTTGAAGGGAACCGTCTGGCCCACGATCGCTGCCGTCGCCATTCTCGTCGGCTTCGGTCATTCGATTCTTGCGATGAGCGGCGAGGAATCGCTGGCGCAGGTGTATCGAGAAATCGAACGGCCGAAGGTCAAGAACCTGCAGCGTGCCGGCATGGTGATCTTCGTCTACAGCCTGGTGTTCACTGCGCTCGTCAGTTTTTTCGCTACCGCGATCATTCCGGATGCAGTTCGGCCGACCTTCTACAACAACCTGATTTCCGGACTGGCGATGCATCTCGTCGGACCGCAGTCGCTCAGGCTGCTGTTTCAGGCGTTCGTTGTCGTGGTCGGTTTCCTGATCCTCGCGGGAGCGGCGAACACCGCCATTGTCGGATCGAACGGTGTCCTCAATCGTGTGTCGGAGGACGGCGTTCTCACCGACTGGTTCCGCAAGCCGCATCGCCGGTTCGGCACGACCTATCGGCTGATCAATCTGATCGTCGGCCTTCAAATTGTGACGATTCTCCTGAGCGGTGGCAACGTCTTCGTGCTGGGCGAGGCGTACGCATTTGGCGTCATTTGGAGTTTTGCGTTCAACGCGGTGTCAGTACTCATCCTGCGTTACAAACGGCCAGATGCACCCCGGCCGTGGCGCGTCCCGCTGAATTTCAGATTGGGAACGTTCGAGCTTCCGCTCGGCCTGCTGGGGATCGCGGTTATTCTCGGCGCCTGCGCGATCGTGAATCTGTTCACCAAAGAGGTGGCGACGATTGCCGGCATGATCTTTACCGGCGCCTTTTTCACGATGTTCGTGGTGTCCGAGCGCATCGTTACCAGAAGGCGCGCCGCCGGCGGTCACACTCTGCTTGACCACTTCCAGCTCGAGACCGGTAAGGAGATCGATAACGAATCGCTCGGTGCCAAACCGGGCGGCGTGCTCGTTCCCGTCAGGGACTACAACACGCTGACGCACCTGGACTGGATTCTGGGCGAACAAGAGTCAGAACACCGCGATGTGGTGGCGCTGACCGTGCGTGTCCTGGGGCAGGGCAGTGGCACATCCGGACTAGGCGCGGACCAGATCTTTTCCGACTACGAACAGCACTTGTTTACACGAGTGGTCGCGATCGCGGAGCGCCATGGGCGCAAAGTAATCCTGCTGGTGGCTCCAGGGACGAACGTCTTCGACGCGCTGGCGCAGTCAGCGATTCAACTGAAATCCAGCCTCGTCGTCGTGGGTGAATCGGAAGTAATGACACCGGAGCGGCAGGCGATCCTGCTCGGCGAGGCCTGGGACCGGACGCCGCACGATCCCGACCTCGCGACCCGCTTTGTCGTCCTGTGCAAGGACAAGCGCGTGAAGCGCTATTCGCTCGGCGCGCACCTGCCGGACTTGTCGAGCGACGATATCGAGCGTATTCACCATCTCTGGGTCGACGCGGTGAAGGACATCGGTCCTGACCTGCACCACCGCGACGTGGTCGCGGCCGCGCTCTCGACACTCGAGGAACAACTGTCCGGCGATCATCGGCAAGAAGCCGTCGACCGACTCCGGCGTCAATCAGCACACTCGGTGTAGGGCCATGCCGGACTGGGTTCGAGCTCTGGCGGGCGTCGGTGGCGTCGCCCTGGTCACCGTATTCTTCACGCGAGTGGTGACCGTCAATAACAGCGCGACGGTCGCCCTCACGTTCCTGCTCGTGGTGCTGGTCGTGGCGGCGACGACACGTTTCTGGGCGGCCGCGGTAACGTCGGTGACCGCGCTCCTCTGCTTCAACTTCTTTTTTATTCCGCCAGTCGGGACGTTCAATGTTGCGGACCCCGAAAATTGGGTGGCGATGGCGGCGTTTCTTGCGGTCAGTCTGGTCGGGAGCAATTTGTCGTCGGCGATTCGCGAGCGCGAGCGGGCCGCCGTTGACCGGCTGCATTGGCTCGAGGAACGGAGGCATGCAGAAATCGCCCGGCAACGCGACGCGCTCAGTTCCGCTCTCCTGGCATCAATGGGACACGATCTACGGACGCCGTTGACCGCGCTCAAGGTCGCGGCGACGAACCTGCAGTCGAATCAGCTCACCGAAGACGATCGGAATGAGCAGGCCGACGTCGTGCTCACAGAAGTGGAACGCCTGACCCGCCTCTTCGAGAACATCCTCGACATGGCGCGCATCGATACTCAGGCCGTTGCGGCGGAGCGGCGCTGGGTCCATCCATCTGAAATCTGGGAAGCGGCACTGGATCAGGTGTCGCATTCCTTTGCGCGCCACTCCATCGATCTGACCATTGACGAGGAGAGGCTCGTGTTCCTGGATCCGCGGCTTACGGCCGCTGCGCTCACGCGTGTGCTCGAGAACGCGGCGAAATACGCTCCGCCGGCTACCACGATTTCGATCACGATGCACGCCTCGGAGGAGGCCCTCACGATCACGGTGTCCGATCAGGGGGCCGGAATCCGGCCGGAGGATCTGCCTCGCGTCTTCGATCGGTTCTTCCGCGGCGAACTGACGGGGCGCAAGGTGGAAGGCACGGGCATGGGCCTCCCGATCGCACGAGGACTGCTTCAGGCAGAGAACGGCCGGATTTCCGCCGAAAACCGCCCCGAGGGCGGCGCGAGGATCACGCTGGTCGTCCC
>Ga0070681_10001289_pt1 | contig 21876 bp, 11 predicted proteins | sample KBSC83BmetaG_FD_65650 | JGI IMG/M metagenome (GOLD analysis project Ga0070681, IMG submission 65650) | Corn rhizosphere microbial communities from Kellogg Biological Station, Michigan, USA - KBS C8-3B metaG | ecosystem: Host-associated > Plants > Roots > Rhizosphere | place: USA: Michigan... | reverse complement strand
TGCTCGACACCCGATGCACGAGCTCGGGCATGCGCACGAAGCGCAGCTCCTCGATGGGCATGGTGCGCGGGTCCGGCAGGGCCTGCGGACGCGGGCCGCTCGCGACGACCGCGAAGGTGATGAGACTGGCGTGGGCGATGACGCTGAACGACGCGACACCGAATCGGGCCGCGCCAAAGCGGGCGACCTGTGAGCTGACGAACGCGTGCACCATATGAGCCTTCCCGAACTTCGTCAGGCGTCGGGATTGACGCCGACGCCAATTAGCAAGACAAACATCGGGCCAGCGCATCCGCCAAACGGGGAGAGTCGTTCGCGGACTTAGGTACCTGCATGACGAAACTCATCTGGCTACTCCGCCGAAGTAGTAACGACGGTTATCACTCGCCGGCCGACTCCAGGATCCAGAGACCCGTGCTCTCCACTCTCCTCGAAGACCTCCGCTTTGCGGCGCGCGTGCTCGCCAAGAGCCCACTCCTCACGGTCGTTGTCGCGCTGTGCATCGCCATCGGTACCGGCGCCGTCACGACGATCGTGAGCGTCATGAACGCGCTCATTCTCGAGCCGGTCTCCGGTACCAGGGATGCGGCACGGCTGATTCGCGTCGAGCGCAAGGTGCCTAACGAAAACGACGGCGTGTCGGCGTCGTATCCGCTCTACGAGTACCTCGGCAATCGTACGCGCGCCCTCTCCGGGCTGGCGGCGTGGGGAAAGGGGACGTTCACGATTGGCCGCCCCGGTACGGCGGGATCCACAGTGTACGGCAACTTCGTCACGCCAAACTTCTTCTCCGTCCTGGGCGTCCGCCCGGTCGTCGGACGGCTCTTCGTGGCTGGCGAGGCCAGTGCCGCGATCGTCGTCTCCGAGGGATTCTGGCGCACGGTGCTTGGTGGGGACACGACCCTCGTCGGTCGAGAGATTCTCGTCAACGGACGGCGCTTCACCCTCGTCGGAGTCGCGCCCGCGGCATTTCGCGGTACGGACGATCCGATCAAGACGGACGTCTGGACGCCGCTCGCCATGCGCCAAGTCCTCGACCCGTCCGTCGGCCCGCTCGTCAACACGTCGCAGTTCTGGCTCCGGCTCGCCGGCCGCCTCGCGCCTAACGCCACCGCAGAAGTCGCGCACCGCGAGCTCTCGTCGCTGACCACGGCCTTCAACGCCGAGGGTACGGAGCCCGCGTGGCTGAAGAAATACACCGATCTTCGCGTCGCCGCACTCACCGGGCTCCCGCCGGACGCGACGAAGCCGTTAGGCGGATTCCTGGCGATTCTCCTCGGCGCCGCCGGGCTTGTACTCCTCATCGCGAGCATCAACGTCGGCGCGATGCTCTCGGCCCGCGCCATCGCCCGCCGGCGAGAGATGGCGGTGCGGGCCGCCCTCGGCGCGGCGCGTGGCCGACTCGTGAGGCAGCTCCTCACGGAGATACTCGTGTTGTTCGGGATCGGTGCTGCGGGCGGCATGGCGCTGGCCGTGCTCGGGACGAAAGCGCTCGAGCGGATGCCGATCCCGGCCGAGATCACCTTCGCGCCGGCGTTGTCGCCGGATGCGCGGGTGTTCGCGTTCACGATCGTCATCGCACTCGTCACCGGCGTGATCGTCGGGCTCGCACCGGCTCGTCGAGCGACGAGCGTCGACGTCGCCGCGCAATTGCGCGAAGGGGCCGCGGCCGGCAGTGCGCGACGAACGTGGCTCGGCAATGCGCTGGTCGTTGGCCAGCTGGCCACTTCGCTGCTGTTGCTCGTCGGCGTCGGTCTGTTCGTACGCGCGCTCCAGCACGCGGCACGCATCCATCCCGGCTTCGACGCGAACAACGTCATCACCGCGCAGCTCGACGCCGAGACGTGGGGCTACGACCAGGCCCAAGCACACGCCTTCTATCGCGAGCTGCACGATCGAGCAGAGCGTTTGCCGGGAGTGACGGGTGTGACGTACACGGCGATCCTGCCGCTGACCCTGCGCAGCCATGTAGAGGAAATGCGGCTCCAAGGGCAGGGCGACGCGAAGCTGCCGATGCGCTTTCTGGAGATTGGCGACGGGTTCCTCTCCGTGCTGCGAATTCCTCTCGTCGCCGGGCGTGATTTTGCGGCCACGGACGATGAGCGCGCGCCGAAGGTCGCGATCGTGAACGAGGCATTCGCCCGGCGCTTCGCGGCTGATCAGAGCGCGTTGGGTCGTGTTCTCCGTTTCCGCGGCGAACCGGTGACGATCGTCGGCGTCGTGCGCGACGTGAAGTTGTACTCGTTGGCCGAGCAGGTCGGTCCTGGGGTGTTCTTCCCGCTCGCGCAGCGCTGGGACAGCAAGCGCGCGATCATGCTGCGCGGCGGCGGCGACGCACATGCCCTCGCGACGGCACTCCAGGCGATCGTCCGGGATCTCGACCCTGCGGCCCCGCGCCCCACCGTCGTCCCGCTTCTGCGGGCAATGAGCATCGGCATCATGCCGCAGCGCATCGCCGCCGCGGTTACAGGAACGTTAGGCATCGTCGGTCTGATGCTGGCGACGATCGGGCTGTACGGGATCATCGCGTACTCGACGAGCCGCCGCGCGCGCGAGATTGGCATTCGCCTCGCGCTGGGTGCGCGCCACTCGGACATTCTGTCGATGGTGCTCCGCGAGGGGATGCGCCTGACGATTGGAGGCGTCGTGCTCGGCCTCGTCCTGTCCGCGGCCGCGTCGCGCCTCGTCGCGAGCCTGCTCTTCGGAGTGAGTCCAATGGACGCGGTCACCTTCAGCGGTATGGCTGCGCTCCTGGCCGTTGTCGCGCTCGCCGCGACATGGATACCAGCGAGACGAGCAGCCAGCGCGAATCCGATGGTGGTTCTTCGTAGCGAATAGGGCATGTCATCCCGAGCGAAGCGAGGGATCTGCACTTGACCACCGTCTCAGGGATGTCTCCAAGCTGCGAATGGCTGTTGGCATTCTAGGAGCACCGTCGCCAGGGTAATAACAACGCAGCTCTTCGGAGTTACTCGCCGCTCACTTACTGCCTAGCACGAACTGATTCCCGTCCGGATCCTTGAAGATCGCCGCCGTGCCCCAATCCGCGGTCTGTGGTGGCCCGACGAACTCGACGCCGCGCGAGGTGAGCTCGTCGTAGGTTTTCTGGACATTATTCGTCCAGAAGCTGATCGATTGAAACGTCCCGATGCGATCCTCGTGACCCTCGGGCGTGAAGAGGACGATTCCCGTGTCGGCGCCGGGGATGCGCAGCTCGATCCAGCGCTGCTTGTCGTTGAACGGCTGGTCGGTGACGATCGCGAGGCCGAGCTTCTTCGTGTAGAACTCGAGTGCGCGGTCCTGATCGCGCACCGGGACGCCGGCGAACTTGATACCCTTGATCATGAAAGACTCGCGGTGAAGGTGGCCGCAATGTCGACCGAGCACGCGCGGCCAACAAGGCGCGATCGCATTGCTGTGGCATTCAGTGCTATACTAGCCGCATGGCGACCAGACCTTCCGGCGACACCGTCACGTTCGACGCGTACGTCATCGACACGCTGATGCACGACCTCATCGGCCACGACCGCGCCGCGTCGGCGTTCGTGGTCTATCTCTATCTGTGGCGCGAGTCGTTAGGCAGAGACACACCGACGGTGCAGACGAGCCTCCGCACGATCGCCGAGGGCACGGGGCTCTCGAAGCGCGGGGTGCAGGACGCGCTGAGCGTGCTGGCTCGGCGGAAGCTGATCGGTATCGCGCGCCAAAGCATCACAGATATTCCCGTCTATAGTATTAGACGGCCGTGGAGAAAATGAGTTAATCAGCCCCTGCGCGTGGAGTGAGGACAGCCTGAATGGTATCCAACGGCGGCGCAAACAGGGACGTCTGGTCCGGGTCCCCAAAGACAACACCGAAATCGTTAGGTGTGAACGCGCGCTGAAGTCGTGCCGCGAAGGTGTCGCGGAGCAGGCGCTCGTAATGCGGCACGTCGTAGTCGCGCGGATCACCGATGTCCGTCGCGCCCTCGTCGTCCACCTCCGGCGCGACCGCCGCCTGGCCGGTGCGCGTCCGGTACACGCGCACCTTGTCCCCGACGTGCCAGTGCTCTCGGCCGCTGGCCAGCATCGCCTCGTACGGCAGCTCGCGGCGGTTCTCCCGCGTTTCGAGATAGCGCTCGGGCGTCTTCGTCAGGCGAACCCGCGACGAGACCTTGATCGTCGGCAGCTCGCGTCGGCGCAGCGCGTCCACCGTATCGAGATAGACCGCGCGAACGCCGGGCACGTCGTCGACGAGGAGATGCTCGAGCGCGCGGCGGAGAAAGCTCTCGCCGTACGGCTCGGCGCGGCTCGACCGAAACGCGACGCCGCGGAGGAGGAGCGTTCCGTCGTAGCCGAGCAGGGCGTAGTTCTTGGGCTCGTGCGATAGCATCGCCGCGTAGCGGCCCTCGAACTCGAGTTGCACGAGCGGAGGGAGGAGCGACGCGACTTCGGCGACGACGCGCCGCTCGTCGATTTCGCTCCAGGCCGACGGCACAGCGAAGTACACGCCGTCGGTGTCCGCCTCGAGGAGCGTGACACCACGCTCCGCCAGCGCGCGGCACATGAAGCCGAGCGTCTCGCGACCCCGACGCGTCACCTCGTTCGCCGCGTGCACGTCGGCAAAGCGGGTGAGCCCGCCGCCGGCGGCGAGGTAGCCGTAGGCCGAGTTCACGACGAGCTTGATCGCCGCCGACATCGCCTCGTGCGCGTGTCGCTCCGCCGAACCGCTCGGTGCGGCGCGGCCGGCGGCTTTCGCCGTTAGGCGCTGCTCGACGAGTCGGTCGACGAGGGCGAGCAAGACACCAAGGTGATCGCGGGCGGGTCCGATGCGGTAGGTCCGCATCAGCGACGGATACAGGCTGGCGACGTCCGCCTTGACGACGCGATGGGCGACACCCGTGGCGAAGAGGTGCAGCGCCGCGCCGCTGTGGGGCGTGCCGTCACTCGCCTGGTGCGCGGGGAGCGCAGTGCCCGTATGGAGGTAGGCCCGCACGAGGAGAGGATCGATCATCCCCGTTGCGGGGCCAGCGTCGGCGAGCCGCTCGTATCGGCGCGGCACCATCCGGGACAACGCGAACGCCGGGCCCCCTAATGTGCGCGAGAGTGCCGCGACCTCCTCGACGTCGGCGGCGGCATAGCGGCGCACGCGATCGGGGTCGGTGTGGTATGTCGTGTAGATCAGATCGCCGCGGATGAGCTCCCGGTCCGGGCCGGCGAGGCCGAGATAGCGCGCCACCGCCTTGAGACCGTACGACGGCAAGGTGCGGACGGTGTAGTCGTAGCGCCGCACGGCGTCGATGGTGTCGATCAGCTCCCGCCCCGGGGCCACGAAGCGCACACGTCGCTCGGCGTCGTCTTCGGCGACCATGCCGCGACGCGCGGCGCGGCGGCGCAGGCCGGGTGCGCCGATACGTCCGAGGGCGAGCGGGACGCCTAACGAGCGAGCGCGGCGGTGAACGAAGGGAAGGTCGAAGCCGTGGAGGTTGTGATTCTCGATGACGTCGGGGTCGGCGTCCTGGATCTTCGCGACGAGTCGGCGGAGCAGCTCCGCCTCGGCAACGTCGCCACGGCCGTGCGCCTCGAGGATCTCCACGATTCCTGACGGGTCGCGCACGGAGATCATGAAGATGCGGTCGCGCTCGGGGCTCAGCCCGGTCGTCTCGAGATCGAACTGGAGTCGACGCAGCTGGTCGAAGGTGAGATCGCGGAAGTAATTGCGTCCAGTGGCGACGAGGTACTGCTCGTCGAGTGGGAGGGCGATGACGGCGTCCTGTCCCAGCTCGCGCAGTGTCGTCACGGGCCGGCCAAGCCGCTCTGACGCACCCCGAGTCAAGGCCGAGTTTAGTATCTTGTAATTGTCGGCGGTGACGAAGTAGCGGAGCGCGCCGGGTCCATCGAGCTCGCGATAGATCACCCGGGCATTGGCGATCGGCCCGCCGTCGCAGCAGAGCGCGTCACCGAGATGGAGAAGGTCGTCGAGCCGGTCGAGGACTACCCAGGGGCGGAAGCGCTCGGTCTCGCGCAGCAGCTCACCGGTTGCGGGATCACGCCGCCAGACCGTGACGCGTCCATCATCCTCCGCCCAGACGCTGACGATGCCCGGCGTCGGGTCCCACCCCCAGAGCCACTCGTCTTCGGTGCGAGGGTCGACGTCGGTGCGCGTCGCGGTGTCCATAGCTGAAGATTAGCCACGCGCAACGCGACTAAGGCCACTGAAACCACTGACACGGCCCTGAAACCACTGACGGTCTCCGTGCTCGGGACAGCTCCACGCAGCAGGTGACCCTTTGAATTTGTTGAAATGCCTCGGGCAGCTTCTTAGTGGTAGAAGCCTCCCGAGGCATTTGAACAAAGTTCAATTGGTTGATTGGTGCGCGGAAGCGTGGCCGCAGAGGAGCAAATCAGTGGTTTCAGGGCCGTGTCAGTGGTCTCAGCGGCCACGGCTGGCGCGGCATGATCTCGACGCGGCGACCGAGCTACGAAGCGGACCGCGGTAGCCTGACCGTGAAGGTCGAGCCAACGCCGACGGTGCTCGTGACGCTGATCTCACCCTTCATTGCGCGGGCGAGCTCGCGGCTGATCGCGAGACCGAGTCCGGCGCCCTCGCGCGTGCTCGTGAGGGAACGGCCGACCTGCACGAACGGCTCGAAGATGCGGTCGAGGTGGTCCGGCGCGATGCCGGAGCCCGAGTCGGCTACCTCGACCGTGACCTCGTGCTCGGCGACGCGGCCGCAGCGCAGCGTGACGCGTCCACCCGAGTCGGTGAACTTCACCGCATTCGAGAGAAGGTTGAGCAGAATCTGCTCCGTCTTCGCGCGATCGACCCTAACGATGACGGCGGGGCCGCACGCGCGCGACTCGAACTGGATTCCCTTCGACGCGGCTTGCGGTACGATCATCTGGACCACGGCGTCGAAGATCTCGTCGAGCGGAACGGCCGCGAAATCGTAATCGATCTGCCCGGCATCGAGCCGGGAAAAGTTTAGCAGATCGTTAATGATGCCGAGGAGGTGCTGCTGGCTGCGTCGGATGCGGCGCAGGTCCTCCTGCTGTTCGGGCGTCACCGGACCGCGGACGCCGAGGTCGATGAGCTCCGCGTAGCCGCCGATGGCGTTGAGCGGCGTGCGTAGCTCGTGCGACATCGCGGCCAGGAACTCGCTCTTGGCGCGGTTCGCCTCGTCAGCGCGGGCGCGCGCTTCTTCCGCCTCGCGGCGAGCCGACTGCTCGGCCTCATAGAGCTGAGCGCGCTCGAGCGCCTGCCCGCACTGCTGCGCGAACGACTGCATGAAGGCCAGCCGGTCCTCCGACGGAGCGCCAGGTGCCCGCCAGTGCATCGCGAGCGCGCCGATGACGCGATCCCGGCTCATGAGCGGAATGATCACCGAAGTCTCGTAAGGCGCGAGCACTTCGCCGAGCTCCGGATATTCCGCATCCCGCTCGGCGCGCGATCCGAAAACGAGCGCACGTTCGGTCTCCATCACCGTGTTGATGGGCGCTCGCTCGCCGCGCTTGACCCGTCGGAACCGCCCCGGGAGCTGCTGATACCCGATATCGCCGATGAGCTCGATCAGCTTTCCCGTGGCGTCGATCGTCGCGAGCGCTCCAGCATCGACGTGGAAGGTGCGGAACCCTTCACTGAAGACAATCTTCGTGATGTCGGCGATGGTGTGTGCGGCCGCGAGCAAGGCGGTCAGCTGCTGGAGTCGCTCAATGCGCTCGCGGGATGCGTCGGCGCCGAGGCGCGCCGCTTCTTCGGCGGCAACCCGACGCGCGTCCTCGATCGCACGCTCCTCCGATGCCTTCCGCTCGGTGAGGTCGCGCGTGACCTTCGAGAATCCAATGAGATGCCCATCGGCATCACGCAGCGCCGTGATGACGACGTTGGCCCAGAAGCGCGAGCCGTCCTTCCGAATCCGCCACCCCTCGTCCTCGAAGTGGCCTGTGCGCTCCGCTTCCTTCAGCTCATACTGCGGAAACTGCTCGGCGATCTTCTCAGGCGGGTAGAAGATGGAAAAATGCTTGCCGATGATCTCGTCGGCGCTGTACTGCTTGATGCGCTGGGCGCCATCGTTCCATGTCGCGACATGTCCGGTGGGATCGAGCATGAAGATGGCGTAGTCGCGAACTCCCTGAACGATCAGGCGAAAGCGCTCCTCACTCAGTCGCAGCGCCTGGTCGGTGGCGCGGCGTTCCGTCAGGTCCCGCGTCACCTTGGCGTAGCCGACAAGGGTGCCGGTGTGATCGCGCAGCGCGGTGATGACGACGGACGCCCAGAAGCGGGACCCGTCCTTCCGCAGGCGCCAACCCTCGTCTTCGAAGCGGCCGGTCCGCGCGGCTTCCCTCAGCTCATACTCAGGGAACCCCGAGGCGATCTTCTCGTGCGGATAGAAGATGGAGAAGTGCTTCCCGATGATTTCGTCAGCGGTGTAGCCCTTGAAGCGCTGAGCGCCGGCGTTCCAGCTCAGGATGTAGCCATCAGGATCGAGGGCGAAGATGGCATAATCCTGCACGCTCTCGACCAGGAGCCGATGGAGCTCGCCCGTTTCATGGGCAATTCCACCAGGTTCCTGCTCGCGAGTAGCGGCTAACAGGTTGAATCGACGCTCGCTCTGGTCCGACTGGTCACCGGAGCCGGGCGTCTCCCTCCGACGTCGATTGGGCATCGGACGAAGAAGTGGCACAATCGGGGCCAAAAAGGAATGGCTACCGAGCTGCCCCTGTCCCGAGGTCGACCCGAATGCTTCGCCATTTGCCCTGGTTGAAGCGCCAGACACTCAGGCCGCAGCGCGTCATGTGGCCAACGAGGATCGCGATCCAGATGTCGATCGGATCCAAGTGGCTCAGACGCTGGACGGCGAAGCAGATGCCGAGCGGCACGATCACCTGCGATACGATCGAGATGTAAAGAGGGCTCTTGGTGTCGCCGGTTCCCTGAAGGCCGCCGGTGTAAGTGAGCGCGACGGCGATGAAGAGCCCCGAGACGCTGAGGACCCGGAGCAGCTGGACGCCGAGGGTGACCACGGGCCCGCCGTGCATGCCGAAGATGGCGAGGAGCTGGGCCGGAATGAACAGGAAGAGCGCGCCGATGAGCGCGGCTCCGGAGAGGCCGTACCGAGCCGCGACGTGCACCGCCTGGGCGGAGCGCTCCGGATTCCCGGCGCCGAGGTTCTGACCGGCCACCGCCGCGGCGGCGCCCATGAGTCCGACCGAGGTCCAGGTGATGAGCGAGAAGAGCTGCGAGTACGAGACGGCGAAGGCTGCCTGGGCGGCCGCGCTCTGCGCGAGGGAGCCGATGAACGAGAGCATCAGCACCCCTCCCACGTTCATCGCAATCCCCTGGATGCCGGTGGGCAGGCCGAAGCGGAAGAGCGAACGGATGATCGTCCAGTCGGGCGCCCAGCCGCGATGCCGGGGAAAGGCGACGACCCAGCTGCCGTTCCAGAGGTGGTACAATGAGTAGATGCTAACGGTCGCGGACGCGATGCAGGTGCCCATGGCGGCGCCCTTCGTGCCGAAGGCAGGAATGGGCCCGAGGCCGCGAATGAGCACGACGTTGAGGCCGGCGTTCAGGACCGTCATCGCGACGCCGAGGATCATCGGCGTTCGGGCATCGCCGGCGGAGCGGAGGGCGATACCGAGCATGAAGAAGAGCATCATGCCCCCGCTGAACAGGAACATGATGCGGATGAACGGGAGCGCCTGGTCGTGCACGGCCGGCGCGGCGTTCACGAAGTCGAGCAGCCACGGCGAGATGAAGTACCCGACCGGGGCGATGATGCCGAACGAGAGGGCGACGGCGGTGAGGAAGGCCTGATAGACGGTGCGGTCGGCCATCTCGCTGTTGCCGGCCCCCACGAACCGCGCCACGAGCACACTCATCCCGGTGAAGAGCGACGAGATGAAGACGATGACGATGATGAAGATCTGCCAGCTGACGCCGATGGCCGCGTTGCCGGTGAAGCCGACGAGATTGCCGACCATCGCGTGATCGATGATGCCCTGGAGGCCGCCGACGATGTTCGTGAGCATCGTCGGCCAGGCGATCTTCCACACGGCGGGCGCGAGCGGGCCGTCGACGATCGAGCGATCGTAGCGCCGCGCCTCCTTGGCTGGCGGACGCGCGTCGCTGGTCGCGGCGACTGGTCGGGTGGCGCGGACAGGAGTACTCATCGGCGTGGGATGAATCTACGGTCCGGATTCGCTTCCCGCCGATGAGATTGTCGGCCTATTGCAGAAGCCTTACAGTCGCCCTTGTCATCCCGAGGAGCAAAGCGACGAGGGATGTGCTTTTCGTCGCGCCGAGCGCGCATCCCAGGGCAGTGGGGTGGCCGGGTCACAGATTACACCGATTGAACGGATTACACAGAAAGCTGCAAAAGAGCGGCAACGTCTTTTTCAAAAAGTCGTTGCCGCTCTTTACGTCAGTGGTATCAGGGCCGTGTCAGTGTCATCAGCGGCCGTCGTTGCGTTGCGCCGCCGAGATGCTCATTGCGGCGGAAGGATCAATCCGCCTTGTCGAGACCATCCCCGCCGCGGTGTTGAGCGTTTACGAACAATCCCCAGCCGCGCACGTCGAAGTAGATGCCCGTCGGCTCGGCGTCGCAGTCGGTGAGCGTCGCGAAGCGCACGACGCTCGATGCCGGAGCGTGCAATCCCCGTCCAGGCGCGGCCATCCAGATGTCGTCGCCCTTCCGCTTGGTCGGCGAGCCACCGCCTGGATCTTCCGCGATGTAGAGATCACCGGCCTTGCTCAGCGCCAGATTGTCGGGCATCTCGAAATCTGCCGGCGCGTTGAGGCCAACTCTCACGTAGTCGTAAACGAAGGCCGTCGCGTGATCGCTGCCACCCACGGGCTCGCGGAGATCGATCGCGATGATCCTGTTGTCGACAGGACCAGTCAGGCCTGTGATGGCGGCATAAAGGGTATTCGCGCCATCGCGGCTGCTGCCACTTCCCTTCGACAGCTCGAGGTCCTCCGGACGATTGTAGCCGGTCGCGCCCGCGGCGAGGGCGGCGGCATTTGCGTCGATCTGCACGGCATCGCGCGGCAGCGGCACCCATTCCGCTTCGCCGGTGCGGTCGCCTGTCGGCGCCGTGACGCGGAGCGCGTAGAGCTGCCCGCTCGAGAGGTCGCTCCGTCGATCGGGCACGAATCGGAAGATGAAGCCGGGATTGTTCTCGCTGATCCCGTAGACGTTGCCGCGCGCGTCGATCTGCGTGCCTTCGTGCGCCTTTGCGCCTAACGCGGGTCGCGCAACCACGGAGTCGGCCGTCGTTGGATCGTTCCGGTTGAGAAAGACTTCGTACATCAGCCCGCCGATCGCCTGCGGGTACTGAGGATCCTTGCGTCGCGCGACGCCTGCTTCTTCACCGATGAGAATCGTGCCCCACGGCGTCCAGACGATCGGATCCATGCTCTCCCAGTCCGGCCGGAAAGCAACGTGCGTCGTGACGCCAGTCTCGAGATCGGTCACGGTCAGCGCGCCCACGGCGCCTTCGGCTTCACGATAGAGATAACGTCCGGCAAATGGCCCGGTTTCGTTCTGGGTGTTCATGTCGATCGCGTCGGGCACAGCGGGCTCGCTCGCGACGATTCGCTGCCTGTAGCCGGCGGGCACGATGAACGGGGCGTTCGGGTGTCCGCCTGGCGTACACACGGCGGATGAGGCGAGCGGCTCGAACTGGAACCCGCCGCTGCCGAACAGCGTCAGCGACAGTTGGCTGAACCGGCTCGCGGTGGGATCGACGGGTGGCTGGACCTCCGAGCATGCGGCAACGATTACCGCGAGAGTGCTTACGGAGGCGAGTCGAGAAAGGCTGCGGTGCATCAGCTGCTCCTGATGAGTGGAACGCGAATGCTCGCCGCCGAAGTCGAGGATCGGGCGACGCGCCGGTCACACTCGGGTCGCGAACAGGTAAAGGCTCTTCACTAACGAAATCCCGACTCGGCGTGTCCTTGTTGTGGGCGCATGGCCAGGAGAACCCGCGGCAAGGGACGCAGAACTCGTCGAGCGCGCGCGACTCGGGGAGGCGCGTCCTTCCATGCCCCTCGTGCCTCGGTACCCCGCCCGACGCTCGCAGTCGCCCCGTCGACGATGCGGGACGATCAGGATGCGCGAGGCCCGGAACTGAGCACGTGTTGGGCATGCGCCCATCCTGGTTCGCCGAGGGCGCTTCTGGTCACCCAGTCCAGCCATGCACTGCGAGGCACGCCTACCGTTCATAAGAGAATTCTCATAATTGAAATGACGTCGGCGCTCGGCGCACAGCCCTAACGAATCGATCCGCGGTATCCTTGAAAGTACGATCATATGGGCATGCAAGATGCGGCCCCCTAGTGCCCGATACAGGATCGCACATGTTGCTCCAGTCGGACGCCCTCTCACCATTTGCGAGGCGGACTGTCAGACGAATCGTCACGATGGCGGTTAAGCCTTGTGCATCCTTACGAAGGACGAGCCAGGGAGGGACCGTGATGAATTACGAAAGCTGGTGCAAAGTTGCGAGCGTGCTAACGCTTTGCAGCCTCGGCTGTAAGGAGGGCCTTACCTCTCCGCCACAGCGCGAGTTGAGGCCAGCGTCAATTGACGCAGCCGTGGTGGATCAGTCGACTGCGTTTCCTACTGGCGCGCCCGATACAACTTTGCTCAAATCATGGAGGCTGTATAGTTACTCAAGCAGCTGCAACAGCCAGGTTCTCGAAATACGAATCTCAGCCTTCGCGGCTGACGGCAGCGGGCCCGATTATCGAGCACTATACGTGTCGTCAGCTTCAACATCTGAAGTGACGGAGGACGCCCCCGCCGTCGCATTCCGCCCTCACGACAATACCATCGAACGCGTCAGTGCGGAGGCCTATACCAAGAACTACTTTTGCGTCCTCAGGCGCGAATTCGAGGGCGTCTCTTGGTACTATAACGCCAATGGCGGTATGTCTTGCCAGACAATTCCGAGCACTGAGCATGGGCAGCCGGACGACCTGACGTGTGTCCGTCTGAGCTGGGCGCCGGCCAGCTACGCAATCGGCTCAACGTCGATATCCCCTACAACGATTGACGCCGGAACGAGCACGCAATTGGTCTCGCACGCGTATGCACTAGGCCCACCGGTGCAGACCGAGATATTCAACCAAGCGACAACCGCGTGGAGCAGCTCGAATCCCTCCGTGGCGTCAATCGCTGGTGGTACGGGGTCTCGCGTGGTTTCGAGTTTCGGCGAACCTTGGGGGAACTACACGATGGGCGTCACTGGCTACACAGCGGGTGCGACGACAATCTCGACGTCAATCGGTGGAGCGTCACTGAATGCAGTGCTGCATGTGCTTCCTACTGGCTCCCTAAGCGATCCAACCGGCGGGACGAATCATATCTATACGCCGGGATGGTACACATGGACTGTAACGCCAGGCCATTGCAATTTCTCCTGCACGTACCAGTGGTATGTGTGGAGCCACGACGATAACACCTACACGTACTACGGTAATAGCATTTCGCAGGACTTTTATATCGCCGGCAGCTACTTCCCCTATAGCTTTGATGTGATCGTTGACATTACCAGTGCCGGTGAAACCAAGACCATATCGCAAAACTTTGTGACAAACGAGACACGCACGTGCGGCGAACCGGGACAGCCGGATTGCTAGCGCAGAACGCCTGAAGATGAAGCAATCCTGGGTACGGGCATCCTTCAAGTTTGGAGGATGCCCTTCTTGGCTTAACAAGCAACGAAAAGGCAACATCCTGCTTCGCGCGGACGCCTTTGGAATACTGCAGCTCAGGCCGACTGGCGAGTTTTTCATACCGCGTCAAGAACCGTATACTGCGGGCGGGCGGCAGTATCGCCGGATGCGAAACGATGAGACTGGCCGCGACGACCACGACACGCGTTTTGAGCGTGTACTCATGCACAGCCCAGTAAGTGAGAGAAGCGTGAGCGCGCGGCAGGTGGGTGACCAATCGCGGCGCCAATCCACCGCGGCGCCCGGAACCGGGCGAGGCCAGAGAACCCGGTAGAGCCTCCCCTGGCTCTGGTGCCGTCGCTACCTTTTCTCCGCGCACCCGAGACCGCTCCGCTATGCCTCGCCCCTTCCCGAGCTTCCGTTTCATGCGTGCCTTCCTCACGATCAGCCTCGTCGTCGCCGTCCCGCTCGCGGCGCAGCAGCCCCGACAGCTCACCGCCGCCGACTACGAGCGCGCCGAGCGCGCGCTCGCGCCCAACGTCATGCCGCTGGTGACGGGCATCGGCGCGCGGCCCACCTGGCTCCCCGACGGACGGTTCTGGTACCGGACGACGGTGCCTAACGGCAGCGCCTTCTTCCTCGTCGATCCGGCGCGCCGCTCGCGCGAGGCGCTCTTCGACGCGACACGTCTCGCATCGGCGCTGGCGACGGCGACCGGGGGACGCGTCGACGCGAGCCGCATGCCGTTCCAGTCGTTCGAGCTCGGCAAGGACAACCGATCGATCACCGTCAACGTCCGCAACCGCCGCTTCAACTGCGATCTGCAGCAGTACAGCTGCGCGCCGGCCGATTCCACGAGCGGCGGCATGGCGGCGCCCGAGAACTCGAGCGTCTCGCCGGACGGTCGGACGGCCGTCTACATACGGAACTACAACCTCTACGCGAAGGACCTCGCCACAGGTCGCGAGACGCAGCTCACGAGTGACGGCGTCAAGGATTACGGCTACGCGACGGACAACGCCGGTTGGACGCATAGCGATCGACCGATCGTGACCTGGTCGCCGGATTCGAGACAGATCGCGACGTTCCAGCAGGACGAGCGCGGCACCCGCGATATGTACCTCGTGCGCGCGAAGGCCGGCAATCCCGAGCTCGAGGCGTGGAAGTATCCGCTGCCTGGGGACAGCGTGATCTTCCGCATCAGCCGCGTCATCATCAAGCTGAATCCGGGGGGTTCGCCGAGTGTCGTGCGATTCCAGATGCCGCCGGACCAGCATCGCTCCACCGTCTCGGATCACGTCGCGTGTGCCGGCGGGATCTGCGACGTCGAGTGGTATCCGGATGGGTCGCATCTCGCCTTCGTCTCCAGCTCGCGCGATCACAAGTCGGCGTGGTTCCGCGTCGCCGACGCGAACACCGGCGCGGTGCGCACGCTCTTCGAGGAGCGGATGCCGACGCAGGTCGGCGACGCGTCGCTGCGCGAGAATCTCTGGCGCGTGCTCCCCGCGTCGAACGAGTTGATCTGGTGGTCGCAGCGCGCGAACTGGCTGCACCTCTATCTCTACGACCTCTCGACGGGGCAGCTCAAGAATCAGATCACGACTGGCGACGGCAATGTCGACGACATCGTGCGCGTCGATGAGAAAGGACGACAAGTCTTTTTCATGAGGAGCGGCCAGGAACAGCCGGGCAGGGATCCGTACTTCCAGCAATTGTACAAGATCGGCTTCGACGGCCGCGGCCTCACGCTGCTCACGCCGGAAAACGCGAACCACCAGGTGACCGCGGCGCCTAACGGGCAGTACTTCGTCGACGTCTACTCGACGCCGGACACCCCGCCGGTGACGGTGCTGCGCGACGCGAACGGGAAGGTGCTCGAGACGCTGGAGCGCGCCGACATCTCGCGCCTGGTCGCGAGTGGCTGGCACCCGCCGACGCCGTTCCACGTCAAGGCCCGCGACGGCAAGACGGACATCTACGGGCTGATGTTCACACCTTCTAAACTCGACTCGACACGAAAGTACCCGATCGTCAACTACATCTATCCGGGTCCGCAGTCGGGAAGCGTCGGCTCACGGAGCTTCTCGCCGGCGCGTGGCGACAATCAGGCGCTCGCCGAGCTCGGGTTCGTCGTCGTCGCGATCGACGGCATGGGAACACCGGGCCGCTCGAAGGCGTTCGAGGATTTCTACTACGGCCGCATGGGCGACAACACTCTCCCCGACCAGGTCGCCGGCATGAAGGAGCTCGCGCAGCGCTACAAATTCATCGACATCGATCGCGCGGGAATCTGGGGACACTCCGGCGGCGGCTTCGCGTCGGCGGACGCGATGTTTCGCTACCCCGACTTCTTCAAGGTCGGCTGGTCCGAATCGGGGAATCACGACAACCGCGTCTACGAGGACGATTGGGGCGAGCGCTACCAGGGCCTCCTCGTCCGCTCCGACGGCAGCGACAACTACGCCGCCGAGGCCAACCAGACGTACGCGAAGAATCTCAAGGGCAAGCTGATGCTCGTCCACGGGCTCATGGACGACAACGTGCCGCCGTACAACACGACCCTCGTCGCCGACGCGCTCATCAAGGCAGGGAAGGATTTCGATCTGCTGATGATCCCGTTCGCGCGCCACGGCTACGGCCAGGACACGAACTACGCCATGCGCCGGCGGTGGGACTACTTCGTGAAGAACTTGTTAGGCGCGGAGCCGCCGAAGGAATACCAGGTCGGTAAGCCCGACATCGTGCCGTAAGCCCCGGAAGTCGCCGCGTGGCACGAGCCGTGCGGCGGTTTAGCTCGATTTGAGCAATTGGCTCGACCGCGGACGGGGCGCTTCAGCTACCAGACGCGGACCCAGCGCCATTCCCGGAGGGCACCCTATCGATGCAGCCGCGCCAAGCCTCCGCCTCGGCCGCAGCGGGAACCACCCGACTGGAACGACGGCGCGCGCACGGGAGCGCCGCCGAGCAAGCCCTCGCCCTCTATCGCGCGATCTTCGTCAAGTCCACTGAAGCGATCGCGATCATCGACCCGGACGGCCACTACCTCGAGCAGAACGCCGCCCACGCCGACTTGCTCGGCTACAGCGACGACGAGCTCCGCGATCAGACGCCGGCGATCCACCTCGGCGACCAGCAGTTCGCGCTCATTGTCGAGGATCTGGCCGCCACCGGTGTCTCGCGCCGCGAATGCCGAAGCCGCGCCAAGGACGGACGGGAGCGGATCGTCGAGCTCTCCTCGTTCGCGGTCAACGACGCCGCTGGCGAGCCTGTCTGCTACGTCGGCATCAAGCGCGACATCACCGAGCAGCGACAGGCAGCCGCCGAGCTCCGTCAGAAATTCGACGAGCTGCAAGCGGTGCATCGGATGACCGATGCGGTCACCCATGCCGCCGCGGTGGAGGAGATCTACGACGTTGCCCTCGACGAGCTGCAGCACACCGTACATGCGAGCCGCGCGTCGATCCTGCTCTATGACGCCGACAACGTCATGCGCTTCAAGGCGTGGCGCGGGCTCTCGGACGAGTACCGTCGCGCCGTCGAGGGGCATTCGCCCTGGTCGCCGGACGACGCCGATCCGCAGCCACTGCTCATCCCCGACGTCCAGGCAGACCCGCACCTAACGAGTCTCCTGCCCGTGCTCGCGGCCGAGGGGATCCGCGCCGTCGGCTTCATCCCGCTCGTCGCCGCGGGACGGTTGCACGGGAAGTTCATGATCTACTTCGACGCGCCGCACGTCGTGCAGCCCGCCGAGCTGCGTCTGGCGCAGAGCATCGCCGGCCACATCGCCTTCGCCATCGCGCGCCGACGCTCCGACACGGAGCTTCGCGAGAGCGAGGCGCGCTACCGCCGGCTCGTCGAGCATTCTCCCGCGGCGGTGCTCGTGCATAGCGGGGGCAACGTCGTCTTCGTGAACACCGAGGGATTGCACCTGCTCGGCGCGAGCGAGCCAGGGCAGGTACTCGGGCGCCCGATTCTCGATTTCATCCGTGCAGACTACCACGCCATCGTGATCGACCGCGTACGGCAGATTTCGTCGGGCCGCGCGGTACCGCGGATCGAGGAGAAGTTCGTCCAGCTCGATGGAACGCCGATCGACGTCGAGGTCGCGACGATCGAGTTCAGCTTTCAGGGGAAGCCCGCCGTCCAGATCGTGGCGAGCGACATCACGGAGCGGCGCCGAAGAGAGCAGGAGCAGCGACTCCTCGCGGAAGCCGGCGCGCTGCTCAGCTCCTCGCTCGACTACCAGGAGACGCTGCGCAGCATCACGCGGCTCGCGGTGCCGGCGATCGCCGACTGGTGTCTCATCGATCTCACCGACGATCAGGGCGGCTTCACGCGCATCGCGGCATCGTCGGCCGATCCCGCGGATGCGGAGCTCGCTCGGCGCCTCCAGGGCCACTACGCGGCCGTGCCTAACGACGGGGCAGGCGTCTGGCGCGCCGCTCGCCTCGGCCGGTCCGAGGTGATGACGTCGGTCGATGATTCGGTCTTCGCTGCCGTCGCGCCGGACGCCGACCATCTCGAGATGGCGCGCGCGATGCGGCTCACGTCGTACATCTGCGCGCCGCTGACGACCCGGGGAAGGACGCTTGGCGTCATTACATTCGGCCTCGGAGCGTCGGCGCGGCGCTTCACGCCCGCGGACCTGCCGCTCGCCGAGGAGCTGGCGCGTCGCGCCGCCCTCGCCGTCGACAATGCGCGCCTGTATCGCGAGGCCCACGAGGCCAACCGCGCGAAGAGTCAGTTCCTCACGACGATGAGCCACGAGCTCCGGACGCCGCTCAACGCGATCGGCGGCTACACGGAGCTGATCGAGATGGGGCTGCGCGGACCGGTGACACCGGAGCAGCTCGAGGATCTCGGCCGTATCCAGCGCAGCCAGAAGCACCTCCTCGGCTTGATTAATGATTTGCTAAACTTTGCGCGGATCGAGCGGGGGCACGTCGAGCTGAAGCTGGAGGAGGTCTCGGTCGAGGAGGAGCTGGCCGCGGTGCAGCCGCTGATCGAGCCGCTCATGATGGCGAAGCAGATCCGATACTCGCAGAGTCACGGCGACACGTCGATCCGCTGCCTCGCCGACCGCGACCGCATGCGGCAGGTGCTCCTCAATCTCCTGTCGAACGCCGTCAAGTTCACCGCCTCCGGCGGCGAGATCGCGCTCGGCTGGGAGGCCGTCGACGCCGCGATTCACATTCATGTTCGGGATACGGGCACCGGAATCCCCCGGCACAAGCTCGACGCCATCTTCGAGCCGTTCGTCCAGCTCACGAACTCGCTCACGCGCGTCTCGGAGGGCACAGGGCTCGGCCTCGCGATCAGCCGCGACCTCGCCCGCGCGATGAAGGGCAACGTGACGGTGACGAGCGCGGTGGGGCAGGGGTCGACGTTTACGTTTACCCTGCCGCGCGCCTAACGCGGGGTGAGGGACGCGGGACGCGGGACGCGGGTGTGCATGGACCTGGAACTCGCCGCTTCCCACTTCGAGACTGACGGCTATCGCTGTCGAAAGCGATAGCTGTCAGTTCAAAAGTGATTAGCGGGCGGTAGGGAGTTGTTCGCGCCCCCGCCCCCCGCCCCTCGCCCCGTTAGGCACTCAGATTCGGGTTGTTCTGCGTCTCAACATCAGGAAGCGGGACGCACGTAAGATCGCTGTACACCTGCCCCTTCCGGTTGACGCCATTGATGCCCTTCTGGAAGGGAAGATTGAAGCGGAGCATGTCGCCGTAGCGCTGTCCCTGGCTGAAGAGCTGCCGCCGGCGCTCCTCGAGCACCGCAGCCCGGAAGGCAGTGGCGTCGTTCGGGTCGGCCATCACCAGCGGACCAATGCTGCTCTTGGCGCGGACGGCATTGATCGCGTCCAATCCTGCCTGTCCGCCGACTGCTTCGGCATAGATCAGTTGCGCTTCCTCCCATGAAGCGATCGGGAAGTTCGCGGTGGCGGAGGTGAATTTCTGCTGGTTCCAGAGCGGCGTCACGTTGTCCTGGGCGAGCTTGCCAGTGTTCTGAACCGGCACGCGCGGATCCGCGGATCCGTTGACGGTGAGGCCCTGGTAATCCGGCGCAACGGAGAGGAATCCTCCGCCCAGCGTCAGCTGGTAAATCCGATTCTCACGGGCCTGCGTGGCTGTCGAGAATTCGGCGTTACGAACGAAAGTGGTCGACGTCACCTTGCTCGCGTCCGCCGCGGCGGCGGTCATCTGGGCTGCATCGATGCTGGCCGGATTCAGGGTCGCCAGATCGAGCTCGGCCCGCGCCCGCCCAACATATGCCATGTTGAGCAAGCTCTGATCGCCGAGCGCTGTGGCTTTGGTGATCGCGTCACTGAACCGATCCTTGGCGATGGTCAGGACCTGTGCCTTCGTCATGAGCGGTCCGCCATCGATGGTCATCTGACACATGCCCTCGGCGAGCAGCAGGTACGAGTAGCCAGCGTACGCGCGCATCTCCGTGAGAATCTTCGCGCGGGTCGGGACCTGCGCATCGGTGAAGGCTTCGACACGCTTGTAGGTATCCTCGAGCTGGAAGCGCGCCTGCTGGAGGGGTGTGTAGAAGCCCATGAACGTCGAGTTGCGACCGTAGTTGCACGAGCCCGGCTCGCCCTTGATCTGCACGACGCCGCGCCATTCCCACGGGTGATTGTTCACGAAGCCGTTCGCCGACCAGTACTCGGCGGAGAGCATTCCGGCGGTGGCTGCGTAATTGATGATGCCACATTGAAAGGTTCCAATCGCCGCCGCCTCGAGGGCCGGCATGAGGGTCGGATCCTCGAGCGCGGTATCCGGCACGCGGCCGGGATTGTCGACGGAGAGCAGGCTGTTGCACGCGGCCGTCGCTGCCAGGCCGAGCGCGGCGGCCACCCGCCATATGCCGCGATGAGTAACTTGTAACATCTATTGTTCTCCTCTCTGCGATCAGAAGTTGAGGCGCAGCGTGGTCGTGAAGCTCGCCGTCTGCGGAAGAATGGTCTGGTAGCCGTTGGAGAGCTGGCCGACGGCGCGGATCTCTGGATCCCAGACGTGCTGGTTGTTGATGTCGACGTAGATCTCGCCATCGCGCGAGGTGTTCCAGCCGTGCTGCGCGGTCCACAGCATCGACAGGTTGCGGCCGGCGATGCCAAACGAAGCGCCCGATGCACCGAGGCGGCTCACGAACCGAGCGGGCACATTGTACGTCGCCGAGAGCTCGCGCAGCCGGAGGAAACCGGCCTTGTAGGTACCAGGCGCATCGGCTTCGATCGCACGATACTCGACCAGCAGCGGATCGCTCTGCTGAATGACCCCAAGGGTCGATCCCTGGTTGTGGAGCGCGCGAATCTCCGTGTCGGACTGCAGATGGCCACCATTGCCGTCGACGCGCGCGTACAGCCTGAGATTTTGCCACAGCGTGACGGTCGAGTTGAGGCCGGCCTGCCACGTCGGTTGCGAGTGACCCCAATAGACGCGCGGCGCCACCGAGCAACTGACATCCGGCCCACCCTGCTCGAGTCCGGACTTCCCGGTGCCACCGTCGCAGATGGCGCTGGTGACTTTCCCTGTGGCGTCGAGCGTTGCCGAACGGACCTTGTAGAGGAAGAAGTCGCCGATGCCATAGCCAACCCGGTTCTGCGCCTGGCCGCCACCGCCGACGGTCAGGAACTGCGTTCCGCCCATGTCCTCGATGCGGTTGCCATTACTGGCGAGCTGCGTACCGATCTCCCACGAAACGCGCCTCCCCTCGAGGATCCGTGCGTTCACTCCGAGCTCGTCGCCCCACCCCTTCATGCGGCCGATGTTGACGACCTGGTTGTTCGGGAAGCCGACCGATGGCGAGACGGGGACGAAGACGATCGCGTCGGTGATCTTCCTGGTGTAGTGCGTGTACGAGATGTCGATCCGATTGAGGGCCGTCGTCTCGAAGCCCAGCTCGAGCTCTCGGCTGCGCTCCGGACGAAGTTGAGGATTTCCTAACGCGAATGGCACGAGACCGGGCTGGTCCTGATAGCCCACGCTCGGATCGTACAGACGCTGCGCGTCGAAGGCACCCGGCTGCGCGCCGGCAGCGCCTAACGCGGCGCGCAGGCGCAGCTGGTCGATGCCGCGGAAGTGGAACCAGGGCTCCTCGCTCAATACCCACGAACCGCTGATCTTGGGATAGTACGCGGCCTTGAAGTCCTTTCCGAAGGTGCTGTTGTCGTCACCACGAAGCGCCGCCACCAGGAAGAGGCGGTTCTTCCAGCCT
>Ga0070681_10001287_pt1 | contig 21877 bp, 16 predicted proteins | sample KBSC83BmetaG_FD_65650 | JGI IMG/M metagenome (GOLD analysis project Ga0070681, IMG submission 65650) | Corn rhizosphere microbial communities from Kellogg Biological Station, Michigan, USA - KBS C8-3B metaG | ecosystem: Host-associated > Plants > Roots > Rhizosphere | place: USA: Michigan... | reverse complement strand
CGACCCGCTCAGTTCAGGGTCAGCTCGACCGCGCCGGTGGAACTGGAGGTCATGTCGAGGGCCCCGGCGACGGACTGGCGGTGGACCGTTCCGGTGCCTGAGTTCCAGGCCCGCACGGCCACGTAGTAGACCGCCGCGGGCGTGGCTGCGGGCACCGCGCTGAGGATGACGTTGCCACCGGCCTTGATCACCGCGTCGATGGGCGTCGAGGCCACCAGCGTGCCGTCGTGGGTGAGGAGCAGCTCGCCATGGTCATAGTTCGCCGTGCTGGCGACTGTCACCGTAGCGGACACCGAGCCCTGAGTTACACCCGAGGCGAACTGCATCGCCGGCAACGCCGGCACGGTGACCGCTGCGGTGGCGGTGGTCGCTGGCAGCTTGGTAGTCAGCACGCCGTCGGCGAACGAGGCAGCGGTGGTGGCCACGATGTAGCCGCCGGCACCCTCGGCGGGCGCGGCACTGACCACCGGGATGGACGCGCCGCTCGAGGACCAGGTGCCCGAGTCCACGGTGCCGGTGGACAGCGACTGCGCCGTCGCGAGGTTCTGGTTGAACGGATCGATCGCCGCGGTCTCGATTACGTAGGGTGCTTCACCCTTGCCCTGGAGCGTCTGGTAGAACGACACCGCGGCACCGGCCGGCAACGGCGTCGTGGGCCGCGTCAGGTTGGCGCTGTAGGAGGTCGCGGCGCGCGGGATCAGCGTGCCGAGGGATACCGGCGTGATAGTGGTGCTCGGACTGCTGGTGCCGCTCGTCGTGCTCGTCGTGGTGGCATTGGTGGCGGTGCCATTGACACCCGTGGTGCCCTGGGTCGTGGCGCTCGGCACCGTGGTCGTGGCGGTCGCGCTCGCCTGGAACACCTGCACGCCCTTGATGATGATGGTGGCAATGCCCGGGCCGTGGATGACCACGTCGTAGTCGTCGGGTGAGTTCGAGCCGCTGCCGGCGGCGAGCGGGTACAGCATGAAGGTGCCGTCGGCGTGCACCGGCGTGCTGCTGACCACCACGTGACGCGAGCCGTCGGGGCTCAGCACTTCCGCGCTCGCCTCGATCGCCGGCAGGCCGCTGTTGGCGGTACTGCTACTGAGATTGGTGAGAGTCAGCGTGCCGGAGATCGCCCCGACCCGTGTCAGGTCGAAGGCGGTGGCATGCGAGCTCAGCATGATGCCGCTGGCGCCGCTGAAGCTGAACTGCACCAAGTCCGTGCTGCCGTTGATGGCGATCGCGAACTCGTTCGGCGGCGGGGTGGTGCGGGTGGTGCCCGTGCCCGTGGTGGTGGTGCTCGTCGTGCCGAGCGTTGCGGTACCGCTCGTGGTCGTGGTGGTCGGTGTCAGCGAGCCGGCGGTGACCGTCGTCGTCCCGGTGCTCGTGGTCGTGGTGGCGAACGGGCTGCTGCCCGAGGCGTTGACGAACGAGGCGTCAGTGCCCGTGCTGGTGCCGGTGCCGATGCCCGCAGTCGAGGCAGAGACCGCCGCACCGACGTTGCCCACCGGCACGCGCAGCGAGGTCGCGATGCCGATGCCCTTTTCGGGGTTGAGCATCTCGAGCGGCAGCTGGTGCGTCGTGCCGCCGCTGTCGACGAAGTCGGCCTCGGCGTTGAAGCTCGCGCCGGCGGTGTGCGCGGAGGCGGTCAGCGTGGCCGAGGAGTCGACAGGGATCACGCGCACCTGCGCGTAGGTGCCGGGCTCGATGTTGAGGCCGGTGACGATGCTGCCCAGGGTGCCGCCGTTCTGGCCGACCAGGTCGACGGTCCCCGGGGTCGAGAGCGGGAACTTGCGCCAGCCACTGTCATCCGGACCGGCGGTGGCGCTGGCGTTGACCCATATTTCCTGGGTCGTGAGCCACACGTGGGAGAACCGCGCCGGGGTGTTGCCGGTCAGCGACACGTCGGTACGGGCCGAGCAGCCGGCCAGCAGGCAGGCAAGGCCGGTAAGGCTCGCGCCGAGCGCGGCAGGTAGGCGGTAAATCATGCCAATCCCTGTGCCGTTTCCTTGCGGGGATCATGCCCCCGGCGCGCAGGCGAGGCAACGCAGGGGCGCCATAAGAAGTGTTTCCAATTGTCCCGCCGCGGCCGGCGTCGCAATTTGCCGCCCGGTCGCGAATTGGACGGCCCGCGGCAAAGCCTGTACAGTGCGCGCCGCCTAACGCTCCAGTGTCCGGTCAGCACGCGTTTCGCATTTACCATTAACTCCACACCTCGCATCTGACCGCCGCAGCCGATTCGGCCGGGCGAGCCGGACAACAGAGGTTTCCTTTCATATGTCATTTGCAGAACTCGGGCTCACGCCCGAGCTTTCGCGTGCCGTGGCCGACAACGGCTACATCACCCCGACCCCCATTCAGCGCGGCGCCATCCCCGCCGTGCTCGCCGGCCGCGACGTCGTCGCCGGCGCCCAGACCGGCACCGGCAAGACCGCGGCCTTCGTGCTGCCGATCCTGCAGCGCCTGGGCGCGGCCACGGGGAACGCCCCGCGTGCACTGGTCCTGACCCCGACGCGCGAGCTGGCCGCGCAGGTCGCCGAGAGCGCCCGCACCTACGGGCGCTACGTCAGCCTGCGCACCGTGGTCATCTTCGGCGGCGTCAGCGAGAAGCCGCAGATCGAGGCGCTGCGTCGCGGCTGCGACCTTCTGGTCGCCACCCCGGGACGGCTCCTCGATCTCGCCCAGCAGGGCGTGCTCGAGCTCGGTGCGGTGCGCACGCTGGTGCTCGATGAGGCCGACCGCATGCTCGACATGGGGTTCATTCACGCCATCCGCCAGATCCTGAAGCGCCTGCCGCCGACGCGGCAGAACCTCCTGTTCTCGGCGACCTATTCGGACGACATCCGCACGCTCGCCGCGCGACTGCTGCGCGATCCGCTCGCGGTCGACGTCGCCCCGCGCAACGCCACCGCCGACCGCATCGAGCAGCACGTCTACCGCGTGCCCAAGGAGGACAAGCGACACCTGCTGGCGCACCTCATTTCCAGCGGCAACTGGCATCAGGTGCTGGTGTTCACGCGCACCAAGCACGGCGCCAACCGCCTGACGCAGCAGCTCGAGGGGGCCGGCATCCGCGCCGCCGCCATCCACGGCAACAAGAGCCAGGGGGCGCGCACGCGCGCCCTGAGTGACTTCAAGGACAACAACATCACGGCGCTGGTCGCCACCGAGGTCGCCGCGCGCGGGCTCGACATCAAGGAGCTGCCGCACGTGGTGAACTACGAGCTGCCCAACGTGCCGGAGGACTACGTGCACCGCATCGGCCGCACGGCCCGCGCCGGCGGCGCCGGCTGCGCGGTGTCGCTGGTGTCACCGGACGAGGCGCCGCTGCTGCGCGACATCGAGAAGGTCCTCGGCCGCGCGCTGCCGGTGGCGGCGACGCCGGACTTTCCGCGCGCCGCCGGTGGCGCGCCGGCGCAGCCGACGCCGGGCGCGGGCGCCCGGCGCCCGCATCCGGCGCCTGCGGCACGCCACGGGGCGCGCCGGCCGCAGTCCTACCACGCCCAGCCGCGGCGCTCGGTTTCCCGGCCGCGCGGCGGGGTGTAGCCTTCCGCACATGAGGCTCAAGCACTGGGCGGCCGGTGCACTTCTCCTCGCGGCGGCGGGCGCCGGTGCGCACGCGCACCTCGAGGAGGCCACCCCGGCCGACCAGAGTGTCATCCGCACCGCACCCGCCGCGCTGGTGCTGCGCTTCTCCGAGCGCGCGCGGCTGACCGCCCTGTGGATCGCGCAGGATGACGGGCCTAAGCGCAAGCTCGAGGCGCCGGCGGCATCGCAGGCGCAGATCACGGTGGCGCTGCCGCCCCTGACACCCGGCCACTACCTCATCAGCTGGCGCGCCCTGAGTGGCGATGGCCACGTCGTTCCGGGGCAGATCCGCTTCACCCTCACGCAATGATCGACGGGCTGTGGCTCGTGCTGCGAGCCGTGGGCCTGGTGCTGACGCTGCAGGCGGCCGGTGCGGTGCTGTTCCTGACCGTGTTGCGCGCGCAGCTGACGCACTCGCAGGCCGAGGTGACGCGCTCGGCGCGGCGCGTGACGCTCGCGGCGCTGATCGTCAGTGCGCTGCAGTGCGGGCTCGAAGGAGCCCGCATGGCGGGGGAGTGGCCGGCGCCGTTCGAGCTGGCGCGCCTGTTAGTGGCTTCCTCGGCGGGCCAGGCGCTCGTGAGCCGCAGCGCGCTGCTGCTGTGGATGGAAGCAGGGCTGTCGCGCGCGGGTGCCGCGCGGCGAGCGATGGCCACGCTCGCCGCGGTCGGTGTACTGCTGTGCTTCCTCGTGACCGGTCACACGGCCGTGAGTCCCGTGCGGGTGCTGCTCGCGCCACTGCTCCTGGTGCACGTGGCGGCAGCCGCGTTCTGGCTCGGCTCGCTGTGGCCGCTGCGGAGGCTCGCCGCGTTCGGGCCACGCGATGAGGCCGCGCGCGTTGTCGCGGCGTTCTCCCGTGTGGCGGTGCGGCTGGTGCCGCTGATTCCGCTCGCGGGCCTGGGGATGGCGCTGCTGTTGCTGCCCGGCCTCAAGGCGCTGTGGACGCCCTACGCAGGGCTGCTCGGCGTCAAGATCGCACTGTTCGCGGCGCTCATGCTGCTCGCCGCACTCAACCGGCTGCGCCTTGCGCCGGCCATGGCGCGCGGCGACGCTGCGGCCAGCGACTCGTTCCGGCGCACCGTGCTGATCGAGTACCTGCTCATCGCGGTAACGCTCGCGGTCACCGCCGTGCTCACCGGGCTCTATTCACCGTCGGGTATGGGCGCGGCGCTCACTCGGGGAGCGGCGCTCACCGGGTGCGCATGATGGCGTGGCGTACGCCTGCCAGCGGTGCGGCATCGTTCAGCCGCACCGAGTCGCCGTCGGGCTCCACACCGAGCTCGCGCCACAGCGCCATGAGGTCCGGCTTCATCGGCGCATCCTTCGTCCGGGCGTACAGGTCGGCGAGCGTGCTCGTGCCCACGGCCTCATCGCCGGTGCGCAGCACGCGCTCGATCGGCCAGTCCGCGGCGAGCCCGCCGCTCGCGCGCAGCACGGCGCGCAGCGCGTCCTGCAGGCCGTAGCGGCTGTTGGTGCGGCGGTGGATGTCGACGTCGGCCAGCAGACAGAACATGGCGCCGCCCCAGTAGGTGCGTCCCCAGGTGTGCGTGTGGTCGAGGCCCTGATCGCCGTCCTGCGGCAGGCCGCGCGGCATGGAGCGCAGCTCCTCCGCCCACACGTCCGTCTCGGTGCGGTTGCCGGCCTGCACGCGCGCCACGCCCTCGACGTAGGTGGCGAGGCCTTCTGAGAGCCAGGCGTGCTCCTCGCCGGTGTCGGGCAGCGCGAGGTGGGTCATCTCGTGGACCAGCACCCAGTCCGATTGCAGCTGCGCGCGGCTCGTCCGTTGTCCGACGGTCACGCGGATGAACGCGTCCGGGTTGGCCCAGGTCTTGCCGCCACGCACCCCGTCGCCGTCCGCGGCCATCACGCGCACCTTGAGGCGTGTCACGGGGAAGCGGCCGTAGTAGTGCGCCACGATGTCCCCGGAGCGGCGCAGCCACTCGAGCAGCAGGGCGCCGTCCTCGGGGAAGGCGTGCGGGTCGAACTCGAACTGCACCGCGGCGCCGCCGATCGTGAGCTCGGCGCCGCGCGCGGTGCGCGGACCGGCCGCGCACAGGCAGAAGCCGGCGAGGCCCAGGAGATGCGCCGCCGCGGCGCGGCGGGTCAGGGCAGGAGGCGGGTGCGTCACGGCGGACGCTCAGGGACGGGCGGTCTGACCGAACAGGATACGCTTGGCTTCCTCGGTGACCGTGGGGTTGGTGTTGATCGCCTTGGCCTTCTCATAGGCGCGTTGCGTCGTCGGCCGCTCGCGGATCGCCTCGAACCAGCGCTGCAGGCGCGGAAAGTCCTCGAGCCGTTGTCCCTGCGCCTCGTGCGATACGATCCAGGGATAGCAGGCGATGTCGGCGATAGAGTACTCGCCGGCGATGAAGTCGCGCCCGGCGAGGCGCTTGTTGAGCACGCCGTAGAGGCGGTTGGTCTCCTTGACGTAGCGCTCGATGGCGTAGGGGATCTTCTCGGGGGCGTAGCGCGCGAAGTGGTGATTCTGGCCGGCCATCGGACCTAAGCCCGCGACCTGCCAGAAGAGCCACTGCAGCGCCTCGACCCGGCCGCGCAGCGCGGCAGGCAGCAGGCGGCCCGTCTTGTCGGCGAGATAGAGGAGAATGGCGCCGGACTCGAACACCGAAATCGGCGCGCCGCCGCCGGCCGGGTCGTGATCGATGATCGCGGGGATGCGGTTGTTGGGCGAGAGGGCGAGGAACTGCGGCTCGAACTGCGCGCCGGTGCCGATGTTCACCGGCACGATGCGGTAGGGCAGTCCCGTCTCCTCGAGGAACATGGTGATCTTGTGCCCGTTCGGCGTGGTCCAATAGTACAGGTCGATCATGGCTGCTTCCCTTCACTCGCCCGGGACTGACCGTGGCACGCAGCGGCCGCAGTGGCGCGAGCCACAACGAACGCGCTATGGATAAGTGGATAATAAGGTACGAGCCTCGATGAGCACCGATCGTTCCAGGCTTACGGCGCAGCTGGCGCGCTCCGGCCATGCGCTCCTGATGCCGGATGCGGCAGCCGCGGCACTCCAGCTCGACCTCGGCGCGCTCGACGGCTTGCGTGATTCCTGGGAACGCCTGCCACGCGATGCCTACCTGCGCGATGGCGGCGCCTATCGCGCGCGCCGCCACAGCTGCTACGTGCTGCCGACCGACGGCGTGCTCGCGCCGGTGGCGCATCGCCCGCACTGGCAGCCGACCTCGTACAACGCCCTGCACGGCGGGCTGACGCGCTGGTTCGAGCCGGTCGAGCCGGCGGTCGCCGGGGCACCTGCCTGGCGGCAGCTGCTCAGCGCGCTCGGCGGGCTGTTCGGGGAGCTGCAGCCGGTGCCGTGCTGGTACATCGAAGCGCACCAGTTCCGCATCGACACCGCGGGCGGTATCGGACGGCCCACGCCGGAGGGTGCGCACCGCGACGGCGTGGATTTCGTGGCCGTGGTCCTCACCGGCCGCCGCAGCGTGCGCGGCGGCGAGACGCGCGTGTTCGATGCCAGCGGGCCGGCCGGGGTACGCTTCACCATGGAGCAGCCGTGGACCATGCTGCTCATGAACGATGCGCGCGTCATCCACGAGACCACGCCGATCCAAGAGGACGGCGGGCCCGGCGCGCGCGACACGCTGGTGCTCACCTACCGCGCACGCGGCTTCCAGGCACCGGAGGAGGGCGCAGAGTAGCGCGCAGCCTCAGGGCTGCGGCTGCGACGGTTGCCCGTCGATCCAGGTTTCCTTGACGTTCAGCCCCTCGTCGGCGAGCACGAGGTTGGCGCGGTAGCCGGGGGCGATGCGCCCGACCTCGTGCGCGAGCTTGAGGAATGCGGCCGGGACCTCGCTCGCCATGCGTACGGCGGTCGCAAGCGGCACGCCGAGCAGGGTCACGGCGTTGCGCACGCAGCTCGCCATGTCGATGTTGGAGCCCGCGAGGCGCCCCTCCTCGTCGAAGCAGGCGTAGCCGCTCACCGTGATGCGCCGGCCCTGCAGCTCGAAGTAGCCCTTGTTCGTGCCGACGCCCGGCATGGCGTCGGTTACCAGCATGAAGCGCTCGGGCGGCTTGCACTTGAGCGCGATGCGCAGCACCGCCGGGTCGGTGTGGGCCCCGTCGACGATGATGCCGCACCAGCCGCGGGCGTCATCGAGTGCCGCGCCGACCACGCCCGGCTCGCGCCCGGTGAGCTGCGACATGGCGTTGAAGAGGTGCGTGTAGCCGGTGAGCCCGTGATCGAGCGCCGACTGCATCTCGGCGTAGGTGGCATTGGTGTGGCCCGCCGACACCACGACGCCCGCGGTCACCAGCTGCTCGATCATCTGCGGCGTGGTCATCTCCGGGGCCAGCGTCACCACCGTGCGCCCGCCGCGCAGCGAGCTCAGTAGTCCCAGCCCGCTCGGGTCGAGCTCGCGCAGCTTGGCCGGATCGTGCACGCCCTTGCGCGCCACGTTGAGGAACGGCCCTTCGATGTGGATGCCGAGTACGCCGGGCACGCCGGCCTCGAGTGCACCGCGCACTGCGGCGATGGCGCGTGCCACGATGTCCAGGTCGGCGCTGATCAGCGTCGGCAGGAAGCCGGTGGTGCCGAAGCGGCGATGGGCGGCGCCGATGGCGCGGATCGACTCGACGCTGGGCGCATCGTTGAACAGTACGCCGCCGCCACCGTTCACCTGCGAGTCGATGAAGCCCGGCAGCAGCAGCTGGCCGCCGAGGTCGTAGGCGCTGGCGGCGCGGCAGCGCGGATCCTCCGGCGGCAGGAGCGCGACGATGCGTCCCTGCTCGATGAGCACGCAGCGCCCGGTGACGAAGCCCTCCGGTTGCAGTACCCGGCCGTTGACGAGCGCCAGCGCCATCAGAGGGTCTCGGTCACCTTGTTGAGGTGTGGCGGCCGATCCGGATCACGGCCACGCGCCAGCGATAGGGTGTTGGCCATGCGGTAGAAGCTCTGCGCGAACAGCAGCGGCTCGATCAGCGGGTGTGCGGCGACGCTCGGCAGGGTGTGCGCACCGCGAGCCTCCGCGCCGGCCAACAGCACCGTCGCGCCCTGCGTCACCAGCTCGCCGCTGAGGGTCGTGATGCCCGCGCGCGTCTCGTCGTTCTGCGTGAACAGCAGCAGCGGGAAGCCGGCGCGCACTAGCGCCATCGGGCCGTGACGCAGCTCCGCGGCGCTGATGGCCTCGGCGTGCAGGCCGCAGGTTTCCTTGAATTTCAGCGCTGCCTCCTGGGCCACCGCCAGACCCGGGCCGCGGCCGATGACGTACAGGCTGCCGGCCGCGGTGAGCAGCGTCACAGCCTCGCTCCAGTCGAGCGCCCAGGCGCGCTCGAGGAGCTCGGGCGCTTCGCGCAGCCCCGCCGCGAGTGTCGCATCGCCTGACCATTCCGCCACCAGCTGCACGATCGCCGCCAGCGAGGCGATCCACGACTTGGTGGCGGCCACGCTGCGCTCGGGGCCGGCGCGCAGCGGGATGAGATCGTCGGCCAGCTGCGCGAGTGGCGAGGTTTCGGCGTTCACCAGCACGACGATGCGCGCGCCGGCGGCGCGTGCGCGGCTGACGGCCGCCAGCAGGTCGGGGCTGGCCCCCGACTGCGAGATGGCGAGCACCACGGTGCCCTCGAGGTCGGGCGCGGCGTCGTACACCGAGCTCACCGACGGCGCAGCCGAAGAGGTGAGGACCCCGAGCCGGGTCTCGATGAGGTAGCGGGCGTAGGTGGCCGCGTGGTCGGAGCTGCCGCGCGCGCAGGTGACTACGGCCCGCGGCGGATTGCTGCGCAGGCGCTGCGCCAGGCTCGCGACGCGTGCGCCGTTGCTGTGCAGCTGCTCGCGCACCGCATCCGGCGCCTGCGCCGCTTCGACGTACATACGGGTGCTGGCCGCGGTTCTGATCACGTGGCGATGCTGAGCTCGGCGACGAAGTCGTAGGTATCGCCGCGGTAGTAGGACTGGGTGAATTCGGCCGCGCGGCCGTCCTTGAGGAAGCCAAGCCGCTCGACCAGCAGACCCGGGTCCTTCTCCTGGGCGTGCAGCAGCTTCGCCTGTTCGGCAGTGAACAGCACCGCGCGCAGGCGCTGCAGCGCGCGCACCGGCCGGCTGCCGGCGCGCTCGAGCGCGGCGTACAGCGAGGACTCCACCGCCTCCAGTGACGGCAGGCAGGCGGCGAGGATGGTCGCGTACTCGAGCGCCATCGGCGCATCGTCCGCGAAGCGGATGCGGTGGAAGCGGTACACGGGCGTGCCGGGACTGGCGCGCAGCGTCAGCGCTTCCTCGGGCGTCACGGTGCCCGCGGACTTGCGCAGCCACACACTGCGCGGGTTGCGGCCGCGCGCGCGCATGTCTTCCGAGAACGAAGTCAGCTTGGAGAAGTTCTTCTCCACGCGCGCGCATACGAAGGTGCCCGAGCCCTGACGGCGAACCAACATCCCTTCGGTTACCAAGCCGTCGATCGCCTTGCGCACCGTGATGCGCGAGACGCTGAAATCCACGGCCAGATCGCGCTCGGGCGGCAGTGCATCGTCCGGACCCAACACGCGCGACTCGATCGCCTGGCGCAGCGCGCGCTGCAGCTGTTGGTACAGCGGCAGGCTGCTCTTGTCATCGAGCTTGCCGAGCGCGTGCGACAGCTGCGTCAAGGGCGTCCTCCGGAAGGGAAGTCCGTCGAGTTCATGCTACCACTATAGTACCAGTCTGTTGCGATTTAAAGACACTATGACATATAACAATTTGTTTTTTCTTATAAAAAAATGCGCCGAGATAATTGGTATCACCGGGTGTGGTGTTTTGCAACTATTGGTACTATATTGGCACGTAACTGGTCCCAACCGTTGGGACGGCCCCCGCGGAGCGGCGTTAGGCGCCGCTTGAGGAGGCGCGCAGGGGAATGCAACGGCGTAGTTCGCGGCAACGGGCAAACGAAGAAACATCAGGGGTGAGTCAATCATGAGAATCGCAAGGTCGACGTTGATCGGGACGGCGGTCGCCATGGCACTGTTCGGGCGCAATGCCGCCGTGCAGGCGCAACAGAGCACCAGTGCCACCGATTCTAAGTCGAACGACCTCCAGGAAGTCGTCGTCTACGGAATCCGCGCCAGCCTGCGCGAATCGCTGCAGGCGAAGAAGGATGCCGTCAACGTCCAGGACGACCTGACTGCCGAGGACGTCGGCAAGTTTCCGGACAAGAATCTCGCCGAGGCGCTGCAGCGCGTGCCCGGCGTCGACATCTCGCGCGATTTCGGCGAGGGCGAGCGCATCAATCTGCGCGGCACAGCCCCAACCCTGACGCAGGCACTACTCAACGGCCACGGCCTGTCGACGGCGGACTGGTTCATTCTCGACCAGCAGAACGCGACCCGCAGCTTCAACTACCTGATGCTGCCGGCTGACATCATCGGCAAAGTCCAGGTCATGAAGAGCGCCCAGGCGGACGTGCAGGAGGGCGGCATCGGCGGTACGGTCAACGTCGAGACGCGCAAGCCGCTCGAGCTGGAGCCCTTCACGGCCTATGCCTCGCTCGAGGGGTCGCGCAACGACCGTGCGGCCAAGACCAACCCGTACGCCACCGGCCTGGTGAGTTTCAGGGATCAGGACAGCCGCTGGGGCTTCCTGCTGGCCGCGATCTACCAGGAGCGCAACATCCGTCGCGATGGCTTCGAGATCCTCGGCTATGCGCCGCTTAGCAGCCTGGTCGCGGGCAACAACGACCCGACGCTGATCCCGACGCTGATCAACTCGGCGCTGTTCGAGCAGGACCGCATCCGCAAGGGCGGCAACTTCGACCTGCAGTTCCGCCCCACCGACCAGCTGGAATTCAACTTCAATGGCCTGCTGTCGATCTTCGGTGCGGAGAACACCAATCAGAGCTGGCTCGCCGACCCGCAGCGCGCTATCGGCAACGGTGGCTCGATTACCAATTGCGTCAGCGTCGCTGGCGCCTGCGTCGCCGGCACGGTCTCGTCCGCGAACAACGGCACGACCGACTTCGCCTACTTCTACGACTCCTTCCATCGCATCGCCAAGACCACCAGCCACAACCTGGATCTCGACACCAAGTACACGCCGGCCGAGAGCTGGACGCTGCACCTGGACCTCGGCTACACCGACGCCACCGGCAACACCGATCCGCAGTTCTTCCCGGAGTTCGGCGCCGCCGGGACCTTCACCTACGACTTCAGGAACGGCGCTCCGCAGGTGCATCCGATCGCCAACGGCAATGGCACGGTGGTCAACTTCAGCAACCCGAACTCGTTCGGCTTCGACTTCGCCAATGCACCCCAGATCCTGAACGACGACCGCGAGACCTACCTGTACGCCGATGCGCTCAAGGACCTGGACTTCGGGGCGCTGAAGTCGATCAAGTTCGGCGTCAAGGGCACCAATCACGAGCGTGACGTGACCAACAACTTCACGACCTACGGCGGCTTCTCGAAGCCGATCCTGCAGCAGAACATCCCGACCAGCGCCTGGTCGGCCGGCCTGAGCCCGGGTAACTTCCTGTCCGGCATCTCAGTCCCTGGCTCCCTGACGCAGGCGTGGATCGTGAATCCCGCCTTCGCCGCGCAGGTGCTCGGCACGCAGCTCGTCTCCGCCGGCCGCATACCGTACCCGCAGGGCAACTTCACGATCAACGAGAAGACCTCGGGCGCGTATGTCATGGGCAACTTCGCCGGCGAAAACTGGCGCGGCAATGTCGGCATGCGGTTCGCGCACACCCAGGAGACGACCACGGGCGCGCAGTTCGTGGCCGACCCCAGCCAGCCCGGTGTGATCGCGAGCCCGTTCGGAGCCTACATACCGGTTACGGCAGGCAAGGCTTACAACGACTGGCTGCCCTCGCTGAACGTCGCCTATGACGTCACCAAGGATGTGGTCGTGCGCTTCGCAGCAGCCAAGGTCATGGCGCGGCCGGACTACACCGACATGGTGCCGCGCGTGCTGCTCAATACCGGTGCGCTCAGCGGCACCGCGGGCAATCCCAACATCGACCCGTACCGGGCGACCCAGGAAGACCTGTCGCTCGAGTGGTATCCGAACAAGGACACCGCGTACACCATCGCCCTGTACAACAAGAATCTCAAGAACTTCATCGTCGACAATCCGACCACGCAGATCCTGCCGTTCGCGGGACAGACGGCCCCGAGTGCCCTGTGCACGACCGTGTCGGCCAACCTGTTCAACTGTCCGTTCGCGATCAACGTGCGCGCCAACGGCGGCTCGGGCACGCTGCGGGGCGTCGAGCTCAGCATGACGCAGGGCATCTGGGGCGGCTTTGGGGTGCAGGCGAACTACACCTACTCCGACGCCAAGCTCGACAGTGGCAGTCCGGTCCCGGGCAACTCGAAGAACACCTACAACGTTACCGGCTACTTCGAGAATGCGTTGTTCAGCGCCCGGCTGGCGTACAGCTACCGGTCCAACTTCTTCATCCAATTCGACCGTACCACGGACCTCAACGAGGCGGCGCTCAAGTCCCTGGACGCGTCCTTCGCCTGGAACGTCACCAAGTGGGCCGCCATCACGCTCGAGGGCCAGAACCTGACCGATGCGAAGGTCGTGCAGTACGCGAATGTGCCGTCGCAGCCGCGCGCGATCTACGACAACGGTCGTACCTACTTCGCCGGAGCGAAGTTCAGGTTCTGAGTTCCGGTCCCGGAGGCTGACGGCTCCGCGTTGCGCACTCCCCCGCGCACCGCGGAGCCGTCAGCGATAGCCGTACCGCGCCATCAGGGGTGCGAGCTGCGCACCGTACGGCCGCAGCTGCTGCAGATAGTGCCGGTGGCGTCCGATGGCGCGGTCGGTGAGCGGCTCGGTGACCTGCGCGTAGCTCGGCGTGGGGGCGTAGCGGCGGTTCTCGTGAAAGCGCAGACAGGCTTCTTCGAAGGGCAGGCCAAGGTAGTCGAGCAGTCTGCGGGTCTCGGTCAGCTGGTCCGCCACCAGCGACTCGTAGCGCAACACGTGCTCCGCGGGATCGAGGCCGCGGCGATAGTGCTCCACAAGGTCGAACACCGCGCCGAGATGATGCACGATGTCCTCGATGCGGTAGGCACACGAGTATCCGTGCGACATGCTGTGCGCCAGCATCGAGACGCACACGTCCAGCGGGTGGCGCACGACGTGCACGATCTTGGCGTGGGGGAAGGCCATCTTCAGCAGCGGCAGGTGGATCTCGTTGAAGGGCATCTTGTCGGTGTAGAAGCTCTTGCCCTCTGCCAGCAATCCGTACTGCGCGGCGCGCGCGTAGTAGTAATCGCGGAACAGCGTCGCGACGTAGTGCCGGTCGGCGGTAAAGCTGCGCGCCAGGTTGCCGGGATAGCCCTCGGGGCCGGGCAACAGCTCTGCGGCGAGGCGCTGCAGGTCCTCGATGAATGGCAGCTCGCCGCCGGGGCGCACCCGCGAATGGCTGCCGAGGATCTGCTCCACGAGCGTAGTGCCCGAGCGCGGGAAGCCGAGCACGAATATCGGCTGGGCGAGGTCGCCGCGTACCGGAGCGCGCGGCAGCGCAGCCCAGGTGTCGGGCGTGAAGAACTGGCGGCACAGAGCAAACAGGGCGTCCACCGACTGGCGCTTGTACTCGCGCCCGCCAACCTCCTGCGCCAGCTTGCGCTTGCCGTCGACAAAATCCTGCCAGGCTTCCGCGTAGCGCGCGGCACGCTCGCGCAGCCGGCCGCGCTGCAACTGGGCATCGCCGCTGAGGCTCGCGGCGGCATCGAGTTGCACCAGCGCCTGCGCGTGCGCGCCGGTGCGCGTCTGGTAGTTGGCGCGCAGCAGGCTCACGTGCGCGGGCGAGGAGGTGGCTTCGGCCTGCGCCAGCAGTTGCTGCGCGCGCTTGAGATCGCCGCGGCCTTCGTACAGAGTCGACCAGTGCGCGAGCGTCTTCGGGTCCTGCGGTGCGAGTTCATGCGCGGCCGCGAAGTAACCATCGGCTTCGTCCGGCCGTCCCTGCTTGAGCAGGTTGATTGCCAGGTTCAGCAGATAGGGGGCGTGCGCGCCCGCCAGCTCGAGCGCCCGCCGGAAGTGCCATTCGCCCGGAGGCAGGTCATTCATCTCCGACAGCACGAGAGCGAACAGATTGTGGCCGTGCGCGCTACGGGGATTCACACGCAGCGCCGTGCGCGCGACCTCGGCGGCCTCCACGAGGCGTCCGTGCGCCATGAAAATCTGTACCAGCTCGTTGTAGGCCCATTCGGTGCGCGGATTGGCGCCGAGCACCGCGTCCAGCGTCTTGACCGCCTCCACCGCGGCGCCGCGCTGCTTTTGCACCAGGAAGCGCAGCTCGAGGGCGGCGACGTCTGCGGCCACCGTCGCCAGGCGCTCGGCGGCGGCGGCTTCCGCGCCGCGCAGGTCCCCGCGCGCAAACGCCTCGCGGCCGCGGGCGATGAGAGGGTGGGGCGGGTCGGCGCTGGACATGGCGTGCCTATGGTGCCCGCTTCGAGGGCACTTGTTTAGGGTGGCGCAGCGCGGCGGCGCATGGCTGCTCGCAGCCCTCGGCTGTTTCGGCGCGGGGCCGGCCAGCCTGCCGGCCGCTGCCGCTGCGCCGGTGGCCGACGTGATACCCGCACCGGCTCAGGTGGTGGCGCATGGCGGCTCGTTCCTGCTGCGCCATGACACCCCGCTCCTGGTACCGGCGGACAAGGAGAGTCGGCAGCTGGGGGTCTACCTGGCCGAGCTGCTGCGTGCCAGCCACGGCGTGGTGCTGCGCGTGCGCAGCGATGGCCCCGCGCCCGCAGCGCCGATCGAGCTGCGGCTCGACCCCGCGGCGCCGCCCGGCAGCGAGAGCTACCGGCTGCAGGTGAGCGGGTCGCTCGTGCGCGTGTCGGCACGCGAGCACGCCGGTCTGTTTTACGGGGCGGTGACGCTCTGGCAGCTGTGCAGCGCGCAGCGCCCGGACGGCGGCAGCCTCAGGCTGCCGGTGCTGGACATCACCGATGCACCGCGCTTTCGCTGGCGTGGCCTGATGCTCGATTCGGCGCGGCACTTCCAGTCGCCCGAGTTCGTCATGCGCTACATCGACTGGATGGCGCTGCACAAGCTCAACGTGCTGTCCTGGCACCTGACCGACGATCAGGGCTGGCGGCTCGAGATCCGCAAGTACCCGCGCCTCACGTCCGTCGGCGCGTGGCGCGTCCCGGCCGGGCGCGCCGCGCAGCGTGATATCGATCTCTCGACCGGACGGCCACGGCTGTATGGCGGCTTCTATACCCAGGCACAGGTGCGGCGCATCGTCGCCCACGCCCACGCGCGCCACGTCACGATCGTGCCGGAGATCGACCTGCCGGCGCACGCCACCGCGGCGCTGGTGGCCTATCCGAGGCTCGCCGCGCAGCCCGCCGCGCTGCCGCAGGCCGTGCCCGGCGACTGGGGCACCTACCCGCACCTCCTCAACATCGACGAACCCACGTTCCGCTTCGTCGAGGACGTGCTCGATGAGGTGATGGCGCTGTTTCCGGGCCCGTACGTGCACGTCGGCGGGGATGAGGTCGTGACCGAGCAATGGCAGGCCTCCCCCGCGGTGCAGGCGCGCATGCACGAGCTCGGCATCAAGGACGTGAGCGCCGTGCAGGGCTACTTCGAGCGCCGTCTCGGGCACTACCTGAGCGCCCACGGGCGCCGCCTCGCCGGCTGGGACGAGATCGTCGCCGCGGGGCTCGGCCCGAATGCCACCGTCCTGTCCTGGCGCGGCGCGCAGGGTGCGATTGCTGCGGCGCAGTCCGGGCACGACGCGGTGCTCGCGCCCGATCCGCTCATGTACCTCGATCACCGCCAGGGCGCCTCGCCCGGGGAGCCGCCCGGGCGCGGCGCGGTGATCACGACCGCCGACCTGTATCACTTCGACGTGCTGCCGGGTGAGCTGGCCGCGCTGTCGCAGCACGTGCTCGGCGTGCAGGCCAACCTGTGGACCGAGCACGTGCGCACCGAGGAGCGCGCGGCCTACATGACCTGGCCGCGCGCCGCGGCGCTCGCCGAGGTGGCGTGGTCGCCGCAGTCGAGCCGCGACTGGGACAGCTTCCTCGCCCGCCTGCCGGCGGAGTTTGACCGTTACCGCACGCTCGGCATTCACTACTCGGCGGATGTGTTGGCACCACCCCGTCAGCTAGCGCCGTTCGACCGCCACATGAGCCAGGACCTCAAGACCTGCACCGACAAGGTGGTGCTGAATCTCGAGGACGACGCGCCGCGCGACGGGGCGCGCGCGGTGTTCCTCATCGACATCGAGAATCCCTGCTGGATCCTGCCGGCCAGCGACCTGACCCGGGCGCGCTCGCTCACCGTCGCCGTCGGTCAGGTGCCGTTCAACTTCCAGATCGGCCGCGACCGCGATGCGATCCACCTGGATGCGCCGCGCACGGCGGCCGGTGAGCTGCAGGTGCGCGCCGACGGCTGCGAGGGCGCACCGCTCGTGCTCGTGCCGCTCGGGCCGGCGGCGGACAACGATGCGGTGACGGTGCTGCCGCAGGTGGCGCTGCCGCACCTCGCCGGGAGCCACGAGCTGTGCCTGCGCTTCGCGCAGGCCGGGCTCGATCCCATGTGGGCCATCGACTGGCTGCAGCTGTCGCCATGAGCGGGGCACCGCTCCTGCTGGCCGCGCCGCTTTCGGGGTGGAGCACGCCCCTCGAGGAGGCGCCGGATGAGGTGTTCGCGACGCGCATGCTCGGTGACGGCGTCGCGATCGATCCCACCGGGGACACCCTGTGCGCGCCGTGCGACGGCGAGCTGCTCAGCGTTGCCGCCGCGCGCCACGCCGTCACGCTGCGCACCGCCGGCGGCTGCGAGCTGCTGCTGCACGTCGGCATCGACACCGTGGCGCTGAACGGCGCGGGCTTCACCGCGCACGCGGCAGCCGGTGTGCAGGTGCGTGCGGGACAGCCGCTCCTGAGCTTCGATCTGGACCTGATCGCACGGCGCGCCAAGAGCGCACTCACCCCGGTCGTGATCACCGGCGGCGACTTCCGCATCGTGCGCGTCAGCCTCAACCGGGCGCTGGCCGCCGGCGAGCCCCTCATGGAGCTCGCGCCACAGGCGCAGGCGGCCGAGGCCATCGCGCGGGGCGCGGCGCCGCTCCAGGCGCGGCGCGTGCGCGTCACCCTCGAGCACGGCATCCACGCCCGTCCCGCCGCGCTCGCGGTCGCCGCGCTGCGCAATCTCGCCGTGGACGCGCGGCTGGCGTTGCGCGACCGCGAAGCCAATGCGCGCAGCACCGTGGCGCTCATGGCGCTCGGCGTGCAGCACGGCGACGAGGTGGAGCTGCGCGCCGCCGGGCCCGACGCCCTGGCCGCGCTCGATGCGCTCGCGGTGCTGCTCGCAGGCGGCGCGCCCGGCCGGGCGGCCGCGCGCGCCACCCCGGCGCGACCGGCGGCGGTCCCCGGCGCGGAGGCCGATGGCGCCTGGCGCGGCGTCACCGCCAGTCCCGGGCTTGCCGTGGGCCGGGCGCTGCAGCTCAAGCGCCCGCAGATCGCGGTGCCCGAGCAGGGAGCAGGGCAGCAGGCCGAGCACGCCGCCCTCGAGCGCGCCCGCGCGGCCGTGCGGGTCACGCTCGAGCGACGCGCCGCAGCGGCGGGCGGGCGGGCCGGGCGTGACATTGCCGCAGCGCATCTGGAGCTGCTCGATGATCCGGAGCTCATCGCCGCGGCGCGCGCCGGCATCGCGCAGGGCCGCAGCGCCGGATTTGCCTGGCGCGCGGCGTTGCGTCGCAGCGCCGCGGCGCTCGAGGCGCTGCCCGATGCCCGCCTGCGCGAGCGCGCCGACGACCTGCTCGATCTCGAGATCCAGGTGCTGCTGGTGCTGCAGGGCAGCGCCGCGGACGCGCTGCCGCCGCTGCCCACGGAGGCGATTTTGATCGCGCGCGAGCTGCTGCCCTCGCAGCTGGCCGAGCTGGCCGGGGCGCGCCCGGCCGGTATCTGCATGGCCGCCGGAGGGCCGACCTCGCACGCCGCGATCCTGGCCGCGGCCATGGGCATCCCGGCACTGGTGGCGCTCGGTACGCGCCTGCTCGCGCTCGCTGATGGCACCACGCTGGTGCTCGACGCCGATCGCGGCGTGCTCGAGGTGGCGCCGGCGCCGGCGCGCCTCGAGGAGGTACGGGCGACCCTCGGCAGCCGGGTGGCACGGCGCGCCGCTCTCACCGCCGCCGCGCAGCGGCCCGGTCGCACCGCCGACGGCACGCGCATCGAGGTGTTCGCCAACGTCGGCTCGGTCGCGGAGGCCGAGGCCGCGGTCGCCAACGGCGCCGAGGGCTGCGGCCTGCTGCGCACCGAGTTCCTGTTCCTCGACCGCGCGCAGGCGCCGAGCGAGGCAGAGCAGCGGGCTGCATACCAGCGCATCGCCGATGCGCTCGGCGGGCGGCCGCTGGTGATCCGCACCCTGGATGCGGGCGGCGACAAGCCGATCGCCTATCTGCCGCTGCCGCCGGAGGACAATCCCGCGCTCGGGCTGCGCGGGGTGCGCACCGGGTTCGCGTATCCGCAGCTGCTGCGCACCCAGCTCGCCGCGGTGCTCGCGGTGCAGGGCGGCGCGCACTGCCGCGTGCTGCTGCCGATGATCACCGACGTCGAGGAGGTGCGGCGCGTGCGGGCGCTGCTCGAGGAGCTCGCCGCGGCAGGCGGCGTGGCCATGCCGCAGCTCGGGGTGATGATCGAGACGCCGGCGGCGGCGCTGCTCGCCGAGCGGCTGGCCGCGGTCGCGGACTTCTTCTCGATCGGCACCAACGACCTGACGCAGTACACCCTCGCCATGGACCGCGGCCATCCGCAGCTGGCGCCGCGGCTGGACGCGCTACACCCGGCGGTGCTGCGGCTGATCTCCATCACCACCCAGGCGGGGCGCGCGCGCGGGCGGCAGACCGCCGTGTGCGGCGGACTGGCCTCGGACGCGCAGGCCGCGCCGCTCCTGGTCGGGCTCGGTGTTGAGGAGCTCTCGGCCGTGCCGGCCGTGATCCCGCAGCTGAAGGCAGTGCTTGCCGCCGTGACCCTGGACGAGTGCCGCGCGCTGTCGGCGCGCGCCCTGGCTGCCGAGGACGCCGCCGCGGTGCGCGCCCTGCTGCCGCCGGCGGCGGGGGCGCCATGAAGGACGTTCTGACCGGGGTGCAGAAGATCGGCGGCGCGCTCATGCTGCCGATCGCGGTGCTGCCGATCGCCGGCGTGCTGCTGCGCCTGGGCCAGCCCGACCTGCTCGACTCGGCCACCATGGCGGCCGCGGGCGATGCCATCTTCTCCAACCTCGGCCTGCTGTTCGCGATCGGCGTGGCGGTGGGCCTGGCGCGCGAGAACCACGGCGCGGCGGGGCTCGCGGCCGTCGTGGCGTATCTGGTCGCCACCAAGGGTGCCGAGGTGCTGATCGCGGTGCCGGCGACGGAGGTTGCGGACCTCAGCGGCCGCGCGCGCGAGCTGGCGGGCGCCGCCTACAAGGCGCACGAACTGGCCAAGCTCAGCGTGCCGGTCGGGATCCTGTCCGGGCTCATGAGCGGCTCGCTGTACAACCGCTTCTACCGCATCAACCTGCCGAGCTACCTGAGCTTCTTCGGCGGGCGGCGCTTCGTGCCCATCGTCGCCGGCTTCGGGGGACTGGCGCTGGCGCTGGCGTTCGGCACCCAGTGGCAGCGTCTCGAGCACGGCATGGACGTCCTGAGCGAGAGCGTGCTGCACGCCGGCGCGTTCGGGCTGTTCGCCTACGGGGTGCTCAACCGCGTGCTGATCGTCACGGGCCTGCACCACATCATCAACAACATCGCCTGGTTCCTGCTGGGGGACTACCACGGCGTCACCGGCGACCTGAAGCGCTTCTTCGCCGGCGACCCGAGCGCCGGCGCCTTCATGTCGGGGTTCTTCCCGGTGATGATGTTCGGGCTGCCGGCGGCGTGCCTCGCCATGTACCACACCGCGCGGCCGGAGCGGCGCCGCGCGGTCGGCGGCCTGCTCGGCTCGATCGCACTCACCTCGGTGCTCACCGGGGTCACCGAGCCGATCGAGTTCACCTTCATCTTCCTGGCGCCGGTCCTGTACGCCGTGCACGCGCTCCTGACCGGGGTCGCGTTCATCATCATGAACGCACTGCACGTGAAGCTCGGCTTCGGCTTCTCGGCCGGGCTGTTCGACTACCTGCTCAACTTCAGCCGGGCGACGCGCCCGCTGTGGCTGCTGCCGGTCGGGGCGGTGTACTTCGCGCTGTACTACTTCCTGTTCCGCTTCGTCATCGTGCGCTTCGATCTCAAGACTCCGGGCCGCGAACCGGGCGAGCCGGCCGCGACGCTCGCCTCCGCACCTGCCGAACCTGCGGCGCGCGTGCGCGAATGGATCGCAGCGCTCGGCGGCGCCGCCAACCTGCGCTCGGTCGATGCCTGCACCACGCGGCTGCGGCTCGCGGTGGCGAGTCAGGCGGCGGTCGATGCCCGGGCGCTCGAGCGGCTCGGCGCCCGCGGCCTGGTGCGCCCGGCGGAGCACGCGCTGCAGGTCGTGGTCGGCACCAGCGCCGACCAGCTGGCCGAAGAGATCCGCGCCGGCCTGCAGCGGCCGCAGGCGGTGCCTGCCGACGTGGCGCTTGCGACGCCCGCGGCGCCGTCCGCCCCGTGGGCCGGAGATGCGGCGGCGCTGTTGCGCTCGCTCGGCGGGCGCGGCAACGTGCGCGAGGTCAACACCGCGTCGAGCCGGCTGCGCATCATGGTCACCGACAGCGCGCGCATCGACCGCGAAGCGCTGAGGGGACTGGGGCTGCGCGGCGTGGCGCTGCCGGCGCCGGGCTGCGTGCACCTCATCGTCGGCCCCGGCGCCGCCGCTGCCGGCGCTGCGCTGCTGCAGCTCCTCGCCTAGGAACGCCCATGGCGGGAACATTCAAGCCAGGGCGTATGCCGGGGCGTTAGGATTTTCCTTTGAGCCGGATTCCGCGTACGCTCGATATATAAAAATGGCCACGGCGAGGACCAAGGACATGCCGCGGCGGGACTAAAAATATAAAAGAGGATATGGAAGATGCTCATTCTCACGCGACGGGTCGGCGAGACAGTCATGATCGGCGACGACGTCACCATCACGGTCCTGGGGGTCAAGGGCAACCAGGTGCGCGTCGGAATCAACGCGCCGAAGCATGTCGCTGTTCACCGGGAAGAGATCTACGAGCGCATCAAGCGCGAGCAGCACCACAATGACTCTGACGACGTGTCCGAGAAGCCCAAGGCTGCGGAGTACGCGCCGGCCTGACCGCCGCGGGTGCGCGCGCCGCGCCCGGCGCTGAAGTTTCCCCAACCGGCTGCGACCAGGCGTGCGCGGCCTTCGCCGGTATCACCCGGCTGCTAGTCTGCGGCGCCCTCCGGGTAGTGCACCGCGTTGCGCGGGTTGCGCGGCCGTGCGGCAGGCT
>Ga0070681_10001285_pt1 | contig 21880 bp, 16 predicted proteins | sample KBSC83BmetaG_FD_65650 | JGI IMG/M metagenome (GOLD analysis project Ga0070681, IMG submission 65650) | Corn rhizosphere microbial communities from Kellogg Biological Station, Michigan, USA - KBS C8-3B metaG | ecosystem: Host-associated > Plants > Roots > Rhizosphere | place: USA: Michigan... | reverse complement strand
GCGCACTATTATGGAACAGCCGTCGCTGACGGTTTCTTCCACTCTTTTTCGGGATGGGCCATATATATCGTGGCTTTCATCATGTTGTTCGGTATTGGCATGGTACTTGATCGCTTTAAGCCGGCTCAGGCTGGCGGCGAGAAATCCGTTGAAAGGAAGTTGCCCGAACCTGAAGCCACTGTTGCAATCAGTCCGGTGGTATCGGCCGAAGGCACAGAGTTATGAAGTCTTCATTGCGTTTCGGCTCACTGCTGGTCCTGATTCTCTTGGCAGGCGCTCTCGTCAATGCCTGGTCCTATCTTGGCGAAGCCCATGTGGACCGAAAGGAATTGAAAGACTTTCCCGAAAGCGTCGGCGCCTGGCACAAAAACGGAACCGATCAAATACTTGACGACGCCACACTCAAAGTACTGCGAGCCAGCGATTATTTGCTGCGCGACTTCCGCAAGCCCAATGGACAGACTGCGAATCTTTACGTGGGTTATTACGCAACACAGCGCACCGGAGCGACTTATCACAGCCCGTTGAACTGTCTGCCGGGATCGGGATGGATGCTGAGTGAACCCGGCAAAGCAACAATTGCGCTACCGGATGGTTCGAGTTTTGTTGCCAACAAGTACGTGATTCAAAACGGCGAATACAAGAGTTTGATGATCTACTGGTACCAGGGTCGAGGGCGGAACGTCGCCAGCGAGTACTGGGGCAAGATTTACACCGTTCTTGACAGCGTTCGTTTGCGAAGATCGGACGGCGCGATGGTACGCGTGACGGTACCTTTTAGCGATTCTGAGGCGGTGGCGCAGAAGGCAGCCATTGAGTTTGCGTCGCAGGCGTCGACAGTTTTGCCACAGTATGTACCGTAACGTACGTCGATCAGAGGACGGAAAGACTATAGTTTCGCAAACACCAAATGGCGAAACTTTCGGAATTCAAGAGGGATTGACCCTTTTTGAGAATTGTCTCAGGTTTTAGGCAACATCCGGCAATTGCCCGCCGGATAGCTTTGAAATCTGAAACAAGATTAATGACTGCCCGAGGACGTTCGGGCGGTAATAATGGAGTTGATAATGAAAATCGAGTGCCGCGGTAATACCTATCGATTAGGCCTATTCTGTCTTCTTCTCGCAGTCGCGGTTTTTTTCGCCGGCTGCACGAATCCTGAAAAAGCGAAAGCCGAGCACGTTGCGAAGGGCGAAGCTTACCTGAAAGATTCGAAGTTTCAGGAAGCGTCGCTCGAGTTTCGCAACGCGATCCAGATCGACGACAAATTTGCCGCAGGTCACTGGGGCTTAGCTCGTGCCTACGAAGGACTCGAGCGTTTCCCCGAAATGCTCGACGAGCTGCGCAAGACCGTCAATCTCGATCAGAACAATCTCGAAGCACGCATCAAGCTCGGTAATTACTACCTCGGCGGTAGTCGTGGCCGCTCCGAAGTCATCGCCGAATCGGAACGACTCGCGAAAGAGGTCCTCGCCAAGGATGCGAACAACATCGAAGGCCATATCCTGATGGGCAGCGTGCTTTTTTCTCAGAACCAGAAGGACAAAGCGTTCGAGGAGCTAAACCACGCGATCCAACTCGATCCAAACAGAGTCGAGTCGTACCTGAGCTTGGCGAAGTTTTATATCGCCAGCAAGGATTCTCCGAAGGCGGAGGAACTCTTTCAGCGAGCGATTTCAGTTAACGGAAATTCGGCGATTGCCCACACCGAGTATGGCAAGTTCCTTACTCAATCGGGCCGGAACACTGAAGCTGAAGCCGAGCTACGCAAGGCTGTTGAGGTTGGACCAAACGATCGCAATGCGCGATTCATGCTCGCCAGTTATTACCTTGTCACCCGCCAGTTTGATAAAGCCGAGGAGTCTTACAAAGCAGTTGCGGCGCTCGAACCGGATAAACCGGAGAGCCAGGCAGTGCTGGCAGACTATTACTCCGCAGTCGGTCGTATGGACGACTCCGTTAACATTTATAAGCAGATACTTTCGAAGTCGCCGGATTTCATACAGGGCCGTTACCGCCTCGCTGAGATTCTTTTGACGAAAGGCGATACACAAGACGCAACAACGCAGATTGAAGCGGCACTCAAGAAAGATAGTCACGATCGCCAGGCCCTGCTGCTACGAGCTCGCGCGAAGGCCCAGGGGAATCAACCCGACAAGGTGAAGAGCGCGATCGAGGATCTGAAAGAGGTTCTGCGACAGGAACCAAACTCCCGCGCGGGCCTCTACTTTATGGCCCAGTTCAATTTCAGTCTCGGACTCATCGATCAGGCTCGTGCCTTCGCATCAGATCTCGAGAAGAACTATCCGGAGTATCTGCCGGCGAAGTTGATGCAGCTTCAGATCACTTTGCAGACCGGCGACAGCAAAGGCGCAGTGGCGCTTGCCAACGAACTGATGTCGCGTTTGGACAAGACTGCTCCCGACCGCGAGAACTCGCCGCAGTTGCTTGCCGAGATTCGCGAGAAGACTTACCTGACGCGTGGCTCGGCACAGTTGCAGATGAAGAATTCTGCCGCAGCTCGCAAGGATTTCGAGGCAGCGAGAGACATCGCGCCAAACGATCCGGTGGTCTATAACAGTCTCGCGCTGGTTGCAGTCTCTGAAAACAAACCGCAGGACGCGATCAGTTCTTTCGAAAGCGCGCTCAGCGTCGATCCAACCAATTACGACGCGCTGAACGGTCTCGTTATGCTTTACTCGAGGAATAAAGAATTTGATAAAGCGCATGCCAGGATCGATCAGGTACTAGCCTCATATCCCAATGTCGCCTCGTTGCATTACCTGAAAGCTCTGGTCTACGGCTTCCAGCAGAATAACCAAAGTATTGAGGCTGAGTTGAACCGCGCGCTGGAGCTCGATCCGAATTACCTGGCAGCGTATTCGGGGCTTGCTTCTCTTTACATCAATTCGAAACAGGAAGATCGTGCGATTGCGCAGTATCAAAAGATCATCTCGATACGTCCTGACAACCCCACGGCGTACACGTTGATTGGCATTCTCGAAGATCAACGAAAGAACTACGACGTGGCGGCTGACAACTATCGTAAAGCACTGGAGAAGGATCCGAACGCTGCGATTGCCGCAAACAATCTTGCGTGGCTCTACGCCACGACCGGCAAGGGCAATCTCGACGAAGCAATGAGGTTAGCGCAGGGAGTGGTGCAGAAGAATCAGAATGTGGCGGGATTCATCGACACACTCGGATGGGTTTTTTACAAGAAGGATTTACACACGGCGGCAGTCGAGCAACTGCGCAAGGCTGTGGCGCTTAACGAGAATGAAGCACGGACCGCGAACGTATCGCCGAGCGCAGCCTATCACTACCATCTCGGGATGGCGTTAAAAGGAAAGGGCGACAAGGAAGAGGCGCGTCGCGAGTTGGAGATTGCGATTCGACTTAACGAGAAAGCACCTTTCGCAGATGTTGACGAGGCCAGGAAAGCCTTGGCTTCACTTTAGCAACAAACGTGAGACTCCACGGGACAAGCCCCTGGCATCTTTAATTAGGAGTGGGTTATGAGCGCTGAGTTCAGACAACGAAAACCAAGTGAGTACTTAAAGATTTTGCAGCGACGCAAGTGGCTGCTGATTCTTCCGGCTATCGCTATTACCACGGCGGTATCGTGGGTGGTCTATCGTCTGCCCGATGTTTACGAGTCGTCGACCCTCATCGTGGTCAGACCCTCAACGCTCCCCAAGTCCGTCGTAACGTCGGAGACGGAAGATAACTTGACGCGCCAGTTGGCGAGTATCGCGCAGGTCGTACAGAGCCGCAGCTCTCTCGAGCCGCTGGTCCAAAAGTATGACCTTTACAAGTCTGAGCGTCTGCGCGGTGAGCCCATCGAAAGCATCATCGAAATGATGCGCAGAGACGTCAACGTCAAGGTCAACACCACTCGTAACGACATCACCAACGGCTTCAACATCAGCTATCGATACCGCGATGCGAGGATAGCCCAGGTGATTACACAGGAGCTGGCGGGAAAATACACCAGCGTTCAAACCCAGAATCAAACAAGCTCCGGTCTGGCTGCCAAGAACTTCATTGACAACCAGGTCGCCCAGGCTCGCGAGGCTCTCGCCGCGATTGATAAGCAGATGCTGGATTTCAAGAACAGCAAGTTGGGCACACTGCCGACCGAAGTTCAGCCGATGCTCAATCAGCTCACCGGTCTGAGAGAAGAACAGAAAGCGCTGATGACCGAGATCGGCCGTCTCCAGGATCAACGCGCATCGGCAGCAAACCAGTTGGCGGTACTGAAAAAGGCTTATTCGACCAGTATCGAAGACGCTGCTGAGACTCTTACCGATCCCAAGACGACGATGGGTTGGTCGCAACTGGTGTCGCGCAGAGCGCAGCTCCAGGGTGAGCTTACCAGTCTCAAGCAGCAATACAAGGACATCCATCCCGACGTGATCGCGAAGCAAAAAGAGGTCGATGAGGTCCAGCAACAGATGGACAACATGGATAAGGAATGGAAAGAGAAGATCAAGGAGAAACAGGAGCGACTTTCAAAGCGTCCGGATCTGACCGCAAACAGCGTGCAGGCCCAGATCGACATGGCCGATAACGAAATCAAGCGGCAGCAAAAGGCACTCGTTGATAATCAGACCGCGATCAACACTCTCGTCGATCGCATCAACAAAGTTCCGGGCGTCGATGTCGAGTTGAGCGCGATCGAACGCGACTATCAGACGAAGAAAGCAGCGTACGATGAGCTGCTCGGACAGCAACAGAAGATCAGCCTGAATACAGAAGCAATCACGCAGCAACAAGGCGAAGGCATCGAAGTTGTCGACGCCGCGAACCTGCCCCAGAAGCCGGTCGCACCGAAGCGCATGATGCTTTCCGCGCTCGGATTAGGAGCCGGTCTCGGTCTCGGCCTGCTGCTGGTCGGAGTCTTCGAAGGACCACGCTTACTCACGATTCAAAACTCGGACGACGCGCGTCATTACACCGGCTTGCCCGTGCTCCTGTCGGTGCCGGAATTGTTAACTCCGCAGGAAGCTCGTTCAGTGCCGCGACGGCGCCGTCTGTTACTGGCGGCTGGAGTCGCGGCAACTCTGGTGAGCATTCCGATGCTGGCGCTGGCGCTCAAGCTCACGCACGTTTTTGAATTCCTGATGCAGTCGTCAGGCCGTTCGTAACTGGAGGTTTAAGAGAGTGTACGCTGAATTTTATGGTTTGAAAGAGTTGCCATTCGCGCTGACTCCCGACCCGCGCTTCATTTATTTCACTCCGTCGCACACGGAAGTGATGGCCAATCTGCATTACGGCATCGAGAGCGGCAAGGGGTTGGTCGTGGTGACCGGTGAAGTAGGCACAGGCAAGACGACGATCCTGCGCTGGATGATGGAGCGTCTCGATCGCACGGTGCTTGTCGCTTACATCTTCAATCCACGTTTGTCTGTGCCGGAGTTTTACCAGCATGTTTCGACATTGCTCGACGTGCAGAAGTGGGAAACGAAGTCTGAGTTGTTACTCGAGCTGGGCCGGGCGCTGGAGTCGCGTCATTCGCGCGGTTTGCGCACGGTGCTGATCGTCGACGAAGCGCAGGGCTTGTCGCCGCACGTGCTGGAAGAGATTCGCTTGCTTTCAAATTTCGAGTCGAACACAGCGAAGCAGTTACAGATCGTTCTGACCGGTCAACCGGAGTTGAGAGAAGTTTTGAATAATCCGGATCTGCGTCAGTTGAAACAACGCATCGCGCTACGTTGCGTTATCAAGCCGCTGCCGAATGTTGAAGAAACTGATCGTTACATCACTTCACGTTTACTGGTAGCGGGGGCGGAGCGCACGGATATCTTCACACCGGAAGCCGTCGATTACATCTTTCGTTGTTCCGACGGCATCCCGCGAAACATCAACAACCTTTGCGACAACGCATTGCTGGCGGGTTACGCCGCGGGCGATGCGACGATCGGCCGCACGATTATCGAAGACGTGGCCGACACGTTTGACATGCTGCCTCGCGCTCAAAGAATGCCGACGAGCGACGAGCGCGCAGAGCCGGCGCGGATTTTTTCATCAGCCGGACGCGCAGAGTTGTGGAATGCGGGCAAGACGACCGGCGAAACGGATTAAGAAATCTAGAATGGGTCTTATCCCTCCTATAGGACCTATTCCAACCATGAGGTGAAACGATGGGAAGAGTTTTCGATGCCATGAGACGACACAGCGCGACCGACAACAACGGTAACGCTGCCAAGGCAACACCAAAATCAGAGCACCGTAACGACAGTCCGGTAGTGACCGAACTGCCCTCCGCGGAGAAGGTCGAGGAACAGCTACTGAGCGGTTCGACGATCATGTCAGTCCCCGGAAAAACGGTGCGAAGTTCAGCGTCCACTGCGCACACTGCGGATGTACCCGACGGGTCGGCACTCCCCGGCGGTATTGCTTCGCGTGATGCTGGGGCAACTTTGGGCGCTGCCGAGGCGACGCGCGCCGGCGGATTCATCACCTTTGATGTCTCCCCGTCGCGCGTCGAGCCTCACTTGATCGCGGTGAGCCAGCCGCGCTCCGCGTACACCGAGCAGTTTCGCTCGTTGCGGACCAAAGTCCTCGAGGCCGGCGAACGCCTCCAGATGCGCGCGATTGTCGTCACCAGTGCCGGCATCGGTGAGGGCAAGACGTTGACGGCCCTCAATCTCGCCTGGTTGTTGGCCCAAACTGAAGGCGTCCGCGCCCTCGTTATCGACAGCGACTTGCGCCGCCCCTGCGCGAATGACTACCTCGGCATCGATGCGCCGGTTGGTCTATCGGAAGTGCTCGGCGGTCAGCTACGTCTCGAAGACGCGATCGTTCGTTTGGAGCCCTCGGGTCTGCACCTGCTGCCTGGCGGACGACCGCGCGACGACGTGGCCGAATTGCTTTCAGGACCAAGCTACGCGCGGCTGCTGACCGAAGTGCGCCGCATGTTCGACTTCATCATCATCGATGCGCCGCCGCTCGGAATTTTCACTGACGCAAACGTATTGATGTCGCGCGCCGACGGCGGACTGCTCGTCGTTCGCGCCGGCAAGACTCGCTACTCGACCGTTGACAAGCTGTTGGACCAGATGCCGAAAGAACGTTTGCTTGGCGTGGTGCTGAATCGCACCGAAGAACAGCCTGATGAGTCGTCTTATTACTACCAGCATCGCTACTACAACCGCCAGCCAAAGACGACTGAAGTGACAGCAATACCAGCGTCGGAACGACTTGAAGAGGAGGTTGCGATCGTCAATTGAGAGTCCTACGTCTCAACGGGCGAACGATACTGTTGATTATCGCCGAGGCCGCGTTGGTCTACGGCGCGATAATCGCGGCGGTCTATCTGCGGGTCGGCGTCGACGGCGCGCCCTTCGAACTCGTCGAGAAGCATGGATATTGGAAAGCCGCTGTGGCCGGTTTCTTCTGTCTTGCAGCGTTTTATCTCTTCGACCTGTACGACTTTCTCGTGATGCACGACCGGCGCGAGCTCGTGCTGCGGTTGGTCCAGGCACTGGGCCTCGCGTGGATCGCTCTCGCGCTTTCGTTCTACACGTATCCGGCGTTGATGCTCGGACGCGGCATTTCGCTGATCGCTCTGCCACTCGCACTGGGATTGATGGTGTTGTGGCGAATTTCGATTCATTGGTTTCTGGGGCATCCGGGTTTTGGTGAACGTATCCTGATCGTGGGCTCCGGAAAATTCGCAGTTGAGATGGCGAGCGAAGTGTTGAACCGTCCTGACGCTGGTTATCGAATCGTTGGTTTTGTCGGCACGGATGCCGATCTGCTGGGCAAGAGCTTGATCAATCCGCGCGTGATTGGCTTGACCGACGATCTCGACCAAATCGTCAAACGCGAGAACATCGATCGCATCGTGGTCGCGATGGGAGAGCGGCGCGGGCAGTTACCGACAAACAAGCTGTTGCAGTTGAGCCTGACCGGGCAAGTGACGATCGAGGAAGGCGCTTCGTTTTACGAGCGCGTCACCGGACGCGTTTCGTTGAGCATGTTGCGTCCGTCATGGTTGATCTTCACTGGCCGCGGACGCCAGGCAAAACTCGCGGAGCTCACGCGTGCCACGGTCCACTGGCTGGTGGCGCTCATCGGCGCAATTCTTTCGCTGCCCATCGTTCTGCTCACGGCTGTGCTGATCAAACTGGAGTCACGCGGGCCTGTCTTCTACAAGCAGGAACGAATCGGTAAGAACGGCCGCACGTTTGTACTGACAAAGTTTCGATCGATGCGAGTTGACGCCGAACAGGACGGTCCGGTTTGGGCCAGTAAACGAGACTCGCGCACGACGCGCGTCGGCCGCGTCATTCGCAAGGTTCGTATCGATGAGATACCGCAGTTCTGGAACATCCTGAAAGGCGAGATGAGCTTTGTTGGACCACGCCCGGAACGTCCGCACTTCGTGGCCCAACTGGCCGAAGAGATTCCGTTTTACGAACAACGACATTTGATCGCACCGGGTCTGACGGGTTGGGCGCAAATCAAGTATCCATACGGCGCGTCAATCGAAGATGCTCGTCAGAAACTTCAGTACGATCTTTTCTACATCAAGAACCAGGGGTTGATCCTGGACGCAATCATTCTCTTTGAAACGATCAAAATAATCCTGTTTGGGCGGGGGGCCCAATAAGTCCCGGGTTTGGAGGTTGGAAATGACTAAGCGAAGACAAATGGCGCTCGTAGTGCTGAGCTTGATGGCGTTTACAACAAGCATCGCAGCTCAAACGCCGCAAGATCCGCAGAAAGAACGACCGCGGACCGCGACCACGAGCAGCCAGCAGAAAGACAAGAAGGTAGTTAAAGACAGGCTCGAGCCAGACGACACCAATCAGATGCCCAGTGATGTTTCACAGGACATCCAGGCAAACCGGCAGGAGCAGTTGTCGGAAGAAGAGGCGGCGATCAGGCCTTACTACGATAACTTTTTCAAGACCTATCACCTGGGTCCTGAAGATGTGATCTCGGTTGACGTCTTCAACCAGGACCGCTACTCGCGCAAAGGCATCGTGATACCGCCGAGTGGCCGCATTTCACTCTCTCTGATCCCCGGCGGAGTTTTCGTGAATGGCAAGACGGTCGAAGAAGTGGCGCAGATCATTACGAAGAAGTACGACGAGTACATCATCGATCCGCAGGTGACGGTGTCGCTCGACAAGGCGTCTTCGTATCGATACAGCGTTATCGGCGACGTGGGCCAACCCGGTGTGCGTTTGATGAGCCACCGGATGACTGTGACCGAGGCGATTGCCGAGGCCGGCGGCGTGCTGAGCACGGGCGACAGAAGCAAGGTTTACGTTTTAAGACGGCAGTCCAGCGGGCTGATGGCTCCGATTCCGGTGAACGTCTCGGCAATTTATAAAGGCAGGAGCGCGGATACAGTCTACCTCGCGCCCGGCGATCAGATCGTGGTACCGGGAAACAAGATGAAGAAGGTCAAGGAGTGGCTGAGCTTCACGTCAGTACTTGGCTTCGCGCGCATCTTCGGCGTGCCTGTTCCGTAGCACTCGCTTAAATTCAATTCTCGGGTGTTATTGTACGGGCGGCCCTCTGTGGCCGCCCGTCTCTCGCCAAATCCAAACACGGGCGGCCACAGAGGGCCGGCCCCTACAAAGATGCGTACGGCGTTCAAATCATTACTGGTTCTGCTGCTTGTCGCAACTCCCGCGTTCGCGCAAGGCACGTGGGCGAAGCAACCGGCGGGAACCCTCGCGTGGCTGCACGCCGTGTTCTTCATCGATCAAAATCGCGGCTGGGCCGTCGGCAGCAAAGGCACCGTGCTGCAAACGCTCGACGGTGGCAACACCTGGAAACCACGCGGCGCCTCCACCAAGGATGTCGTTCGCGACATCTTCTTCGTAGACGAGAAGAACGGCTGGCTCGTCTGCGAGGTGAACGTTTATGAACTCAGGCCCAAAGATGCACCACGCGCCTATTTGATGAAGACCACTGACGGCGGTGACCACTGGAAACGAATCGAGATCAAGGACTTCGATCTCGAATCGATTCTCGTGCGCGCGGTTTTCAGTCGCGATGGACATGGCTGGACCTTCGGCGAGGCGGGTTTGATTTACGCGACGCAGGATTTCGGCGATACATGGACCAAGCTGCGCTCGCCGACGCGTCGCTTACTCCTCGGCGGAATGTTCGTCGACGACGATCGCGGTTGGATCGTCGGCGCCGGCGCAACAATCATTCAAACCTCTGACGGCGGCGAAACGTGGTACCAGTCAGCCTTGCCTCAGGTCGAAAAATCAACTCGTTTTACCGCGACTTCGTTTGTCGATAATCGAAAGGGTTGGGCTGTCGGCAGCGCGGGCAGCGTGTATCAAACGGTGAACGGCGGACGCACCTGGCAGCGTCAGGAATCAACCGTCGACGTCGATCTCTTCGACGTAAAGTTTGTTGACGCACTGGAAGGTTGGGCGGTGGGCGCTGAAGGAACGATTATTCATACCAGCGACGGCGGCGATCATTGGATTACCGAACGGAGTGACACGGAGCATCCGCTCGAACGAGTTTTCTTCACCGATCGAAATCGCGGTTGGGCCGTAGGTTTTGGAGGTACCGTCGTCGCGTACCTGCGCGGCGAGGCTTCGGCCAGTAAGCAATAAGAAGAAGGTTCTACAACATGAAGATCATCATCCTCCTGCTGGCACTTCTGTCCATGGCGCCGTTCACGTCTGCGCAAACGCAAACGCCGGCGCGTGAACGCACCGTCGAGAAGGACATCGACAACACCAAAGATCCGGGTACGAGCCTGCGCGACCAGATCGAAGCCGCGCCAAACGCTTCCGAGCGCAATCGTCTGAAACTGAAGCTTGCCGACTTGTTGTTGACCACCGGTCACAAATCCGAAGCCATGATCGAGTTGAACTCGATCGCACACTCAACCGACTTCGATCCCGTTGGGTTCTACAACCTCGGAAACACCTTTGCTCGCCTCGGCGAATCAGACGCAGCGATCGCCGCTTACAAGACCGCGATCGTTCAGCGCAATGACAAGTACTCGCGCGCCTACAACAATCTCGGCGTTGTGCTCTTGCGTGTGGGTCGTTGGGATGAGGCTTACGACGCGTTCTTGTCCGCATTGAAGCTCGAGGGTTTTCGTTACGCCGAAGCCAGCTACAACCTCGGCCGCGTTTATGCGGCTCGCGGTCAGAACGATCTTGCGGCGCGTGAATGGCGTCGCGCGCTTGCTGTCGATCCGAAACACGACGCAGCAGCCCTCGCGCTTGCGCATGTCGGCGACGAAGAGATTGTCGTCGTGTCGCAGCCTAAAACGAGCACTCGACCAGCAGCAGCAAAGAGGTCAGTAGCCGTGAATACCCCCGCTCCGAAAGTGCTCACACTCGATCAGGACAGCTTTAATTATCTACAACGCGCTCGCAATGCGTCGGAGCACGGGAAGATGTCGGAGGCGGTAGATAATTTTCAGCGTGTGCTGAGTCGCGAAGACGGTTACTTTCCGCCCGCGAATCTCGAGTTGAGCTACGCCTTACTTAGCCTCAAACGCTACGACGAAGCAATCAAAAATCTACTCGCGGTCTCGACACGCGATGGTGCTCGTTATCCGATCAGCTACTATCATCTCGCCCGCCTCTACGAGATGAAAGGCGAACTAAAGCTTGCTGAAGCCGCGTTCGTGCAAGCAGCACCGAAGAATCCTCAGTTCCTGTTGGACGTCACTCGCGTGCGCGAAAAGCTGGGTGATTACAAAGGCTCACTCGAAGCGATGGAACAGTATCTGACGTTGATGGAGAAACAGGGTGAGAAACCTGCTTGGTCCGACGAACGTCTGGCTGACCTGCGAACCAAAGCTGCAAAACAGTAAGAGGCTGTGGTTTAATTGCTCTTGCTACAACAACCCCTGCACAGGAGTACGACCATGACTAAGCGACTCCCTCTGGTCATCGTTCTGACCTTCTTTTTGACATCATTCGCATACGCCCAGACACCAACACCATCTCCATCGCCGGCGCCGAAGCCCGCTATGTCCCGGGCCCAAAGCCAGCGCGCGATCATTGCCACCGAGAAAAAGCTCTGGGAAGGCTGGAAAAACAAGGACTTCAAGGCCTTCAAAGCTAATCTCTCGACCGATAGCATATTAATCGGCGACATGGGTGTTGCTGACAAGGCCACCGCGCTCAAGGATCTTGAGGGCACACCTTGTGAGGTGAAGAGCTACGAGCTGAGCGATATTAAGGTGACGTTTCTCAACAGCAGCGCCGCGTTGATTACGTATAAGGCGACGCAGGATGCCACCTGTGGCGGCACGCAGATTCCAGCAGCAATCTGGGCCAGCAGCGCATATGTGATGCGGGGCGGGAAGTGGCTCGCGGCATCACACCAGGAAACGCCCGCGAAATAAACTATCTTTCCGGTCGCATGTGCGGAAAGAGGATCACATCGCGGATCGATTGTTTGTTGGTCAACAGCATCACCAAACGATCGATCCCGATGCCGATGCCCGCGGCGGGCGGCATGCCGTACGACAGCGCGCGGATATAATCCTCATCCATCAACATCGCTTCTTCATCACCGCGCTCGCGTTGTTTGACCTGATCGCGGAAGCGCTCGTATTGCTCCTCCGGATCGTTCAATTCAGAGAACCCGTTCGCGATCTCCATGCTCGCGATGTACAGCTCGAAGCGTTCCGCGACCTGCGGGTTTGCCGGTGCCGCCTTCGACAGCGGCGAAATCGGTTTCGGAAAATCAGTGATGAACGTCGGTTGAGTCAGACCGTGTTCGACGTGCTCTTCAAACAGAGTGACAAGATTCTCGTTCGTGATCTGATCCTCATCGACAATGCCGGAGAGACTCTCTTTCATTCCCAACCGTCGAAAAGGCTGACCAAAGTCAATGCTGTGTTCGCCAAACTTCACATGGCGTTGGCCCAACACAGTGAACACGACCGCCTGCAACATCTGCTCGCAAAAATCCATCATCTGGTTCACGTCGGCGTACGCCCAGTAAAACTCCAGCATCGTGAACTCAGGATTGTGACGTGTTGAAATACCTTCGTTGCGGAAGTTGCGATTCAGCTCGAACACCTTTTCGAATCCACCGACCAGCAACCGCTTCAGGTACAACTCCGGCGCGATGCGCGCGTAGAGATCGATGTCGAGCGCGTTGTGATGAGTCTTGAACGGACGTGCCGCCGCGCCGGTTGCGAGCGGTGTCAGCATCGGAGTCTCGACTTCAATGTAACCATGATCCTCGAGAATGCGGCGCATCTCTTTCACTGCCGCTGCGCGCCGTTCGAAAACTTCGCGCGGCGTCAGAGCTTCGTCCTTCTCGTGTTTCAAACTGCCGGCGATCAGATCCGCGTAGCGCTGGCGCTGCCGAATTTCCGGATCGTGGATGCCGTGCATCTTGTCAGGCAGCGGCAGCAGGGCCTTCGACAGGAACTGCATCTTCTGCACGTGTACCGAAAGCTCGCCGGTCTTCGTCACGAACAGGTACCCCTCGACGCCGATAAAGTCGCCGTGGTCCAACAGTTGAAACATGGCCCAGCCGTCAACCTCGCCACCCTCTGCGTCGTTGCGCACGCCGACCGCGTCAGCTTTGCGAATGTAAATCTGAAGGCGTGAAACGCCGTCCGACAGGTGCACGAATGCGACCTTGCCCATTTGGCGTGGCGGCGAAGCGATGCGTCCCGCAACGCGAACGGTAAAGCTATTGAGCTGCTCATTTGCCTCTTCGAGCGCTTCAGCGGCGGGTTTGCCGTCGACAGTTTGCTTCGGTTCGAAGTCACGAAACTTCTCGACGATCGCCGTGATCGTGTCCTCTTTTCCCTGCTCGACCACGTCGCTGCGCTCGAATTTATTTGGGTAAACGTTGCCGACGAGTTCGCGCAGCGCTTCGAGATGTTCGCGGCGCGCACTGGTTTGATCGTTCTCTTCAATAAACGGAATTGACAAGGTGTACTCTCCAAAAAGGCCGATTATACAGACATACCACAAATCCTGTAATCTTTGGTTAATGATCGAGAAGATACTGAGCCCCGAGCAGATGCTCGGAGAGCGGGAACGTCTGCGCGCAGCAGGCGCGCGGCTCGTTTTTACCAACGGCGTCTTTGATCTTTTGCATGTCGGACACGTGCGTTATCTCGCTCAAGCGCGCGCACTGGGCGATGTGCTCGTCGTGGCGATCAATAGCGACCGCGCGGTGCGCGAGTTGAAGGGACCGGATCGCCCGGTTTTCAACGAAGCGGAACGAGCGGAGATACTCGCGGCGCTGCGGCACGTCAGCTACGTGACTGTCTTCGACGATATCTCCCCGCGCAGCTTAATCGCACGGCTCTTGCCCGATGTGTTGGTGAAGGGTGGCGATTACGGACTCGATCAGATTCATGGCCGCGAGGAAGTCGAAGCAGCGGGCGGCAAGGTGATCTCGTTGCCTTTCGTTGAAGGTGCTTCGACCACGTCGTTGATCGAAGGAATGAAGAAAATCTGCGGCAAAAAAGATGATTCAGCAGTTAGTCACTGAAACAAGTGAATACCGTAAGCTGCTCGATCAACTTCGCGCCGGCGCGCGTGTGATCTCGATCAGCGGGTTGGTTGCGGGGGCGGCCCGGGCGCTTGCGGTCGCGGCGTTGCAGCGCGATAGCGGTAACACTTTCGCGGTCGTGTCGCAGACGACGCGCGATCTCGAGCCTTGGGAACGCGACCTCCACTTCTGGTACTGCGCGCTCCACGGAAAAGATACGGCCGCCGGCGAGATCCTGATCCTGCCCGCGTCGGAAACAGATCCTTACGCAGGCGTCTCGCCGCACCCGCAAACTCTCGAACGTCGCGCGCTCGCGCTCTGGCAGTTACAACAACGCTCGCCGAGTTTCGTACTGCTCAATGCGCGCGCACTCGCACGAAAGACTGTGAGTCCAGCAACGATCGCAAAGAGCGGGGCCGTGCTGAGGCGAGACGAAGACTACTCACCCGAAGCACTCGTCGAGAAATTGATGGCCACCGGTTACGTCCGCGAAGATCCGGTCGGCGCAGTCGGCGAGTTTTCGATGCGCGGCGGCATCGTCGACGTTTGGCCGCCCGGAAGAGAAGCGCCGGTCCGGCTCGAATTCTTCGGCGACACGATCGACTCGCTGCGTGAATTCGATCCCGAGAATCAACTCTCGACCAGTCAACTGAAGGTGGTCCATGTGCCGCCGATGCACGAGTTCGCCGTCAAGCCGGATGATTTTCAACTCTGGAGTGAAGCGGCGCGCGAACGCTGGAGCGACCCGCGGTTCGCGCGCTCGTTGCGTGACCGCACAGCCTTTGCCGACGAAGGAGAAGCGTTCCAGGGTTGGGAGTGGCTGACTCCGATCTCGATGAACTGCAACTCGAGTGTCTTCGAACACCTCGGCGATGCGGTGTTGATTGTCGATGAGCCTGCAGGTGTCGAAGGGTATTTGAGTGAGTTCTACGAGCGTCTATCCGATCGTTATCGCGAGATCGATCAGGCTGATGATATAGCGCTCGCGCCGGAAGAACTGTTTCTTACTGCCGAAGAGTTGGGCAAACTGATTCCGCAGCGGCAACGAATCGAGTTGCGCACACTCGGTCGCGTCGACGCTGAAATCGATCTGGACCTGGCGCTTGAAGCTGAGGCGCCCAAAGTGCAACTCGGTCGCGCGCGCGGAACGCGGCAGCCGGTATTTCTGTTTCCGGCAGTCGAAAATGCAGTCGAAGTCGACTGGACGTCGCAATCAACGTTGCGCTATCACGGCCGCATCGCTGATCTCGTGGGTGAAGTGAATCGTTCCGTCGAAGAAGCAAGGACGACGCTCTTCGTGATGCCGAGTCTCGGCGTCGCCGAACGCATCGTCGAGATTCTCACGGAATACAACATCGAAACGCGACTTCAATTTACGAGCGAGGCGTCTGAGACAACGATTAATCGCCCGCTAGTGGTCACGGTTGGCCGAATCAGCGGCGGTTTCGAACTACCGCACTCACGTTTGATCGTACACGTCGAAACAGACATCTTCGACGAAGCGACGGAAGCAATCGAGCGACAGCCTGCGGGCGCTGAGCGAACGCAGCGTGCGGAGAAGCGCAAGCGCAAGTCGAAAGCAGCGGCTTTCCTTTCCGACTTTCGCGATCTCAAGCCCGGCGATTACGTGGTCCACATTGACCACGGCGTCGCCCGTTTCGGCGGTTTGCAGACACTCGATCTTGGACCACGCAGCGGCGAGTTCATGCTCCTCTTTTATGCCGACGAGGCCAAGCTTTATGTTCCCGTCGAACGTCTCGACCTGGTCCAGCGTTACTCGAGCGCCGAAGGTCATCAACCGCAACTCGATCGGCTCGGCGGTCTCGGCTGGCAAAAAACAAAAGCAAAAGCCAAACGCGCCATGCGCGACATGGCCGACGAGCTCCTGCGTCTTTACGCCGAACGAAAACTCGTCGGCGGCTACGCATTCGCTTCCGACACACCCTGGCAAGAGGAGTTTGAAGACGGCTTCCCGTTTGTTCTCACTCCGGATCAGGAGACCGCAATCGACGACGTGAAGCATGACATGGAAGAACCGGTGCCGATGGACCGTCTGCTGTGCGGCGACGTGGGTTACGGCAAAACGGAAGTCGCGATGCGCGCCGCGTTCAAGTCAGTGATGGAAGGCAAGCAGGCGGCGATCCTCACGCCGACAACAGTGCTGGCTTATCAACACTACGATACGTTTCGCAGTCGCTTTGCTCCGTTTCCGGTAAAGGTTGAATTGTTGTCACGCTTTCGTTCGTCGAAAGAGCAGAAGGAAGTCGTGAAGAAAGTGGAGACGGGTGAAATCGACGTCATCATCGGCACGCATCGCATCCTTTCGAAAGACGTTCGCTTCAAGGATCTCGGACTCGTTGTAGTTGACGAAGAACAGCGTTTCGGCGTTGCACACAAAGAGCGACTCAAGCACCTGAAGAAGAAAGTCGACGTGCTGACGCTTTCGGCGACGCCCATCCCGCGCACGCTGAATATGTCTCTCAGCGGCATGCGCGACATGTCGCTGATCGAAACGCCGCCACGCGATCGACTCGCGATTCAGACCCAGGTCGTGCAATTTTCGGAGAGCGTTATCAAAGCGGCGATCGATCTCGAGCTGTCGCGCGGTGGCCAGGTGTTCTTCATTCACAATCGCGTCGAGACGATCGAAACGATCGCGGCGCTCGTTCACCGTCTGGTGCCGCAGGCGCGACTGGCCGTGGGCCACGGTCAAATGAACGAAAAAGAGATGGAAAAGGTGATGCTCGATTTCATCGATCACAAATACGATGTTTTGGTTGCAACCACCATCATCGAGAACGGGATAGACATCCCGCGCGCCAACACCATCATCATAAATCGCGCCGATCACTACGGTCTTTCTCAGCTTTATCAGTTACGCGGGCGTGTGGGGCGCTCGAGTCGCAGGGCATATGCGTACCTGCTGATTCCGAGCGAGCAGGAGCTTTCGCCCATTGCCCGTCGCCGTTTAGCAGCAATTCGCGAGTTTTCGGATTTGGGAGCCGGGTTTCGTATCGCGGCCCTCGACCTCGAACTACGCGGCGCCGGCAATCTTCTCGGCGGGGAGCAGTCGGGACACATGGAGGCGCTTGGTTTCGACCTCTACACACAGATGCTCGAACGCACAGTGGCTGAGCTGCGTGGCGAAGAAGTTGAAGACGAAACGAGCGTCACGTTGAACCTCGGTGTAGATGTCGCGATTCCCGAGGAGTACATCTCGGACATGGGTCAGCGCCTGCGAACTTACAAACGCGTGTCGTCGGCGCGCGACGAAGCGACGCTCACCAGCATTCGGACAGAAACGGAAGATCGCTACGGACGTATTCCGACTTCTGTCGATCGCTTATTTGCGTATGCGCGTTTGCGGCGGCTGTCGGAAGAGCTGGGGGTAGTCGCGATTGATAAAACTCCGGACGGAATGGCGGTCAAATTCAGTGAAAAGGCGCGGATTTCGCCCGAAAAACTCGGGGGATACATCAGCAGTCATGAGGGTGCGATCTTCACGCCAAACGGTGTTTTACGGCTGGTTTTGAGCGAAGACGAGCAGGACAATGTGCTCGACGTGGCGCGCGACGTGTTGCTCCAACTTCGTACGAGCGATTAGAATTTGGGCCGCGAAAATCTGCGGCTGGAAAGATCGATTAGAGGAGTACTTGTGAAATTCAAATATCTTGCACCAATAGCTGCACTGCTCATTCTCTCGTTCACGGCGGTGAGCGCCTTTGCCCAGGAAGGCGAGATGCAGGTCGTCGACGAAGTGATCGCGCAGGTCAACGACGATGTAATCACGCTTTCGATGTTGAAGCGCGAAACCAAAGAACGCGTCGAAGCACTAAAACAGAACGGCATGACGGAGCAGCAGGCGAATGACGAAGTGTCCAAGCGCCAGGCAGAACTGATTGCCACGCTCATCAACGAAAGACTGCTGATTCAAAAGGGCAAGGAACTCGATCTCGCCAACGATGTCGAAGCTGAAGTCAACCGGCGCATGTTGCAGATCGCAAACGATCAGGGCATCCCAACGATCGACAAGCTCATTGAAGCGATGCGCCAGAGCGGACTCGTTTATGAAGACGTCCGCCGCACGATGCGTACGGAGATGATGAAGCAGGCGGTGCTGCAACAGGAAGTCGATCGGAAAACCTATCTGGGTTTTTCGCCTGATGAAGTGAAGAAATACTATGACGCGCATCCCGATAAGTTTCGCAAACCTGAAAGCATAAAGCTGTCCGAGATCTATCTGTCTTCAACCGGCAAAGACGATGCAGCAGTCAAGGCGAGAGCAGTTGAACTAGTGACGCAGATTCGTGCGGGCGCTGATTTCAAAGCGCTTGCCGCCGCGAATTCCGAGCGCGAGAAGAATGGCGAACGCACTGCTCCGAAAGATTTTGGTGAAGTCGGTGAGTTTGACGTGCCGAGCCTGCGCGAAGATCTGCTCGCATCGTTGAAAGATGTGAAAGCCGGCGGCGTCAGCGATCCCATCAAGTTGCAGGATGGTTATCAGATTATTCGCGTCGATCAGCGCACGCCCGGCGCAAATACGCCGACCTTCAACGACAATCGCGTTCGCGAAGCGATGTTGGCGGAACACCAGAATGCGGAGCGCGAAAAGTACTTGCAGAGCCTGCGAAACGAAGCGTTCATCAAGGTCACGGACGCTTACAGTGCGGGTGTCGCTCCGCTGCTGAAGATCGCCGCTCCCGTTGCCGCTAAGACTGAAGACAAGAACGACAAGAAGAAGAACAACAGCAAGAAGCCCTAAGACCAAACCAGCGCAGATTATTAGCCACAAAGAGGCACAAAAAGCACAAAAGATAATCCTTCGTTTTGCGCGTTTTGTGCCTTTTTGTGGCGCGTTATTTATTCAATGACATCGGAAATCAAGCCGTTCCGAATTCGCGACATCGAGATCAACCCGCCCCTCGTGCTTTCGCCGATGGCGGGCGTGACTGACGTGTCTTTCCGGCGTTTGTTGAAGCGACGCGGTGGTGTTGGCCTATCGGTTTCTGAGTTCATTTCTGTTGAAGGACTGACGCGGAACAATCCGAAGTCGAAACGGCAGATGCGCTTCTACGAGGACGAGCGGCCGTTCGCGGTGCAGATCTTCGGAGGCCAGCCGGAACGCATGTGCATGGCGGCGGAGATGGCCCAGGAAGTTGGCGCCGATATTCTCGATGTTAATTGCGGCTGTCCGGCGCCGAAAGTCGTGAAGCATGGTGGCGGCTCCGGATTGCTCAAGGATCACTGTCGCCTCGGTGAGATTCTGAAGTCGATCAGAAAAGCGATCACGATTCCGCTCACCGTGAAGATTCGCGCAGGCTTTTACGATCACACGATAAATGCGGTGGAGACTGCGAAGCTTGCGGAAGATTGCGGCGTCGAGCACATCGCGTTGCACGGGCGCACGAAAGAGCAGGGTTATCGCGGGCTCGCGAACTGGGATCTCGTCAGGCAAGTGAAGCAAGCCGTACGTGTGCCGGTGTCAGGCAGTGGTGACGTTACGACGATCGAAGGTGCGTTTGCGAAGTTTCGTGAGACTGGTTGCGACGGGGTTTTGATTGGACGTGGCGCGATGGCGAATCCGTGGATCTTCCGGCAGATCGAAGACGCGATGCACGGACGCCCGATCTTCGAACCCACGCTCTCTCACAAGCGCGCGATCCTGCACGAGTATTTCGACATGCTGCGCGAAGACATGCCGGAGACACCGGCGATCAATCGTATGAAACAGTTGGCAGGACAGTTTACGCGTGGGCTTCAGGGTGGCGCACTGTTTCGCACCTCAATCTATCACTCGCACACCGTTGAAGAGGTTCTCGATCGCATCGAAGAGTATTTCGAAGCAGTCGAGACCGGGCAACCCTACTACGGCGAGGCTGGCGCGCCGATTGAGCCACAGATAAATGCGGACATAACGGATTGCAATTTCTTCACTTCTTAGTCCGGGTTACTTTACCGGCGCCGGTGTCGAGATTAACGGGCGCAGGATAACCTTTCTGAGCTATACCACCTAGATCGATCACGACTTCCTTGTTCGACTTGGAATTCAACGCATCGAGCGCTTTCTGTCGCTGGTCCTCTGAAAGATCCTCGAACTTCACACCGTTCGCCGACAACACCTTGCGCAGATTCTCTTCCGTGTTCGTATCCTGCGCGTAGACGTCTTTGTAGATGTGCAGCTTCCCGTCTTCCAACACGATCGTCTCGTAACGCAACTCGACCGGCACGGTCTGGTTGAGTTTGACGGTTTTCGTGCGCTCTCTGTCCTGCAAGTACGAGTCAATCGTCTGCTGAGAGATTTCGTTAGTATTCGAAGCGCGAGCCAGCAGAGCGGCGAAATCCTTAATTTGCGGTGTCGTCAAGCCGACGCAGCCATGCGAAGCAAACTTTCCGATCTTCGCCGGTGACTTGCCGCCATGAATCAACGAGGGCAGTCCAATCGGGATCTTGATTGGTCCAAGTGGGTTGTCTTTATCGCCCGCTTTGATGGTTTCACCCGGGGTGGCGTTCTTCATCTTTGCGACCCACGGCGAATCGGGCGGCGTCCACGTCGGGTTGAAAATTATCTGGTTAGCTTTCCGCAAACCCATCGGCAACGGAAATTCCGGGTAGCCGATGCCGACCTTGTACGACTTCACGAGCGACCCATCCTGAAACAGGTCCATGCGAAACTCCGGGATGTTCACGACTATGCGCGTGTCGGTTGGGACCGCGTTTGGACCAGGCAGCATCTGCGGTTGATTCTTGTCTTCAGTGCCTGCGGCAACGTCTCCTTTGGACCAGTAGTCGTTTACGAATGACGCGAGTTGTCGTGATTTATCTTCACCGAGGATCGTGCGTAGCTGTTCTGCTGTGCGCGTGCGAGCGTCGGTTGCGGAGTTGCCGTCCACATCCTCGGCATTTGTTGCACGCAGACGATCGATCTCGGTGCTCGAAGCTCGCTTGAGCTCAGCGACCTGGTCGTCAGTGAGTTTGAGATTACCTTTCAGTTGGCCCACGAACTTGTCGTCGGAGAGCAAAGCATCGAGCAGCGGCAACGTTACCTGGACCGAAGCGGCAGTTTCCGATGCTGCCGGTGAAGGCGATGCGCTCGGCGAAGGTGTCGGACTAACACTGACCGCGTTCGAATTATTTGGCGCCGGCTGGCAACTCGCAAACAAACATGGGATCGCAGTGAGAATCAGGAATCGCTGGATCGAATACATTTGTTGGCTCCTCTGACCTGAGTTATTCAGTTGGTATGGAGCAACAGGTGTTCCAGCGAACGACCGGTGTTTTACGAGGTTTCCTGCACGATTTACGAACGTTTGAAAGTGCTAGCGCGCTCGGTTCTGTAGCAGCGGATACGGGTTGATATTCGTCCCTTCCCAGTAGCGTTTGGGATCGGAAACTATCGCGATCG
>Ga0070681_10001281_pt1 | contig 21916 bp, 19 predicted proteins | sample KBSC83BmetaG_FD_65650 | JGI IMG/M metagenome (GOLD analysis project Ga0070681, IMG submission 65650) | Corn rhizosphere microbial communities from Kellogg Biological Station, Michigan, USA - KBS C8-3B metaG | ecosystem: Host-associated > Plants > Roots > Rhizosphere | place: USA: Michigan... | reverse complement strand
CGCCGTCAACGTCGTCTTCCCGTGATCGATGTGTCCGATCGTCCCTACGTTTACGTGCGGCTTTGTGCGCTCAAATTTCTCTTTTGCCATAATCTCGTCTTCCTTAAGTTCTTCGCTATTTGTTCGGCCCGCCCTGCGCTTTGCCGATGATTTCGTCAGCCACGCTGCGCGGCACTTCCTCATAGCGCGCGAAATGCATCGAGTACTCGGCTCGGCCTTGCGTGCTCGATCTCATATGCGTCGCGTATCCGAACATTTCCGCCAATGGCACGATGGACTTGATGACCTGCGAGCCCGCGCGGTGCTCCATGCCTTCAATGCGCCCACGGCGTGAGCTCAGGTCGCCCATGATGGTGCCGGCGAAATCTTCCGGCGTAACCACTTCCACCGCCATGACCGGCTCCAGCAACACCGGAGAAGCTCTGCGCGCGGCTTCTTTGAACGCCATCGAACCGGCGATCTTGAAAGCCATTTCGTTCGAGTCAACCTCGTGGTAGCTGCCGTCGTAAAGCGTGACCTTCACGTCAACAACCGGATAGCCCGCAAGCACGCCGCCTTCGAGCGCTTCCTGGATGCCCTGATCGACCGGCTTGACGTATTCCCTCGGAACCACGCCGCCAACGATGTCGTTGATGAATTCGTATCCCTTGCCGGGCTCCTGCGGATCCAGCTTGATTTTGACGTGACCGTATTGACCGCGGCCGCCGGTCTGGCGAATGTATTTCCCTTCCGCCTCGGCGTGTTTGCGAATGGTCTCGCGGTAGGCAACCTGCGGCTTGCCGACATTCGCCTCAACCTTATACTCGCGCATCATGCGGTCGACGATGATTTCCAGGTGCAACTCACCCATACCGCTGATGATCGTCTGCCCGCTATCGGGATCGGTGTGAACCTTAAAGGTGGGATCTTCCTGGGCCAGCTTGGAAAGTGCCATTCCCATCTTTTCCTGGTCAGCCTTGGTCTTGGGCTCGACCGCAACGTGAATGACCGGAACCGCAAATTCAATCGACTCGAGCACGATGGGGTGCTTCGAATCGCCGATGGTGTCGCCGGTGGCCACGTTTTTCAGTCCGACGACCGCACAAATATCGCCAGCGAGAATTTCCTGAATGTCCTCGCGCTTGTTGGCGTGCATCTTCAGCAAGCGGCCGATGCGCTCGTTTTTCCCGGTGCGGGAGTTCAGCACCGATTCGCCGGATTTCAGCTGCCCGGAGTACACGCGGATAAACGTCAGCTGGCCAACGAAGGGGTCCGCCATGATCTTGAAGGCTAGCGCCGAGAATGGTTCGTCATCGGACGCCTTACGGGTAACCGGCTGATTGTTGTCTGGGTTGGTCCCGTGAGTCTCAGGGACATCCAGCGGGGAAGGCAAGTAATGAACCACCGCATCGAGCAGCGTCTGCACGCCTTTGTTCTTAAACGCCGTACCCACAACAACCGGGAATACCTTCAACGCGACGGTTGATTTGCGAAGCGAGGCGCGAAGCTCGGCCTCAGAAATCTCTTCGCCTTCCAAGAATTTATGCAGCATCTCGTCGTCGTTTTCGGCAACGGTTTCCACCAGCTGCGCGCGGAACGCCTCCGCTTTCTTCTTCAGATCTGCGGGAACTTCCTCGGTGACATACTCGGCGCCCATGGTTTCATCCTTCCAGAGGATGGCCTTCATCGCGATCAGGTCAACGACGCCTTTGAACTTGTCTTCCTGTCCGATGGGGATTTGAATCGCGATGGGCTTGGCGTTGAGGCGCTTACGGATGGTGTCGATTGCATGTTCGAAGTCGGCACCCATCTTGTCAATCTTGTTGATGAAACAAATTCGCGGAACGCCGTACTTATCGGCCTGCCGCCAGACCTTCTCCGACTGCGGTTGCACGCCGTGAACGGCGTCAAACACTGCGACTGCACCATCGAGCACGCGCAGCGACCGCTCCACCTCGGCGGTGAAATCCACGTGGCCGGGCGTATCGATAATGTTGATGCGAATATCCCGCCAGAAACAGGTGGTCGCAGCGGAGGTGATGGTAATCCCGCGTTCCTGCTCCTGCTCCATCCAGTCCATGATGGCCGTGCCTTCGTGGACTTCTCCGATGCGGTGCGTTCTTCCCGTGTAGAAGAGAATGCGCTCGGTCGTTGTGGTCTTGCCGGCATCGATGTGCGCCATGATGCCGATATTCCTGCAACGCTCTAATGGAACTGTTCTGGACACAGCTTTTTTCTTCTCGTCTTTCCGGACGTCCTGCTCGCCGACTATGTTTACGGGACTGCTCATTGAACTTCTGCTTTCAGCTATTGACCTTTAGCTCTTGGGCTTCATTTCAACCTGGGTGAACCAACTCACCACCTGTAGTGCGCAAAAGCCTTGTTCGCCTCGGCCATGCGATGTACGTCTTCCTTCTTCTTGATTGCGGCGCCCTTGCCATTGGCAGCGTCGAGCAATTCATTCGACAGCTTGTCGATCATGCCCTTTTCGCCGCGCCCCCGGGAGTAAGTCACCAGCCAGCGGATCGCGAGCGAAGTGCGCCGATCTGGATTGACTTCGACCGGTACCTGATAGTTCGCGCCACCGACGCGCCGGGTCTTCACTTCAAGCAGAGGCTTTGCGTTCTCGACAGCCTTCTTGAACAACTTCAGGGCCTCATCGCCGCCCCTCTGCTCCAGCTTTTTCAGGGCTTCGTAGACGATCCCCTCAGCCGTGCTCTTCTTGCCCGACCACATCATGGAGTTGACGAATTTCGTAACCAGGTCCGATCCGTACACCGGATCCGGCTCCACGGTTCGCTTTGCGATATGTCCTTTGCGTGGCATAAAACTAGCCTTTAGCTCCTCGCCATTTACCCTTGGCTCCAACCGGCCTCCCCCATGCTTGGAGGTTTGCCGACGAGCTCCAGCCGAGCACTATTTCGGCCTCTTAGCTCCGTACTTCGATCTGCCCTGCTTGCGGTTCGCGACTCCGACCGCGTCGAGCGTTCCTCGAATTACGTGGTAACGCACACCTGGCAGGTCCTTCACGCGGCCCCCGCGGATCAACACAATCGAGTGCTCCTGAAGGTTGTGGCCAACGCCAGGGATGTAGGTGGTGACCTCAATTCCATTTGTCAGGCGGACGCGAGCCACCTTCCGCAGTGCCGAGTTCGGCTTCTTCGGGGTTTGGGTATACACGCGCGTGCAGACGCCGCGCTTTTGCGGGCACGACTGCAGCGCCGGACTTGCCGTCTTGTAGCGAGGCTTCTCACGTCCTGCGCGCACCAACTGATTAAAAGTAGGCACTCTCTGCTGCTCCTTGACACTGCTGTTCCCCGCCCGCGCAGATTTCTGCGCAGACAGGCCTGCGTTCAACTGTTCCCGGTTCGCTTCCAGGATTCGACTGGATAGGGTCACTATCCATACTTCCGGCATGGCAATTGTGCCGGAATTTTCTTTTACCTTGACAGGTCTGACGACGGTGGCCCCAAGCCCCTTACGGGAGGCGCTCCGTTTCGCCAGCGTCGCTCCGCATAATCTCCCTTGCCGGGAGCGGTTCGCAGAGCGTTTCAGCGAGGGCGTCCTGAGCCAACGACCGCTCAAGACGTTGTTTCTATAAGCCTCAACTGCTTTTCCGGTATCCCCCCGCGTGCAGCGCGGAACAGGGACACACGTACTGGCAATCCAGGGTGTACTCGCGGAACTGTTCAAATATATCAATTCGCAAACGGAAGCGTCAACCGCAGGTTTGTGGAACTGTAACAAAACATGAACATACGGAAGCCTTCGGGGGTGAGCAGGCAGGAGTGGGCACGGCGAGCGACTGATTTACCCACGAAAGCTGCGTGCTGAGGGCAGGTGGAAATGGCTTCAGAGTGCTGAGCGGCGAAGCTCTTGGCTGAATCCGGATGTCCCGTGCTGTTCACCGAAAGGGATCTTTTCTCCAGGGGAGCACCGGGATGACATTGGGACGCGACTCGGGGGAACTCTAACTGCCACGCCTCCGGTCTCCAGGTGAGATAACATTTCAAACCGGGTCTGTCCGCGGCATCTGGGAAGGAACTCGAAATGGAAATCAACAAAGTTGGAGTGCTCGGTTGTGGACTCATGGGGTCCGGAATCGCCCAAGTCTCGGCGATGGCCGGATTCGATACCACCGTTCTAGAGGTCGAGCAGAAGTTCCTCGACCGAGGCTTCGCCGGAATCGAAAAGTCGCTGAACAGGTTTTCCGAGCGCCCCCCGGACAAAGGCGGCATCACGCAGCAGCAAAAGGCAGAGTCTATCGCCCGCCTCAGGGGCACCACGAAGCTTGGGGACCTTGCAGATTGCGACATCATCATCGAAGCCATTATCGAAAACGTGCCCAAAAAACAGGGAATTTACGCGGCGCTCGACAAGATCGCAAAAAAACACGCGATCTTCGCGTCGAACACCTCGTCCATCTCGATTACCGAGCTTATGAACGGTACCGACCGCCCGGAGCGATTCATTGGCCTGCACTTCTTCAATCCCGTGCCGCTGATGAAATTGGTGGAGGTGGTGCGTACGATCGCCACCGCCCCTGACGTGTACGACGCCGCTTACGAGTTCGCCAAGAAGCTCGGTAAGGTCCCGGTGCGCACCAGCGACAAGACTGGATTCATCGTGAACCGCCTGCTGGTGCCGTATCTGCTCGATGCCATTCGCGCCTACGAAGAAGGCGTCGGCTCGATCGAGGATATTGACAATGCGATGAAACTCGGCTGCGGCTATCCCATGGGGCCGTTCACCTTGCTTGATTTTGTCGGTCTCGACACGACCTACTACATCACCGAAGTGATGTTCCAAGAGTTCAAAGAGCGCCGCTTTGCCTCGCCCCCGCTGCTGAAGCGCCTGGTGTTGGCGGGGTGGTACGGGCGTAAGACGGGCAACGGCTTTTATGACTACTCCGATCCGAATGATCCCAAGGCGAACCGATTGTGAACTCATGCGAGGGCTTTCCGCCTTAACCAAGTGCTATCGTTGTGATCTCAGCCGGAGAGAACGTCGGGGGGCGGAAGCGCGGCGAACCGGCCCTTAAGCGAACTTCATTTCTTCGGATAGAAACCCATGGAGACGGATTCGAATCAGGCAATCGCAACTGCCGGCCTCGCAATCAAGCGTTCAGGCTGGGTTACCGGAGTCCTGGCTCTCCAAGGTTTGTGGACGGTTGTTCTCGCGGCGCTTCCTATTTATCTCCTCATCTTGGCGCGATCGCCGGGCATTCTCAATGGCCCTGATGGCAACGAGGCTGCGCGCGGGCTCAGAATAGGGGCTGCGGTCATCGCCTTGCCAGCTCTTTTCGCGACCGTGTCCTCCTATGGCCTGTGGAGGGGAAAGCTCTGGGGATGGTGGGTGGCGCTGCTCAGCAATACAGTCCTTTTGGGGATCATCATCTATAGCATGACGGATGAAAACACCATCGAGTGGGACGGGGTCGGAGTAACCTTGGGCTCAGCCATATTGCCAATACTCTTGCTGCTCCCCGGCGTAAGAAGGTTTTACTGGCAAGGCAACCGAATCGGCCCGAATCCGGCTTAGGACACGGCTACGAATTATGAACTTTGAAAACATCCTGTTGGAAAAGAAGAATGCAATCGCTTACATCACCGTGAACCGTCCAAAGGTGCTGAACGCGCTCGATATGGCCACTATGGACGAGTTGCGCGCGGCTTTTCATGACATCAAGAACGACGCCGGTGTCCGGGTGGTCATTTTGACCGGCTCGGGAGAGAAAGCCTTTATCGCCGGAGCCGATATCAGCGAACTGGCCAAGAACGACCCCGTCTCGGCAAAGGAATACGCGCTACGCGGTCAAAATGTGCTCAACCTGATTGAGAATCTAGGCAAGCCTGTGATTGGTTGCATCAATGGATTTGCCCTTGGCGGAGGTTGCGAGATCGCCTTAGCCTGCACCATCCGTCTCGCGAGCGATAACGCGAAGCTGGGACAACCGGAGGTGAAGCTCGGGATCATTCCCGGTTATGGCGGCACGCAGCGCCTGCCGCGGCTGGTGGGCAAGGGCATCGCCATGCAACTGCTTCTCACCGGGGAGATGATTACAGCCCAGGAGGCTCATCGTATCGGCTTAGTGAACGAGATCACCGCGCCCGCCGATCTGATCCCACGCAGTGAAGCGATTGCGCAGAAGATCATTGCCAATGCACCGCTGGCCGTTCAATACACGATGGAGGCGCTCAACAAAGGCATGGAAACGCCTCTTTCCGAGGGCCTGTACATTGAGGCAGCGCTGTTCGGGCTGGCCTCGGCAACCGAAGACAAGAAGGAAGGAACAACTGCATTCCTGGAAAAGCGTCCCCCACATTTCAAGGGACGTTAAGTCCCCCTCCGAAACAACGCGGGCTTCGCAGATTTCCATATATGATTGTCATCCAGTTTCTTGATGATCCCAGCTTAGGACGGAAGCCATTTCAGCAAACAAACATCCATCGCACTCTCCCGCAAGAGGCGCCGGGACTGAGAACTCCATTGCAGACCGCATTCGCCGCAAAACCAGATCCGGCAAGCTAAACGCGTCGGGGCTTCGCTTCGGCATTGTTGTTTCGCGGTTCAATGAATTCATTACCGATCGCTTGCTGCGCAGCGCCTATGACGGACTGCTTCGCTCTGGTGCCGAGGACAACGCCATCGACGTTGTCCGGGTTCCGGGTTCCTTTGAAATTCCCTCCGCCGCCCGTACGCTCGCCGAGACCGGCAAGTACAGCGCCATCGTTTGCATCGGCTGTTTGTTGCGAGGAGATACCGCCCACTACGATGTGATTGTCAATGAAGTCACGCGTGGCATCGGGCAGTCCGCCCAAGAAACCGGCGTGCCCCATGCCTTTGGCGTCCTCACTTGCGACACGCTGGAGCAAGCGATCGATCGCGCGGGCCTGAAGATGGGCAACAAAGGATTCGAAGCTGCGCTGGCGGCGATTGAGATGGCGAATCTAAAAAAATCGCTGGGCGGTCGGCCTTCAGCAGCCCGGGGAACCATCGTTGATCGTCGGCCGTCGCTCGCAGGTGAACGCGAAAGCCATACCCCGGCGGCCCGCACCGCCTCCCTCGCCCGAAAGAGCACGGGGAAACGAACCAAAGCTCGCCGCCCGCCCCGCTGAAGGGCCTGCAAGTTACTCCTCTTCCTGTAAACTGAAACCGTCGCAACGGCTTAGATCCGAGAACCTGCGTATCTTGGCTATTACCATAAGCAACGGCAAGCTCCCGATGGGAACCCGACGCAAATCCCGCGAACTGGCGCTGCAAATGCTCTTTCAAGCCGACGTAGGCGAGCAGGCACCCGAACAGGTGCGAAAGACCTTTTGGACGGGCCGTGGCGAAGTGGATCAGGAAGTTCAGGGGTTTGCCGAAGATATCTTTCGTCTGGCCAACGACCACGGTGCTGAGATTAACAAGCTAATCGAATCTCATGCTGAAAACTGGCGCATGGACCGCATGGCCGCGGTCGATCGCAATATCCTCAGAGCGGCGGTTGCGGAATTGCTCGGGTTCCCCAAAACTCCACGTGCCGTGGTCATCAACGAAGCCATCGAAATCGCGCGCAAGTTCTCCGCGCCCGAATCGGCGCAGTTCATCAATGGCGTTCTCGACAGCGTAGGGAAAGAGATTGAAGCGAAGGCCGCCAGCTGAGCTAGGGCACGGCAACCAGTAGGTCCGCGTTACAGGACAAAGGGACGGTTCCGGCTCCAGTCTGACCGCTCGCAGTGACGCCGGCAGGGTTGGACACGGTGATCGTGCCGCTACTCGAGGTGGCCGCATTCACCGCCAGAATGGTGAAAGTCCCATTGTTCCCGCTATCCGACATCCCCGTCGTGACAACTGTTTGCCCCATCTGTGGAGTCGCCCCATTCTGCAGGTTGTAGGCAAAGATCGTGTTGGTACCGCTCTGCTGGGCCGACGAAATGGTAAGCGATGCAATCGCCACCTGCGTGGCCGGGTTTCCCGGGCCAATGCACAAGCTGGCATTGGGAAAACTTAAAGGGACTTGTTGCAGGTCGAGCCCACTCTGAGTGTCGATGACATGAACCGAGTTGTCATTGGCTCCAACCAAGAGCAGGTCACCGGCACGGCTGACGCCTGCGCTCAAAGGAATGGCGTTTCCAGCCAGTGAGATTTGCGACGAAGTGCCGGAAAGAACGTCGACGGCGGTGATAAAGGGAAAGTACGCACCCGTTCCGTTCTGCGCAAGTATGTATGCCCTGGAACCGTCAGGCGAGACGAAGAACTGCTTGGTCACAAAGCTTCCCAGCCCGAGGTTCATCTGGGGGCCGAGCGTACTCGTGATGTTCAGGAACCCTCGAGGCGCGGGGCACCCGATCGAGTTGGGTGCGGCCGAACCAGTGATGCTTGCGGTCACGGTCTGCAAATTTGGCGGATTTAAGGAGAGCAGCGACATGCCATCCGCGAGCGGCCGCAAGGACTGCGCAGCCACATTCACGGTACTGAGCGAGCCCGCCGCACTGGGGCCACAGGTGGGTAACAATTCGGTCTGCCCACCTTCGGCAATGAAACCCGCAGTACCATTTCCGATAAAAGCGGCATCGCTTGCCGGCGCGGAGAGAGAAACATATTGCAGAGAATCCACCTGCGAGTACACCAAGATGCAACCGTTGCCACCGCCGCCGGGACATGGAGAACTGGAAACCAGGTAGAGCTTCAGGTTGTCAGGAGAGAATGCCGCCGCCGTGGCATTGGGAAACAAGATTGTCGAAAAGCTCCGCGCAGGGCTGCTGCAGCCCTTGCAGACATTGATCCGGTTCGGAACATCGACCGTATCCGACAGGATCACCGTCTGATTGTCGGGCGAAACCGCCAACACTCGACCTGCAGCCCCGGCTAACGGAGACACAGAGCTGCCAGAGAGGATCATCAGGCCTTGCCCGTTGAACCCGGTCGAATCCACTCCCAAATAGGAAATTCCTGTGCTAGTGCTGCCGAGCGAAAAGCTATTGGGCGTCAATGGGAGGTTGATGGGGGCTCCCGCCAAAAAAGAGGATGTTGAACTTGACTTGGTGATCGGAATAACCCGAGTTGTGCATGACAAGGTGGTTCCACTGCACGCCGAAGTTGTGACGAACGCAGTCGGGCTGGGTGGCGCCGAGTTACTCGACACCTGGAAGGTCATCGAAGTTGTCGGATACACCGGCATCGAAGGACTGAAGCCACCATTGCAGTTCGGTGGTGTGCAGGAGGCAGTCACGGCAGACTTCCCGGCCGCCGAACCGACAACCGCTCCCGTAGAGCCAAACACTGAACTTGACCCTGGGGTCACGGCAACAGACTGCGGCGAGGAGGATGTCCAGACGAGCGGGATGCCGGTCAGGGTCATCCCAAGCGTGTCTTTCACGACAGCATCCACGGCCGCCGTCGGCCCTCCCTGCAAAACCAGGGAAGAAGACGACCCCGGGGCAAGCTGCAAAGAAATGGATTGCACCGGGCAGGTCGTGAACTGTACCGGGGGTGAGGTAACGCCCGCCACGGTCGCGAAGATGGAAGTGGTTCCAGGGACGGTGGCGACGGCAAGCTGCTGATTGATCGGAGCCGACGCACTCGGAGAAGAAAGCGAAACCGCTCGGAGCCCCTGGCCAGGCAAGTTGGTACTTGCCCAGGCGAACGGCCCCACAGTCGAAGTCAGATCGGTCGATCCGCTGGGTCCGCCGAAGGCAAACGCCTCATAAAGAACCCTTTCCGGCCCTTGCGGCGTACCGCTCGAATAGCACGCCGTACTCAGCGTAGGAGGCTGGCCAGGAACCTTCTGGATGACCGCTTTGGTCACATGCTGGTGGACGTACACGGTGACTGGAGGGCTGGAAACCCCATTCGCGATTGCCGTCACCAGAGCAACGCCGGTTCCTTTGGGAGTACATACCACGGGAGCGGCAACGGAGTCCCATACTCCCCCACAGGCAAGGCCGCTGTTTGAGACCGTGAGCACACTCGGATCGCTCGACTGATAGGTAAAGGCTTCGGCTACCGCAGTACCTTGGCCATTCTTTGCCGAAGCAATAAAAGTCAACGTCTTTCCGAGCTCCACGCTGGCATTGGGCCCTGGTGCTAGGGAGATGCTCGCAGGAATTGGATTGTTTACCACACGAGTCGAGGTGCCGCTACTGCACGAAAGAAGGAAGGTAAGACCTGCTAGCGAGCACACCAGGGATGTGGCGGGAACCAACCTACGCATGAACCCTTCCGCAAAGAAATTGGCTTCTGGAAAACTCTCAGTTTAGAGGCTGCAGCTTTTTTCAGCAACCGCACCGAATGTCAGGCGCGGGGACCGGGCACTACTTGTGAGATGCAGGAAATAGGTGGATCGTTCTGAACTCGGGAACCCTACCTCCCGCCGCACTCAGCCGTGGCAATCGACGGACTTAGCTCAGGCTTTCAATCACCATGGCGATTCCCTGCCCCCCACCGATACACGCCGTTGCGAGTCCATATTTCTTTTTGCGACGGCGCAACTCGTACAAGAGGGTGATGATCAGACGGGTTCCGGTGGCACCAAGCGGATGCCCGAGAGCAATTGCACCACCGTTCACATTCACCTTGTCGCGGTCGAGCGAGAGATCGGCTTCGACCGCGAGGTATTGCGCGGCGAAGGCTTCGTTCACCTCGATGAGGTCGATGTAATCTAAGGTCAGAGCAGCTTTTTGCAGAGCAATTTTTGTGGCCGGGACCGGTCCGCTACCCATGATTTTTGGATCAACCCCGGCGATTCCCCAGCTGACCAGGCGTCCAAGCGGTTTGATTCCCCGTTTTCCTGCTTCCTCGAGCGGCATCAGGACCACCGCTGCGGCGCCATCCACAATGCCGCTTGCGTTGCCGGCGGTCACCGTTCCATTTTTTCCAAACGCCGGGCGGAGTTTGGCAAGCCCGTCGAGCGTTGTCTGGGGGCGGCGGTGATCGTCCTCGCTGAGCGATTCTCCCGTTGTTTCCCCTTTGTGGTTCTTTAACGCAACCGGAACCAATTCTTCCTGGATTCGCCCCGCGGCATAAGCATCTTCGGCGCACTGTTGAGACCGCAATGCGAAACCATCCTGCATCTCGCGGGTAATGCCGTGCTCGGAACCATACAACTCGGCCGTATTGGCCATCGAAAGGCCGCAGTAGCTGTCAAGCAGGGCTACCATGAGCGAGTCCTCGAGCTTGCCGCCGGGCGCCAGGGCGAATCCGTCCCGGCCGCGAAGGACGAACGGAGCCTGTGACATCGCCTCCATACCGCCGGCGAGAGCAATGTTGGCTTCACCTACCTGGATCATCTGCGCGGCGCTGACAATCGATTGCATCCCGCTCCCGCACAGGCGGTTTACGGTCAGGGCCGGAGTGTCGATGGGCAGACCAGCGCGCAAGCCAACATGGCGAGCACCGTAGAGGGCATCTCCTGATGTCTGTTGTGCGTTGCCAAAAACGACGTGGTCAAATTCTGCAGCTTGAATGCCGGAACGCTCGATAGCGCCCTGGGCCGCGACGGCCCCTAGTTCCTGGGCCGTGAAGTCCTTGAGCTTTCCGCAATGCCGTCCGAACGGCGTACGGGCGCCGCTGACGATCGCAATGTCACCGGGTCTTCGCATCTGAATCTGGGAGATCTTTGGAGCTCAATCAGTAGTCTAGCAGCGAAGATCCGCTAAAGTACGGCAGGAACTATGCCACGGCAGCGGCACTTTTCGCGGCAGGGAGTGTAGCGCTCTTTCCCGGGCCCTCGGCGACTGACTTTTCCAGGCTCCGTTCGGCCCGATTGATAAGCTCAGTGACAATATCCACGGTATCAAATTCCTGCCGGATGACGGCTTCTGCGATGCCCGCGTTGAATTGAGTGGCCAGCTGTTTTTCAGGGACGGCGGAACCCATGACGCGGCGCATCTTCTCGGCAACCAGCAGCGCTTCTTTCTCCGCCGTCTCGCCAAGTACGATGGCGATCGCGTTAGAAGCGTAGCGGAATGCCAAGTCATTCTGCCGGACATTCGCGGCAACCACCTGACCCAGTCGCTGCATTGTGCTCTCGGCGGCGGCTTCGCCCTGTTCCTTTGCCAAGGCTGCCCGCTCGCCGAAACGCATGATCATGACCGACAGCGCAGCGCTTTGCTGCTTTGCGCGCCGTACTTCACCGAGCAAGAGGTCAAGATAGGAAGCTCGCTTCAACAGGCCCGAGTTCTCGTCAGTAACCGACAAGTTCTTGACCAACCGCCGTAATCCGGCATTGTTAAGGGCAATGCCGCCCTGGTCAGCGATCATTTTGAACACCAGGACGTCATTCGGAGACCAGCTGCGGGGATTGTTGCTGAGCAAGAGCAGCAGCCCAAGCTCGCCGCCCTCCCCAAGCGGTAGCGCGACGCAGGACCTCACGCCCAGCGAAGTACTGGGCTGCGCGAAATTCCTCAATTCAGGCGAGGAGGCAATGTCGGTGCATGCCACCGCACCGCGGCTGACAACGATGTCGTGAATTCCGCAAATCAGTTTGTCGAGAAGATCCGGTTTCGCCGCGGCTCCGGCTGCAAATTCCTTCTGCAGGGTGACGCTCAAGCCGGGCTTGCGCAAGGCGGCCACGCACCGGTCGAGCGACCACTGGGTGCCGATCTCAACCGACATGGTGTTCAGAACCCCGGCGGCGCTGTTCTCGCGATTAAGCTTCTTCGTGATCTCTGAGACTCGGGCAAAGCCGCTCATGTCGTTGTCAAATGACACAGTAGCGGCGGGAGATTCTGGGACCGCCCGGGCCGGCGCTGGCGCCGGGGAAAGGGGTTGAGCACTTCCATACTGTGGCATCAGGCCAGCACTCAAATAGAGCTGCTGCAATTCAGGATTGCGCTCTTCCTCGTGGGGAAAGAGTTGCTGGATCCGCTGCAGCCGTTCTAGGGCCTTGTTTCGCATTCCGTACTGCACAAGAATTTCCGCCTGAACCATCAGGTCCTGCAAAGTGCTTGACCCAATGGACTTCTCTTCGGTGACCTTCGCCGGTGCCGCTGGGGCGGTCCCCCCAAGCCGCGAGGAGATTACCTGATAGCGATTTTCCTCAACCTTGCCCTTGAGTGCCTGCAGGCGTTTTTGGTGGCCGTTCTCGTAGGGATCGATTTCTACCGCGCGGTCAAGTGCTTCGCCGGCCTTGTCAAACCTGTTCTCGCTGCAATAAATGTCAAAGAGCCGCAGCAAGGTTGCACAATAATCAGCTTCCCGATTGGCGGAATTGAACTGTTCGGCAAGAAACTCGAGCATCTCAACCGATGCCCGGTGCCCCGCGACGATGTCCTGCATCATGGCGAGGAAAGCCCGGCGCTCGCCTTTGCGCCGCTGGAAATGCTCGAGCTTTTCGGCCATGACTACAGCTTCGCGATCGAGTTGTGAATCTAGGAATGCGCCTATGAGGTCCCGGACCTGCTCAATTCGTGAAGGATTCTGTTCGAAGATCTGCCACACCAGCGGTGCAGCTTCGGTGAGGCGGTTGGCGCTCAACAAAGCCCGTGCATACAGGTCGCGGAATTCCGCCGAAGTGTTGCCCGCAGCGGCGAGCGGATCGAGAACGAAGATCGCCGCTCCCACCTGTTGTTGCAGCATCAAACTGCGGGCGTAGCCGATGGCGATGGTCTCATCCATCGCGTCTTCGGAATACGCACGTTCATACCATTGGCTGGGATCCCCGCCCGCACCTTCCGCCATCTGCGCCAACTGCAGGAATGCAGAGGCTGCCTGCTTGCCGTCGCCAACTTCAGAAGAGAGCTCACCCAGTCTGACGATATTTCGCTCGGAGCTTTCGAGCGCAACAATTTTCTTCAGGATCGCCAGCGCCTCGGTCTTGCGCCCTTGTTTTCGGAATTCTTCCAAAACGCTCTCGTAGGTTTCAACGGCGAGTTTGCGGTTGGACTTCTCGAGCAATTCCGCGAAACGCTTCTTCTGTTCAAGGCTAGGATTGGCAAATCGAGCGAGCTTCTTGTAGGTGAGGCTTGCGCGAATGCCATCCCCTGAACTCAACTGCCGTTCGAACAATTCCCCCAACAGCCGAACGGCTTCGGGCAGGCGCTGTAATGACAGGCAAAGGTCGGCCGCCATCTGCCTGACGGTGTCACTGGCCGGATCGAGAGCGAGAGTCTGTAGAAATTCCTCCAACGCTTCCGCCGGCTTGCCTTTTTGGAGCAGTTTCTCGCCCCGTTCTACACGCCTGGCGATCTCCTGCCGGTCTGCCCGTTTTGGTGTTTCTGTCATGGGATCAGCGGTTCGGGAGTAATCCAACCCTGATTCTAGGCAGGGGCCTTAACCGGCATCAACGCAGGACAGGTGACCACGATTACCAAGGTCATCCTCACCGATGGCAATTACCCTGGTAAGCCCCCAAGGGTGGTTTCTTCTGCGACCTTTCCCACGCCACCGCTAACCTGATATTGGCTTCGGAACTTACCTTCCGTCAGCCGCAATTATGTTCGCCGCAACCATCTTGTTCGTAAACGATGCACGGTGGCTGGTCGCGCCCGTGATCGGTGCCATTGCTGGAGTCTATTGGTTCTGGAAGGGCTTCCGGCTGCTCCAACGCAAGCGGCTGATTCTGAATACCCCAGCCTCCAAGATCCGCAGCGCCTCGATGGGCCTGGTAGAGATCAGCGGCCAGGCCACTGGCCCCTACGTAATGACCTCTCCCCTTCGCCAAGTTGAGTGCTACTACTACCAGAGCACGGCATGGGAGATGCGTCAGCAGGGCAAGAATAGCAATTGGGTAAAGGTGGCAGACGAGAGTCTGCACGTGCCGTTTTATGTCGATGACAGCACCGACAAGGTCTTGGTCGATCCACGCGGGGCTGAGATGGACTTGCACTGTGATTTCCACGAGGAATATCACCGCTCCGTGCTGTTTGAGGGTCCAGAGATGCCTTCCTCGGTGGAGGCTTTTCTTTTACGGCATGGCGTTGATCCCGGCAAAAGGATCAAAGTGGAAGAGCACTCGATCAAACCGAGGAATTTCCTGTTCGTGCTTGGCACCCTTTCTCAGAATCCTGGCGTGGATGCAAGCGTGGCCCCAGCCTGGGCCGAACGGGCGAATCAAAAGGCCAAGACTTTTGCCGCAAGAGAACTTGAACCAGCAGTGATTCGGCTTTCGCAACCAGTTGGACCGGTACCCGCGACGGCCATGACGCAGCAACAAAAGATCGCCGCCGCGCTTTCCAGGGCAGGAATCTCAAACCCGGTTTCTTGGGGTTCAGACTCCATGGGCACATCGGCTGCGGCTAGCCCGGCCAAGGCAGCAAGCACCCTCGAAACGCAAACCGCGGTTGAAGACATCGGCGGATATGATCTTCATCCTCCCGTCGTTCTCATGAAAGGCAGCCACGAACCCACGTTCTTTATTTCTTGGAGGAGTCAGCGCGAAGTGGTCGCGTCTCTCGGTTGGAAATCGACCCTGATGATCTGGGGCGGGCCGGCCTTGACCATCCTTTGCATATACATCTTGCTCGCGCATTTCGGTCATTTGTAAACTCCGCGAGCGGACGGAGAACTTTTATGGTGCTGGTGATCACGCTTGCGTTTCTCTTCGCAATCGTCGCAATGGTCGTTTATCTGGTCACGATCTTCAACGGACTGGTCGCGTTGAAAAATGACATCGATAAGTCGTGGGCGAATATCGATGTGCTGCTGAAACAGCGGCACGACGAACTCACCAAGCTGCTGGACACAACGAAGGGATACATAGATTTTGAGCGGGAAACCCTAACCAAGATCACCCAAGCACGCACCCAATATCAGCAGGCGGTCACCATCGACCAAAAGGCCCAGGCCGACCAAAGCATGACATCTGCTTTGCGAGGATTCTTTGCCGTCGCAGAGAATTATCCCGAGCTCAAGGCAAACAGTAATTTTCAGGTGCTGGGGAAGCGCATCTCTGAGTTGGAAAGCCAGATTGCCGACCGCCGCGAGTTTTACAACGATTGCGTCAATACCTTCAACATCCGCATTCAGCAGGTACCGGACACGTTTGTTGCGTCGTTCATGCGCCTAACGCCACGCACGATGTTGAAGATCGATGACGCCGATAAAGCGGATGTGGCAATGTCGTTCGGGGCAGCCAAGTAGGACCGGTCAGTTCTTCTTCCGTTTCCAGTCGAAACGCCGTCCGATGATGCACTTGAGTATCAGATGATCGGTCGAGCGCGTTGTGCCGATACCGACGCCGGCATTGAATTCCCACTGCGGCCCAAAATCCACATCGATCGCAGGGAAAAACTGCTGTTCCTGCTCTCGTAGCGGATCAAATCCCGTAAGTGGGCCGTATGTCGCGTAGTATTCCAAGCCTCCTGCAATTCGCTTCGTGAAATTAAAGCTGACCTTCGCGTTCGGAGAGAACACAACGCCCTGATTCACGCCCGGTCCATGGAAAGCCCGATCGAGCGTGGGATTGAAGCTGAGATACCACCTTCCCAGCTGGCGATCCACGATCGGACGGATTTCCCAACTCCAGGTATCAGGCGAGAATTCGCGGCGCTGATATCCGATTTCATTCGACAGGCTCACGCCCACCGGCCAGTGCCATGACTCGGGGATGCGGAACCTTGGCCGGATATGATCGCCCACCCAATACCAGTGGCCATCCGGCTGAATGCTCGTAAAAACATAAAAGCCAGTCTCGAACCAAGCTGTGAATCCTTGGGTGATTTCCAGGGTCTCATGCACAGCGTGGTGGGTCGGCAGCGTCCCGTCAGTCGTGGTTTTGCTTCCCTGCGCGGTGAAGTTCGTATGGAGTTCCACCATGGTGTGGGCTGGGGGAACCGTGTCTGATCCGTAGACCTGGATTTCGTAGTTGTCCTGCGCGACCGCAACGGAAGAGCAACTCAGACACAAGAAAAGCCAGACGGCTGCTCCTATCACTTGTGCTCGGAAAAGCATCTCCCTCAGATGCTATCAGCCGGAGTTGCCGGCGCAATTGCTGGAACCTCGCAGCCGGTCCCGTTGTCCAATTCCACAGACACGCGTGCTCAAGAGGAGTGAGGGACATGGCTTTCTCAACAGCAGGCGGTAGTCCGTTTCAAGCCGAGATTAATATGACCCCCATGATCGACGTCTTGCTGGTGTTGATCATCGTGTTTATGGTGGTGGTCTCAATGTCCCAGGAAAAGGGACTCGAGGCGCAGATTCCACGGCCGGCAGATAAACCGTCGACTGCTCCTCCGGTCCACACCGTCGTCATCCAGGTGGCGTGGTCGGGGGACAAGCAGCTTCCCGGGCTGAAGATCAACGAGGAAAACGTCGCCTGGAGCCAATTGCATGACCGACTGTTTGAGATCTTCAAACAACGTGCCGAGCGCGTCGCTTTTGTAAAGGGGGATGATGACGTGGATTTCCAGTACGTGGCCGATGCAATATCCATCGCGCGCACTTCGGGAGTGGAGCGGGTTGGATTGCTATCCAGAACCGGACCGGAATCCCCCTAATTGCCCTCCCCGAAGGCCGCTTGCCCTGAATTTTGTGCCAGCTTGATCAGGGCAGAGGCCTGATTCCGGGCGGCCACATCAATGCGGGTGTCGCTGGCGACATTGCGGAGTATTGGCACAAGGGCGGGCAAATCCCGCAAAGCGTGACGCTCGGCTCGGCCGGCCATTGCCTCCAATTCAGGAGTGATTGCTCTACGGTTATGAAGCTGCAGATCGGAGAGTTTCCTCCCGTATTCAAACGTCTGGGACAGCTCTTCGAGTACCGAGGTCAATTCTGTGAGGTCCGGATCGGGGGAGTTGGTGTATGTGAACTGATTGTTGACCGGCCCGTAGCGGTAAGCGAGCGTATGAACGCTATTCTTGCCGGGCGAGCTTTGCAGTTCGCCGTAGCCACCGGCAAAGTAATTCAATCGCTGGCTCAAGTTGAAAGTGATGCGGCGCGTTCTATCGCTCACGTGGAACTCGGTCGTGTAACGGACTCCGGTTTTATCGAGACCTTCTGGCGAAGACACGTAAGTGGCGGTACCAGATGCATCGATTGCGATCGAATAGTACGAAGGGTCGGAGTTCCATCTCACGACGCTAAAGATCACGGTGGGGAATTGGCCGGAAGTCTTCAACTGCAGCTGCGGGTTCTGTGCCGAAAGCACGGGCAAATATCCGAGCACAAAAACCGTCGTGGTCAGAAGCGTCTTGGATGCCATTAGATTGGGTGATACCTCTTTCCGTTCTTCTCGTTGGATGCGCGAACTGGGCGGTCATGGCCCAAGCGTGTCCAAGAGAAATTATCGTGCCGGCCCGATTATCTTGCCCGAACCTTGATCCATATCGGCGTACCCAAAAAACCAAAAGCCCGGCGAATCTGGTTTTCCAGGAATCTCTCGTATGAGAAATGAAGTTTAACCTGGCGATCAGTAAAAAGGATAAAGGTGGGTGGTGCAACCGCCGCCTGGGTCAGATAAAGAATCTTCACGCGCTGTCGGACCGGAACGGCCGCTCGATCGAAGTCCACATGCTTTAAGAAGCGGTTCATTTCGCCCGTGGTAATGCGCTTCCGCCGCTCGGATGCAACCACCTGCAGCAAAGGGAACAGCTCTTCGACACCTTTGCCGGTAGCAGCGGAGATAAACACTACCGGAGCATAGCTCAGGAACTTCAGCGCGTACCGCAAGCTCTGCTCATAGGCCGCACGGTCGGCCGGCCGCTTGTGCTCCTGAATGCGTGCCGCACGCGATTGACTGACCGCCTTTTTCTGCCGGCTGATTACCAGGTCCCACTTGTTCACGACAATGATGAGGGACCGGCCGCTATCGTGTGCGTATCCGGCGATCGAGGCATCGAGTGCGCTCACCCCTTCTGTAGCATCGACCATCAGCAAAGCAATGTCCGCCGATTCAAGATGCTTGCGCGACATGACGACGGAAAGCTTTTCCGCCATCATGTGCGTCTTTCCTTTGCGGCGGATGCCGGCAGTGTCGATGAAGCGGAACTTTTTCCCATCGCGCTCGACGACCTCATCCACGGCATCGCGGGTGGTGCCGGGGATGGGAGAGACAATCACTCGCTCCGAATCTGCCAGCTGGTTCAGGAGGGTGGACTTGCCGACATTGGGATGGCCGATGATTGCCACGCGAATCTCGACTGGCTCCTCGCTCTCGGCGGTTGCTTGCTCCGGGCCGAGATCGTCCATCCCAGGAAGTGGGCGGGGCTCGCCTTCGGGTGAGGATGATTGGTCTCGGGCGACCTCGTCGCGGCTCCTTGGTTGTTGATCGCTCTCCCCGTCCGAGTTCGCAGCCTGCGGCGAGCGAATCCCGGAGGGTTCTCCCGTGGTCGAAAGGTTTTTTCTCTTGAGCGCTGCTATCAGGGCGTCCAGCAGCTCATCCACTCCTCGCCCGTGCTCTGCAGAAACCGGAACAATGTCCTGAATCCCAAGGCGGTAAAAATCGTCGGCCACCCTATCCTGCTTCGCGGTGTCGACCTTATTCACTGCAAGAAACAGTGGCTTGCCGGTTTTGCGCAACAACCGGCCGAGTTCAAGATCTGGCGCAGCCAGTTCCGTCCGTCCATCCACGACCATCACAATGAGCGCAGCTTCCCCCAGCGCGACTCGGGCTTGGCGAAAGATCTCGGCGGGAATCAGGTCCTTTTCTTCAGGAAGGATGCCGCCGGTATCGACCACGCGGAAATCATGGCCGATCCAGTGCCCTTCGCCATACAGGCGGTCGCGCGTGATGCCCGGCTCATCTCCGACGATGGCCCGCCGTGATCCCACCAGACGGTTGAAGAGCGTAGATTTGCCGACATTCGGCCGGCCCACAATGGCAATGAGAGGGAGTTTGGACATGGATCTTGCACATCGCTCGAGAAGACGGGCAACCCGTTCCTGCGTGGATCTGCGCTAGTTCAACCTCTCAGATTACTATAGAGACTCTGTGTCCTCGAGTTTTCAGCCCGCCCATTCTTCCGCACCAGGCGGAACGACTTCGCTTTACAGCTTCTTTTCTCCCGGCGGCCTGCTCTCGCGCACCCATCCCGCCTACGAGTTTCGTCGCGGCCAATTACAGATGGCACAAGCGGTCGAACAGGCTATCGCAGAACGCCGTCATCTGATCGTGGAAGCAGGAACCGGAACCGGCAAGACGCTGGCATACCTTATGCCTGCAATCCGATCTGGCAAACGCGTCATCATCTCCACCGGCACCAAGAACTTGCAGGAGCAGCTTTTCTATAAGGACGTGCCCTTCCTAGAGCAGGCGCTTTTTCCTGGCCAGCAGCGCGCGCTCAGCGTCTGCTACATGAAGGGGCGCAACAATTATCTCTGCCGCGAGAAGCTGTACGATCTCACCGGTCAGCCCGTGCTCAACGGTCTGGATGAGATCGAACAATACCGGGCCATCGCTGCCTGGGAACAGACGACAGAAACCGGGGATCGCGCTGAACTCGCGGACCTGCCCGAAGCCAGCGCCCTCTGGCAGAAACTTGACGCCCGCGCCGACACCTGCACGGGCCAGAAATGTCCGGCATGGGAGAAGTGCTTTATCACCGAGATGCGACGGCGAGCCGCCGAGAGCGACATTGTCATCGTCAATCATCACTTGTTTTTTGCCGACCTCGGGATCAAGCAGCAGGCGGAAGGTGCACCCGACGCCGGTATTCTTCCCGATGCAGCGGTCGTGATTTTCGACGAGGCGCATGAACTCGAAGACGTCGCTGGAAGCTATTTCGGAATCTCGATCAGTGCAGCCCGCTTTGAAGAACTCTGCCGCGACGTCGAGAATTTTCTTCAGCGCAACCGCAATTCCACCGCTTCCTTCTCCGGTGCGATCAAGACCCTGCGCGAACGTTCCGCATTCTTCTTCTCGCTCCTGCCGGAAGGGGACGGGCGATTCGCCTTTGAGAATCGCCACGAGTTCCTGGAAGAGAACGGGGACGAATTCATCGCGGTTCAGCAGGCCCTGACCCGCATTGCCTCAGAAATTGAGAACCTGCCCTCCAAACCAGAAGAGGCTTTCTCCTTCGTTCGCCGAGCCCAGGAACTACAAGTTCAACTTGGCTTCGTTCTCGAACACGAAGACCCAAACACCGTCTTCTGGATCGAGCGCCGCCGGGCAGGCCGGGAAAAGCAGCACGTCTCCTTACAAGCCACGCCGATTGATGTTGCACCGGTCTTGCGTGAAGCGTTGTGGGCGAAGCTGGACACCGCCATTCTGACATCGGCAACGCTTGCAGTAGGTGGCGACTTTGAATACATCCGCAGCCGCCTGGGGGTGGATCATGCTCGGGATGTAGTCATAGCCTCGCACTTTGATTATCAGAATCAGGCGCTGTTTTACGTTCCGCCTGACCTTCCCGACCCGCGCACACCCCAATTTACTGCCCAGGCCGCAGAACGAATTCGCTCGCTCCTAGAGATCACGCGCGGCCGCGCGTTTGTGCTGTTCACCAGCTACGCCCAGATGCGGGAAATACACCAACGCTTGCTCGGCGAGATGGATTTCCCGATGCTTCTGCAGGGCGATGCTCCGAAGAGCGCGCTGCTTGAAGAATTCCGCGCCACGCCCCATTGTGTACTGTTTGCGACCTCCTCTTTTTGGCAGGGGGTGGATGTTCAAGGCGAGCAACTCAGCTGCGTAATCATCGACCGCCTTCCCTTCGCAGTCCCGTCTGATCCCGTGGTTGCGGCCAGGGTCAAGGCGATCGAATCCGCCGGCGGCAACGCCTTCTTTGAGTATCAGGTACCTAGGGCCGTCATCACTCTGAAACAGGGCTTTGGGCGGCTCATCCGCTCGCTTCACGACCGCGGCCTGGTCGCGCTTCTCGATAACCGTATTCTCAGGAAACAGTACGGCAGGGTTTTCGTCGAAAGTCTTCCCAATTACCGCCGCACCACAGATGTGAAAATTGTCGAGCAATGGTTCGGCCTGTAAGCCGTTCCCGGTGAGTTCATCGCAAAGCCTGGGGTTCCACCATTGCCAGCCCTTTCCATGGCACTTCCGGCTCTTGATTTCCATTCGGAG
>Ga0070681_10001280_pt1 | contig 21925 bp, 21 predicted proteins | sample KBSC83BmetaG_FD_65650 | JGI IMG/M metagenome (GOLD analysis project Ga0070681, IMG submission 65650) | Corn rhizosphere microbial communities from Kellogg Biological Station, Michigan, USA - KBS C8-3B metaG | ecosystem: Host-associated > Plants > Roots > Rhizosphere | place: USA: Michigan... | reverse complement strand
TGATGAATATTTGACTGCCGCAATTCGGGCAGGGCACATATTGCGCGACCGAGGTAATATCCACATCATTGAGGAGCTCCTCGCGTCGCAAAAAAACAGTATCTCCGATTTCGAGTTCAAACGATGTGCTGCAAAATTTACAATGCAGCGACGCATGCGCTTGAAGTTGGGAGAGATTTTCTTCGGTCAGGGTCTTCGACCCCACATCATGCGAGCGAAACCTTCCTTCCCTTTTTATTTTCACGCTGAGTCCCCTGATTTGAATATTCAGGGCATAATACGAACCGCCGCTCAGTTTTGTTATGCCTTATTTCTCGCGCGAGCGGATAATGTGGTCAACTTCTTCAATCTCTTCCGGAATGCCCTCGATCATGTCGTACTGTTTCGCTTCGGCGGCAGTCACCCACGCAACGTCCGTCAAATCTTTTCCCGCTTTCGGATTTCCGGATTTATACATCGCCCAATATGAAAGCGTAACGACTGGATATCCGTCGGGACGCACGAAAATGAGGTCTGTCAGATATTCCGGTTTCTCGATTTCCACATTCACTTCTTCTCTCACCTCCTTCCGGAGCACCCATTCGACGACGTTATACCATTGGGGATATTCCGTTTTATACGGCAGCGTGCCATACTCGCTCTTTACCACTTTGCCGCCGGGAACGGTCCACCGATTGGGAAATGCTTTCTCGTGCGCAGCGCGTTTCGCAACTAAATACCGCACGGTTCCGTCCGTGTCTTTCTTGGCCACAATGCCCGTCACTACAACGAAATGTATGCGCGGGTCGAGTTCCATATTCTTATTATAAGATATTATTCAGCTCGGGGTCGTAGAGCATCGCTTCATTGAGCAAGCGGTACTCAATAATCTCGTGATCTTTGAACCATAGCTCGATTTCCTTCTCGGCCTCTTCGGGGCTGCCCGATGCGTGAATCAAATTGCGCACCGCTCGGCCGTCGACATCCGCAACTTCGTAGGAATCGATCGTGTAGTCGCCGCGGATCGTGCCCATATTCGAGGTGAGCGGTTCCGTGCCCCCCGTGATCTTGCGGACAATCTCAACCGCATGAATGCCCTGCAGTACCATGGGCACCACGGGTCCCTTCGACAAATATTTTTTTAAATTGTTCAAAATGACCTCTGTAACCTTGAGCGGATCCTCGGAAGGCGGGTTCTTGCCTTTCTTTTTATATGATTCGATGGTCTTAAGACCCGTCTTCACGCGCCACTCGGGATCGATCAGGTAATGCTTCTCAACCAACTCGGGGCTCGGAACCGTCATCTTGAGCGCAACCATCTTCAAGCCCGCTTGTTCATACCGTTTGATGATTTCGCCGACGAGATTGCGCTGCACGCCGTCCGGCTTCACGATGACAAGCGTCCGCTCGTGTTTCAGGTGCTGCATGTGTCTCTGTTTGAGGGTCATAAGGTTTTTATTATTTTTTAATGTTTTTATGATATCTTCTTTCGGCGGCCGGATCAATTATGCTACGGTTCGAGCCGCTTCACGCCGCGATAGAGGAACATCGCTTCGCGCACATTATCGATGCCGAGCAGCTTCATTACCATGCGATTCGGCCCCATGCCGAAACCGCCGTGGGGCGGGCAACCATATTTGAAGAAGTTCAAATAGAATTGAATCGATTCGGTTTTCATTCCTTTTTCGTGCGCCTGCTTCAGCAAAACGTCATAGCGATGTTCGCGCTGGGCGCCGGTCGTCACCTCAATGCCATTCCAAAGAAGATCGAAGCTCTTCGTGAGCGTCTGATCTTTTTCGTCGCGCATGTGGTAGAACGGGCGGACAGACGCCGGATATTCGGTGATGAAGACGAATTCGTGGCCATGCTCCTCGTTCACGTATTCGCAAATTTTGCGCTCTTCTTCGGGCGAAAGGTCGCCCTCTTTTTCGCTCGGCACATTCATCTTTGCAAGAATCTCTTTGGCCTCTTTCATGGAAATCTTCGGAAATGGCAGCTTCGGAACGACCACCTCGCGCCCGAATTCTTCCTTAATCTCGTTGCCATATTTTTCTCTCACAAGCTTGATGGCATTCACGATCGCTTTCTCTTCTTCTGCCATAACGTCATAGTGCGATTCAACATATGAAATTTCCGCATCATAGCCGGTAAATTCCGTTGCGTGCCGGGACGTGAATGAAGGTTCCGCGCGAAACACCGGGCCGACTTCGAATACTTTTTCAAAACCTGCGGCCATCGCCATCTGTTTATAAAACTGCGGCGACTGGGCGAGGTATGCCTTGCGATCGAAATATTTTACCTCGAATACTTCAGCGCCCGATTCGGACGGCGCACTGATCAGTTTCGGGGAATGAATTTCGATATAATCGTTGTTTACCCAATACTCACGGAAACCGGCTTCCATCGTTGTCCATGCCTTAAAAACGAGCGCGTGCTTCGGTTTGCGGAGATCAAGCCAGCGCCAGTCAAGGCGGATCGATTGATCGGCCTCTTCCTGCTCGCCTTTCTCGAAAATCGGAATCGGGAGCTCCGGATCGGATAGGGAAAGAATTTCGATCTGCTCCGCAGAAATTTCAAAACCGCCGGGGGCCTGCTTTTCTTCTTTTGCCAATCCTCTCACTAAAATCACGGATTCGGTGGTAACTTTTTTCGCAACCTCCATGGCCCCTGCATTCTTTTTGAGCACAACAACCTGAATAAGACCCGTGATGTCGCGGATCATGAAGAATTTGATGCTGCCCTGGTCGCGGATTACCTGGACGAAGCCCTCAATCTCGACTTCTTTGCCGACATGCTCCCGTACCGAATCAATATGAATTCTTTTCATTATTTTGTTATATATGTCCGAGCGTCGCTTTTCTCCAAATGAGCGTGAGCACGATGAGAAGCACCGCGCCGATCGCGATCGCACCCGCGACGGTATTCACCGTGTCCTTATTTCTCCGCCACTGATCGATCACCGCCCATCCGATGATGGCAATGAAAATCCAGGTAAGAACGTTGCTCATGATTGGAAAAAGCCGCTGGACGTACTTCGCATTTACGTATGCTAATATTAATATAATGCTTACATTTGAACAAATGCTTACCCGGTTCGTCGTGGCCCTCGCCCTCGGCGCGCTCCTCGGCGTGGAACGCGAACTCGTGGGCAAAGAAGCGGGCGTGCGTACGGAAATGGTGGTCTCCGCAGGCGCGGCGATCTTTGCCATGATCGGCCTTACGCTTCCCTACATCATTTCCGCCGGCCAATTGATCCCCGAAGCGCCGGTCCTCACGACGAGCGGCGCGATCATCGCGAGCATCGTTTCCGGCATCGGATTCCTGGGCGCGGGCCTCATTATTAAAATGAACGACCACCCGCACGGCGTGACGACCGCGGCGCTCGTTTGGGCGACCGCCGGCATCGGCACCTTGATCGGCGTGGGACTCATCGGATTCGCCGTCACCGCAACGATTATCCTTGAGGCAATCTTATACCTCCTGCGCAACCTCCGCATTTCAGAACGGATCGAGAAAGTCGTGGAGCGGTCAAAAAATCTGTAATCGGTCGGGCGCAAAAAACAGGCCTCTGCGGGCCTGTTTTATTTTTCAATGAGCGATCCGTACTTCCGATAGAAATATTTCTTGGCCCATTCCACCGCAAGAAGATATGCAGCAACGATGATGCCGATGCTCACGAGCGCATATCCGCTCAAGTGCACGAAGCCGAGGCGCGGACCGAGCGGCGTGAGCGGAATCATCCACGCAATGAGCACCGCGCTGACCACCGCAAGCGAAAGTTCGCGGCTCGGCGGCGTTTTCGCAACGCTCCCGCGGTTGCGGATGATGCCCACCACGAACGTTTGCGTGGCGATCGATTCGAGAAACCACCCGGTCTGGAAACCGCCGCTTCCCGCATGGAACACGAAAAGCAGCAGGCCGAACGTGATGAAGTCGAAGCAGGAGCTGAGCGGCCCGAAAAGCAGCATGAATTTTTTCATAAACTTGATGTCGAACTTTTTGGGGCGCGCAAGGAACTCGTTTTCCACATTGTCGAATGGAATCGCGAGCTGCGACGAGTCGTATAAAAAATTATTGAGCAGAATCTGCGGCGCGGTCATCGGGAGGAATGGCAGGAAAATCGAGGCGATCGGCATGCTGAACATGTTGCCGAAATTCGAACTCAGCGTCATCATCAGATATTTGAATGTGTTCGCGAACGTTTTCCGGCCCTCCACGATACCCTCGATGATTTCGCCGAGGCCGGGACGAAGCAGAATGATATCCGCCGTTTCCTTCGCAATATCCACCGCATTCTGCACAGAAATGCCCACGTCCGCCTCTTTAATAGAGAGGACATCGTTCACGCCGTCGCCCATATAGGCAACCACATGCCCGTTCCGGCGCAAAATCCGGATGATTTTCTCTTTCTGTTCCGGATTCACGCGCGTGAATACGTTCGATGCCTCTATTTCTTTCGCAAACTCATGTTCGCCGAGGCGCGCGAGATCATCCCCCGTCAACGGATTTTCGATCGCGAAACCGATCTCCTCGGCGATTTTTTTCGTCACCAAAAAATTATCGCCCGTGATGATCTTGATGCGCACATTATGCGCCTCCATGCGCTTCAGCGTTTCCTTCACCGTTTTTTTCGGCGGATCGAGAAACGCGAGGAATCCGACGAGGGTCAGATCTTTTTCATCGGCCTTGCCGTACGGCGTTGCCTTGGGTTTCACTTCTTTCGTGCCAACCGCGAGCACGCGGAATCCGTCCGCGCTCAGGCGATCGTACTCGGCTAAGATATTTTTGCGCGCCGACTCCGTGATCTTCTGGCTTTTCGGACCATAGGACGTTGCCGCGCGAATCACTTCCTCGGGAGCGCCTTTTGCAATGAGCACCGCTTGCTTCGCATTGCCCTTCGTTTTCGTGACGACCACCGACTCAAGCCGGCGCTCGGCGTCGAAGGGCACTTCATCGATTTTCTCCCATCCGGAAATATCCACTTTCTTATATTGCCCGATTGCGTGATCGAGTACGCCGCGCACGCCCGTGAGATGCGCGCTGCTCAAGTAGCCCCAAAAAAGCGCATCTTCACTTTCTTTGCCGAGCGGATCGAGGCACTCGATGAGGGTTATGCGATCTTCCGTGAGCGTGCCGGTTTTATCGGTGCACAAAATATCGATACTCCCGAAATTGTGGATTGCCGCAAGCTTTTTCACGATAACGCCGCCCTTCGACATCCGGAGCGCGCCTTTTGCCAGATTGCTCGTCACGATGAGCGGCAAAAGTTCCGGCGTGAGGCCGACAGCGATCGCAACAGCGAACAAAAATATCTGCAGCAGATCGCGGCGCACGACGAAAATATTGAAAAGAATCACGGCAAGCACGAGGAATAGCGTCGTGCGAAAAATGAAAATGCTGAAATCTTCGAGATTGCGTTCGAATTCGGTTGGCTCGTCCGCGTGCGTAAGCTTGCCCGCGATGCTCCCCACTTTCGTTTTCCCGCCCGTCACGGCCGCGACCGCCGTGCCTTCGCCCGACACGACGCTCGTGCCAAGATAGATCGCGCGCTCGTCGGGCTTGTCCGCCATCTTTTCAACCGGCAGCGACTCGCCCGTCAAAACGCCCTCGTTCAAAAACAAATCCTTTGCCTCTATTACAATGCCGTCCGCCGGAACCAAGTCGCCCGCTTTCAAAACGAAAATATCTCCGGGAACGACCTCGCGCATGTTCCGCTCTTTTAATTCTCCGCCTCGCATCACAGCCGCCGTGATATTCACTTTTTCCTGAAGCTCTTCGGCCGCTTGGGCGGATTTATAGGTATTCAAAAAATCGATGAACGCGCTCCCGAAAACGATCACAAGAATCACGCCCATCTCAAACACCGATCCGAACGCGCCCGAAACGAGAGCCGCCGCAATAAGAAGTACAAGAAGCGGGTTTTTGAATTTCGAAATGAAAATAATGAGCGGCCGGATTTTCTTTTTGCCGGCGAATTCATTCAAGCCGACATCTTTCAGCCGGCGCGCGGCTTCCCCAGCGGAAAGCCCCGTGCGCGCAGTTTTTAAATCGGCAAAAACATCTTCCGGTTTTTGCGGAGCGAGCTTCGCGAGGTCGGGAGCGGCAATCGGCATATATAGATTGTAGCAAGCCGTGAATAAGGCTGCGAATGGTATATTAAAAGGAGCGTGAAATCCAAAAGGCGGTGCCTTATGAAATCGGCTCATTCGTTTTTCGTTTTACTGCTGTTCTTCACGATTCCCTTTTCGGCCGTTTCGCAAACCGCGAACAGTCCGACGATCACCTCCGACCAAAACCTTGCGATCGCAGTAAAAGACTACTGCCATCGACAAGCGCTCGATAAACTCTTCACCGAAGTTCCGGCGCAAGCGCTTCCCGTCCGCCCGCTCTATCAGTCGCTTGCCGCTGCGAAACATGAAGGAGATCCGCTTCCGTCGCCCTTGCCGTTTTCCCTCGAAAGTTTTTTCGTCGCTGAAGGCAATGCTTCGGTGCAGCCGATCTGCATAGACCATCTTTCGCCTCGGCACTTTGCAAGCGATATTGTACTGCGGCTCGTGGTCGAAGGCGCGGGCGTGATCCTCAAAGTGTATCCCATTCCGCCCACCGAAGAGGATAACGAAGCGATCTACGCCGTAACCGTGCGCCCCGGGACAACCGCTTCTTCCGCTCGATCGGCTCTTTTCTACCAGATCTTCACGAAACCCCGTGACGAAGAAACCCCGTTCGCTCCAGCGGGCGCCGTCCAGACGATCGAACTGCCCGAGAAGCTGCAATTCGGAAAACTCGAATTCATCATACACATCCCGAGCACGAAAACCCTCGCCTGGATCGGCGGCATCTGGGAATCGTCCGCAACGGGAAAGGGAGTGATGTTTACGCTCGAAGCCGTAAAGCCTCCGGCAAAAACCGCCGAAAAATAAAAAGCGCTCATGCGCAACAATAAAGCCCCGCCCGCAAACGGGGCTTTATGCTATACTACGCCACATGCCAAGCGATAAGGTCATCATGCGGTTCAGCGACGTTTCTTTCGAATATGGCCATAAGCCCATTCTTCGCAATGCGGATTTTTCGGTGCGCGAGGGAGCGAAGATAACGCTCATGGGGCAGAACGGCGCCGGCAAAACGACGATTTTCCAACTGATCACGGGCGCGCTCAAACCAGAGGAAGGCGCCATTCATATCGACCGCGGCTTCACGATGGCCCTCAGCCGCCAGGTCATTCCCCGCGATCAGATAAATCTCACCGTGCGAGAGTTTTTTGAAAAAGCATTTATCAAAAAGGTATACGACATCGAACCGCGCATACAAAGCATTCTCGAAGTGGTGCACCTCAAAGCCGCGCTCGATAAACCGTTGCATTCGTTCTCGGGCGGCCAGCAGGCACGGCTTCTCCTTGCCCAGGCTCTCATCCAAAACCCCGACATCCTTCTTCTCGATGAGCCGACGAACAATCTCGACAAGCAAGGCATCGCGCACCTCACGGAATTCCTGAAAGCGTATCCGAAAACCTGCATCGTGATCTCCCATGACGCCGACTTCCTTAATTCGTTCACGCAAGGCGTGCTCTATCTCGACAGCTTCACAAAAACGATCGAGCAGTATACCGGCGACTATTTCAACGTCGTCGAAGAGATCAAAAAGCGCTTGGAACGCGAGCGCATGAAAAACGTCCGGCTCGAAAAAGACATCCAGCATCGCAAAGACCAGGCCAATTTCTTTGCGCAAAAAGGAGGCCACATGCGCGACGTTGCCCGCAAGATGAATGAAAAAATAAAAGAACTCGAAAGCGATATCGTAGAAACACGCGAAGAAGACAGAACGATCAGAAATTTCTTTATCCGCTGCCAGCCGGACATAAGCGGCCGAATCCTCGAACTCGATTCGGTTGCCATCATGAAGAATCACAAACCCGTCGCAAAGAAAGTGAAGGTAACGCTCAAGAAAAAAGAACGGCTCCTCCTTGCCGGCCCGAACGGCATCGGGAAAACGACGCTTCTTGAAACGCTCGCAACGGGACACGCGAAAGGCGAACACGTTACCCCGGGAACCCACATCAGCTATTACCGCCAGGATTTTTCAACGCTCGATTTTGATAAAACCGTCTACGAAACGCTCGCAGACGCCATGAGCGACGGCACCGAACAGGAACTGCGTTCGACCGCCGCCGGCTTCCTCCTCGACGCGGGAATTTTGAAAACCGCAGTAGGTGCGCTTTCGGAAGGCCAGAAGGGACTCGTCGCCTTTGCAAAAATCTCGCTCGAGAAGCCGGGACTCCTTATTCTTGACGAACCGACGAACCACATCAACTTCCGCCACATTCCCGTGATCGCAAAAGCGCTCGACCTGTACGAAGGCGCCATGGTGCTCGTGAGCCATGTGCCAAGTTTTACAAAGCAAATAAAAATCGATCAGGTGCTGGATCTTGAAGCGCTATAATCAAAAACCCGCCATTTCTGGCGGGTTTTTGTGCCGGCAGTCCGTAAACCGGATTCTGTCGCCCATGCTTTCGCATGAGGGACGGCCATTTATCTGGACCTTTGATCGCTCGCAGGTTCGTGCGGCACTTCCCGGCGCTCATTGCTTGCGCAACGTGCGCGGGACGCGGCCTTGCACCCGGTAAGGGTTTTGCCGTTTCACTTCCGCTTTGTTGTCCCTATGGCGGAATTGGACCTTCTAGCTCGGGATCGGGTCCCCAGACCTCTTTCGAAGTCCGGCGTCACTGATCGCACCTCTCGACTTGCGTCGGCGAGCCGTTAGCTCGTGCTTTTTATCTCCGCGTGAGCGGAGAGGGTGTCCGGATTTTCCTCACCCGAAAAAATTTTCGGGCGCGGCCGTCTGGACGACCGGCAAAATGAATTATACACAGGCAAAAATCTATTGACAAGCGAGCGCGATGCTTTAGCATGAAACATGGTTCATCACACCAAGGGAGGATATCCACTGATGCACGATACGCCGACACTCATCCTGCCGGGCACAACGGAACGGTTGGGAAATAAGTTTCGCGATCGCCGCCTTTCAAGAAAAATTGGGCCGAAAAAGCTCGCCCAGCTAACCGGCCTCACAACCGAACGCATCAAGCTGCTCGAGGATGGCGTATCGCCGGAAGCACTCACCATCACCCTTAGAGAAATGGAATCGATAGCGGCCGCGCTTCGCTGCCAACTTTGTTTCGATCCATTTCCCTTGATCGATCCTCCAAAAACGTACACGCTCGAAGAGGTCATCGCATATGCAAAAGAAACGGGGCAGAACCTCGGGCTCACGCTCACCGACACGGGAGAGTCCAGGGTCTCGCCAAAAGCAGCGACACGATCCCTCGCAGCCGCAACCCAATAGTATTTCTTATTCTCTTTAACCAACGACCGGCCCCACAAGGCCGGTCAAATCTTTTTTAATGGAAATTTAATGAAACCCGAGGTCGGCGGGATTGTGATCGCCGGAAATCCGCTCGACCGCTCCTCCCTGCTCTTCAAACTCTTTCCGCATCGCGGAAACTTCGTCGGCCAACGCGACGGTCGTCTCGGGCAATTCTTTGCGCTTGATGCGCCACTGCGACCAGAATTCGATCACGAGCTTGCTGTCGCCGAAAATCTTTTTGATATCTTCATTCTTTGCAATTTCGATCGCGTACTTGAGCGCGAGCAGTTCGCCGTAGTTATTGGTAACCGAAGGGTCTTCAAGGAGGTATTTCCCGAATTTATTCAATTCGCCTTCCGAAACCGTTTTGTGCAATAAATTTTTTCCGGCTTCGTCTGTTACGCTCACTTCAACGCCATTGCCACGCCCCGTACCGGCGTCAAAATAAATCCCTTTTTCGAGTTTGGGCTTCGGCTTCGCAATATATATCGCACCGGCTGCGAGCCATTCCTCGGCTTCGGCGCGCGACGAAAATGCTTTATAGCGCGCTCCGGGCACGCCCGAAACGATGCCTTCGCATTTTTTCCAATCGTCCGTTACCCCTTGCGGCCCGTCAGCAACGAAATATGCATAGTATTTTGTTTCTTTTTTCTGTTTACTCATTTTACTGAATCAAGAACCGCGATGATTTCCTTGGCTGCTTTTTCGGCGACCCGCGCCGAACGGAATTCGACGCCGCCCACATTTTGATGGCCTCCGCCACCATACTTACGCAAGAGCTCGCCGATATGTACGCGGGGCTTGCCAGAGAGCCACGGGTTCCTGCCGACGCGGATGTGATTCAAACCATCACGAATCGAAAGCCTGACGGAAAATTCATTTTCCGGAAAGCGATATGGTTCGTAGAAATGAGGCGGTTCCAATTTCGTTTTACGGATATCGATGAACGCGCCTGTTCGGAACGGCTGATAGCGTTTCTCAAAAAACTCCGCGCCTTTCTCGTTGCGCTTCCGCATATGCTCCACGGCTTTTTTCACTTCCGGCATGCGTGCAATCGCGGCGAGCGGCTTCCGCGCTAGGAGGTCGATCAACCATTTTTGAGATTTGGGGCTGTGTTCGTTTGTTTCGATAAACGCATCCACCATGAGCGCCGGCTCTTTCATTTCGATTGTCTGCCGCGCCGAGCGATACCGCGCGCCGTCGATGATATCGAGCCACTCCATGAGCTCCGTGAGATATCGCGGCGGCCGCCATCCGAAATTATTTTTCAGCGAATCATATACAAGGTGACAGCACGAAGGATACGTCGTTATGAAATTGTGATACTTCGAAGGTTTGAAATTTTTTTGCCAGGATTCTTTTTTGAACGTGGTCGGATGATGCTCAAACCAAAACGCGGCCTTCGGATGATACAGAAAATCAACGATGATAGCCGGATTGTGCTTTCCTTTAAAAAGTTTATGTTTCTCAAAAAAATGTTCGTCGAGCCATTGCGGAATCAGATCGTAATTCACGGGCACAAAATGCTCGATGTCATCCCCGCGTTCCCGCAGAAAATGGAGCATCAGGGCCGCCGAGGCGCGGCCGTCAAAATCGTTATGAAAATAAACGTCGTATTTCATCGTACTTTTTATTTTACTTGAGCGCCTCGATCCCCGGCAACTTTTCTCCCGCCAGAAAATCAACCATGGCGCCGCCGCCCGTCGAGATAAAGCTGAACTTCGCGTCGAGCTTGAATTGCTTGAGGAACATCACCGTCTCGCCGCCGCCCGCAACGGAAAACGCTCTGCGGTTCTTTGCGATCGCCTTCGCAACCATAATGCCGCCTTTCGCGAACTGCTTTTTTTCGAAAATGCCGAGCGGTCCGCTCCAGAGGATCGTTCCCGCTTCCGCGACGACTGCAGCAAACATTTTCGCGCTCTTCGGGCCGAGATCGACGATCGCGCCGCTGCTCCACACAAAATCCGACGGCAGCATGATATTCGGATAACGCATGAATGATTTTATTTTCGCGAGGTCTTTCGGGTCGGAGTCTTTGACTGATTTGTTCACGTCCACGCCCCTGAGCGACAAAATCGTGTTCGCCGAACCGCCGCCCAAAAGAAATGTATCCGCTTTCTTTTTGAAGAATGCGATCACGCCAAGCTTGTCCGCGGCTTTCGCGCCGCCCAAAATAAGAACGAGCGGCCGCTTCGGCTTCATCATCGCCTTCGAAAGCGATTCGATTTCACGCTGCATCTCAAGCCCGGCATACTTCGGCAGGAATTTCGTAATGGCGGCAACCGAGGCGTTCGCGCGATGAGAAACGGCGAATGCGTCGTTCACATAGAAATCACCGAGCGAAGCAAGCGACTTTGCGAATGCGCGGTCATTCGCCTCCTCTCCCTTCATGAAGCGCAGGTTCTCAAGGAGGAATATCGAGCCTTTCGGCGCGGCATCAATCACGCGCCTGATCTCCGCAAATCGGAAATGCGGGATAAAAATCACCTTCCGGCCGATCATGCGGCCAAGCGTCTGCGCATCTTTCTTCAATGAAAACTTCGCGTCAAACGATCCGGGATCGGGACGGCCGTAATGGCTCATCACGACGATTTTCGAAGAGTGCTTGCGCAGGAGCTGCACCGTGGGAAGCACCGCGCGCATCCGCCAATCATCCTTCGTGTTGAAATCGAGACGAAGAAGCGCCACGCCGCGGACCGCGGAGGGTTTGGCATTCCTCAAGTAGTGGATCATTCCATTATTATACTTGGTATAATGAACATATGCCAAAAAAGAATATTGTAATTCTCGGTGCGGGCTTCGGCGGCCTTCGCACCGCCATGCTCACCGCCGAAAAACTCAAGAAAAAGCAGCTGTCCGAAAAATATGACGTGATCCTGGTCGATCGCACGGACTGCCACCTCTATACGCCGCTCCTCTATCGGCTCGCGGCCGCCCCCGATCATAAACCCGAATGCACGTACGACACGACGTCGCTTATTAAAGGACTGCCGATCCGTTTCCTACAAGGCGAAGTGGCAAGCCTTGATCTCCTCAATGGCGATATTCATTTAAAATCGGGCGATCCGGTGAAAACCGATTACCTCGTGCTCGCACTCGGTTCCGAAACGAACTTTTTCGGCATCCCGGGGCTCAAAGAGAATTCATTGCAGCTCAAAACCGCCGAACAGGCGCTCGAAATCCGGAATGCGCTTGAGGCCGCGTTTGCGGTCGAAGGCGAAATAAAAATCGTGATCGGCGGCGCAGGAGCGAACGGCATCGAACTCGCTTCGGAAGTCAAATTATGGGCGGATGAAGCGATGAAGGAAAACAAAAAACTCACGGTGAACGTTTCGCTTCTCGAAGCGACGCCGTCCGTTTTGCCGGGCTTCGATCCGCGCGTGCAGAACGTTGCCGCGAAACGGCTCGCATTGCTCGGCGTAAACCTGATGGTGAACGGGAAAATCGTGGGCGTCGCGCCCAAGGAAATCTCCCTCGACGGCGGCGTGAAAATCCCCTTCGACATATTTGTCTGGACGGGCGGCATCCGGACGCCGAACATCCTCACCGAGCTCCCGGTACAAAAAGAACCGCACGGGAAACCGCTCGCGCAAACGGATATGGCATGCCTCCCGGGGACGCCCGATCTCAAGCTATATCCGATGATTTATGGCCTGGGCGACAGCGTCTGCTTTATGGATCAAAAAACAAAGCGGCCGGTGCCGGCCGTTGCCCGCGCAGCCATCCTTCAGGCCGACGTTGTTGCGCATAATTTAATTGAAGAAATCCTAAAAGCGGAAAGCGCTTCCCGCACAATCCGTCCGCTGACATACACCGCTGAAGAATATCCGTACGTGATTCCGATCGGCGCGAACTGGGCCGTCGCCAAATTCGGCTCATTCGTATTTTCGGGCTGGCCCGCATGGACATTCGCCAAGCTCATCGAGATACATTACCTCATATCCATCATGCCGTTCGGCGAAGCAATGCAGGCCTGGGGCAAAATGGGCTAATACCCGGCAACGGCTTCCTTCGCGATCTTCAGAAAATTTTCAAACACCTGTTGGCCGTCGTTGCGCCGGGAAATTTCGGGATGGAACTGCAGGCCATAGATCGGCTTTGCGCGGTGCCTGATAATTTCAGCGCCGTCTCTTGAATATGCGATGCACGCGAGTTCCTTCGGCGCCTCGCTGAGCGCCCACCGATGTCCTTCGTACACTGAGATATTTTCTGCATTATGCAAAATGGGGTCGCTCGCAGTGCCGTGAATTTTTACGATTCCCGTTTCTCTCCCCGGCATTTCTTTCAACGCGCCGCCGAATGCGGCTGCGATAATTTCAAACCCAAGGCAAATGCCAAGGAGCGGCTTTTCGCGCCTTCGCACAAATTCGATCTCGCGCGCGAATTCTTTCATATGCCGCCGCACGGAAATCGCGTGGCCCCCGGAAAGAATGACGACATCGTACGCATCGAGATAGCGCGGCGTAAAACGGCTGTATGGAAACACGTCCGCATTCGGAACGAGCGCGCGGAGCGCGTGAAGATGCATCGAGCCGTTATCAATGATCGCCGTTTTCATTCGCGCAACCGCCGGAAGATTTCATCTTCGACCTCCTGCCGGTCCATGCCGTATTTCGCGCGCGAGTATTCTTTGTATTTTTCGGCGAGTTCTTTTTCGCCGGCGCCCCACGAAAGCGTGTTCGCTTTAATATTGAACGGCCGCCCGGTTTGCCCGTTTACGAGCAGCCGCACGAAGCCATTGAAGTTGTCCACGTTCATCAAATCGTTTTGATTGAATACCGGCTCGAACTGCTTCACGAGGAACTCGGCGTCTTGCACGCCCACACGCATCACGATCTCGGAACCGACGTTGCCGAACACGGCGTCTTTGATTTTATCCGTAAGCTGCGCCACGAACTGGTGCGCCATCGTGAGCGATAAGCGATATTTGCGCGCCTCGGATAAAATAGTCGCGATGGAATCGGTCGTGAAGTTCTGGAATTCATCGATGTAAAGATAGAAATCGCGGCGGTCGGCGTCGTTTTTTATATCCACGCGAGAGAGCGCGGCCATGAGCAGTTTGCCGACGAACACCATACCGAGGAGTCCGGCGTTGATGTCGCCGATTTTTCCTTTTGAAAGATTGATGAGCAAAATCTTTCCGGAATCCATCGCCTCACGGAAATTGAACGCCGAATGCGATTGTCCGATGATCGGCCGCATGTAATCGTTTGAAATGAAGTTGTTGAATTTGGATGTGATGTACGGCGTCATATTCGCAAGCGACGCTTCGCCGCCCGCCTTTGCGGCTTCTTTTTGCCAGAAGTCGACAACCACCGGATTATGAATACGCTCGAGTTTGCGCAAGCGGTATGCCGTGTCCGTGAAAACACGCGGCACTTCAACGAGCGTCGCCGGTTCGTTCGGCAGATCTTCCATCAAAAGCAGGAGCGCATTGCGCATGTATTGCTCGAACATCGGGCCCATCGACTCCGCCGTGAAGAGTTTATTGAAAATGCTCTGCATCTCGTTCACGATAAATGTTTTTTCTTCGGGCCGGTCGAAGTTGAAATCGAGCATATTGAGGCCGATCGGCCGGTCGAGATCGCCGGGGCTGAAATAAATGATGTCATCCAGGCGCTCTTTCGGTACGAAGCGCAGCGCAGTTTCAACCAAATCGCCGTGCGGATCGACGACGGCCACGCCTTTGCCGCTCAAAATATCCTGAATGATAAGACTGCCAAGGAGCGTTGATTTGCCGGTCCCCGTCTGGCCGATCACGTAAAGATGGCGGCGGCGGTCTTCGTCTGTTATATAGATGGGTTTTTCCTGCCCGCGGAACATGCTCACGCCAAGCTCGAGGCCCGTGCGGGGCAGATTATCCGGCGGCGGCGCTTCCTTCGCCTTGAGCCATTTGATGCGCGGCGCCTGCGTCGTGGAAAGCGGGAAATGATAGAAGCTCGCGACCTCCTCGGAGGAAAGCGTCATCGCCTGCGACGGGTCGTACTCGCGCGCGATGAATTGCCGGATCAGTTTATCCGGATTGCGCGGCTTCATGGCCGTGAGCTCGTTGCGCGACGGGCTCGCGAACTGGCTGAAGCCGGCCGCCACGCCGTCCAGAAGATCATTCGCCTGGAAAGGCGATGCAGCCGATGCCACAATGCGCACGTTCGCATAATAGAGCGGCTTCATCACTTTCGTCTGCAGCGCCTTCACGGCTTCGTCGTCAACCACGCGCTCCTGTTTTTCTTTCGCTTTCTGCTCTTCGGTTTTCGGGTTGAGGAGCTCGGTTGCATCGCCGAACGAACGATGAACGTTGCCGTGAAATGCCTGCTTGAACGGCTCGCCTTTTTTCAGGCGTTCGATCGCGTGCTGAATCTCACGTTTCACGCTCGAGTATGCGGGCATGAGGACGATCTGCAGCGCGGCACCCTCGCCGATCTCGTTGATTTTCGCGAACGCGCCGAGGATCGGTTCGAATGAATCGATGTTCAATTCTGCGTACGTGCGCGTCGGCAATGCATAATGTTCCTTTTGGCGGATGAATGCAGCGGCCGTTGCGCCATGCACGTTGAAAATATTGAAATCGTCGCCCGCGGGCTCCACGCTCGCGCCGCTCCATAATCCTTGAATCTGCTTCGCGGCAACTTCAGCGGAAATTTTCGGCACGCCGATGTAGAAATGAATCTCCTCGCCGATGTGCGGCACCGCAACCTCGAGCACGAATGGTTTTTTGATTGCAGAAAGGCTGCCCAAAAGCTGCTCGAAGTGCGCAAGTTCGGTTTTGAAATCATTCCCCTCGCCGCCCTGCATTTGCGCGCCGGGCGCCGCGCGCGGAATCTTCACCAAAAATGTCGCCATATTCACCGAATCGGCGAAGCGCGCCCGCGCGATCGAACGGATCACAAAATAAACGATAACTCCAGCGACCGCGCCGATCACAATCGAGAGAAGGATGAAAAAACCGAGCATGTTATTTTACGATCCCCCGCTTTTGGAGTTCAGGATACAGCCGCCCCGCAAGCGCATCGTGAAACGCATCCTGCACGAAGTACGGCGATTTTGCCGCCTCGCCCATTGCTTTCGAAATACCTTCGCGGAGCGCAAGGTCGATCAGGTATTCGATTTCAAGCTTCACCTCGGGCGCTGCGTTTTGCGCGTACGCGGGCAAGGGGCTCGACGGATTGTCTTTCGGTTGCGTTGCTGTTTGCGCAGCAGGAGCCACAACCGGTGCGGCATTCGACGACGGGAATGCGCGGATCGCCTCCTTCACAAGATCGCGCTCGGCGGCATTGCGATACTCGGGATTTTCGCGGCTCTTCTTAATCTCAAGCGCGAGATCGCGCATGTCGGTTTCGAGCGCCGCTTCGAATGATTGCATTGGTTCAGCCATGAGCGTTGCGTAGAAAGAGTAAAAGGTATAATAAAAGAATGAAACGATCGACGAGGATATCGATCTTGATCGTTATTCTCATTATAGCAATCTTCCTCCGGTTCGACCATTTGAAAACGGCGCCGCCAGGACTTTATCCCGACGAAGCGATCGACGGAAACAACGCCGTCGAGGTCGCGGAGACCGGGCACTTCCAGCCCTTCTATATAGAAGACAACGGGCGCGAAGGATTATATGTGAACATCCTCGCGGTCATGTTCAAACTATGGCCGATCTACGAGCCGTGGATGATCCGGCTGCCCGCTGCCATTGCCGGAGTCCTTACCGTACTCGGTTTATATTTGCTCGTTGATGCGCTCGCAGGCCCCGCGCTCGGATTGCTCGCTGCATTCTTGATCGCGACCAGTTTTTGGCATATCAACTTTTCGCGCATCGGGTTCCGCGCGATTTTGGCGCCGCTCCTTTTAACGTGGGCGTTGTATCTCTTCTTAAAAGCTTTGCGCGCTGCACGCGCGAATATCGCCATAATATACGCCGCGCTCGCGGGCATCGTGTACGGACTCGGATTCTACACGTACATCGCTTACCGCGTGACGCCGCTACTATTTTTATTATTCATTCCATTCTTCCGCCGCACGCCGCGATTCTGGAAGCTGACGGCAATGTTCCTTATCACAACTATTATCGTGGCGTTGCCGATCGGATGGTATTTCTTGAAACACCCCGCCGATTTCTTTGGCCGCACGTCGGAAATTTCCGTGACGAACACGGGCAATCCCGTTGGACTATTCCTGGAAAACATCGGCATCACGTCTTTGATGTTCAATTTCCGCGGCGATTCGAACTGGCGCCACAACCTGAGCGGCGCGCCGGAACTGTTCTTTCCGGTCGGAATCATGTTCCTCGTCGGATTCGTTCTCTCAATCATCGCGCTCACGCGACGGCGCGGACAAAACGAAAATGAAACGACGAACGGCTCTAACCGATTCACGCTTTGGCTCATGTTCGTTTGGTTCGCGCTCGCGATCATCCCCGAAGCAGCATCCGACGAAGGCATTCCGCACGCGCTCCGCGCGATACTCGTTATCCCGCCCGTCATGTACTTTGCCGCGCTCGGCGGCGTCAAATTTTATAACCTCGTAAAAAAATATTGGAGCGCGCATGCCGCCGAAACGCTTGCTATCATAACGCTCGTTGCCATCGGCGTTGCTGCATATGGAAAGTATTTTTTGGAATGGGCGCCGAACCCGAACGTTGCGGGCGCCTTCAATACCGATTACGTGGCGATCGGGCGCGAAATAAACGCGCTTCCCGCGAGCACGCCGAAGTATGTGGTCGTCGAAGCCGGCGGCGTGCCGATCCGCGGGCTGCCCACACCTGTCGAAACGACGATGTTCATCACAAAGTCATTCACGAGTGCCGATGCCGCCGCGGCGAATATCCACTATTTGCTTCCGAACGAAACCTCGACGATCCCGCACGGGACGCCGACGAGCTCCGTTTTCTATATTGAATAAGCCCAGAAAAATATTATTTATCCCTCTATTTACAAAGTAATATTTATATCGTATAATTTTTCTGGGAATTAGGAGGTTGCAATGCAAGACCAAATCAGTACTTTCGCAGCCATCGTAGCGGCATTGAGCGCTTTGAGTGTTCTCTACATGATCGTTTTTGCGATCATACTAGTGAAGGGAAGGGGGATGGGAATGCGCATATATCTAACACTTCCCGTCACCTGCTTCAGTCTGGGGATACTCATGCTCGCCACATTATTTTTCCCAGGATTCTTGCCTATGAGTATTGTGACAGGACCTATATGGATCCTGCTTGGCATTTTTTTCTTTACTCGGAGAAAAGACCTGGCGTGCTGAAAATTTCGGCCGGATCATGAGAATGATCCGGCCTTACTATTTTTAAAGAACTTCGCATAACTGTTAGAAAATAAAACCAGCCGCTCGCGCGGCTATTTTTGTGACTATATCTTCGTGAATTCGAGCTCGGTGAATTCCTGGCGATGCCCTTTCTTCTTGCGGCGGCGGGTCTTCGAGTGATACTTGAAGATGATTTTCTTTTCGCCGCGGCCGTTGCGCACAACGGTGGCCTCGGCTTTCACCTTCGGAAGATACGGCGTGCCGACGTCGATTTTGCCGCCTTCGCTGCGCAAAAGCACGGTTTCAAAAACCACTTTCGCGCCTTCTTCGGCGGTCAGTTTCTCAACTTTTATTCTTTGGCCGGCGGAAACTTTATACTGCTTGCCGCCCGTCACAATGATTGCAAAATCGGTGGTTGCCATGGAATTTTCTCAATTGACATTTAGTATAGCGGCAAAGGCCATAAAAAGCAAGATGCCGAAGGCGAGGGTGGCGACCCCCGTGATCTTGCCCAAAAACGGATCCCGCTCGTCGAATTCCACAGCGATGGCGAAATTCATGATGGCAATAATAAGCCCGAAAAATCCCATAAATACAAGATTATTCAAACCGCCAAGCTGGGTGATGTCATCAATATCATTGAAATGAATAATGAACTGCCCGGAGCTCATTCCGACGAGCGAAATATATGCCCAAAGAAATCCTCCAACAATAAAAATCATCGACGAAATCGATAAGGCTGCAACGACGCGATGTTTTAATATTTTTTTAATCATGAGTATGCTAGCCTTCTCCACGGAGGATCTTGGCCGCCTCTTCCGGATCGGTCGTGTTGATGTCGATGCCCGTCGAAAGCTCGAACCCCGCCGGCGTTGAGATCTTCGGGACGAGTTCGATGTGCCAATGGTGAAAATCGTAATTCCTGCGACCAAACGGCGCATCGTGAATAAAGACATTCATGTCCGGGTCGTTTGCATTGGCTTTCAAAAACCGCATCACCGTGCGCAACGCGTCCAAAACGCCGCGCGTGACGGCAGGCGAAGCCATGCGGAAGTATACTGAGTGTTTCTTGGGAATGATCGAAACTTCAAAGGGCTTCTTCGAAGCATAGGGTGCGAAAGCGATCGCGTATTCATTTTCCGCAATCACCCGCTTTTTTTCCCGGCGCTCGGCTTTCACGATGTCGCACCGTCCGCACCGTCCATGTTTCGCGAAATATTCTTTTGCGCCGCGGAGCGACCGCGCAACATGCGACGGAACAATCGGCAGCGCGAGAATCTGATAATGCGGATGCCACACCGACGCGCCGGCCGATGCGCCCCAGTTGAAAAAAGATGATGCGTACGCAACGCACGCGTCGTTCTCAAGAAGCCGATGGCAATCCTGAAGAGCGTTCACTAATGCAAAAGCGGAATCCTCATCGAGTTCCGCGAGGTTATGGTTGTGGTCGCGGGTGATTGCAAGCCAATGCTCGCCGACCCCCGTACGGGCATGGTACAGTCCGTGTTCCAAAGGAACCGAGCACATACCGTCATGCGGTTCAACTAGCGCGGGATACTTATTGTGGATCAATGCAATTTTCCAGTCTTTTCCGGTTCCATGTTCGGGATATAACTTAATAGGCACATTGCCCGACGCCTCAAGGTCCTCAAACGGACATTGCTCAATGGGCGTAGGGGTGCGCGCGGGCTTTTTTTCCTCCAAAAAATGAGGCCGCTTGCCGCGCCCCGGTGCCAAAATAACCCAATCGCCGGATATAAGATCCTGTCGCAGTTCTGCCATGGAGAATTATTGATGTGCCGATGTTGACGTGCCCGAGCTTTCCGAATGGAATCTATTCACATAATACCAATTGAACACGTCTTTTGCGATAGGGACGGCGTTCAAACTGCCGTCTTTCGAATTCTCGATAAGAATGAGAAGCGCGATCTGCGGATGATTGCACGGCGCATAGCCCACAAAGAGTGCGTTTTCCTGTGCATTGTTCTGCACCTGTGCGCTTCCGGTTTTCGCACACACGTCGATCGGTAAATTATTCATAGTGTATGCGGTGCCCAAGGGCGATGTCACCGTTTCGCGCATGCCTTTGCGGACTTCCTGAATCTGCGGCAAAAGATCGCGCAAATCTTCGTTCACGACCGGCGTCGAGCTCGCGTTCAAGTATGGCCGGTAAATTTCACCGCCGTTCGCGACTGCGCCGATATAGGCAAGAAGCTGCAGCGGACTCAACAGCAAATCACCCTGCCCGATCGATGCGTTGTACGTATCCCCAAGGAGCCATGGCGTTCCCGTTTTGCTCTCTTTCCATTCTGGCGTGGGCAAGAACCCCGCGGCTTCGTTCGGCATATCAACGCCAGTGGATTTGCCTAAGCCAAACTTCGCCCACCATTCATCGAGCTTTGAGATGCCGAGGCCGCCGACGCCATAATCGCTCGGGTCGTTCAGCATGGGCGTTGTGACGCGCGGCGATCCGCCGCCTACCACGTAAAAATACACATCCGACGACTGTGCGAGTGCCGACGCAAGATCAACGTTCCCCTGATAACGCCAGTCGAGATATTTCGTCGGCGTCGAGGTGTTGTATGGATTCGGCACGAGAAGATAGCCGGGCGAAAAAATTTGGCGCGACGGATCAATCACGCCTTCTTTCAAAGCCGCGATGCCGACGAGCGGCTTGATCGTGGAGCCGGGGTTATAGAATCCGGAAACGACGCGGTCGAAAAGCGGTTTGTTTTGCGATGTCAAAAGACTCTGGATCACGGCGCCATTGCCTGCGGGATGCGAGAACACATTATTATCGAAACCCGGCAGATTCACGAGCGAAAGAATCTGGCCACTATTCGGGTCAATGGCAAGCGCCATGCCGACCGTACGGCCAAGCGAGCGCAAACCGGCGGCGAGACGGTTATAAACATATGTTTGCAAACCCCCGTCGATCGTAAGCGTGAGCGGCGCGCCGATCTGCGGCGCGGATTGCACTTCCGTGCGGAGCACCTCGCCTTTGGCATTCTTGAAATCGATGCTCACGCCCGGGGCGCCCCGCAGCGCAGTGTCGTAATATGCTTCAATCCCCGCCTTGCCCACAAAATCTTCGTTCGTGAGCGACGGACTTTTTTCAAGATCATTCTGATTCACGCGGCCGGTATAGCCGATAACCGATGCAAACACGGGGCCGTTCGGATATTGCCGCTCGAAATCGCTTTCGATTTTGATGGCCGGCACGTTGAGCGCCTGTAAATTCACGAGTTCCGTTTGCGAAAGATCTTCCTTCAAAACGACAGGTGTTGCGAAGTCCTGGCTCTTGCTCGTCGCAATGAGCGACACAACCGCTGCCGGATCA
>Ga0070681_10001277_pt1 | contig 21960 bp, 21 predicted proteins | sample KBSC83BmetaG_FD_65650 | JGI IMG/M metagenome (GOLD analysis project Ga0070681, IMG submission 65650) | Corn rhizosphere microbial communities from Kellogg Biological Station, Michigan, USA - KBS C8-3B metaG | ecosystem: Host-associated > Plants > Roots > Rhizosphere | place: USA: Michigan... | reverse complement strand
GCGCGTCACGTCCGGGCGTGCGGTGAACTGCTCGCGCAGCAGGGCGGCGGAGCGGTCGCGGCTGCCGTCGTTGACGAAGATCACTTCGTACGGCACGCGCAGCGCATCGAGCGCCGGATACAGCCGCGCGAAGAGCGCCGGCAATCCTGCCTCTTCGTTGTAGACCGGGATAACGACCGACAGCAGCGGATGCGCGCTCAATCGATGCTCCCGGCGTTCATCGCGTGCCGCTCGCCAGGATCTCGGCGCAGGCCGCGCAGACGCGATCGACGTCGTCGACCTGCATCGCAGCGTGTAGCGGCAGCGTCACGGTGCGCTCGGCGATGCGCTCGGTGTTCGGAAGATCGCCACGCCGATACCCGTACTGACGGCCGAGCGTCGACAGGTGCAGCGCCTCGTACGAGACGCCGGTCGCGATGCCGCGCTTCTCGAGCGCGTCGCGAAACTGCTTGCGCGACATCGACGGCGCGTCGGGCAGCAGGATGCAGAACATGTTCCACGACTGGCCGTCGCCATCCTGCGGGTGCGGCGGCAGGACGCATCCGCTGCGTTCCGGGAAACGTTCGAAATAGCGGAGGACGAGGCTGCGGCGATGCGCGAGAAACTCCGGAAGCTGCGCAAGCTGCTCGACGCCGATCCGCGCGTTGACGTCCGGAAGGTTGAACTTGCCGCCCGGGAAGCGCACGTCGCGCGTGCCATCCGCGAGGCGCTCGATGCCATGGAAGCGCAGGGCCTCGACACGTCGTACCTCGTTCTCGTCGTTGCAGACGAGCGCGCCACCTTCGATTGACGTGATGTTCTTGTTCGGATGAAAGCTGAACGTGACGAGATCGCCGAAGGCGCCGATCGGACGTCCGCGGTACGTCGAGCCCATCACGAGCGCCGCGTCCTCGACGACGCGAATGCGATGCCTGCGCGCGAGAGCATAGAGCGCGTCCATGTCGACGAGCGAGCCGGGCCAGTGCGTCGGCACGATCGCGCGCGTCCGCGGCCCGATCCGCGCTTCGACCTGGCTCAGGTCGATGCTGCGCGTGACGAGATCGCAATCGACGAACACCGGCGTCGCGCCGCGCCGGACGATCATGTTCAGCACGGTGAAGAAGCTTTGCGCGCAGGTGATGACCTCGTCGCCCTGGCCGATGTCGCAGAGCTGCAACGCGACCTCGACCGCGGCCGTTGCCGACGTCATCACGCGCACCGGCCGGCCTTCGCAGAATTGCGACAGTGCCGATTCGAACCGCGCGACCCACGGGCCGCTCGTGATCTGGCCCGAGCGCAGCACGTCGGCGACGCCGGCGATCGTCGCTTCGTCGATCAGCGGGCTCGCGAACTTGAGCATGCGCTGTTGGCTCGGATCGCTCATCTCACGCGCTTCGCGCGACGAGATAGACGCCGACGACGATGAAGCCGATCCCGAGCCAGCGCGCCGTCGTCACGGCTTCGCCGAACAGATAATGCGCGGCGAGCGCGTTGACGATATAGCCGATCGACAGCATCGGATAGGCGACGGAGACCGGCACGCGCGAAAGTCCGACGATCCAGACGACGAGGCTCACGGCATAGAACGCAGCGCCAGTGATGAAATAGCCTTCGCTCGCCATGCGCACCAGCATCGGCGCCCAGTTGTCGGCGTTCAGCGTGATCACGCCAAGCCGGTTCGTGCCGCCCTTCAGCAGCAGTTGCGCGGCCGCATTGAGCAGAACCCCGGTGATCAGGAGTAGGAACGCCGTCGCCGTCACCGCGCGATCTCGTCCGGAGTCGTCATCAGCGCCTCGCGACGAGCACGCGCCGCGGATCGCTCGCGACGACGCGCATCGGAACGCCGTCCTTCGCGAGCCGCTCGTGCGTTTCCGGCGCCATCAGCGCATAGCCCTGCGGCAAGGCCTCCCAGCGCGCGACCCAGTCGGAGACCTTCGCGATTCCGCGGTCCGGCTCGGCTTCGAGGCCGAGCGCGAGCTCGTCCCGGTATTGGACGACCGTCGTCGTGCGCTCGAGGTAGAACGGCAACGTCTGATCGTACATTTCGACCTGGAAGAACGGGGCGTTGCGATCGTACGGAGGATTCGCCGCGTTTTCCAGCGTCGTGACGAGGTCGGCGGCCGAGCGGGTCTCACGGAACACGTCGGAGCCGGAGAATACCGCCTGCATCGACAGGATCGTCGCGACGGAAAGCGCCGCGATGCCGAGCGAGCGCCCGCGCGCGCCGCCACGCGCGAACGCGAGACAGCCGGCGGCGTAACCGGCGCCGGCGACGCCAAAGGCGATCTTCACCGAGTGCCCGAGCGCGTCGTAGATCGCGCGCGGCGTCCGCGCATCGGCGAGCCCCTCGGCGAGACGCGGCCAGCCGACGAGTGCCGCGATCCAGAGGGCAAGCGTCAGCACGGCGAGCACGACCGTCACGGCGGCGAGCGTCTTCGTGCGCGCGCGTTCGAGCTGCCACCCGAGGACGAGTGCCGCCGACGGAAACATCGGCAGGATGTACGACGGCAGCTTCGAACCCGACACGCTGAAGAAGACGAACACGAACGCGGTCCAGACGAGGCAAAACCTCCCCCACGCGAAGCCGCCGCGATCCGCCGTCGCCTCGCGCCAGCTTCGCGCAAGTCGCCACAGGAAAAGGCCGGTCCACGGCAGGAAGCCCGCCATGAACATCGGCACGAAATACCACCAGGCACCGACCCGGTGATGCTCGGTCGTGAGGAAGCGCTCGAAATGCTCGTGGATGAAGAAGAACCGCGCGAACTCGGGATTGCGCAGCGAGACGAGCACGAACCACGGCGCAGCGATGGCGATAAGCAGCGCGAGACCGCTCGCCGGATGCAGCCGCCGCCACGGGCCGCGGTCGCGGGTGACGAGCGTGTACAACACGAGCGTCGCGAACGGGATCAGCAGCGCGACGAGGCCCTTCGTCAGCACGCCGGCGGCGGCCGCCGCATAGGCCAACCACATCCAGCGCCGCACCTGCGAAGGCGATGCGCGCGGGTCCTGCGCGCGCAGAAAGGCGCAGAGCGACAGCGTGAGCCACAGCGTGAGCAGCGCATCCAGCGTCACCAGATGCGAGATGCCGAAAAGCCAGACGCTGCCGGCGAGTACGAGCCCGGCATAAAGCCCGGCCGCAGCGCCGGCGAGCGCCGCGCCGGTCGCCGCGACGACGACGACCGTCAGGAAGCCTGCGACCGCGCCCGGCAGCCGTGCGGTCCACTCGTCGAGCTCGAACGCCTTGAAGCTCGCGGCGGTGAGCCAGTATTGCAGTGGCGGCTTTTCGAAATACTTGAGCCCGTCGAGGCGCGGCGTCACCCAGTCGTCGGTCGAGAGCATCTCGCGCGCGATCTCCGCGTAGCGCCCCTCGTCGGGATGTTGGAGCTTGCGCACGTCGAGGTTCGCGAACCAGGCGATCGCGACGATCAATGCGAGTGCGATCCACGCGCGGCGGGTCAGCGCGGCGATCGTCGGCCGTGCAGGCGTGTGGGGCGGACGGCGGGACAATGCGGCAGCAGTCGGCAAGAGCGTGCGCCGGGAGGCACCGGCGGCGATTGGCGGTTCGGTCGGCAGGTCGGAACCAACGGCGCTGCCGGTACGATCGGACGCGCATTTTACCGTCAGCCGGTGTCGAGCCCCCCGCATGCCCGGTTCCGGCGCGCCGGAACCCTTGGTCCGCCCGCCGAGTCATCCCGGATGATCTCGCGCGATTTCATCCATCGCACGACGGCCGTCGTCGCGATCGCTGCCGCTTCGACGTCGGCATCCACGCGTTCTCGGTCATCGTCCTTGGCGCCTACCTCGCGGCGCACCCGGAGCTCTACGTCGGCGCCGTCGCGCGTCTCTTCGCGCCGCGCTATCGTCCGCGCATCCGCGACGCGATGAACGAGCTCGGCGTCACGCTCGGCTGGCGGTTGACAGGCAGGGCATCTCGATGGCGCTGATCGGGACGCTGAACGGCATTGGGCTGTGGCTGCTCGGCGTGCCGGCGCCAGTCGCGCAGAAGCCGTCAGAACCCGCGCGCGAGAAAGTCGGGCAGCGTCAGGCAGACGAGGATCGCGAGGTCGAGCGCCGCGATCAGCGCGACGACGATCACCATCCCGGCCGAGCGGAAAAGGCGCATGAAGACGACGACGACGAGCAGCGCCTTCGCGACCGCGACGGCGAGGTTGACCGCGAGGTTGAACCCGTGGAGCGGGATGAACGAGCTGCCGCACGTGATCGCGAGCAGCACGATCAGCGCGATCCACGTGACGACGTACGGGCGCACGCTCGCGGCCTTCATGTGCGCGACACGAGATAGAGACAGGGGTAGAGGAAGATCCAGACGATGTCGACGAAGTGCCAGTAGAGGCCGACGATGTCGACCTGATCGGCGAGCGCGTTCGGGCGCCTGCGCGCGACGCGCCACGCGAAGAGCGCGACGAGCGCGATGCCGACGGACAGGTGGACGAGGTGCAGGCCCGTCGTCAGGAAGTAGAGGCCGAAGAAGACGAGCGCTCCGCGCGCGTACGCGGGATCGAAGGCGAAGTTCACCGCCGGCACCAGGTGGTCACGGTAATCGAGCGCGTACTCGGTCAACTTGATCCCCATGAACGCGAGCCCGAGCAGGCCGGTGATCGCCAGCAGCGTGACCGTCGCGCGCCGCAGATCCTCCTCGGCGCATTTGACGGCGAGCGCCATGAACAGGCTGCTCGTCAGCAGCACTGCCGTGTTCGTCGTGCCGAGCACGATGTTCGTGTGCCGGCTCGCGGCGGCGAACGCGGCCGGAAACTGGTAGCGCGCGATCGAATAGGCGAAGAACAGCGCGCCGAAGAACATCACCTCGGTCGCGAGAAAGATCCACATGCCGAGCGTCGCGGCCGCACGCTGCTGCGACGCCTCCTCGAACTGCTCGGCGACGCGAAGCGCCGGGCCATGGTCGGCCGCGCGGAGCGACGCGCACGCCGGCGTCATCGGCAGCGCTCCTCGGCGCCCGTCACTGCGTGCCCTCGCGCGCATCGACGACGTCGCGCATCGGCACGTACGCGTACGGCGGCGCCGTCACGACCGGCGTCGACGCGAAGTTGTGGGTGGGCGGCGGCGACGTCGTCTGCCACTCGAGGCCGGTCGCGTGCCACGGATTCGCCGGTGCGCGGGGTCCGCGAAACAGCGACCAGCCCAGGTAGAGGAGCGGCAGCAGATAGCCGAGTGCGAGGACCAGCGCGCCTGCCGACGACAGGACGTTCAGCGTCTGGAACTCCGGCGGATATTCGTGATAGCGGCGCGGCATCCCGGCGATGCCGAGCAGGTATTGCGGGAAGAACGTGAAGTTGAAGCCGACGAAGAGCAACACCGCTGCGAAGCGCGCCCAGCGATCCGAATACAGCCGGCCGGTGATCTTCGGCCACCAGAAGTGGACGCCGCCGAGATACGCCGAAACGGTGCCGCCGACCATGATGTAGTGGAAGTGCGCGATGACGAAATAGGTGTCGGTCAGGTGCACGTCGAGCGCGAGCGCCGCGAGGAACAGGCCCGTCATGCCGCCGATCGTGAACAGGCCGACGAAGCCGAGCGCGTACAGCATCGGCGCCGTGTAGACGATGCGCCCGTGCCAAAGCGTCGCCGTCCAGTTGAACACCTTGACCGCCGACGGGATCGCGACGAGGAAGCTCATGAACGAGAAGACGATGCCGGCGTACATCGACTGTCCCGACACGAACATGTGGTGGCCCCAGACGAGGAAGCCGATCACCGCGATCGCGATGATCGCGAACGCCATCGTCTTGTAGCCGAACACCGGGTTGCGCGCGCCGTTCGCGACGAGCTCGCTGACGACGCCCATCGCCGGCAGCACCATGATGTAGACGGCCGGGTGCGAGTAGAACCAGAACAGGTGCTGGAAGAGCAGCGGATCGCCGCCGAGGGCGGGATCGAAGATGCCGATGCCGAAGACACGCTCGACGGTGAGCAGCACGAGCGTCATCGCGAGCACCGGCGTCGCGAGCACGAGGATCGCCGACGTCGCGTACTGCGCCCAGACGAAGAGCGGCAGCCGGAACCACGTCATGCCCGGCGCGCGCATCTTGTGCACGGTGACGATGATGTTGAGGCCGGTCAGGATCGACGAGAAGCCGACGACGAACACGCCGGCCAGCACGTACAGCACGTGTGTGTTCGAGAAGAGCGTCGAGAACGGCGCGTAGAACGTCCAGCCGGTGTCGACGCCGCCCGCGATCATCGCCGCCAACGTGAACACGGCGCCGCCGACGTAGAGGTAGAAGCTCGTCAGGTTGAGCCGCGGGAATGCGAGGTCGCGCGCGCCGATCATCAGCGGCACGAGGAAGTTCCCGAGCGTCGCCGGGATCGACGGGATGAGGAAGAACCACACCATGATCACGCCGTGCATCGTGAAGAGCTTGTTGTACGTCTCGGCGCGGACCAGGTCGCCGGCGGGCGTCGCGAGCTCGAGGCGGATCAGCGTCGCTGCGGCGCCGCCGATGAAGAAAAACGCCGTGATCGTGATCGCGTACAGGATCGCGATGCGCTTGTGATCGTGCGTTGCGAGCCACGAGCCGATCGACATCCCGTCGGTGAGGTAGCTCGACGGCGCGTCCGAGCGCCGCGTATCGCGGCTGCCCGGGATCCCGGCTCCGATGCCGTCGACGACGCTGCTCATTTCGGGTGCTCCCTGGTGTCGGCGAGGCTCTTGATGTACGCGATCAGGTCGATGATGTCGTCCTCGCTGATCTGGCCGGCGAAGGAGGGCATGATCGGCGCGTAGCCTGCCGCCACCTCGCGTTCCGGCAGCAGGATCGAATCGCGCACGTAGCGCTCGTCGGCGACGACCGTCGTGCCGTTCGAAAGCGGCACCGGCTTGCCGAAAAGACCCGCGAGGTTCGGCGCGTGCACCGATGCGTTCGCGCCGTGGCAGCCGCTGCAACCGTAGTGGCGGAACAGGTCGGCACCGCGGCTCGCCATGTTCTCGGCGGCGGGATGCGCGGCAAGCCAGCGCGCGAATTCCGCCGGCTCCATGACGACGACGTCGCCGCCCATCCGCGCGTGATCGGTGCCGCAGTACTCGGCACAGAACAGATGGAAGCGGCCGGTCTTCGTCGCCGTGAACCACATCTCGGTGTAGCGCCCGGGCAGAATGTCCTGCTTCAGCCGGAACGCGGGAACGAAGAAGCTGTGGATCACGTCCTGCGACGTCATCACGAGCCTGATCGGCTGCCCGCGCGGAATGTGCATCTCGTCGATCTCGCGCTGGCCGCCTGGATGCTGGAGCTTCCACATCCATTGCTTCGCGACGACGAAGAGCTCGATCGCATTCGCCGGCGGCGTCCCGCGCACCATGTAGAGCCGCGCCGCCCACGCGAACGACGCGATGAAGAGCGCGAGCGGAATCAGCGTCCACGCCGTCTCGACGCGCCTTCGCGCGCGCGCCTGCAATGCGGGTATGTCATCGGCGCGAGGCGCCGGCGATCCGGCCCGGTAGCGGATGCCGAACACGATCATCGTGACGAAGATCGCGATCGCGACCAGTCCGGTCACCGCCGTCACGACATAGAGCAGAAGGTCGACGCGCGGGGCGATCGTCGAGGCTTCGGGCGGAAGGCCGATCGCGATCATCGGGCGTTTCCGCGCGACGCGCCGCGGTGCTCGCGCCGCCATGCGAGCGTCACGTAGCCGGCAAGCGCCGCAAGCGCGAGGAGGCCCGCCGCCCGCGCCGCGTTCATCGCGGCGAACGTGTAGCGCCCGCTCGCCGGGTCGTAGTGGAAGCAGAGGAGCCAGCTCGCCGCGGTATCGCTCGTCCCGGCACGCGAATCGATCGCCGGCGTCGGCGCGCCCGCCGATGCAAGCGCGGCGCGAAGCTCGTGCGGCGGGAACGCGACGCCGTAGAGCACGCGCGCGACATGGCCGTCGGTCCCGACCACCGCGATGCCCGCCGCGTGCGCATACTGGCGCTCGGCGGCGACGTACGCGTAGCGGTAGCCGAGTTCGCGCGTCACTAGGCGGATCGCCGCATCGTCGCCGGTGAGAAAGTGCCATCCGTCGTTGCGTTGCGTCGCTTGGTCCCCCAACACTTCGCGCTTCTTCGCGCGCGCGAGCGCAGGCGTCTCGAGCGGCGCGATGCTGATCGCCACGACGTCGACGTCGCGACCGGCGCGCAAGCCGGCGGCGTCGATCGCGGCGCGCGTTGCGCGCAGCGTCGTCGTGCAGAGGTTCGAGCAGCCGTAGTAAGCCGGAACGACGATCGCGGGACGTGGGCGCAACCACGTACCGAGCTCGCTGCGCCGTCCCGAGTCGTCGGTGAACACGGCGTGGAGCGGCAACACGGCGCCGGGCGGCGGCGCGAATGCCACGCGCTCGACGGGCGGCAACGGGACGGCGCCGAGCGCGCCCGGCAACGAGAGCGCGAGTGTGAGAAGGACCGCCCGTGCGAGCCGGCGGCCGCGGTGAACGTTGCGGGCACCGAACGTCGTCATGGCGAAGCCGTGCGCGCCGACGCGCCGTGCGTCGCAAGCTCGATCGCGCGCTCGATCGGAATGCGCGCGATGCCGTGCGCGCGGTCCACCCAGCCGTACGTCGAGAGCAGCCGTTGCTTCTGCGCGCGGAACGCCGCGATGTCGTTGGCGGGAAGGGTCTCGAGCTTGACGTCGCCGGCGATCGGCGGCGGATGGCCGTAATGCATCGCGTTCTCGGGCGTTGGATGGCCGTCGGTATCGACGTGGAGCACCACGAACGCGGCGGTCAAACCAATCGCGATCGCGCCCACGATCATCAACGCGCCGGCGCCGATGCCGGGCAGGCTCACGGCGTCGGGCATGTAGCCGCGCGGGCGGCGCTCGTCAGCCACGGCTGGGCACTCCGTCGATTACGACCGGTCGATGCCGGCCGGCGCGTGCGACGAGCATTCCGACCCACGCGAGCCACAGCCCGCCCTCGGCCAGCAGCGCGGCGATGTCGAGCCAGTCGAGCGCGAAGCCGCCCGTGCGCAACGACGGCGTGACGAGCCACACGCTGTCGAGCCACTGGCCCGCGAGCGCGAGACCGCAGACGATCGCGAGGCGCCGCGGGTCGCGCTTGATCGCGCGAAACAGCATCGCAACGACCGGAATGGCGAAGTTGAGCAGCAGGACCGCGAGGCCGAGCCAGTGCCAGCTCGTCGTCACGCGCGGCCAGTACCACGACGTCTCGGGCGGCAGGTCTTCGCCCCAGACGATCAGGTACTGCGTGAAGGCGATGTACGCCCACATCATGCAGAACGTCAGCAGCAGGTTGCCGAAGTCCCCGAAGTCGCGGGCGCTCGCGCGCGGCGCCTCGCGGCGCGCCTGCGCGTCGAGCACCGTGAAAGGGACCGCGAAGCCGAACGCGGCGATGAACTGCGCGGTGCCGAGGCGCAGGCCCACCGCGGTCGACGACCATTCGGGAACGAGCGAGGCGACGAAGTCGTAAGCGACGACCGTGACCGTGAAGAGATACACGAGGAGTCCCGCAACCGAGAGGCGCCGGCGCACGCGCACGTCCTCTTCGCGGCTGCCGTCGAGATGGCGTCGCATGGCCCACGCGAACGCGCACCACGCGGCGAGCCAGATCGCGTTGCGGATGACGAACGCCGGCGGATTCAGGAACCATTGCTTCGCCTGCAGGAGCGCGCTGCCCGCGACGGCGTCGGGCCGCGCCCATTCGAAGAGCGACGGCAATCCGAAAGCGAGCGGGATGGCGAGGATCGCGACGAGCGGCAGCGTCGACATCGCGGCTTCGAGCGGAGGCCGCAACACGCGGCCCCAGTGGCCGCCGGTCAGCTCGTGGATCATCACCTGCATCATCGCGGCGAGCGCGATCCCGAGCAGCAACAGCCAGTTGACGAGCCATGCGGCGAAGAACGCACGCGGATCGAGCACGCCGCCGACGATGCACGCGACGAGCGCGAGCGCGCCGACGATTCCGGCGTTGCGCGTGAGCGGCGGCAAGTCGCGCAGGCGCGGCATCATCGCGGGGTTCCGGGTGACGGCGCCGGCGTGGCCGCGCCGCGATCGAGCTTCGCGACGTCGTCATGGTCGAGCAGTGCGACCGGCGCATGCTGGCTCAACTGCAGCGCCCTGATGTACGCGATGATCGCGAGCCGGTCGGATGGCGGAACCCGCCTTGCATACGAATGCATCACGCCATAGCCGTTCGTGATCACCGCGTAGAAGTGCGCGTCGGACGCATTGCGCAGGCGGTCGGTGTGGAACGAAGGCGGGTGCGGGAAGCCGCGGCGCGCGATCATTCCGTCGCCGTCGCCGGCGATGCTGTGGCAGGGCGAGCAGAAGATGTCGAAGCGGTCGCGGCCACGCGCGAGAAGCGATCGCGTTATCGGCGGCAACGTGATGCTCGCGACGGATGGTCCCTGTGCGCCGCCCGGACGCAGCTCGTCGCGCACCGCATCCAGCGGACCGGGCGTGGGCGCAGGTGTGATTGTGCCTTCGCGGCCGCTCGTGGTTCCCGCAAACGATCCCTCGCTGCGCGCGACCGTGCCGCCGACCGGCGGCCGCGACGAGCGTCCGTCGGGCCACAGCGGGCTCGGCGCGAGCGGCTTGTAGCGCGGCTGGTCGTACATGTCACGGAACGTGCGCTCGCATCCGCCGAGAAACAGCAGCGCCGCGACGGCGACGACGAGCGCACCGTTTCTCATAACGGAACCTCGCTCACCTTGATCGGTGCCAGGCCTTCGAGGAATGCGCGCGTGCGCACCGCGTCGAACTCCGGATCGGTCGCGCGGATCGCGACGAAGAACCTGTTGCGCGACGCGAGCTCGAACTCCGGCGCGTTGAAGATCGGGTGGTGCAGCTTCGGCAAGCCGTTCAGCAACAGCATGCCGAAGAACGCGGCGAGCGCCGCGCCGAGGATCGTTATCTCGAACGTCGGCGGAATGAACACCGGCCAGCTATCGAGCGGACGGCCGCCCGAGTTGATCGGGTAGTCGACGACCGCGCTGTACCACTGCAGGAAATAGATGCCGGCGCCGCCGACGAGCCCGCCGATCAACGTCACCAGCGGGACGCGGTTCTTGCGTACGCCGAGCGCCTCGGCGAGCCCGTCCACCGCATAGGGCGCGTACGCGTCGACGTCGTGATAACGCTCGCGGCAACGCCTGACCGCGTCGAGCAGCGCCCGCGGATCGGCGAATTCGGCAAGAAGCGCATACAGCATCGCGGGCTCCTTACGTATGTGTGCCGGCACGGATCGTCTCCTGGCGCACGTCCTTGCGCAGCTCGGACATCGAGATCGCCGGCAGGAAGCGCAGGAACATCAGGAACAGGAACGCGAACGCGCCGAGCGACCCGGCGAGCGTCGCCAGGTCCCAGAACGTCGGATAGAACATGTGCCATGCCGAGGGCAGGAAGTCGCGCTCGAGGCTTGCCACGATGATCATGAAGCGCTCGAGCCACATCCCGAGCAGCACGACGAGGCCGAGCACGAAGAGGGCGAGCGGGTTGCGCCGCAGGCGCTTCGACCAGAGCGCCTGCGGAATCAGCACGTTGCACAGGATCACCGACCACGAGATCGGCGCGTAAGGCCCGAAGTAGCGGTTGCGCATCATCGCGATCTCGTAGAGGTCGGTGCTGTAGTACGCGTTGAACGCCTCGACCATGTAGCTGTACGCGACGATCAGTCCCGTCACCAGCATCAGCGTTCCCATCTTCGCCAGGTGGTCGCGCGTGATGAAATCCTCCAGCCGGAACACCTTGCGCATCGGCACGGCGAGCACGAGCGCCATCGCGAAGCCGGAGTACAGCGCACCGTCGACGAAATACGGCGGAAAGATCGTCGAATGCCATCCCGGGACGAGCCCGAATGAGAAATCGAGCGAGACGACGGTGTGCACCGAGATCACGAGCGGCGTCGCGAGGCCGCCCATCAGCAGGTACGCGGTCTCGAAGCGGTGCCATTGCCGCGCCTCGCCGCGCCAGCCGAGCGCCGCGAGGCCGTATGCGACCTGCTTGCCGCGCGTTCGTGCATGATCGCGAAGGCTCGCGAGATCGGGAATCAGCCCCATGTACCAGAACAGGATCGACACGATGATGTACGTGGCGATCGCGAAGATGTCCCAGACGAGCGGGCTGCGCCATTGCGGCCAGACGTTCATCACGTCCGGATACGGAATCAGCCAGTAGAAGAACCAGGGCCGCCCGAGGTGGAGAATCGGCATCAGCCCGGCCATCGCGACGGCGAAGATCGTCATCGCTTCGGCGAAGCGGTTGACCGACGTGCGCCAGTGCTGGCGCAACAGCAGCAGGAACGCGGAGATGAACGTGCCGGCATGGCCGATCCCGACCCACCAGACGAAGTTCGTCAGCGCGAACGCCCATGCGACCGGCTGTGCGACGCCCCAGATGCCGACGCCCGTCGTGAACAGGTAGGTGATCGCGACGATGAAGAGCAGCGTGAAGGCCGCCGTGACGATGAAGCCGACGTAATAGCCGGCGTGCATCGGCCGCACGAGGACGAGGTCGGCGATCTTGTCGGTGATGATCGCGCCGGTGTAGCGTTCACCGGGCGGCGGAACGAGCGTGCCGGCGTCGGTCGCCATGGTGTCAGCGATCCGCTCGCGGCCGCGTGTCGACGGCGCCCGCCGGCGGCGCTTCGCGGCGGCGCGACTGCTGCGTCGACTGCGCAAGTGCCGGCGACGGGTTCGTCACGCGCGCGAGGTACGTCGTCCGCGGCCGCGTGTTGAGCTCGGCGAGCAGCGCATAGTCGAGCGGCGAGCTCTTGCGCCGGTTGACCTCGCTTTGCGCATCGGCGAGATCGCCGAACACGATCGCGCGCGCCGGGCACGCGGCCTGGCAGGCGGTGACCACTTCGCCGTCGCGCAGGCGCCGGCCCTCGACGTCCGCGGCGATCTTCGCGTTCGTGATCCGCTGCAGGCAGTAATTGCACTTCTCCATCACGCCGCGCATGCGCACCGTGACCTCCGGATTGCGCTGCGAGTCGAGGCCGGGCACGTCGTCGGTGTACTGGAAGAAATTGAAGCGCCGGACCTTGTACGGACAGTTGTTCGAGCAGAAGCGCGTGCCGACGCAGCGGTTGTAGACCTGGACGTTGATGCCCTGCGCGTCGTGCACCGACGCTTCGACCGGACAGACGACCTCGCACGGCGCGTGCTCGCACTGCATGCAGGGAACCGGCTGGAACAACGCTCGCGCATCCGCGATGTCGCCCTCGTAATAGCGGTCGACGCGGATCCAGTGCATCTCGCGGCCGTTGCGCATTTCCGCCTTGCCGACGACCGGGATGTTGTTTTCCGCCTGACAGGCGATCGTGCACGCGCCGCAGCCGATGCACGAGGACAGGTCGATGCTCATCGCCCACGCGTACGGACCCGTCGGCGGCGTCTCGTACAGCGTCCGCTCGTTCCGGTAGCGCGGCGTCCCGCATTCATCGGGCGTGCAGGCCTGCGCTTCACCGAGCGTGAACGTGCGCACGATGTCGCGGCCCTCCATCGCGTGATGCGTCTGCGCGCAAGCGAGCGCATGCTTGCGTCCGGTGCGCGTGATCGCAACGCCGCCCGCGAACCACGGCGCGTCGCTCGTGCGGATCGCGTAAGCGTCGACGCCGTGGCCGTTGCCGACGTGGCCTGCGCGCGTGCGTCCGAAGCCGAGCGCCAGCGTGATGCTGCGCTCCGGCACTCCGGGCATCAGCCACGCCGCAACCTCGATCCGGCGTCCGCCGACGCGGATCTCGACGATGTCCTCGTTCTCCATGCCGTAGCGGCGCGCGAGCGCGGGCGCGATCAGCGCCGCGTTGTCCCACGCGAGCTGCGAAAGCGGCTTCGGCAGCTCCTGCAGCCACGCGTTGTTCGCGTGGCGGCCGTCGCCGATCCGCGGGTCGGCGACGAACACGATCTCGATGTCGTCCGCCGCGCGCGGCGGCTGCGAGGGGGTGGCCTTCGCGAGCACCGCAGCGAGGTCGCCACGCAACGCCACGTTGATCGGCTCGGGTGTCGAACCGTCCACGATGCCCTCGCGGAGCGCACGGTCGTTGAACGCGGCGAAATCGCTCGCACGCTCACGTTGCCAGTACGCCTCGACGAGCTCGCGGTTACCGCGGGTCGTGTCGCCGGCGAGCGCCGCCAGCAGTTCGTGCGCCGACTTGCCGTCGTAGAGCGGGGCAATGCCCGGCTGCTGCAGAGCGAGCGTGCCGTCGAACGCACGGAGGTCGCCGAAGCATTCGAGCGGATGAGCGGCCGGTACGTGCCAGTCGCACCGATCGGCCGTCTCGTCGACGTAAAGACCGTGATGGACCTTGAACGGCACCTTCGCGAGCGCGGACGCAAACGCAAGGTCGGCCGGCGCCGTGTAGACCGGGTTCGCGCCGAGGATCAGCAGCGCGTCGATGGCACCGCCGTTCATCGCTTCGACGAGGTCGCGGAGCGAAGCGAGCTGGTTCGTTGGATCGTCCGCCGCCGGCGGCACGTGCACGATCGTGTTGCCGACGTTGCCGAGATGCGCGTTGACGACATGCGCGAGCGCGTGCACGTGCGGTGGCTGGCGGCGTCCGGCGACGACGATCGACGCGCCGCGATTCGCGCGCAGGTCGGCCACGATCGCGGCGATCCATGCGTCGGGCAGCACGTTCGCGACGTCGACGGTCGTCGCGCCGAGCGCACGCGCGAGCTGCGCGATCGCCGCGCCGACGTCCGCTGCCTGAATCGGCAGACGATGATCGGCCGCGGCGCCGGTCAGTGTCGGCGTGCATTCGAATGCGTAGAGGCGGCTCCGCGCATCCGCTGCGGCGTGCGCGTGCCGGCGCGTGGCGAAATCGAGCGCGCAGCGAATGGACGCCGGCGCGTCGTCGAGGAAGTCGCCGTCGAACGCGACGACGATGCGCGCGCGATCGAATCGACAGACGGTGTCGAGCCGCCGGCCATACACCATCTCGGCGGCGTCGTGCAGGTTGTCGTCGTTCAGCGGCTGCCACTGATGCCACTTCGCGCGCGGGAAGCGCTCGAGGACCGACTGGATTTGCGCGTGCAGCGACGGTGAGGCGATCGTCTCGGTGAGGATGCGAAGTCCCGTCCCCTTGGTGCCGGCGCGCGCGTCGAACTGCGCCTGCAGCGCCGCGAGAAAGTCGTTCCATGTGGCGATCGTTCCGCCGTGCTTCACGGTTTGCGAGCGATCGGGATCCCAGAGCTCGAGCACGGCGGCCTGCTCGATGACGCCGGTCGCGCCGAGGCTCGCCGGATGGGACGGATTGCCCTCGATCTTCGTCGGCCGGCCCATGTTCGTCTCGACGAGCACGCCGACGCCGTAGCCGTCGCGGGGCAGCACCGACGCGTAGAACACGGGCTTGCCGTACGTCTGCTCCGCGGGACCGGCGCGATAAGGGACGATCTTCTCGAGCGACCCGTGCGAGCAGCCCGATACGCCGGCGAGCGCGATCGACGCGCCCATCAGCTTCATGAAATCGCGTCGATTCGGCGCGAAGCGCGTGTCGATCGGACGCGGCAGCGTCGCGTCGGGAATGCCTTCCGCTTCGGACAGCGAGCGCCAGAAGCGTTGCCGCGCGCGCATCGCGAGAGAACCGCTTGCTTCGGTGACGGGCGGCGGCATGGGTTAGCGATGACAGGTCGAGCAGTCGGTGAGTTCGCGCGTCGAGCGCAGCCCGTACTCCTGCCGCAATTGCGCGCCGCGCTGCTTCTGATCGCGCGGCGGCTGCCATTCGACGTTGAAGACCTGGTCGCGCGGACGCAGGACCGCTTCGGGATTGCGATGACAGTCGAGGCACCATTGCATGTAGAGCGACGCGACGCGACGCGTCAGCGGCATCCGGTCGATGGCGCCGTGACAGGTGCTGCAGCCGACGCCCTTCGCGATGTGGATGCTGTGATCGAAGTAAACGAAACCCGGCAGGTCGTGGACACGATTCCATTCGAGCGCCTTCCCGCCCGCGTACGCCTCGCGCAACGGCGCGAGCACCGGGGCGTCGTTGAAAAGCTCGGCATGGCACGTCATGCACGTCGCGAGCGGCGGGATGCCCGCGAAGGCCGAGGTCTCGACCGACGTGTGGCAGTAGCGGCAATCGATGCCGTCGTCGCGGACGTGGTGCTGATGGCTGAAAGGGATCGGCTGCTCGATCGGGTCGTCCTGCGGCGCGTCGCCGCGCGCGTTGACGCGGTACACGACGGCCGCCGCAACGATGCCCGCAAGCACGAACACGGTTGCGATGCGCAGAACGAGCGCAAAGCGCGGCGAGAAGACCTGTGACATCGGAACTTCGGCGTGTTCGTCGGCCGAGCGAGTTGCTTTGCGGCAACCTGCTCGGCGACGAGCGTTGATCGACCGGCGGGGAGGCTCGGTCCTCGTCGGAGCGAGCATCTTCCGAGCCAACACCGGGCAACGCATTGTTGCGTTTCGACGCGTCGGTTTCGCCGCGAATCCACGCGGCGTGCGGTATCGAAACGACGAATCGCCGGGGCCGCCGATGTAATTTGCACACGTATCCGCGTAATTCCTACAGCCGTTGCGCCAAGGGGGCACATGCGATCGCGCTGGCCGTGGATCGGCGCGCGCCGACATCGCCGGCGACGCCGGTGGGGCAATCCTTGCTTGCCGTCGTTGGACCTCCGACAGCCACCACGACCTCGCGAATGCCACGAACCAAGCGAAGCGCCCGTCGCCGCGGCCGCGCCGCTCGCCGCGCCGCGGCTCGCACCCGTTCGACGATTCGTGCGTCGGCCCGAGCGGCGCAACCGCGTCCCTACGGCACGGACAGGCATTCCCGGAATGAGAGGCTGGCGCGGCGAATCGATTCCCGTCGTCTGCGCGTGCGCAACCGGCATGACACGGTGCCGGGTGCTGTCCGTTCCACCTCGAGGCCGGCGCGAACGCGTCATCCGGCCGGCGCCCGTGAAGCGCCTGCGCCAAGGCGCTCGCGATCGCTGCGCCCGCCACGCTCGCGTGCAAGCACACTACGCGCGCGTGGTCGTCGCCGGACATGACCGCGGGCGATTCACAGGCGTCCGGCACTCGCGAAAGCGCCCGCAAGGCTTTGACCGGCGAGAAGGCCGCTCACGCGCCGAGCGAGCGCGAGCTGCCCGCGAAGCGCGAGAAGCGGGAAGAACGACAGGTCGAAGAGCGCTCGGGTCTGCGCACGCCGGTCATCTACGAGATCGTTCGCAAGCGCGGCGACGAGGAGATGGCGCGGCCGGCGACGTCGCTCTGGTGGTCCGGCGTCGCCGCGGGGCTCTCGATGAGCTTCTCGCTGCTCACGCAGGCGATCCTGCTCACGCGCCTGCCCGACGCGCCGTGGCGCTCGCTTGCCGTGAGCGTCGGCTACCCGGTCGGCTTCCTGATCGTCATCCTCGGCCGCCAGCAGCTGTTCACCGAGAACACGATAACGGCCGTTCTCCCGGTCATGAAGCAGTTCACCGTTCGCAACGTCGGGCGTCTGCTGCGGATGTGGGCGATCGTCTGGATCGCCAACACGATCGGTACGCTGTTCGCCGCCTGTTTCTGCACGTTCACGCCGGTCATCACGCCGGAGATTCGCGAGGGCATGCTGCAGGTGAGCGCGGAGATCATGCAGAACGGCTGGGTCGCGATGTTCTTCAAGGCAATCTCGGCAGGCTTCCTGGTCGCCGCGACGGTGTGGCTCATTCCGAGTGCCGAGGCGGCGCAATTCTGGGTCATCTCGCTCTTCACGTTCCTGATCGGCGCGGGCGGCTTCGCGCACATCGTCGCCGGCAGCGTCGAGACGTTCATGCTCGTCGTGAACGGCCGCCTCGGTCCGCTGTCGATGGTCGCCGATTTCATCGTCCCGACGCTGCTCGGGAACATCGTCGGCGGTACCGCGCTCTTCGCGCTCATTTCCTATGCGCAGGTGATGGAGGAACTCTGAAGCCGGCGCGCCGGCCATGCATCGGGTCGCGTGCTAAATTCGCCGGATGCGCAACGCTCCGCTTGACCGATGGTGACGATCGCGCCGGCCGGCGCCGGCGACATCGGCGTCGTTCAGTCGTTGGCCGATCACGTGTGGCGCAGCCACTACCCGGGCATCATCAGCACTGCCCAGATCGACTACATGCTGGAGCAGGGCTATGCGCGCGAGGCGCTGCTGCGTTACGTTGAAGCCGCCGGTGCGGGTCTCGCGCTCGCGCGCATCGACGACGAGCCGGTTGCATTCGTCGCCTGGCGGCAATCCGGTTCGGGGGCGATGAATCTCGAGAAGCTCTACGTCGCGCCGGCGCATCACGGCAAGGGCGTCGGACGCGCGCTGATCGAGCATGTCGCCGATGCGGCGCGGCGGTCGGGCTGCCGCGAGCTGACGCTGAATGTGAACCGCAACAACGAATCGTCGATTCGCGCCTACGAGCATTGCGGCTTCGCGATTCGCGAACGCGGCGACTTTCCGATCGGCAACGGCTTCGTGATGGAGGACTACATCATGGTGCGGGCGCTCGCGCCATGAGCCAGGAGGCGAGGCCGGTGACGGCTCTGGTCCTCTACGACAACTACGCGCGGAGCCTTCGCGCGTTCGCGCCGCTCGCAACGAACGCGCCCGTCGGCCTCTACACCTGCGGGCCGACCGTTTACGACTACCAGCACATCGGCAACTACCGCACGTTCCTGTTCGAAGACCTGCTGAAGCGCGTGCTGCTGTGGAACGGTCATCGGGTGCACCACGTGATGAACGTCACCGACGTGGGGCACCTCACGTCCGACGCCGACACCGGCGAGGACAAGATGGAGAAGGGCGCCCGGCGCACCGGCAAGAGCGCGTGGGAGATCGCCGCGCTCTACACACAGGCCTTCGTCGACGACATTCGCGTGCTCAACATCCTGCCGCCCGACGTGCTGTCGCGCGCGACCGATCACATTCCCGAGCAGATCGCGTTTGTCGCCGATCTCGAGACGCGCGGGTACACATACCGGACATCCGACGGCATCTATTTCGACACGAGCCGCCAGGCCGATTACGGCTATCTCGCGCGTCTCGACCGCGAAGGCCTGAGCGCCGGCAAGCGCGTCGACGTCGGCGAGAAGCGCAACGCGACTGATTTCGCATTGTGGAAGTTTTCGCCGGCCGATCGGAAGCGGCAGATGGAATGGGACAGCCCGTGGGGCAGGGGCTTTCCCGGATGGCACATCGAGTGCTCGGCGATGGCGCAGCGCTATCTCGGCGACTTCTTCGACATCCACTGCGGCGGCGAGGATCACATTCCCGTGCATCACACGAACGAGATCGCGCAGACCGAGGCGCGCGCCGGCACGCGGCTCGCGAACTTCTGGATGCACGGCTACTTCCTGCTTGCGAACGACGCGAAAATGGCGAAGTCGGCAGGCGAATTCCTGCGTCTTGGCGCACTCGTCGATCGCGGGTATGACCCGCTCGCGTTCCGCTACCTGTGCCTGACCGGGCATTACCGGACCCAGCTCAACTTCACGTGGGAGGCGCTCGACGCGGCGGCCACCGGGCTTGCGCGGATGCGCGCGTCGTTTCATGCGTTGCCTGAAGGTGCGAATGCGCGCGCCGACGATGCACTGCTCGAGCGCTTCACGGCGGAGGTCAACGACGACCTCAACGCGCCGCGTGCGCTGGCGCTTGCGTGGGAGACGTTGCGGGGAGACCTTGCGCCGATGGTGAAACGCGCCACGCTCGCGCGCTTCGACGACGTCTTTGGCCTCCGTCTCGGGTCGTGGCAACCGGCGGAGGAAACGGTCCCCGACGCGATCGCGGCGCTCGCGGCAGCGCGCGCGGAGGCGCGCAAGGCGAAGAACTGGGCGGAAGCCGATCGGCTGCGCGAAGCGCTCAACGCGGCGGGCTTCGTGATGGAGGACCGTGCTGACGGCTACGCAGTGAAGCGCAGCAAGTAGTCAGCGCGAAAACCGAAGCAGCGTCAGAGACGACTTTTACGCAGCAAAAGTCGTCTCCGAACCTAATACATCCGCTCGATCGCTCCCGAATAGAGCACCGGCCCCGTCGGCTTGCCGGTCGGCGATCCGCCGGGCGGCTCGACGCTCACGGCGAGCGTCGGAATGTTCGAGAGCACTTCGTCGACCGGATTTTGCAGCGGCACGCGCACGATGCCGCCCTCGGGAATGACGCCGAGCGGTTGCGGCGACCCCGCCTGCGGCAGCGCCCACAGCTCGAACGCCTTGTCGGCGCCCGGGGACGCGTTGCCGACCGTGCGCACCGTCAGGTAGCGCTGGCCGCGGCTGCCGGTCGCGATCATCGCGACCTTCGCATCCGAGCCGGAAAGGACGACGACGAGCGGGGCCGGCACGACCGAAGGCGGCCGCCGCCATTCGGCGAAGCCGAGCACGACGACACCGGCGAGGCTCGCGATCGCGAGCGTCCGCCAGAACGCGGCGTTGCGCTGTCCCTTGACCTCGCGTTCGGACGGACGCTCGGGCTCGAGGCCGAGGCGGGCGACGATGTTTCGCCAGACACGCGGCGCCGGCGTCACAGGCGGCACGCGCTCGCCCAGCACCGCGATGCGCCGCTCCCAATCGGACAGCGCCGCCGCGACGGACCGGTCGCGGCGCGCGATCGCGACGAGGCGCCGGCGTACACGGGGCGGCGTGGTTCCGAGCGCGAATTCGGCGGCGAGCCGATCGAGCCGATCGTGGCGATCGGGGCGCGAAAGATTCATGGCGCGATCCCCGCGGCGTCGAGGCAGCGTCGAAGCGCGGCGAGACCGCGGCGCACCCACGACTTCACCGTGCCGAGCGGCTCGCGCATGTGCGCGGCGAGCTCCGAGTGCGACAGTCCCTCGAAGAATGCGAGCGCGATCGCCTGGCGCGGGCCCGGCTCGAGCGCATCGACGCAGCCGCGCAACGCCTGCGCGTCGGCGGCCGCGAGCAGCAGGTCGACCGGCGACGGACCGTCGGACGGCGGCTCCCACGGCATCGCGTCGTCGTTGCGCGCGAGGCTTTCGGTGGGCACCTCGCGGCGGCGCAGCCAGTCGAGGCAGCGATTGCGCACGATCGACGTGAGCCAGGTGATCGGCCGGCTCCTGGCGGCATCGTACGTGTTCGCGTGATGCCAGATGCTCACGAACGCTTCCTGCAGCATCTCTTCGGCCAGCGCCCCATTGCGCACGATACGGATGGCGATCGCATACAGATGCGGACTCGCGGTGCGATAGAGCTCGGCGAACGCGCGCTGGTCTCCGAGCGCGACGCGCGCGAGGAGGTCGGCCAGCCTGTCGACGCCGGGGTCCGGCGCTGGATTCACACCGGCGCTCATCCGGTTGCGCCGCGGTTGCGATCCTTTTGCCAGAGAACGTCCGGCACGTTGCCCGCGCGGTTCAGCACGCGCGCGAGGACGAACAGCAGGTCGGACAGCCGATTGACGTAGATCCGGCTCGACGCCGAGACCGGTTCATGCGCCGCGAGCGCGACGAGCGTGCGCTCCGCCCGCCGGCATACGGTGCGCGCGACATGCGCGAACGCCGCCGCGCGCGTGCCGCCCGGCAGGATGAACTCCTTCAGCATCGGTAGTGCGGCGTTGTGATGCTCGACGGCGGTTTCGAGCCGGTCGATGTGCGATGGCGCGATCGCCGTGTGACCCGGAATCGACAATTCGCCACCCAGGTCGAAGAGATCGTGCTGCACGTCGGTCAGGAGCGACGCCACGTCCGCGGGCAGCGCTTCGGTCAGCACGACGCCGATCTGCGAGTTGAGCTCGTCGATGGCGCCGATCGCGTCGATGCGCGGGCTGTCCTTCGGCACGCGCGAGCCGTCGCCAAGCCCGGTCGTGCCGCTGTCGCCCGTGCGCGTGACGATCCGGGATAGCCGATGACCCATGCCTTTCCTCGATTGGCCGTTCGGGGGGATTTCGCCGCCGATTGCCGCGGCATCCGGCCGACACTAGCGAAATCCTGACGGCGCGGCAAGTCGAACGCCGCGCGCGCGATTCTCGCCTCGATTTTGCTACGATTGTCCCCACCATCGCACGGCCGGAGGCATCCATGGCGGCCCCAGGGATCTTCGACACGCATCTCGATCGTTG